>JMSU01000027.1_pt1 | contig 121174 bp, 91 predicted proteins | sample 179011 | NCBI WGS metagenome assembly JMSU01 (sample SAMN02769580, study PRJNA246767) | bioreactor metagenome | isolation source: Culture-1 Bioreactor ArsB derived from microbial biomass from the upper 2 cm... | place: Germany: Bremen | collected day 87 after inoculation
CACGCTATATGGTTTTTGTGAATCTTGCCACTGTTAAGCAGGTGATAAACCGCATATTGAGCCTATAGATAACGATATACTTAGATGGTAACGGTGGAAAGAAAGTGAAAACAAAACATTTATTGAGTATCATCTAAAGAGCCACAAGAATTTCTTCTTATCAGGTCATAATCGACTCGAATGACCTTACGTGGTTGGTCTGACTTATTGATGAGGCGATTGATGATGATTTTGGCTGCTTCTTCTCCTATTCGATCGGCGTGTTGATTGAATGATGTGAGACCGACTTCGAAGATGGAATCAATGTAGAAGTTACCAAAACTAATGAGAGCTAAATCTTGTGGTATGTTGATGCCGAGTCTTGATGCTTCTTTGTAGAATAAGAGTGCTGTTATATCGTTAAAGGCTAAGATAGCATCTAAGTCTTTGTTTTGCTTAAGGTAGTGCCTAATATCTTTACTTATTTGATGGTAGTCATACATATTATCTTTTATGGTCTTGGTATGACGCATAAGATATTCTTCATTAACCTGAATATGATGTTCATTCAGGGCTGCTATAAGTCCTTCTACTCGGCCTTTTGATACAGAAGATTCAATGGAATAGGGATAGTAAAAGCCTATCTTCTTATAGCCCTTTTGAATAAATATCTGTCCAGCTTCATAGCCGGCTTCATAATCTTTGCCAATGACCGCATCAAAAGGGAGAGCGTCAAAATATCTGTCGATACACACAATGGGTATAGGACAATCTATGAACTCTTTTAACATGGTTTCTTGTTCAACTTCTAAACAACCACACAGAATAATGCCTTTGGCACCTTCGGCTATGGCGTTTTTTATTTTGTCATATTGATTATGCACTTGATTCATGGAATAGTAGGTGGCTAAAGTTAATCCACCTTGTTCAAGGATCTTTTCAGCTCCTTGTATGATACTTGAGTTAAACTCAGAGAATAGAAAGTTATTATCGTGAAAGATAACATCAATTCTATTCTGAGTCTCCTTCTGTTGCCTAAAAGAACTATCCTGAACAAAAGTTCCTACACCTTGTAATCTGTACAAGTAGTTTTCAATCACCAATTCATCAATGGCTTTTCTAACCGTGACGCGACTGGTATCAAACTGTCTGCATAGTTCATTTTCACTTGGTATGGTCTCTTGCGATGGATAAGACCCATCTTGTATATGTTCTTTTATATAATCTTTTAGAATTTTATATTTAGGTTGTCTAGCCATTATTTTCACCTACTACTATAGACTTTCTTAGTTAATGATTCCTAAGTATTTTTGGTATTTTTCATTATAGTTTGCATGTGGGTTAGGTGTGTATTCTTTTATCTCGATTGAATGACGTACAATTTCTCGCCCTTCTTTTATATCTTTGATTTCCCCAAGTCCAATGGCTTGTAGTAAAATATTACCCATGGATGTAGCTTCCTTAGGACCTGTGATAACCTTCTTGCCTGTAACGTCTGCAACTACTTGACAGAAGAGCTTATCTTGAATACCGCCCCCAAACATATGTATAGTATTATAACCTTTGTTGGTAGCTTTTTCAATTCCTTCTATGGTATGTTTTATACGAAGGGCAAGACTCTCTTCAATGACACGCACAATTTCACCAACGGTTTCAGGTACTATTTGATGGGTATCCTTACAGAATTGCTGAATTTTGTTAGGCATATTATCTGGTACGTAGAAGCATTTATCATCTGGATTAATAACGGACTCTGTTACTGCTTCTAATCCTTCTTTCACCATTTCTCCAAAACCAATGTTATGACCATCTTTATTCCATTTACGCTTACTTTCTTGCATGAGCCATAAACCCATGATATTCTTTAATAAGTTAACTTTACCACCTACACCACCTTCATTGCTTAGGCCATAGGCTTTAGTTACGTCATTTACTAGAAGTTCATCATTCTCCACGCCAACCATGACCCACGTACCTGTGGCAATGAAAATAAAATCATCTTCAAGTGCAGGTACAGCTGCTATAGCTGAGGATGTATCATGACTACCTACACTTACCACTTGACAAGGATCCATGTTCAATTCCTGACGTATGGAGTCTTTTACCGATCCAATAATGTGGCCTGGGTGAATGATTTTAGGGAAAATCTCCCTTGGTAAGCCCACGCGCTCTATTAATCCACTATGCCAGTCACCTTTTCCATAATCATAGAGTTGTGTCGTGGTTGCAATGGTATATTCTGCCTTCTCAATACCTGTTAAAATGTAATTAAATAAATCAGGCATTAACAACATGGTCTTCGTATAAGCAAGCCGATTACTAGCGGATTCTTTTTCGGCTAATAATTGGTATATGGTATTATATTGGCTACAATCCAGACCGCTCATATCAATCAGCTCATCTTTTGCCACATATTCAAAGCATTTTTCAACGGTGGTATCTGTACGGGTATCTCTATAATGAAATGGATTCGTTATTAATTCTCCATCACCATCAAGTAGACCGTAATCAACACCCCAAGTATCAATACCGATACTATCAATATGTTCATTGTTGTTTTTACATAATAATAGACAGGTCTTAATTTCATGAACCAGCCTCAAAAAATCCCATTGTAGATGATGGGTTAGTTTTACTGGCTCATTACTGAATCGGTGAACTTCTTTTAGTACTATTTTATTGTCTCTTAATTCACCTAATATGCCTCTTCCACTACTTGCACCAAAATCAAACGCTAACATCTTCATATGTTTTCACCCCATAGATAAAATATCGTACTTGTATTTACTTGTAATGACAAGTTATAATATTACTATACTTGATGGCTCATTATTTGTCAAAACTATTTTATATTTTACCTTATATCTTTTATTTTATTGGTATGGATTATTTATATCTAAAAAGGATGTATTATACATCAAATAATACACCCCTTCTTGTATCCAACTTAATTCATGAATAGCTCTTACCTTAGACATAAGCCTTATTCATAAATACTAAAACCTAATTTTTCATATAAACTCTCCGTTATATAGAACGTTCTTGGTATCCCTTGATCATCTTCAAATTTGAAAATAATGGATTTCATGAGTTCACCATATTTGCCATCCACCCAGCCAATATCATAACCTAATTCACGTAACCTAAGTTGTATAGCATACACATCAGATCCTGTATCACCAGGCTTAAGTGTACGGAATCCGTCACCAAATGGACCGTAAGATCCTTTTATAATGGTCACTTTTGTACCATATGGTATATATTTCTTTAGTTCTTTTGCTTCCTTATTGTACATCCGAATACATCCTTTGGAAAGGGGTTTTCCAATGCTCCAAGGTTCATCTGTGCCATGTATACCATATTTCCCCCAGGGTACATTAAGCCCCATCCACGTTCCACCAAACCCTTCTCCCCAATTGGCTTTGCTTACGATATTCCATGTCCCCAATGGTGATGGTGTACTTGGCTTTCCTCCAGAAACATCATATTCTTTGTAGATTTCATTATCCTTAAAAACATACATCTTATACGTATCAAGGTCTATATGTATAAAATAAGGGTTATTGTTCTGATTAAAAAATACAGCTAAGAGATGGTCATCTGTTCTTTTAATACAAATAAGGTTGGCTAATAAGATAGCTAATATGACACACAATATAATCTTGATACACGTATACCTCATATTCTATCTCCCTCTAAGCATGTCACAAGTGACCGCAGATTTTATTACGTTATATAATAATATGAGAGACAAAATGTCCAATATAACAAGAGATTAGTAATTTATTGAAATTTAGTATGATGATCCTATACGATTCATAAGACATGGCACCCTAACCCATTTAAAAACTAATTATTAATTCTAATGAATTCTTTTATATCTTTATCATTAAATGATGGTCGATACAGAGTACGACATACATTGGTTTTACCTCTTTCACCTAACATCGTTTCATAAGTCATTTGATATGACACATCATAAACATGAAATCGTCGTTGATCATTTGGTTCTTTCACCTGCGTGTAGAAAGAAATATTATTCTTGGAGGCTATAGGATATTGATACGCTTCTAATAGCATATCACCCGTAGGATATGCCTCAATTTTCATCAATGCATCATCCCCTATTTCACGATTCTTTGCCCATGTTTTTAGAATAGTACAAGCATCTCTATCATAGGTGACAATGGTCATCTTAACAAGCCCTGCCATCTCATTCTTTAATTCTGCATCTACATCTATCACCATAATCTCACCTTCAGACTTAAACATGGATTTTGTTTCTCGTGATGATGTTAGACTTCCTGAGATAGTTGATAATGCATTTTCTTTATCTTCGTGACGATACAAAATAATCCTCCCCAAGTCTACATATTGGGTTGATCTATCAGTATACGTCACAATTGCTTCATTAAGCTCAATTTTGTTATGTTCTCCAAATAATTCTTCCTCCGACATATGAAATGAAAACCTGGTTATTTTATGTACATAGAATGTATGATCATCACCATAATAAGGTAGGCCAAATATCTTTATATTAATATTGGGAAAGTAAACATTATCTATACTCCTATCATTACCTTTGTTATCAATAAACTCAAGATTAAATCTTTCTTGAAAATAAGGAAACTCTGCTTCATAATAATGCTTCAAAAATATTGGTTCCTTTAATCTTCTTGAATAGGATACATATACATTACCTATTAAAAAGATCATAACAACAGTCAGACAGATGTAGAACATCTTCATCTTATTAGATTGCTTATTCATCCTCTCACTCCACTCATACCATTAATAGTACGGACTCTAACCAAATATTTAGTACTCCTTTTCAAAATAATACCTTTTAACACGGCTCATGTTTACTGCCCAACTTATAACTGCACATACATTAGCAATACCACCAACGATAATTATAAAGGCTGAAAAGGATTCATCTACATTAAGGGAAAATGGCACTACAAAAGACGTTATTAAAAAAGTATAAACAAAAAACTTTTGACCGCCTTTCATCATAGACAGAAGATTATGGTTCTCATGCTCTAATAATTCAAGGGTACCTTCATAGATGTAGAAAACCATGATTAGTTGAACTAATTGAACAATAGTGCCCATCACAATACCAAGAATAGAATCATTCTCCAATCCTCCCCCAAACTTCCATAAAAAAATGAAGATACTATAAATAGCAAGTATTCCACTCACAATATTTGCCGTATAAAATGCTTTGATATTTGTCATCCCATAAAGTTTCGTTAGCCCATTTACAATTAACAGATAACCTATAATATTAGGCATAATATCAATAGGTCCAATGTTTATATTAATGATTACAAACATAATTCCCCAAAAAATTGATTGATAAGCTTTTCCCATACTATTTCCCCCTCTTCTTAACAAACTGCTTCAATGACCTATCTGTAAAAAACGGTCTATAATCCATGTTTAATATGTATTCGATTCCTTCTTCACCATCTGCATCTTTAAAATGCAATGCATATCTAAAATCATAGACATTGAATCTTCGTTCATCTTCTGGTGTGGGGATATAAGTACAAACCTCTAAAGATTTTGTTACCTTAAATGGTAATTGAATCTCCTCCAAGGGTACATAAGATATATTCTCTTTATTATTCTTATCATGACGACCCATTTCTGCCATTCTTTCTTCGCTTTCTAAATTAGACAATGTATAATCCCGCCCATGATTTGAATACATCACCATTTTCACAAAACCTTTTGATTCCTCATACAGATCTGTTGTTATTTCATTAATCGTTATATCTTTAGATACTTTATAAACAACTTTAGATTCCCCAGATGAGGAACCGCTTGACATGGTACTATCGAGATGACCAGAATCTTTTCCTCTATCTACAATAATCTTACCTAGATTTATGGTTTGTTTTGTACCATTATTAAACGTTACTACAGCTTCATCAAGTATCATTTTTTCTGTGTTGTTATCCTTCTTTGGATCTTCGTATAAACGAAAAGTCATATAATCACTTTTTAAGTTATAATACCTATATTGATTTGTCTGACTATGTTGCACATACAACTGCAAATCATATTTAGGAAAATAAACACTTAATATCTTCGTTTGATCCCTCAAGTTTGTGATATAAAAAACCTCAAATCCATTATCTCCTTGGCGTAGCGAAGTCTCATAATAATGCTTCAATACAATGGGTTCATCTATCTTTTGTGCTTGGTAATACCAAATATTACTCATTAACCCAACAAGCACTATAACTAAGCCAGTGACGAAAATTCCATTCTTATTTTTTAACATATAGCTCCCCTTTCTATTATTCGAACATTAATTCATTGTTCAATGTCCACTAACGTCTCCTACTCATACTTTTGCCTTCAGTATCATATTTTATCATTTTCAAATAGTGATTGCTACACCTCCTTATCATTTGTCATTAGAATTTAATTTCCTTGATATAATAATCCTTATCATTACATACAGTTGTCCACACAAGTCCTATTGATTTATAATAGTTATTTTCTTATAATGAATGTAAGTAATATTCCCATTAATTACATTCAAAAAAAGGAGATGATGTATTTTTATGAAGACTGTTCAAACAAACATTAAAAAAGTATCAACTTTTAGATACGCATTAGGGATGCTTGGATTACAAATCCCTAGTCAAGCATTTACCGTCTATTTGACCTTTTATTATGTAGAAACCTTAAACCTTGCGGTAGGTTTAGCGGCCATAGGTAGAGCTATTTTCTCTATATGGGATGCTGTTGACAATATATTATTTGGCTATCTATCTGATAATACAAGGACTAAATGGGGTAGACGAAGACCATGGTTAATGTTAGCTCTCCCTTTTTATTTACTGTTTTTTATTCTTGTGTACACTGTACCTGATGCCTTTTCTAGTGGCAATCGATTATTTTGGTACTTTACCATCATTATTTTCTTATATGAAACATTTGCCACGATTTTATGGGGCAATTATGGTGCATTGTTTCCTGAACTTTTTCAAGGCAAAAAGAAGCGTGCAAGAGCCAGTGGTTTAAAACAAATTTTTACCATTATTGGTACTGTTATTGGTATCGTTTTGGCACCTATGGTTTATAAAGCCTTTGGTTTTACTTGGATGGCTATTATCTTCGGCGTTATCGGATGTACCATAATTCTCTATTCTGTACTTGGCAGTCATGAAAACTTAGAACTTGCTAAAAAACCAAAATTACCTTTTGTTAAAGCTTTTAAAGAAACCTTACAAAATAAGTGTTTTTGGCAATATTCTTTAGCCTATACTTTTATTCAACTGGTCTTTGGTTTATTATTAGCTGGTCTTCCTTTCTATGCAAAATATTCGTTAAAACTCGATGATGCTAAAACCACGTTACTGACTGCATCGGTATTTATTATAGCTATTCCATCTGTTTTTATATGGACGAAGCTCATTAATAAATGGGGTGCTTCAAAAACGTGGCTCGTAGGCATTGTTGTCATGGGTCTAAGCATTATTCCATTAGCTTTAGCCTATGATTTAAAATCTGGTATTATAGCAGGTATGATTCTGGGGCTAGGTTATTGTAGTGTTCTTGTTGCTGGTGAAGTTGTTACCTCTGAAATCATTGATATGGATGCTAAGAAAACTGGGGCACGTAGAGAAGGTATTTATTTAAGTGTGTATGGTTTCATTATTCGTATAAGTGGCGTTCTACAAGGTGCTGCTTTTGCGTTGATCGGTTTTCTTTTTGGTTATAAGAACGGAGATAACCCAGGTTCTAATCCCGGACTTGCTTTTAAGTTCTTAATTGTTGGTTTACCCTTAATCGCTTTATCCATAGCCTTTATGATTGGTCTACGTTATAAAAAATCCAGTGATGCTATGCTTTATGCTAATAATGAGGATGGTATGACATGCCAGGAGGTTAGTTAATGAATAAGAGATATTTAATTATTAATGGGGATGATTTTGGTATGTGTCACGGGGCTAATGAAGCCATCATGAACATGTACCTTGATAAGGTTATTTCATCAGCATCGGTTATGGCGGTATGTCCTTGGTTCGAAGAAGCCGCTCTATTCTTAGTTGAACATCCAGAACTTGATATCGGTTTACACCTTACCTTAACCAGTGAATGGCAGAAATACAAATGGGGACCTATTTGTCCTATGGATACTTCATCTCTTATTAATAAACAAGGTTACTTTTATCGTAATTGTTTAGACTTCGAGAACAATAGTATGCGTGAACAAGTCCTAGGCGAGATACAAGCCCAATTACATAAAGTGACTCTAGCCGGTATTTCACTTAATAATATTGATAATCATATGGGGAGTTTATATGGTTTAATGACAGGCAAAAGTTATCTACCAGACGTGTTTTCTATGTGTGGTGATCTAGGTGTTGGTTTTCGTTTTCCTAAGCAAATACCCGAAGAAAGAAAAAAAATGGTGCCATCTATTATGCTTCAAGGTATGGAAAGTTTATGCCAGTTAGCAGAACATAAAGGTGTGCCATTGATCGACCATTTAGTGGAATATCCTTTCCATATGCAAGAACACGAAAGCTATGATTCTTTTAAGGAAATGGTGATTGAAAAAATCAGTAATCTTAAATCCGGAGTATCCGAGCTCTATCTTCATCCTTCTGTAGAATGCAGTGAAATTGAATATATAAATCCTTCATGGAAAAAACGTGTCATGGAATATCGATTGTTCTATGAAGATGCTTTGTGGAATACTATTGATCGAGAAGGGATTGAAGTGATTGGATGGGGAGATTTAAACATCGTGAAATAATAGATATTAAAGAACTAATTAACTAACAGGATTAATTTCTTCACAATGTAATCTTATTTTAATATTATGTCATGATAATGTCATTGTTTTATTCCTTAGGTAAAGTTATAATATTGATGGGGAATTAAGTATGAAAATAATTTTTTCTACTCTTGTTGTGACTTTGTCCTTGCAAACAAAGTCATGGCACAAAATATGAAAGGGTGTTATGATGAAATCACTAGCAAAATTATCTATTCGTATTGTATCACTTGTATTAATCGTTAAATCACTTTCAGCACTTATCAATTATATGACTATGGACTTGTCACCCATAAAAGAGATAATTGACGTACCTCTTAAGAATGGAATTTATTTTAGTATAATACCACTCCTGCTTAAAATAGGTATAGCCCTTCTTTTATGGGTTGTATCGGATAAACTGGCCATACTTATGATTGGAAAAGATGATGATGTTATGACATGGAACGTGAACTATAATCAATTATTCAGTATTGTTTTAAAAGTATTAGGTATTATTATTGCCATATATGGATTAACATCTTTGATCTCTAATGCATTCAATATATTTCCTTATATGCGATATTTTTATAATGACCTATTTAGTGCGCAGTATAGGGATATTCTCACATCATCTATACTCATACCAGGTATCCAAATCTTAACGGGTTACATTTTGTTCTCTAAGACCCAATCATTTATAAAATAAAAAATTGGGGAACATCGATTTATAAATCGATGTTCCCTATTTTTAATGGTCATGTAATTCAATTAAGATGACATATTAATTTTACTTATTTTTCCGTTTCTCAATAAACTGCCATACGATATTCATTGGAAAATAACGTTGGTTAAACAATATGATAAAAGCTAAAGTAGCTTCTATTACACCTATACCGAAGAAAATGATATGTAACATATGGATAGCATTTAACATAATACATTGAACGACAATCCATATCACCAAAGTCCAACTCAAAACATTACTCACGTAACTACCATATTTGAACCAACGTAAAGCCACTGCACTTACAATATTACCAATACCTAGAACCGCTAACAAAAAGATACCTGGTATCAAAAAGTTTGTGAAAGGTGAATTTTTTAGTGCTTCCGTGGTCATTCCCATTGGATTATTGGGATTCATTATAGCACCAAATCCACCAGCCATAGCACCGATTCCTACAAAAAGGTGTAGTCCAATTAATATACGATATATTTTCTTCATATGCCAACCCCTTTTTCATATTTTTATATATCATACCATAAAATTTGTAGCTATGCATATCATTAAAAGGAAAACCTACTCTATGTAATGCTTATAAGCTATTTTGTCAGTGAGCTCTTTTTGACATCCCATCTTAATTTTGATATACTATATACGATTAATAAAACAAGGAGTATTACAATGGAAAATTTACTTATGCATTCTATAATTTTAGACCGCCTTCCAATTGTAGTGTCTGGTGAAATATTCACTTTAGACATGTTACAGGATAAGTGCGTCTAAATTTAATAGTAATGGAATAAGTAAGTTAGCATAACCTATTGATTATATCTGCTCAGGTGACTAAGTTACCTGAGCTTTTTGCGTGTATACATATAATTGTATTAATTCATATATTGTGCCTTGACTTTGATTGTTGTAACGACAAAGTCACAACAGGGGTGAAAAAATTCATTTCACATCTCTCATCCTTATTTATGACATTACTTATTAAATTTAGATAAGCTTACCATCACTATTTTGAGACCTTGTTAAACGAAATATTTTAATCCCTATGGAGGAATATATGATGAACTATTTACAACAATTAAAAAGAAATGTATTCAAAAATTATGTTTTTACTTTTTTAAACAGCTTCAACGTAACACGAGGCATCTGGATGTTATATCTAGCGTTCCGTGGTCTTAGTCTCATTGAAATTGGGTTGATGGAATCTGTATACCATATAACATCTTTTACAATGGAAATACCAACAGGTATGGTGGCTGATATCTTTGGTAGAAAAATGTCTAGAGTTCTTGGGCGACTATGTTTTATTATCAGCACTTGTGCTATGTTACTTGGATTTAACAGCATCATATTCGGTATAAGCTTTGCTTTATCGGCTATCGGTAATAACTTAGAATCTGGTGCAGGTGATGCTTTAATTTATGATTCCTTAAAAGAATTGAAGGAAGAAAACGCCTATATGCGCATAAAAGGTAAAGAAGAAATCTTCTTTCAATTTGCTAGTTCTACTGCTATGATTATCGGAGGTTTTCTTGGTACCATTAATTATACGTATGTATATCTAGTAGCTTTAGCCTTTGCTATCGTGACGTTTATTCAAAGCCTTACCTTCACTGAACCAATCATTGAAAAAAATCATCATCATAGTAGTAAACTCAAGATGTTCACCAACCAATTCGTAACAAGCATAAGAATTATTCGCAATGATTTTCGTATCGCATTCTTAATCATTGCCGTTGAGGTATGTTCTACCTTCATTACAACTGTGTTTTTTTATGGTCAGAACTACATGAAATCCACTGGTAGAAATGAACTACAGATTGGTATTATCCTCGCAATTGGTGGATTTGTAGCAGCTCTTATGGCTACATATACCTATAAGATAGAAAAACGTATTGGATTCAAAGGGTTATTTATCCTTTTACCTTTATCTTTACTCATCTGTTTCTGGGGTTTTACGTTAAAAGGTTACACGGAGATATTTCTCATTCTTATACTAGCTATCGACTCGATTTTTTTTGTCTCAACAAGTGACTATATCAACCGATTGATACCAAGTGAACAACGAGCCACTATACTGTCTTTTCAAAGTATGGTCTTTAGTTTATTTATGATTATATTATTTCCTATTATCGGTAAACTGGGAGACTTATATGGATTACTCCATGCCTTCCGTATTGTAGCAACAATAGCTACTTTCGTATTAATAGCCATTATGTGCTTTATTTTGTGTAGTAAAAAAGTGGTTGTCAATGATACGGATAAGAATTATTAGGGATTGACTAGGATACTACATTCATAAATTACCCTATTAGCAACTATATTTAATAAGAGGGGTGATTTACATGCTATACAAGAGATTCTTACTCTTCTTGTTATATGGAAGCCTTCCAATAAACAAGATGACTACTCAAGAGACTAGTGACTGGAAAGAATATGTAGACAGAAAATATCATGTAGCTTTCAAGTATCCTAACAATTGGCAAAAGGATCCTAAATATAGTTTTAGATATGGTAATAAGGATGGTTTTTTTAGCTTTGATGCTATAACAGGTGATGGATTGTCCCTTGATGAAGTAACGAAGCTAGATGCCTACCATCTGAGTAATCCTTATGGGACAAAACCCCGAATCACCCACTTGACCATCCAAGGGCAAAAAGCTAACCTCATACTTCCAACCAATGACCAGCCTGAAATTACAGCTAATCAAGCCGGTTTAATTGTGACTTATCCAACCACTATAGAATTCGGTGGAATCCGTTACAATTACTTTATTTTATGGGCTCATAAAGACTATATTTTACCCATTTCTCATACTTTAAGGTTTATATAAAAAGGAGTTGGATTCATGAAAACATCATGTGTGTTTTCATGGACCAGCTCCTTAATTATAATCACGTATTAATTTTAAACCCCTTAAAGATGCATGACATTTCAAAGAATACTATTCTTCTTCGGTTATAACTCTCACCTGAACAACGCCTTTTTTTCTACATAGGTCTTGAATAACTTTGGTACTATTAATATATTTAGGTACATCTACTGTATAGACAGATTTAGTGCACACGTGTCCCTCATTAGTGGCAGCCGCTTCACCTAATTCATCATCTGTTACTTGAATAAATCTGACATTACTAACACCAATATTTTTCATGTTAAAGTACTTTTCAATACGTTTCATAAAATCTTTATCACCCAGATATTCGATTTCTAAGTCCATGGTTTGAACTCTTTCAATAAACCGATCTTCAACTTTTTTAAGAATAACAAGTGATACAAATACACCAATAGTTGATACTGCTGTAATCAAGTACATACCATGACCAACTGCTAGACCGATACAAGCAACAACCCATACAGATGCTGCTGTTGTTAATCCCTTTACAAGCCCTTTTTCACGAATAATTGTTCCTGCTCCTAGGAAACCTACCCCCGTTATCACTTGTGCACCCATACGTCCGACATCGGATTTTAATGCGTTAGCAAGTTCAGGATACTCTTGAATGTAAGCAATGGTTTTTACGATATTTTCTTCTTGAATAATAGAGACAACTGCTGCACCTACACATACAAGTATATGTGTTCTAAAACCTGCAGGACGATTTGTCATCTGACGCTCGTAACCGATAACCCCTCCTACTAGAATTGCAACAACTACTCTTATTATGACTTCATACTCTTCCATATGTTCACCCTTTCTACAATGGTTCTCCTCCATTTATGTCTTTGTAAAAGCTTTTTATTATAAAACACCCTAACCTTATAGCCATATCAATGACACACTGTGTTAAGACGTTAATAGTAAGTTAACTGTTATAATAGGCTAATTTCACACCTATTACATAGTATATGGTTAAACCACAATTGATCAGAACAACATTCTTTTACACAGACCTTTTGACTCAGTTGTATAAAATAAAAATTGTGCTCAGCTCCTTTGTGGTTTAACCATAGTATACAATAATTATATACACTTTTCATTTTTTTTCAATATATATTGCAATTTTTTTATTGGTATTTCACTGGTAATTGTCAGGAAGCCAATAGATAACCTCTTCTATTATAGCTATTTTACCTGCCATTCTAGGCGAAATGTCACCCCTTGTTCTTCATTAATCGCATAGATACCACCTTCACTCATGCGCATCAAACGCTTAACGATATATAGGCCAAGACCACTTTGACCTTTTTTACCTTTTTTGAACATCTTAAAAATAGTTTCTAGATTGTCTATGGGTTCTCCATCATTGTAAAATTCTAAGATGGCCTTTTGTTTATCCTGTCTTAAGTTTATTTTAATGATAGATTCTGCATAGCGCAGTTGATTACTCATGATATTTTCTACAATGATTTTCATCTGGTTATAATCAGCTATAATAAAAACATCATTCAATTGTATATCGGTATGCATATCCCCTATCTTAATGGCCATATTATCTATCACTTCTTGAACGGCATCTTTTAAATTAATAGGGCTTTTATGTTTAATTTCTGTATCAAAATAATCCAGTCGTTGAATATAGAGTAGATTTTTCACCAACTTCTCTAATCGATTACACTCTTCATCAATGACATCATAGGATGCTTCTGATGATCCCTTGGGATATAAACCTCTTTTTAAAGCATCTACATAGCTTTGAATAATCATAATCGGTGTTTTAAATTCATGCGATATGGAATGTAATTTTAATTTTTGTTCTTCATCATAACTCAGTAAATCTTTTCGCATTTCTTCTATGGTACTGGCTAAAAAGCCAATTTCATCCTGACGATCTATGGCTATGGGCACATCAAACTTTCGATTAGATATACGCTTAACAGACTTGGTGAGCTGATTCAATGGTAACGTCAAGTACCGTGAAAGAAGAAAAAACACAGCTAAAGTAGCAATTGCTGTAACCACTAAAACAATACCAAGTTGTATATATAATTGTTTTTCCAAACTATTATCAAGAGGTGCCCAACGAAGAGCTACTTTATAAAAAGTATTATTTAATATGGGCTTAAAAGACATGATTACCCTATCTCTTGTTAATCTTTGTTGTCTTAAACTATTGTCCTTTTGAGAAGTGGACTCATCATTTTTTTTTGGATTTGGTGGCTTAGTTATGATTGGCAAGTCTGGTACAATGACCTGTTGCATTTTTTGAATGAGTGATGTATTAGGTACTTTTCGAAAGGTATCATGAATGGTCACGACATAAAACAATTTCCGTCCATTGACCTTCAAACTATACCTTTTGGATTCTTCTTTTTGAGAGAGCAAATTCTGCTCTATTTCTTTTAAAACTTCTTCTGTAACACTATCATCATTTTTATTATAAGGCTTTCTAACTAACTTCCCCTTATCCATAACCCAATATAATTGCTCAATACTTCGTATATCCTCATCATTATTATCAATAAACTCATCGATGTCTGTGATAATCTTCTGTGTATCTGTGTTCGCCTCAAGAACTTTATAAATATCTTCATAATAGTACGTCTGAAAGGACTTAATTAATAAGCTATAACTAATCAGTGAGAAGAATAAAATGACACCAATAAACGTAACCATTAATTTAAAATTAAGGGATTTACCTTTCATTCTTCACACCACCTATATCCATAGCCATATATGGTCTCTATACGTAAATCAGGCATTTTCTTCCTGACTCTTCTAACCAAATCATCCACAACGCGATCACTACCATAATAATCTTCACCCCATATACTGTTTAGTAAAAATTCTCTTGACATGGCATTGTTTTTATTGCGTATAATAGTACATAAAAAATCAAACTCTTTTGAGGTTAATTCAATATGTCTATCTTGATCAAATAACATTCTTTTATCAAAATCGATACGGTATTGATTATGAATAATCTGATGATGTGTCTGACTTGATTTGTAAACCCGTTTTATTAATTTTCTTGTTCTAATGATAAGTTCCATGGGCAAGAAAGGCTTTGATATATAATCATCGCTCCCCATCTGTAATCCTGTTATAATATCAAGATCTGTATCTCTAGCAGATATAAATATAACAGGAATATTCTCATTATGGCTTTTTATTTTTTTAATCAATTCATAGCCATCTGTATCTGGGAGCATAATATCCAGTATCCATAAATGAACATCATCGTGTATACACTTCTCTACTTCTGCGCCTGTTAAAAAGCTCTTAACATCATATCCTTCATTTTTTAAATATAAAACTAATATATCATTTAGATTTTTTTCATCTTCTACTAAATATACTTTATACATAGCCCTACCCTCTTTCATCCTTTTCTCACACTATGAAACTATAAAAACTTATGTGATAAGTCACTCTTTACATACACTAAAGTATGTATTAAACTCCCATGGTCGTTTAACACATACCCCTTATTACTCAAGTCTTCGAAATCTATATGGATGAGACTGTCTCTTAGGTATAGTATAGTCACATAATATGGAGGAAATATCACAACACTATGTGAAATTATGTGATATCCACACCGATACCTTAAATCTAATATTGATCTCGTCAGGTGTAGAGACGCTGGTATGTCTTTGGTGTCATCCCTTCCATCTTTTTAAAATTGGAGCAATAATAACTGGTACTCTCATAGCCTACTTGCCTAGCTACTTCTTCTATTTTAATATTTTTTTGTTGATTCATCATGGCTTTGCTATTATTTATACGTACTTTTGTAATGTACTCAAATGGTCGCATAGACAATGTATTTTTAAATAGAATACATAAATGCTGGGGAGTAACTGTCAATAATTCTGCTAACTCTTCCAATGTTAGAGGTCTATCATAATGTTGGTTGATGTACTCTATGACCAGCTGTATGCGACTATAAGGTGACTCTTGCTCACTTGAACGTCCATCAAGTTTATACTTTATAATATCCATCAATATGGAATAAGCTATACTCGAACACTCATAGTTTTTCATATAATCATTAGACCCAAGTACTGCAATGGCTTTTCTTATTTTACCCAATATCATTTCCGACTCTGTCACTGCATATGCCCCTGACTCCATTAACCCATGCTTGTACAATGTATCTTTTACCATACTTCCATTGAAGCTGATAAAATCCACCATCCAATTATCTGTCTTTTTTTTGTATTCATGGCTTTCATGAGGGTATAAGAGCATGCCTGAATTCTTTTTAACAAGGTATTGCCTTCCATTGACATATAGAACACCCTGTCCATGATAGCACTGTATCCACTGATATGCCCCATAACCTTGGGGACGTGTAACATGCTCTTGAACATGCTCACTACCAATATCTTCAATATAAATCGGCAATGCTTTTTCATTCTCGTTTAATACGGTGAATAGCATGGTTTCCATCCTTCCCCTCCCTTTAGTAACATATCTTTATGGTTTATTATATCAAATCTAACGATTAGATGTATAGCTATTATTTAATCTATAGCATAATTATCCTTATAAGAAATATATTTATATAAATGAACTTAAGGGAGATTAAGGATGGTCTTAACGCCTGATATCTGCAATTTAGACTACAAAAAAAGAATGGTGTCAAATACTTCGAATTGGTCGCTCAACCTGTTAAACAAGAGATCCTGCCAGATGTCTATATGAATGCGTGGGGTTATAATGGTTCATCACCAGGTCCTACTATATTAGTCTATCCAGGTGATTACGTTAAAATAAGAGTTTATAATGAATTGCCTCAACCGACAAGTATCCACTGGCATGGTCTTGATATTCCCAATGACATGGATGGTGTCCCAGCAGTTGAACCCTCTCCACGTATCAATCCTGGCAGTTTCTTTGATTATGAATTCCTAATTACCAATCCACCTGGAACCCATATGTACCACTCCCACTATTACACCGTTCAACAAGATCAAATGGGACTAGAAGGTGCTTTTATTATACTTAATCCTGAAAAGGAAAATATTCAACGGGATTACTTTATTATGCTTGGAGAAAAAAAGCTGAAAAACTTGCCTGAGTTTGTCATTAAAAAAGGAGCTTATGATATCAATCCATTTACTATGGATAGTAACTTTTTCACCATGAATGGTCGATGTTTCCCTTACACCACACCACTCCTCGTTAAGGAAGGTGATAACTGTCGTGTACGTTTTGGAAACATCAGTCTTCGTAATCATCCTATTCATTTTCATGGTCATCAATTCGCCGTGACAGCAGCTGATGGTAATTCTATCGCTAAACATACTCAGATTCTTAAGAATACCCTAGTCGTGGGTTCAGGTGAAACTTGGGATTTTGTCTTTCAATGTAATAACCCTGGTCTCTGGCCATTACACTGTCATTTTGCACTTCATGTAGCGAATAATATGCAACTACCATTTGGTGGTATGGCAACTGCTATCAATTACATAGGCTTCAAAGGTAAAGCAGCTAATCCTGTACCTTTATCTCGAGAAGTACACAAGAAAAAAGGCTTCGCTTCGTCTTCCGCAGGAAGTTTTAGTCATTAAGAAATTTACCTTAGAGCATATGGAAACGCTTCTGTTCCATATGCTTAGAAAGTAGAACTTTCTTATAAGATCACAAAAGAGGCTCCACCTCGTCTTCCATAGGAGGTTTAGTCGTTAGTATAAAAAGGGCTATGCATCCTTGTTTTTATCTACCACAGTAGGTAAATCCATGTGATGGCATAGCCCCTATCATTATACTAAATCAATTTCTGAAACCCATAGTGGTAATTTTGGCATGAAATCATGTTTCCCAGAATCAACAAAATCCAAGCATTGTTTAATTAAGTCATCCTTTGATTGCTGTAATAATTGTGTTTTGTACTTGACATTACTATAAGTATCTAGCTCTTTCGTAACAACTGTTTCTATTAGTGACCACATCTTAGCTGCATCCAGAATTTGAATGCGCCCAGAAGAGCATCCCACAGCAGTTGTATGATAACTTGAACCTATAGCCATAAGTTCCTTCGTTAACTCACTACTATCTCTAGGACAATTAATCGTCGCGCTATCTAATTTGTGAAGCACCATATGTCCCCATAACAAGCTTAGTATATCTTGTCGCCCTACTAGTTCACATAAGTGCTCTGGTTGATGTTTTTGATATATCAAATAACTATCACCTTTAATAACAGTTGCTAGACCTTTGCGCTTCAAATGGGACGCCCACAATGTCTCACTTCTTATCTGACAATTTTCATAATTATTATGGATTTCTTGTAAACGTGGAATATCTTTTTCTATAGCCTCTGTGCCATGGGCTTTGGTTACATTCAATTTAACTAAATCAGCCACTGCAACAGTGATTTGATTTTGCATACCAGCCGTATCCCAGCCATAATTTTTGTAACGAAAGCGATCCCCCTGTAACCAAGATATAGGATACCCTTTATCTTTCATCTTTTGATTAACCTGTTGTAGCATGGCTGTCATAATCCCTTTGCCCCGATAATTTTCATCAACAGCTACTGAACCGATGCCTGCCATGTTAAAATGAATGACTTCTTTACCCATAGTACAACGCATAGGCATAGGAAATATAGCAATGCTAGCAACAATCTGCCCCTTATCCTTAATGATGTTATTATAAGCAATCCGTTCATCGTCCATAGTGTCTATAGGCTCATAGATATTACCCATATGTTTAACGAACCAATTCTCTTCTTCTTTCTTAAAAGCCTTGTTGAGGAATTGTAGCAATGCCTCATAGTCCTCTCTCTTACACGGATATAAAGTTGTATTCACCTAATACCTCCTCATTTTCTTTTGTTTATAAACATTTTTAGATCTAAACTTAATATGCTATATTAATTTTATACCTATTATACTTCTATCCGTCTTATAGTACAACCTTTATAATCATGTTTTTTATCTTCATTATTTTTATCTAAGCACTCTCTCCAGCCCCCATAAACTGACTATTATACAATTCAGCATAGAAACCATTCTGTGCTAATAAGTCTTGATGGGTACCTTTTTCAATAATATCGCCATCATTCATGACCAAAATCACATCGGCATCTTTGATGGTAGATAAACGATGGGCGATAACAAAGCTGGTACGTCCCTTCATAAGGGTATGCATAGCACTTTGTATATAGACTTCTGTTCGAGAATCCACACTACTTGTAGCTTCATCCAATATAAGTATAGCTGGGTCAGCTAGAATAGCCCTTGCAATTGTTAATAATTGTTTTTGTCCTTGTGAAATATTACTTGCCTCCTCATTCAAAATCGTATCATATCCATCGGGTAATGTACGAATAAAATGATCGGCATGAGCTGCTTTAGCAGCTTTCATGATTTCATCTTCTGTGGCATTCATATTACCATAAGCAATATTTTCACCTATGGTTCCATTGAATAACCATGTATCTTGAAGTACCATGCCAAATAATTGTCGTAGGTGGCTACGCTTCAACTTGGTGATATTCGTTCCATCTACTGTAATCTGCCCACTGTTTAATTCATAGAAGCGCATCAGTAGATTGACCAACGTTGTTTTCCCTGCTCCTGTTGGTCCCACGATTGCCACCGTTTGACCAGACTGAACGTCCAGATTCATATCGTTGATTAAGGTTACTTCTTTTTTATAGCCAAAATCCACATGTTGAAAGCCTACATTTCCTTTTGGTTGTTTTATCTCTAAAGGTACTTCTGTATCTGGAACTTCTTCCTTTTCGTCAAGGAGTTCAAACACACGCTCAGCTGACGCTATGGTTGATTGGATAATATTTGCCATGTTGGCTGTTTGAACAATAGGTTGACTAAACTGCCTTGAATACTGTATAAAAGCTTGAATATCCCCTAATTTGATAGCGTTTCTAATCATAAGGATACCACCTGTTATACACACAAACACATAGCCTAAGTTATTAACAAAAGTCATCATCGGCATAATGATACCCGAAATAAATTGTGCTTTCCATCCCGCCTCATAGAGTTCATTATTAATGGCGTCAAAGCGCTCAATGGATTTCTCTTCATAGCCAAAGGCCTTTACGATTTTGTGTCCTGTGTACATCTCTTCTACGTGTCCATTCAATGCGCCTACGTTTTTCTGCTGGCTTTTGAAATAGATCTGAGATTTCTTAGCTACACTTTTAACTATGATTACACTAAGGGGCAGGGTCACCATGGTAATTATTGTCATTATTGGGCTAATGGATAACATCATTACTAATACTCCTAGTATGGTAATGATAGCCGATATTAATTGAGTCACACTTTGTTGTAACGCATTACTCATGTTGTCAATATCATTGGTCACACGACTTAAAACCTCACCGTGGGTATAAGCATCGTAGTAACGTAAAGGTAACCGTTCTAACTTCTCACTCACTTCTTGTCGAATATTAAAAATGGTTTTCTGTGTAATATTAACCATAAGATATTGTCTTATATAGTTAAAGACAGCGCTGATAGCATATAATCCGATAAGTAACATTAAGATATAACCTATAGATTGGAAATCAATAGGATTACTCACACCATTTCTTAGCTCTAAATACCCATCATATAAGATTGTTGTTACATTTCCTAGCACTTTCGGTGCCACAACTGCAAAGAGTGTGCCCAGTATAGTTAATAGAATAACGATGGTTAGGTTCACACGCTGAAATTTCAAATAGTTTAATAAACGTTTTAGAGTACCTTTGAAGTTTTTAGCTTTTTGAACGGGCATAGCCATTCCATGACCTCTTCCTGGTCCTGGTCCATTTCCGAACATTTTTTTATTATTTTCTTGTTTACTCATTATGCCAACTCCTCCTCTGATAGCTGTGAACGTACGATTTGCTTATATACCTCACAGGAAATTAGCAGTTCTTCATGTGTACCCATTCCTGCCATGACTCCATCATCAAGAACAATAATACGGTCTGCATCCATAACAGTTGTCACACGTTGAGCAACGATTAATACGGTCCCATCTGTTACTTCTTTTTTAAGTGCTTTTCTAAGCTGTGAGTCTGTCTTAAAATCCAAAGCTGAAAAACTATCATCAAATATATAAATTTCTGGTTTCTTGACTAATGCCCTGGCAATGGATAACCGTTGTTTCTGTCCACCTGATAGATTGGTTCCACCTTGAGAGATGACAGCATCATAGCCTTCTTCCATTTGGTCAATAAATTCAGCTGCTTGTGCTATGGTTGCTGCATGTTTGATTTCTTTATCAGATGCTTCTCCATTTCCAAAGCGGATATTATCAGCAATGGTACCACTAAATAAAATTGCTTTTTGAGGTACATATCCAATCTTTTCCCTTAATGCTTTTTGTGTCATCTGTCGAATATCGATACCATCAACGGTAATGGCACCTTTTGTTGGATCATAATATCTAGCAAGTAGATGTAAAAGCGTTGATTTACCTGACCCAGTACCACCAATAATCGCTGTAACTTCACCAGGTTTCGCTTTAAAACTAATGTCCTCTAGGGCATTACCTTCTGCACCGTGAAAATGAAAAGATACATGATCAAAAGCAATATAACCTTTTTGTATATCATTTACTTTAGGATCTATCGGGTCTTTGATTGGTGTTTCCATGGATAATACTTCATTAATACGTGTAGCTGATGCTGACGCTCTAGGTACCATTATAAATACCATGGTTAACATAATGAGCGAAAACATAATCATGCTTACATACTGAATATAAGCCATCAAATCTCCTACTAACATAGTACCATCATTGATTTTAAATGCACCAACCCATACAATGATAATCGTGGTTAGATTAAACAATAAAGTTAATAAAGGCTGTAAAAGAGCCATCATTTTATTAACTCGCTTGGTGGTATCTGTTAAATCCCTATTGGCTTCTTCGAATCGCTTCTTTTCATAAGTTGTTTTATTGAACGCGCGAATAACTCGGATGCCTGTTAACCGTTCCCGTAAAACCAAATTGAGGCGATCCAATTTAATTTGAATGGATTTGAACAATGGTAAACTTTTACTTGCTAGAATACCTATCACGATGGCTAACACAAGAATAACGCCTACTAGAGTTACCGATAAATTTGGATTACGGCTAATGGCCATGACGATACCACCAACTGCCATCAAAGGTGCCATGACAAATATTCTAAGCAACATCACCAATACATTTTGCACTTGCGTAATATCGTTAGTGGTTCTAGTAATTAATGATGACGTGCCCATTTTATCAAATTCTTGTAGTGAATAGCCCTCTACTTTTTTAAATACCTGTCGTCGGAGGTCTCTACCAAAACCATTCCCTACTTTGGATGATAGGAATCTTGAGTATACGGAGAAAGCTCCCCCTAGCCCAGCAACAGCAAGCATGATAACACCCATTTTAAGAATGTATCCCATATCTTCATTGACAATACCGATATCCACAATCTTAGCCATAATCGTTGGTAAAAATAGTTCTGTAAAAGTCTGTACAAAGGTAAATATAAGAATGAAAAAAACCGTTAATTTGTATGGTTTTAATCCTTTAAATAACTTAATCATGTCAACTCCCCTTTCGATTTACTTTAACTTTTCTAAAATCTTCTCCATCTCATTAAAATGATATGTCAACGTCGTTACCTCTTCATCTGTAAGATTTTCTAATTTCTCCATCATTTTGGATTTCATAATCTGCTTTTGCTCTTCCATATAGGCTTGCCCCTTATCCGTCATAAATATCTTAATGATTCGGCGGTCTTCCTCATCATTCTTTCGTTCTACAAATCCGCATTCAATAAGTCGATTAATCATCTTGGTTAGATTAGGTTTGGATATATAGAGTGTTTCTCCATAATATTTCATAGGCATTCCATTAGCTTCTCGTATAAGCCCTAATAATTGCATTTTGTGCATGGACTTTTTTAAGTGCATACCTTTAAAAAATTTGCGATGCATTAAAGGCATGAATGTAAATATCTTTTTTACCAATATATCTCTATCTTCTTTCATCAACACTAGTCCTTTCTTACTTATATATAGTTTAATAGTTACCTGTCATAATAATTGCATTATATAATTATTATATTATATAATAGTTATACTTTACAACTATTATACGTGACTACTATATGTATTGTCAACATTTTATTATAAAAATTATATATGGCCTATTTTATCTCTGCCAATGGTATAAAATTCACACTAACTTATGGTGGCAACATAAATAAAACCATGTATCGTGATAATAAACACGCTACTTATCAATAACACATTAAAGTAGCCCATGAGTCAGGTGTATATTATCACGATATATGGTTTTACATAACTTTCGTCATTGGTTCTTATGTTTAATGATTAACAATAAGGTTATCATTTATTCATAACTAAATGCATCGTTAATAGCTTATTGAAAAAAACAGGTTTCAATCTACCAATCCTCTTCTTGAAAATTATTTTCCGTATACACTTTAATGCCTTTTTCTTCTAATAATGCTGCTGTGAACCCATTACCTTCAACTAAATTCCCAGTGAATGTGCCATCATAAACAATCCCATAACCACAGGATGGACTTCTGGTTTGTAATATTGCTCGCTCCACATCTAATATCTCAGCAATCTTCCACGTCTTTTCTGCTCCTTTTATAAAAGCCTCTGTGATATCTTCACCATCATCTGTGAGTATTTTTTTCTCACCATCCACCATAACCATCTCACAGGATTTTCTTGGTGTTGGTAACCCTGCCAATACTTCTGGACAAACTGGAATTGCCTTTCCATCTTCCACTAATTTTTTAATGGCTTCATGACCGCTGTTACTTCCATTGTACCGACAGTTAATACCTGCAAGGCATGCACTCACTAAATACATATACTACTCCTCCTAATATATCAAATCATCAATTATTATTTACACTAAAATACCTAGTGACACGAAGCATTGTGTCACTAGGTATTTTATCATAATGTTCATGTCAAATCTACGTCTAAAAACTACAACCTACTTGTTTAAATATTTAATTGTGCTACGACGTCTTCAAATACTTTGTTCCAATCATAACTGATATTATGAATAACTGCTTTATCGATATCCAGCTTTTCAATAATCAACTCTTCACATTTTTTCCTGTCTTTAAAAAACCTTATGGCACCCTCATATCCTTTTAAATTTTCAACTTGAGCGTACTTCGAATTTTCAATATATCTTATAACGAGTTCTATCCAATCATCCCATTTGCTTTTGTCAGGAGATACTCTTTCTTCTGCAACTCTCCTTATTGTTTCCTCCACATCTGATTGTGTTAAATAGATAAGCTTAGGGTTTAAACACTTAACAATATGAATTAACTCTAACATATATGCTTCAATATAATCTTTGCTCTTGCAGCAATATCCTATCAATTCATTTACATGATTCTGTAGGTACGCACATTCAAATATATAGACACAGTCATCATTTACCTTATTCTTTGCAAATGCTCGCCATCTTTTAAAATGAAGGGACTTAAACGTTTCTAGATCCACTTTCCCGTCATATACTTCTTTAGATTCTAAATATTCAATAAGCACCTTGCTCTTCATGGGTAATCCTAACTTTGTGTAGGCAACGATTGCATGCTCTCCTTCAATCTGTGTATATTGCATTAATACATCTTTATAGGCTGGATTTTCTTTAAGGATCTGGTTATACTCATCCATGGTCAAATAAGCATGCCATGCTAAATCTGTTGGATGAGCATCGCCTTCACTGTATAACTTAACTTTTATTCCTCTACTCTCCAAATACTCTTTAATCTTATTTGCTATTGTGCTTTTCCCCGAACCTGGTATGCCTTCAATTAAAATAAGTCTATTTTTCACCATTAATCCCCCCGTATCCATTTCCATTTTTACCTTAATCTAATATATAACCTTTTCAATTTGTTTATGATAGAAAGTATCGAAATATACGTTCAACATGCAAAGTTAAAATAATTGGTGTTATAAATCATGTTTCGCGATAACAGCTTTTATAGCATTATACGTGACACATGTATCTGATACTTCTTTTATGGGTTTTAAACGTTCTTTTCCCATTTCTTTAATGGTTTCTAAAATGCGTTCTTCATATCCATCCGGTATAAATTGATCCATATTGATTTCAAATCCTTGGGCATAAGCTTCAAAAATATGATTTTCTACTGTTCTTACTTGAATGGAACGTTCCTTGGCTACTTCCTTAAAGTCCTGTAATTCAAGAAAAAGTTTAGCCGATATAAAACAAGACGGTTCTTTTTGCTTCTTAGACTTAGTTGCTAACTTTTCATGTATATGCATGTCTAATGTGTCCACTTGTATGTGGTGTTCTTCCACATACCTTTTAATCCTATCCATAAACGGCTCACCATATTTCTTGTATTTGGCTTCACCGACACCTTTCACCCTTAACATGGCTATTTCATTGGTTGGATATTGCTTACACATCTCCCTAAGTGAAGCATCACTGAAGACTAGGTAAGGTGGTATATGCTCATTAGAAGCCATATCTCTTCTTAACTGTCTTAACTGTTCAAATAACTCCTCTTTCACTTGGACCTCTTCTTCTTCAATGACATTACGGTACACTTGCTCTATTCCTTTTAAGATCTTTACCCCACGTTCCGTAATTTTCACTATAGGAAATTCATCATGGGTCATACGCAGATAACCTTCGGCAATTAACAAGTTAATACTGTCTTTTACAGCACCAATGGTTAACTCTGATAGTAGACCATAGGTGGATAAACGATCAAACCCTAATTGCAATACACGTTTATTTTTAGAACCTTTTAATACTTCCGCAATAATCTTGGTACCAAATCGTTCTTTCATCCGTACCACACAAGATAATATTTTCTGGGCTTCTAGGGTCATATCTTCTTTAATAATATTACCATTACAGTTACTGCAATTATCGCACTTATCTTCAATCTCTTCATCACCGAAATACGTTAAAATATACTTTCTCAAGCAATAGGTAACGTGGGCATACTGAGTCATCTGCTGTAACTTCTCATATTTCATATGTTTTCTAGCTTCATCTAAATCTTCCGATTGATCAATGAGGTATCGCCTTAATTGCACATCCGCTGCACCAAAAAGCAATATACACTTGGAAGGCAATCCATCTCTTCCTGCTCTACCAGCTTCTTGATAATATGCTTCAATATTCTCAGGCATATTGTAGTGAATGACATAACGGACATTGGATTTATCGATGCCCATGCCAAATGCATTGGTAGCTACCATTACGTCCACATCATCATATAAGAATTTCTCCTGATTCTGTTTTCGGTCTTCTGCACCCATACCACCATGATACATTCCTGCACGTAATCCTTGCTTTACTAATAGCTTACATATATTTTCTGTATCTTTCCTTGTTCCTGCATAAATGATACCTGCTTCGCCTTGATGTTTCATTGTATAATCCACTATAAAATGATGTTTATTAACACCTTTTAATACTGTAAACGTGAGATTCTCTCGATTGTAACCGTTTTTAATAATCTCAGGGTTACGTAGATTTAGTTGTTGAGACATATCCTGTTGCACTCGCTCAGTTGCTGTTGCTGTTAGAGCAGCTACAACGGGACGTTCTGCAAGTCCTTCAATAAAACGATCTATGGTCATGTAACTGGGGCGAAAATCATGTCCCCACTGGGATACACAATGGGCTTCATCTACGGCGACAAAAGCTATCTGTACTTGACCTACCAATCGATAGATACTCTCCGTTTCTAGTCGCTCAGGCGCAATATAGATGATATTGTATTTACCAGTAATTACATCTTCTAGTCTTCGATTCATTTCTTGATGAGAAAGAGTGCTGTTGATATAAGTGGCAGGAATACCTACTGATTCTAGTGCATCTACTTGATCTTTCATCAGTGATATGAGTGGTGAAATGACCATGGTAACCCCTTCAAAAAGCAAGGCTGGTATTTGATAACAGATAGACTTTCCCCCACCAGTTGGCATAATGACCATGGTATCTTGCCTTCTTAGAATACTGGTAATGGCTGCTTCTTGTCCTTGTTTAAATGCATCATAACCATATACTTTTTTTAATATGCTTCTTGCTTCTTCTATCATGTCGTTCATCCTTCTATGCTCCCTCTAATTAATCGATTACGCTAACTTATCAAAACCCTACCTATGACATTTCATGATGCCCAATGATGCTTTTTCTCTGTGATGTCCGTTCAACCAACTCTTCCTCAATGGATAAGCGTTTATGATGTAACTGACGGTTAAGATCAATAACATCCCACCTGGTACCTTCCACTCTCGTCATAATACCTTCAAGTTTACCATGGGCAATCATTTCTTCAAATAAGCCATCTAACCAATAATGTACATAGGTTAAGTAATCTTCAATATGTACATCTTCAGAAAATTCTTCTGCAATATCCCCCAATTCTATATGGTACCTTCTGACGAGTTTTTGAATATCAAAAAATATCTCTAGCTTCTCACCAAACGATGTTTCCTGCTCATCCCCTAATAAACCACCATTACGTATTTGAATTAATCCCATATTTTGTACTTTTTCTATGATGTTTTCTGCCTTTTTCAATGTAAAACGCAGATCTTCTCCTGCTATGTAAGCTTCTTTTATTTCTTGGTTTTGACTTTTCAATTCAATGATGCGATTATTTACAGAAGATAAGCGATTAGCCTCTTCTGTTTCTTGTAATAAAATCTTTTTTTCTTTCATTTTTATTATCTGTAGGTAATCATCCATAATGGATTCATATGTGCTTAGTCTGTCTTCCATGGAGTCTATTTCTTTATCTAAAGCTTCAACTGCTTTTACATAACCATCATATTTTAATTTGGCAACCATAGCTTCTTGTTCTTCTTTTTGAAGTTTTTTCTCTTTTGATAAGAAGATGGTATAGACAATATTTTCTAATGAAAAGCCATGTAATTTCTCTACATCTCGTATTTCACTTATAAGTCTCTGCTCTTGTCGGTCTTTTTTTTGAATAAGGTCAAACCTTTCATTTAAAACTTTGTGGTATCGCTTATTCAGTCTTTGTTGTTCCTTTACCTTATTTTCTAAATAAAGTAATCTCTCATGTAAGACTTTCATTCTTAACCTCCATTTTTTAAGAGGCACGATTAAGCAAGAAAAGCATGCTTTGCATACGTTTCAGGCACCTGATCGTGCCCAAACTTTATCCCATGTCATTATAACATATCCCAATGTATATTATAAGTTTTCAAAAAAACCTATAATGTCGTTTATTTTCTCTCTATATTTCTCTTTCGCTGTCTTAACTGGACCTAGATAATCTGATAGATCATCTAAGTAGTCCATATTACGTATTACTTCTGCAGGATCCTTCATACTGGTTTTGGTATAGATCACCATATCCATACCACCATTACCTATACCCAGTAATTGATTAACAGGATCAAGAGGCGTACGGAAATTTTTCTTAACTTCTATAATCAAGTTTTGTTTAATGATATAATTTTCAATACCTGTTTCAATATCTAACTGACCATCTTTCAAGAATAATCGAGCCTCAGCTTCTTTCATAATAAAAGCCTTCACGCCCGCTTCATATCCCCTTTGTTTCGTCCATCGCCAATATAGCCCCTTACTAAGCCGTTCTCTTGGTGAAAGAACATGACCCGTCTCAATATCCACTTTGTTTGCATAGGCTAATTGAAATCTTTCTGTGGCTTCATTGGTAATGGCTTTTAATGCTGTTGTATCGTGTAAGTAGATGCTGATATATAGGAGGCTGACAATAGCAAAGAAAACTATAGGGAATATGAGTGAAGCTTCTACTGTTAGACTTCCTTGACGTTTAGTTCGCAATTTCTTCACCTCGGTCTTCTAGGTTATTCATTATCAATAGCTACACCACCATTAATAGAACATAGGCAGCTAACAAAAAGGGTACCAATGGTAATTTGGTCTTTTTATGAACTTTGTGAAACGTTAATAAAACCAGTCCCACTATACCGCTGAATATAAGCCCATATAATATAATGGCTAGAGCCATCTTATAGCCCATGACTAAACCAACAGCACCGATGACATAAGCATCGCCCATGCCTAATGCTCCACGGGTCAGAAGGGATACAATGGCTAAGCTTCCACCAATACCGATACAACCGATTAAAGCATCTAACCAATGAAGGTTGGGATTTAATAGCACCATAAGTACACCAATAATACTGGCTAATATAAGTGCATCTATAGGCACTTCATGATTACGAATATCATAGATACTAATGCTTATTAATAACCATGTTATAAAGGTCATTGTGATGAATTGGTTGGTTAAGCCATAGCGATTGTATAAGAAAATTATGATCACAGTTAGTATGCTTGTTATAGCTATGGCATATATATTTTTAAATTCATTTTGTTTACTAGTATGCTGTTTTTTTAATGGGTTTATTTTGAGGGTATAAGCACTCGTTAATATACCTAAGAGAATACCCATTATAAGAATATTTATCATTTTTTCACTAAATCCTCCTTTAAGCCAGCACATTTTTCACATACAAGTTTTTCTCCTACTTCGTTAAGTGTAATTTCATATACTTTCTTTGAATAATGGGTAGAACAAAATGGTATCACATGATAACCGTTAGTGTCTTTCTCACTAGGAATATGATAAACTGTTTGAATTGTGCTAATATCAACTCTTTTGGAGCACGTTTTACAGAGTCTAGATTTATGAAGTTTCGGAACATAATCGAGAGGATAACTTATTTTCTGTACGCATCTTCGATATAGATGATATACTGTTCTCCCTTCAACAACATAAACAATCCGCTCATCTTTCCCTTCATCATTAGATACTGCTTCAGGTTTCACATAGACTTGATCACTATTTCCATTTCCAGTAAAACCTCTTACCTTTACCCGTTGCATTATAGGAATTTTATCTATTACTGGAAAGGGTATGGGAATGGATAAGTCATAATATACGATAAGATCAATGTCATCATCTGCTAACATAAATCGCGATCGTTTATAGTCTAAGCCCTTTCTACCGCCAATGACAAACCATTTATCTAATTGCTCTTCAGAAATATATTGTTCCATGAATAGCTCCGCCATCTTAGTCCCTACAAAATTATTTGTGACCTCCATACCTTCTGCAAGACATGCGTTAATAAGGGTGCTTTCCATACTATTTAAGATCACTTCTGTAGATGTTATGATTTCATTTATGCTATAAAAAGCTGTTTCTGCTTGAATAAACATGGTGTCTTTTATATCTTTTGCATGTTCAATGTAGGCTTTGATATATTCACCTAGAGATGCATTTTCTTTCATATCTTCAAAACTTTTAGAAGGCTTCATTCTTTGAGTTTTTCCATAAGAACGTGCTCCCTCAATGGTTTTATAAAAGGACTCTGAATATTGACTAATATTATCAGCATGTCCACTGGTTTGGCTAACCTTTTCCATAGCAGTATGATAGATTTCTTGTTCTGCATTTAGAATTTCAGTCTTCTCCAACAGATAGGCATAAGTTGCCATCTCATTAGCTGTTTCAGATAAGGCATACTGGATACTTTCATGAATAAATATAATTTTAACGATATAAACCACTGAGAGTATAGCCATGAGAAACATGGGTAGTACAATGGCAGCCTCTACGGTTAAAGATCCTTTTAATTTCTTCATAGCCTGCTATGCCTCTTTCCTAATAAGTCATGGAGGTACTAATGGTAAATTTATATCTATTTTTAGCTCTATCCCTTGTTTCTTTTGGCATGAAGGGTAGCCCAAAAAAGAGATAATTCACTGATACCTGAGCAGTAACCTCATAACCTGTAGCGTAATCTGCTAATACCAATGTGTTGTCACTTCTATTTTCTTGGAGATTAAACTGTATCAAATCCATGACACGATAGAGCTTAACCTCATCGTCAACACCAATCAATAGCATTAACCTTAGATAATCATTGTATGAAAAACTAGGCAGTGCAAATTTCTTCTCTCCTGATTGGCTAAATACATCCTTCATTTTCTGATCCAATTTTTCGTCAATATCTTTTTGAATATCTCTTGTAATACGATCAATTTCTTTTTTTGTCAAAGCTTTATATTTTGAAGCAGTTTCATCCACTAACTGATTCACGTTGTTTTCAAATTGATCGGATATGCCTTCAACCTGCTCAGATACTGACTGAATGATTTTTCTTTTGTATCCATAATTTGTTTCTTCACTTTATCTAAGATTTCTTTTTTAATGGACAATAGTCCTGCATAAGATGCCTCAACAATACGATGACTATAGTCTCTGTAAATGGTATTAATAAGGTGATTGACCAGTTGGCTATCTTGTATGTTGACATAGTCCTTTGCCGTTGGTTTATTTCCAAGATTCTCTCGCATATGATTAAACGAATCATTAATAACCTGGTCAACAACACGATCCACTTCATCTAGCGAATAGTTAATGGTTCGCTCCGCTTGATCCAAGACTTCACTTATCTTATCATTAGCGTAAGCACCTACCTCATCATTGAATCGCTCCGAGATATATGAAACCTGACCTTTAACCCCATCTGATAAGTAGTCTATCATCTGTACGGATTTCTCAGTAGCATAATCAGCTGCTTCTTCAACAATACCTTTAACTATACCATTAAAACTTGTATACCAATCTGTTCTTGTCTTAAAAAATGGAACCTTTTTACCTTCTAGTAAGTACTTCACATCCACAAGAGATTCGACATAACTCCATGCTGCCATGATCAGTGCTGCCACAATATACACCCCAAGACCAAAAGTCCACCACCCTGCAATAGAAGTGGCTATTCCCATGATAAAGGTACGTTTTTCTGTATTAGTCAGTATATGCATGTAGTTCATAACGAATCGCATTCCCAGTATGGTATGTGTCACATATTTTAGATTCTTATTTTCATTCAGGCTCCCTCTTAGGACATACTCCACTTCATGATTGAGGTAATGGGTATCCTTAGGGTACCCACTCAAAGTTATAGGGTTACTACCTTCTATATGATCTGTCGCCGTGGCAAATTGTCCAATAATATATTCATTAATATAGAGTTCATCTCTTAGATTCATGGTAGCTTTTCCTATCCAATCAGCCATATTGGAAAATGTCCCTAAAGCTTTATCCATAAAATTATTATTCTTTCTACTGATAAAATCAACTTTTTCGTCTGTCACCAATGATGCCTGTGATTGTTCAGGATGTGCTATAGATGGTAGTAAATTTAAATTGGTTTCACCTGTTACATCATGAGTATCTTCTGCTAACACCACATTTTCTGCAACTTTAGTTACTTGATCCCTTGGATCTTGCTTTTCTTTTTCCTCTTTGGTAAGGGTCTTCATATCACCGTAATCAAATGCCATAAACGCATAACTATACTTACTAAGCCCTGCATTAATATAATCTATCTTATGGCGTACATGAGTTACAAACTGACCATCCGTATAGCTTTTAAGATTTTGAATATAATGTGATGGATATGTAAAATATGTACTACCAGTCTGTTGGTTTACTTCTTTCATAAAAGCCTGCATGATATCTGCGTCTGTATTGGGGTCGAATAACTGATAAAGCATATAATATAGATTATTCTGATCAATATACTGAAATAGTTCCTGACCTACAGGTGATAGTTCTTCTAATTGCTTTACGTTCTTTACGAGTTCATCTTTCATGGCTATGACATTGTTAGTCAGATGATACGTTTTCTTGCCATCATCTGGAATAGCTAAACGTCCTTTTAATTCCTGAAGTTCGCTTTTGATAGAGGCGGACACTGATTCAATTAATTCTTCTTTATTTTTCTGTAGATCCTTTTCTAAAGCATCAATTGAACCTTTTATTTTAGAGCTTTCTTTTTCAATCCTATCGATAACGACAAGGGCATTATGATTGTCTGTACGATATCGTTCTAAGCTATTGACATACTGCAAATAATGTATCATCCGTCTTCGCGCAGTATAGACCTTGTCTGCAACGTTGTGAAATCTTGTACTTGTTGATGTTTCATCGTCTTCTAGGTCTTCAATGATATCAAAAACATGGCTGATACTTATATGAAGATCAGAGATTTCATTTTCAAGCTGTTTCATAGCCTCCGATGTTTCTACATCCCCTGATGAACCATTCCCTAGACTGTCAGATGCTCTGCTAAGAGATGCCTTTTCAGTAGCTATCAGTCTACTAAGTTCTGCATTTTTGGAACTTAGTTCACTTTGTAGACTTGATAATTCGCTTTGCAGTTCCCCTAGCCTTTTTCTTATCTCATACAGATTCTTATACACAGATACCATGATGCTTCTATTATCATCAAATTCACGTATATTCTTTATGGCTAAGGCTTCATCTTCGTACAGCCTAAAAATCTTCTTATCCAATGTATCTTTTACAACACCTTCTGGAAATCCACTAAGAAAAGTTCTATCTTGTTCCTTTTTATAAGCCATTTTCTTGACAAAATAATCCTTATAGGTAATCTCACCTTTTTCATTAATAATAAGACCATCGATATACTTTTCTAACTCCCGATATAAGTCATCAATTTTCGTGACTTGTTCTTCCACTTCCATTTTCTTTTTAACAAACTTAGTAGTCTTAGTGGCCTTAGTCATTAATTGAATCTTTTCCATAAAAGGCTCAATAAGGAGTAGCGGTGCTCGATATTTCATATATTCTAATATCTGCAGCTGTAAATAATCTGCATTCTCTTCTACAAGGGTACCTGTCTGTTGCACATGGGATACTTCTAGATTGTAGTCATATAACTGAAAAGGTTCTTTTGGTGGATCGGGGTATAATGCTTGATGAATTTTATTTATTTTCGGTAGATTTTTTTTCGGCTGTAAAGCCGCTAGAGCATACATTTCTATTCGATCTTCAATGGGCGTCTTCTCATCATCTTCTATAGAAAAAACACCATATTCATGAGCTATATTGGAATCATAATTAGCTATAACGGATTGTGTGGCGGACCTTAGTGCTCTTAATGCTTGCATTTTAGCGATTTGTATACGTGTACCATCAATGACCGTACATGTAAATACGATAATAATCAGTAAAATACAACTCAAAAAAACCGTCACCGATCCTTCTGCTTTGCTGTTTTTTATCACGTGTCTCACCTCATTGTAGGTTTTATTATAAAGGAATTACCATATTTTGTCTATAATTTTTTATACTTTTTGTAATTATTTGAATTAATATGCTGAACATTGATGAATATTGATATTTTATACCATGGTTGTTATTGTTCTTATCAGAAGGAAAAACAATATCTTTATCATAATATTTTCAAGTGTCATATGTCTCAGTTCTAAAACAAGATTAGGTAGCATTATATATTGCTATAAATCATATACTTACTACGTACAAGACAAATTTACAAGGTATACACTCCATATATCTCAATGATTAGAGAATACCATTCACCTATTCTCTCCTTCTGAGATCTTTTTTTGCTCCTAAAAGTAGGTAAAGTAGGTCTCATAAAAATAGGTAAGGTAGTGTATTGACATTTATAGATAATGGTTCTACAATCAGACTTGTGAACAAATGTTAATGGCAATAAAGAAGGGTAATTAGTAGGAGTCTTATGATGAAAAATAGAATCGTATCGAGAAAGCAAATAAAAGACTATAATTTAAAAATAAATATATTCAACGGTGTAGCCTTTTCTATATCCTTACACTTAGTAAAACCATATTATGCGAAATTCGCTGAGCGTCTAGGAGCAAATGATTACCATTTTGCACTCCTTAATGCTCTACCAGCTCTGTTAAGTGTTTTTGCTTTTTTACCTGGTGCACTTATGATTGAAAAGGCAAAAAGCAAAACAAAAATAACCAGTAAATTTCTATTGGCACAAAAACTGATCTATTTATCCATCATATTTGTGCCTTTTTTAACGACTGTTAACCAGCCACTTTTATTCGTCGTCCTTATTGGACTTATGAATTTCCCTGGTTCTGTTGCTATCATGGGATACCAATCGTCCATTGGTGATATATTCCGTCCTCGTGAGCGGAGTCGGGCTATGAGTCTTCGTAATCGTTTTTCAGATTTCTCTAGACTTATTATCTCCTTTATAGCGGGGCAAGTCCTTACACTTGTTCCCAAAACCCCAGAAGACACTTTGGTATTATATCAGATCTTTTTTGGTATTGCTTTTATATTTGGAATTTTTGAGATGGTGGCATTACTGAAATTCAAAGAGCATAAGACGGAAGAAGAACCTTCTGATTTACCTAAAATCTCTTATTTAACTATTTTTATCACTACTATAAAAAGCATTCCTAAAAAAAAGAAATTTGTGTCGTTTATTATATGCTCTATCCTTTTTCATTTTGGATGGCAGATGGGATGGCCATTATTTAGTATTTACACTATTAAGATTCTAGGTGCCAATGAATCATGGTTAAGTATTATGACCATATCCAGCGGTATAAGTTCAATTATTGCTTCTATTTTTTGGGCAAAATTAGCCGATAAAAAAGGTAACAGTTTTACTTTGGCTATAGCTACCATGGGTATGGCTGTTACACCTATTTTTTATGCTATCTCGAGAAGTTTATTTGTTTTAGTCTTTTTTGTCATGTCTGTTGGTGTCTTTGTGGCTGGTACTGTTTTGACCTTGTTCAATTTATTATTAGAAGTAACACCCAATGAGAATCGAACAGTCTATATTGCTGTCTATAACATTTTGATTAATATTTCAGCAACTATAGCACCCCTATTAGGTGTATGGATTAAAGATATGACCTCTATCTATGTAGCACTGGTGGTGGTTGCCATTATGCGTATGACTGGCAGCATTGCATTTTTTATACGAAATAAAAGGTTAGAACGAACCTCTCAGTAATTAAAATATGTTTACGTCACGCTAGGAAAATAGCTTCCCTACGTCTTCCCATAAGGAATGTAGGTGCTATAGAAAAGGGGGGCTGTCTCATAAAAGCAATATTCTCGGCTAGATGTTTTTGAGGCAGCCCCTTTGTATTAACCCTTAGTCCTTCACCATCTTAAAGCACATGCTCAAGTGTAGCTTCTAATTAATCTATAGTGCCTATAGGAAATCTACCAATATAATTCCCAATCCTTTGCTAATCGTGTTAAAGCTTCAAAATAGAAATAATCACCCCATGTATTGCACTCATCAACACCACCATTACCACATGTGTTATATGGCGAACGCTTAGCATATACACCATGAAGAATTAGTCCATTGGAGTCTTTCGGGTCTGTGACACTATAATGATCAATAAGTAATTTTAACATCTTAAGTGCTACATCCTTATAATACTTGCTATCTGTCTCATTCATATATTTTACCATTTCGAGGATACCACATATAGCAATGGCAGCAGCTGAACTATCTCTTGGCTCACCACTTCCATCGGTAAAATCAAAATCCCAATAGGATACAAGATCCTCTGGTAGATGCGCAAGGAAGAAATCAGTTACGTCTTTAAAAATTGGTATGTACTCTGGATTCTTTGTATAGCGATAACTAAGGGCTACACCGTATACCCCCCATGCTTGTCCTCTTGCCCAAGCTGACCCATCACGATAGCCTTGACAGGTTACACCTCTAAGCGGTACTCCTGTCTCTTGATCAAAGAAGAACGTGTGGTATGTCGAGTGATCATCCCTCATGATGTTCTTAAGGGATGTGGTAATATGCTTCTTAGCAATCGTTTCGTACTTATCATCTCCCGTTACCTCTGATGCCCAATATAGCAGTGGTAGATTAAGTAAGCAATCAATAATTAAACGGTAGTTATCGGAAGCACCTAGTGTCCCCCATGCTTGAATGAATTCACCTACTGGTTGGTATCTGGATATGAGCTGATCAGCAGCAAGAATAGCTGCTTTTTTTCCTGTTTCATTACCTGTTAGCTTGTAAGCTGCTACACAAGATAAGCTATATAAAAAGCCCATATCGTGGTGGTCTACATTTTCTTTTTCTTCAATGCGTCTGAGAAAATCTTGCACTTGAATTTCGGCTGCTTTCCTAAAAACCTTGTCATTGGTATATTCAAAGGCTAACCAAATCTGTCCTGTCCAGAATCCTGTCGTCCAACTGTTGTTATTTGCCTCTGGTTTGTAAAAATTATGCACACTTGCGTCTTTCTTAAACATGTGAGTAAATTCTGGTAAACTATGTCTTACTATTTCTACTGCGTGGTTAATAGCTACTTGCACCTCTTGATCTGTCACCGTCTGATAACTCGCAAAGTCTTTCATAATCGTATTATTTATCCTCCTATAATTGGTTTTGGGCATATAGTCCCCATATTGTTTCACTATATGAAACTTAATTATTATATATGAAACTATTATACTATGCTCTATACCAAAAATCAATTCTTAGAATTATTTGTTCAATATCTTATTCACCTTTGAAGTTGGTCATGGCTAGGAGATCTTTATAGATTTTGGTAGCTTCTTTGTATTTCCTCTTTTTCTCTAGATGTTGTATGAGACCCATACGTACATCTTTAGTCGTATTATGGTGATTGATTTTAATGTAATAATCAATAATTTCTTTACACCGACTGTAAAATACGTCATCATCAAAATGATGGACTTTATGATAGAAATAATCTAATAAAGGGTAATACTTAGATTCTTTATATTTATCTTGTAGATAACGTTTAAACATAAGCTCTACTTGGTCAATTTCTCCTAGTTTATAACATACTTCAGCATAGTTATAAGCACCCAGTAATGGGTCCATACTTACTTTTATAGCTAACATGGCATATTTTTTGCTTAGTTCATATTTATGGGTATAGAAATTTAGATAGGATAGGTTGATATATACATGTGAATATATCTTTTCAACGCCGAAAAACTCAGCTCCATTAAGAGCTGTTTTTAAATGAACTTCTCCTTTTTTATAGTGATTCAACCCATTATATGTTAATCCTAAGAAACTATGACACCACATGGCATTCTTATAGTAACCCCGTTTTTCATAACTATTCAATGCTTTTTCAAGATAATAGATTGCCTCAAGTCCACGATTATTGAATGCTAAAACACGGCCTAATCGATAATTAATCCATGGTGTTTCTTTCATACTCCTTACTTCTTCCATGAGCTTAATATACTTCTGCTCATTCTTATATCGATACTTTACCCGACTGGCTACAAATAAATAGAGATATTGCATATCTTTACTTAATGTCTTATAAATTTTTTCAATGGCCTTAATATCCTGTTTTAATACATCATAGTTCTCATCCAGAACAAAACTTCGATATAATAATTGATGTATTTTATATTCCATATTATAAGGTGATCCTGCAATGACCTCTTCCATCTCTTTAATATCATCATAAACTTTAGTAGCTTCTTCATTGTTGTAGGTCTCAATCATCAACGTCATGGTATGAAATTTCTGTCTGAGGCGACCAATATTGCTAATCTCCGTAATTTCATGTATATCCAATTTATTAAGAAGTGCTTCTATAACATCACCTCTTAAGGTCTTTTTCCCATTCTCAAAATAGCTTAAGTGACTCTTCGAACATATACCGTAAGCTAGTGCCTCTTGGGAATAGCCTCGTTGTAATCGATTATATTTAATCCAACCTGCAAGAAAATCATATTCTATGTCTTTACCAAATATTTGTACTTGTCCTTTCATGATGCACCTCTCTAATCTATAATTTGTTATATATGCTAGCCCTTCCAATTCTTGATTTAAAGTCATTTTTTTATACCTTATTGACAATACTTAGTGAAATTATAAGATTTTTACTCTATTAAGTCAAGGTGATAATCTAATTATTTATTCAAGAAGACTAACTATATCACATCTATCTAAAAGAAAGTTTAAATGCAAAAAAATAGGGTTATCGATCTTAATAAAATAAAGACGAAAAAGTGTTTTTCATTTAAAAGAGGCTGTCGGAAATTACTCATTTTCCGACAGCCTAAAATATACTATATTTACTCTTTTACTAATCTCTGTTCAATAGATGTATAGTCAGATATTAACTAATCAAATAATTGTATAGAAGGATCTCCAAATACAGTCCATGTGTTAAATGTTAATAAATCACTACTTGATCCATTATCTAACATTTTACTAGCTCCCAAATAACAGAGACCGCCGAAAGATCCTACTGTTTTATTCACAATTAAATCATTAATTGCATCTTGTCCTGTCATTGGTGGTACCCAAGGTTGGTTTACTGTTGACATATAAGTTGCAATGGCTCCTATTGGGTCACCTTGTGCATCCGTTGACCGAAGCCATACTTCAGCAAAACACGTTCTGTCAAAAAATTGACCATTAACACATGCTACGCTGATTATAAATGGTAACATTTTATCATTTTCTAAATTTTTAATGTCATTTACGTTAAATCCTGTTGTTGCAAATGATGTGCTGCTTCCATGACCACAGTAATTAATAATTCCTCTTCCTATATTTAAACCCTTAGTGACTGTTGCTGCTTTTGCTCGAGGGTCATATATTTGGTCGATTTCAGTATAACCAGCGCCTAATAACTTACCTCGAATGATATCCATATGCTGATAATCATATTCATTGTTGTGCCCTGGTCCTTCATCTGAAGCAATACCTATTCCTTTTTTGAACCAAGCCATTTTATTATAACCATTTTTTTCAAACTCTAACGTACGACTTACTTGCGTTTCTACATCAGCAACCGATTCTGCTGAAAAACGTCCTACAAAAATATCCGGATAATCATCATTACCGACAATCTTAGTATATTCCGGATCTGATACACCATAACCATATCTAGGTGAAGAAATGTGTGCATAATCTCCCACCAATAAAACATATAATAAGTCATTATTCTGATTATAATAGTTCTTAATATAATTTTTTATTTCTGTGGATGAATTACTTGGCGAAACTTGAGAGATATTTACCATTTCCGTCTCAATCCCTTTTTGATTCTTCCACACAACAAATGGTTCCATAGCCTCTCTATAAGCATCATTAGTAATGACCAACATTTTCTCTTTGCTAGCTAGTGCTTTCATTGTGTTGGTTTCATAATTTAAAAACAGGTAGTCATACATGCCATCAAACTCTTTATTTACTTGAGTTCTTTGTACATCTATTACATTAACAGAAGCTGAATTTGTTTTAACTATCTCTACGGTAACTGTATGATATACCCGTAAGGTTTGTGTGGATGGTTGATAACTAAATGCATTAATATATACAGTAGCACCTCGCACATCTCGCATGATAAAAGGTTCACTTAGGGATGCTAAATTTTGTGGATACCATTCTGCACTATTATAAATATCGCTAAACGCGTATGGAACGGTTTCAGGATCAACGTTTCTTGTTATCGTTCCTTTGGATGGTGCAATAGGTGTTAACGCGTAATCTTTATACTCAGTATCCAAAATATTTAACTGTACCTCTGAATCATTTGGGATAATAATATTGCTGCACAAACGAGGAAGCTCTGGAAAACCTTCTTCATCCATTAACCTTGCATCTTCACAGTCGATTTTGTAATAGCTTTCATTATCAATCATCACTGATTCTTTTGTAAAATTCTTAATATCAAACGTGATAACAGTACGCTCGCTATTAGATTCCATAATTGTAGCTTCAATATCACTTTGATTATTTGAGCTTGTCCCATTTCCTCTAGCAACAGCATAAGATGATGAACTATTGATAATCAATAAAAATTGAGCGAATACGAACACCAATACACACATTACTGCTAGGTTCTTAAACCATACATTTTTTCTTATCTTAAAAAACATTTTTAAAACTCCCTTTCTAATTTTATAAATTACGTTTTAAAAACAACCCTCTCATCCCATTGAGCCATACTATAAGAATCCTATCAAAATTTGAAATCCAAAAAAATTAAATATAAATCATTTTTATAGAAAATCAAATCTTCACTACATAATATGTAATATCAGAAAAATTGTTACTAATTAATATTTTCATATAATTTTTAAACGAAAAAGGAACTGTCAGAAATTATTCTTTTTCCGACAGTTCCTTTTGGTGCCATCATGGTATGTCTTCTTTATGTCTGTTTATGATTTTTATACGCTACCACTCATCTGTTTATTTTACTGAATTGATAATAAATTTTGTCAGAACTGCTGCTGTTTCACCTCGGGTCACATAACTTTGTGGTCTGAAGAGATGGTTGATTTCATCTTCAAAAAGCCCCCATTTTTTCAGTTGTGTTACTGCAAGCCTTGCCTCATTACTTATACTTGCATTGTTTACAAATTGATCGGTATTAACCATTCTCGTTTTCAAGTCTTTATTCGTGCAGTTAACATAGTTTACAAGCATGACTGACATCTGTTCATATGTCACCTCTTGATTTGGTGCACATTTGTTGTCACCAATGCCCTTTACAATACCTTTTTCCTCTGCCCATGCCATGTATGCCGCATAGTATGCATCTGTCGGTATATCTGCGAATGTTTTCTTTGTATACAGCTGTGTATCAATACCCTCTAGACGTCCTAGTACCGTAACAAACATACCTCTTGTTATTGCCACCTCAGGACTAAATGTATGGTTACCAGTTCCATTAAACAATTTTCTTGCAGCCATAAAATCAACATAATCTTTTGCCCAATTTGTTGACATATCCTCAAATGAGGTAATATTGTATCCTACTACATAAGTTGATAGATGGGGGGTTTCAAAAATTACCGTTTGTGTTTTTTCATCATACATACTATTTTTCACAAGTACTAAATATCCATTATCATCCATATAGTTAACGACTATATTTTGTGGGTTTTCTCCTTTATCTAATGCATATGGGATACTTATTGTAACTGTACCGCCATTAAAATCAGAAACGTGATACTTATTGGAGATAACGCTGAAATCATATACAGGATGTGTGCCAACTGCTTTTTGTACTGCATCGGGTAGTTCGGGTTTTGCTATAACTTTTGCTGTAATTTTGACATCTGAACCTTTTGCTTGATCCGATATACTCGCAACAGCTTTGTTATTAAAAACGAGTTTTGCTACGGATGTGGATATTCTAATATCTGCTTTAGTTTGTTGAGCAATTCTTGTCATAGCATCCTTTCTTAGCTCAACATTGGCTTCTACAATATCTCTTGCGGTGACATGTTCAGGAAGTTCTGTTTTAATTTCGATGATGGATTCACTGTCATCTTTTGTTGAACTTGCCTCTTGTTTTTTAATACCTGCAATGAGTTTACTGGTCGTACTGCTACTCACTTTGGCAGTGGTAATTCCTTTAGCAACCGTAGCAATTAGTGACGCTGTTTGAGAAATTGTTGTTCTGCCTGTTTGAGAATCGGTATTAACAACTGGTTTATCCACGGTGACTATTGGCTTTGATGGTTCAGGTGTCGTTGAACTGTCGTCATCGTTATCATTTGGATAAATAACGGAGCCTTTCAATGTAAGTGATGAAATTGCATTTTCAAGATCTATTTTTGCTTGATTTATCTGCTCTTGTGTCGCATTTTCATCATCAAGTATCGTCTTTGCAACAGTTAACTTATCTATGAATATTTCAAAACTTCCTTCAGTGTATATATTTTTATTCCTATTTCCATTTGCTTCATAAAGATTACGTAGATGCGTTTTAGCATCTTCTCTCTCAATAATTCTTAAATTATCAACGACTAAGTTTGAAATTCCGCAGAATGTATCTCTATCACCTTGCATCCCGCTTGTATCAGCAGGGGTATTTGTAGAGAAAAAGCCAAACCAACTATCTTCGTTTTCATTTCCAGTAATGGTAAAGGTATATGTCGTTTCTGCCTTATTAATATTACCATCAAGTTCATATGTTTTATCAATGATACCATCGCCATGTCCTACAATAAGTGAGTATATCTTATCACTTCCCATTCCATAATCGAAAGTAACATCATATGTCCTGTTGTTTTTGAAACGATAATTTTGAGGAATTGTCTGATATACGATGCGTTGTCGTTGTGTAAGACCATTTACTTTTAATGACCAGTTGCCATCTATAACATCGTTTAATCCTGCTCCATTCCATCCTTGTTGGGTATAGGGTACATGCTTTTCAGAAAGATGCAGTCTATTATCCTGAACTCCTTCAGCACTTCCAACGACAAATGGGAACAAACCTTGAGCAACTTCTTCGAAATCTTGCTCGAAGATCATGTCACTTTTATACATATTCGATTCATTTTCACAAACCCTTATATCATCCATATATGTTATACCATCATCAGCATCTCGTCGCAGTGTAAGTGTCACATTTCCACTCGTAGGCGCTGTGAAAAATACATACATATTTTGGAAATAACTTGTTCCGTCAATTGTTGCCATATTTGTATTATGGGCATCAGATTGCACATAATTTTTAGCAATTGAACGTTTTGTATAGTTATTAATTGTCTGTCCATTTACATCAAGTTCAATATAAGCTTTACTGTCACTACGATTATCAATGCCAACATAGACAGCGTATTGTTTCCCAGCCACTAAATCTGTCAATGTTTGAGTAAGACTTATTTCTTGAGTTGGATTAGCTATTGCAAGTATACGATTGGCTACTTCTGATGTTAAGACAGATACATGAGCCTGATCACCTTCAACAGTCCATGCCTTTAAGTTTCCTGAATTAAATCCCCCATCAACTAAATGCATGCCTTTACTCCATGCAATTTGCTCTTGTATCGTTGATCCTTTCTTAACCACATATGGCGTATTTGCAGCTGCTGTCAAAGTAATTTTGCCTTTGATGACTTCAACGGATAATTCATCCGTTTTTCCATCCTGTGTTAACTTATAAACATATACATTTTTTAGATTACGCCACGTCTCTGGCAATTCCCAAGTTGTTGTTACTTGGTTGCTACTCTCATTATAATGGTACAGCTTTTCTTTGTCTGAAGAAAGCTTATTGCCTTGTGTATCCCAATTCCAAGGTATAAGATACTGATTACCATCCATGATTATTTTATCATTCAGTGTCATTGTTCTAAGCTGATAACCCATTGAATTTTCATCATTCGATTGTCGCTTAATATTAAGGATATCACCTTCCGTGTTTTTAAGTTCAATTTCCATTTCTGGAATCCAACTTTCACCCTGAAGTGTTACAGACTGACCATCTACCCACTGTGTACATTCGTAATGTTGTACAAATTTGGAAGGTAGGTTATCTGCAAATAAATTTTCAATATAAGCACCATAATCGCTTCGACCTTGCCAACCTTCAAAATCTTTCATGTCGTATCCACCAAGTAATGGGTTAACCGCTGCACCTCCATAAGAAGGATAATCACCTACCCATGAATCTCTTTGGCTATTTTTTACAAACCTTATAATCTTACTATTAACACCTTTAAGTTTATAACCCCCATATGTTAAATCTGCAGCCCAATGTTGGAATATCGCATCGTTAGAGAATGCATATCCCCATTCACCTGCAACTGCCCATCCAAAATTATGTATTTCGTCAGCAAGTTGTCTTGATGCCCAAGAACCATTGTCTCCTGATTGGCCATTTCCCCATACATCCACATAGATATAATCCAGTTTATTATCTGCACCACCGAGTTTTTCATATAAATCTTTAAATCTATCTTTTCTGCCATTATTTAAATCATAAAGTGCGTCGATATTAATACCTTGATCAATCCAGTTCCAGCCATAACTATAACTACCATCTTGCTTTTTTTTCAACCGATCTTCAGTAAAGTACTTTGATTCAGGATAAGTTTCTGAACAATTGACATGAATACCGAAATCAGCGCCAAACTTCTCACCGTCTTCTAGTAACAAATTCATATCCACTTCTCCGCCTATTCTTCTACCAATATCAGCATAATTCAAATGACCTGAATCATGTCCTTCTGAACCATAACCTTTTAATAGTATACTTTGTCCCAGACCATCTGTACTCAAATATACTTTTTTGACATTATCAAGTGTTTTCAAAAATGGATTAGCTGCTTGACTACCAAAGTTCATTGCAATTCTATAGGCTACTCTATCAGGAACTCTCTCCGCTCCCTTTGGAATAGCCATGATGCTTCTATAACCAATGGCACTATCCTGCCAATCTACTTTACCATCTGTGTTTTCATCACCTACAATAATAACACGTTGGCAAGGAAGTGCTTCTGTTCTAAAATTAGTTTTTGGCAATTCATAGGTCCAAGTACTGCTATAAAGACCTGTTGTTACCTTACTACTATCGTTTTTTGTATCTACCGTAATACTTTTCCAGTCACCAGTAACGACATTGCCATTACCATAATTGCTTTGTGAATTACTCCAAAGTGAAGCGGATAACCCATCGGCGGAGACCATGCCGATCATATAACCTTGAAGACCATCTTCCATAGCCGAAATATTTTTATGTGTATCACCACTTATCCTTGTATTGACAACAACGTTGCCACCATCAAACCTTGCCCCTACTTGATTCGAATTCACCGAAACCAGGTTGTGGTTAGGAATATATAAGGACTGAATACTATGTTCTATGTTATTCTCAATATTTGTTACCTTAAATGTTAAGATATTGTTCTCTACAGAAAGTTCTGTAGTAATAACTGCATCTATTGTTGCAGCAACATCTTGTGTACCATTCTTAACAACCATTGTATAAACAGCTTTATTATCAGTCAATTCACAACTTACTGTAGGGTTTATGGTTACATCTTGATTAACAATAATTGTATTAATAATTTCACTCTGACCTGCAATGAGTTTATCACCTAAATTTTTCATTTTATAACCTAAAACTCTAGGGAACCCCAAATCAATAGCAACATCCATATCATCAGAACTAATTTTATTTTCAAAGTTAATGGATAGTGGTTCGGGCTTTTTAAGAACGATATCTTCAAGGCTCACATCATCATGATCAATACTTATTTGTTTTTCAGCATTTGTGTAGCCATCCGCTGCGACCATAACTGTATAATCACCAGTTAGGATTTTATCAAAAGAATATTCTCCATGAGTATTAGTTCTAGTAGAATATCCTGTAATCGTTACAAATGCATCCGGAATTGCCATGCCACTTTCATCAACTACTTTTCCACTTACCTTTACTTCAGTTGGAGGTATTACCTTTTCAATAAACTTTGCATTACCTCCACTTGTGTGTAATGTCCATTGATCCTCACCTGGAGAGACAAGTACATTACCATTTAGATCTGTCACTGTAAAGTCCTTGAATTGAATAATTGAATGTTCACCACCATATGAACCAACTCGAAAAGCAATTGGGTTTGTGTTGCCTTGCATAGCATCTATAACCTTACTTTGAGAGTATACATCATCAAGAGTTATGGTAATTTCTTTTTCTATAAACTTGAATTCTATAGTATGCTCCACATCAGCTACAGTCTTTGGAATGTTATTCAAACCACCATAGCCACTAGCAGTAGTATCCCAGAACCAACCTCCCGCATTATGACCAACACCATAATAATCCTTAGAGGCAGCCATATGTGCAAGAATCATGGCTCTTGTTTCTGCAAATGAATTCATATGTTTATATTTAAATTTAACAATACCACTGGAAAGATTCTGTGCGTTTTCATTGGTCAATGTGATATATGCTGCTTTTTGTCCATTATCATTACCATCACCACTTTGCAGTTGTCGCCAGTTACTATCTGATGGCTCTTCTTTAACGATTAACACTGTGTTTTCAAGGATCAGATCTTGTTCTATAACAGTGACTTGCTGTAAATTATTCTTATAGCCCTCTGCTGAAATTAATAAAGAATAGTCACCTTTTAGCACGTCTGTAAAAATGAATTCTCCATTCTCATTGGTCAACATTTGCTTTTCTCCAAGTGTAACCGTTGCACTTGTGATGACATTTCCTTTTTCATCAATTACTTTTCCACTAACAGCTACTTTAGAAATACTATTGACATCCTTTACAAAAGTATCAGCAAATTTGCTATGTACTTCCCATATATCTTCTCCAGCAGCTACAATGTCATTACCCTCAAGATCTGTTAGTTTAAAATCTTTGAATTGAATAATTGTAGCTGTGCCAGCATAATATCCTACACGAAGAGCAATTTTTGATCCACTATTTTGTAAACCCGTAAGTGTTACACCTTTAGTTTCCTCATTATCCAGAGTAAACTGAACATCATCCTTATCAAACCTTATCTTGATATGATGTTCTGAACCCTGTTCTGGTAAAGTAAGACCCGTGATGCCTCCATAGGTACCTTCTGCTTTATTATCCCAAAACCATTTTGAATAATTATCTTGGCCAATACCAAAGTAATTATTACCTCCAGTCATGTTAATTGCTGTTATAAATCTTGTATCATCTTTATTTGTAATTGATTTATATGCAAATGTAATAATACCCGATTTTAATCCTTGTGCACCTTCATTTGAGAGTGTAATGTAAGCGGCATCATTGCCGTTATCATTACCTTCACCACTTTGAAGTTGTCTCCATACATCTGTTTTTGTGCTTATATTCTCCTCAGTACTCTCTGCTTCGTTTGTTATAACATCTGCCACCTCATTTGATATACCGTCAAGGTTGTCAGTAGCAAATCCCGATACAGGCATATACCCTATTATCAACATAACTGATATCATGATAGCCATGATTTTTCTTTGTGCTAGTTTTCTGTTTTTCATGTTTGCCCTCCTTCGCTTATTATGTATCTATATTAACAAACTCATCTTATAACCTGTATGGATAAATATTATTTATATATGTCTAATTCTTAGGATTTATATACTTGTAACAATAATAGCGAAAAATTATACTCTAATTTATTCAACCTTACGGAAGTTTTTGGACAAATGTTAGATTAAATGGTTAAATCATAGAAATATGCTGGTCCCCCCCTAAAACTAAGATGGTTTTGTTATGTAAAAATTTTCAAGGAATAGAAAGAAACGTTTTCTTATACTACAAAAAAAGCAGGTATTTTCACAATACCTGCCTAATTATTAAATGATAAAAGATCTCACATATCAAACCATATAATGTCATTTTCTTTTAAATCTAAGCTAAAGGATGTACCATCACCTCTATAGATTGTTGAAGATTGTTTCACATATGTATTATTAACCACACAATACTTTTTCGTATTAAGATAGGCATGTACTTCTACGTTCATATTATCACTGTACCATTTTTTCATATGATCTTCTTTACCTGCTGTCCAGAATATGGACCGGTATAATAAACGTGAATTTTCAAAGCTATATGGAAGTCCGCTAAAATAGACACTACGACCTTTTCCAAAATTATTTGCAGCCATTTGAATCTCGCCCCCTCTATTGACGATAACTTGTGCTGTATTGAGTGCATAAATGTCTTTCATACCTTCACCAAAATCAATTTCTTTATTACACTCTTCTGTAATAAAATGAGGGTGCTCATCCCAATTGTATCTATCTGTTGATAAACTAAAACCAAGTTCACGATCAACGCCTAGTACGGATGCTAGTTGGAAGAATCGTCCATTTTTTTCATATGCAGTGGGCTCTCCTACTCCAATAAAGCCACCGCCATTGGCAACAAATTCTTTAATTGTAGTGATGATTTCCGGATTTATCCAATTTTCCCCACCGCTATTGGCTGTATATGCACTGCCTGCATTTATAATGACACCTACATCATCCAGTACTGATTTATTATGTTTAATATCATCAAAACTTATAAATTTTACATGGAATGGCATACCGGATAGAGCTTCTAAAATACCGCCATAAGAGTAGCATTTTTTATTCCATAGCGCATGAGCTACCATATAAGTTCCCCATGAACGAATGTCGCCCCAGCAATTCAAAATAGCAACTTTGAAAGGTGCTACATAAGGTTTACCATCACCAATATGATGGTATAGGGTACGAAATTCATTGCAAACACTTTCAATATAATCCATAAAATCAGGAAATTCAAGAGCAAGCTTTAAATAACCACCGTAACCAATACGATCAACAGGGCTTCGCAAAATTGCTCGTCTTGCAGTTACCCAATTTTCCACTGCTTCTTTTTTAGGCTCTCCACCTTCAAAAAATGTATCTGGGAAAAAGTATGGCAAAAATCTACCTTCTGTATATTTCACACCGGGTATATCCGAAATAAGCCTTAATGTTGTTCCGTTACCTACTGAACCAACAACACTATCTAGACCAATTTCATGAAAATATTCTCCAAAAGGTTCTGTACCTATCCAATGATCCCCAAGAAACATCATGGCTTCTTTACCAGAATGATGCACAATATCAACAAGTTCCTTTGCAAGTTTTGCTACTTCACGTTGTTGGAAGTTCATAAAATCTTTAAATTCTTTTGATGGAATACGAAAAGTATTATTCTGATACCCTTGATCAATAATATATTCTGCACGAAATATGTATCCAACTTCCTTCTCAAACTGCTCTAAAATATAGGGGCTAACACTTGCAGAATAACCAAACCAGTCTACAAATTTTTCTTTACCTTCATGATTAAAGTTAAGTGTAAATTGGTGAAAAAATGTCGTAAATCTTACCACATCAACATTTGGGTTGTCTTCACACCATTTTGCTAGCTTTTCCTTAACATATTTTTTTGTTTTAGGTTGTCTTACATCAAAAGTCATTTGGTGAGGAGCATCACCCCAATCATTGGTAATATGATTATACATATGAACAGGATCCCAAATGGTAAATGCCAGAAAACTAACTGTATATTCATGATATGTCATTGCACTTATAATAACTTTTTCTGTCGTTTCATCATAGTGCCAATCAGACGGTGGTACGACCTCTCCTGTTGTACGATCAATAACTTCCCACCAACGCTTAATATCATGAAGTATGTTAACCTTAAATTGTGGTTTATAAAAATCACGTAATAGTTCAATCTCAAGAGTATTACCGATTGCTGTTTCTGGATCGGTTACAAGATACATTTGTTGTATTTCATCAGGATTCTTCTCTGCCCATTCATTATCTTTTCTTGTTGTATAATAGGTGGCATAGACCTTTGCACCTTTGCCTAGAAGCTCTGGTGGAAATTGGGTGCCATCACAATCACGAAGGGCATCAACCCCAAGTCGTTCCATTGTTTCTAACGTTTGTGGAATAATATCTATATCTGTTGGTAACGTAACTCTCCCTTTATTATTAAGCATATAATCACTCCTATTTAAGTTGCTCATTAATTGATGCATTGACTTCCTCTATCATCTTAGAAAGTCCTTTATTTTCATAATCTTCTAGCAGATCATCATACATCTTATCTACACTATCTTTTCCGATCATAATTCTCATAATATCTTCAGCAGGCTTAATTAAAAAATGACTCATAGTTGGTGTTTGCATGGAAATATTAATTTCAAGATAGTTAGGTAAAGTCGTTTCTAAAAGTTGATAACTATACTCAACATCCATTTTATAGTACTTGTCTCTCATTGGATCTCCTGTTAGTGTTAAATACCTGTGAACATTATTCCATTGGACTAATTTACCAAGTAATGTAATGGGATATTTTTTATGAATATCTACATTTGGTTTAGCTATTTTCACACCATTTTCAGCAATATAATCTTCGTCTTCGTATCCACGACTAAGCATTTCTTCATTTTTCAAAAAATACTCATATAAATCTAAAATAGCTTTTTGTTTAACAGGATCATCTGTTGTCATATAAGATTCTGACCAATATTTCTTGAAGACATTACCGTAAGTATTGCCATCAATTGATTTCAGTGGAGGTAAAATCTTTACACAATCTTCAAATTTTTTATGAGGATGCTTTTGATTCCACCTTTTTGCAAGATCCCATGTAATCATATTAGCCAATAGAGCTGCTGATGAACCATTAATAAATTTATCAATGGATTGTTGCTCTTTTGCCAAAGGTATATCCTTAGCTATTGTTGATTCATTATACATGTCCCGTGCAAGTTGAAAAGCTGATTTCAATCCCCCTGCGAAATAAGACGGCATGTATTGTCCATCTTTTATCACCCATTTAAAATCACTGCCACTACCGTCGCTCATTGCTAGTGGTACACTATATGACATAAAAAAACTATCCAATATAGAAGGCACCGTAACAGTCATACCCCCAATGTCTTTATTTTCTGCATCATTGTCCATAATTGCTTTCATCATGGTTCGAAATTCATCATATGTTTCAGGCTCATTTGTCACGCCTGCTTCCTTGGCTAAATCATAACGATAATAAATTTTACGATCCATTCCACTTAATTTAACACTATGCATATTATCATATGTTTTTCTTGGTATGCCATAAAATTTACCATCATTATGCTTTAATAGATGCATTTCAGCTGCGTTCATATAACTATTAAGATTGGGCCATCTGGATAAATTATCTGGTAAAGGTTTAACTATTTTCTTTTGAATCCAAAGATGATATAAAGGTGTACCAATAGCATCAATTGCTACTATATCTGGTAATTGTGATGAACTGGCCCACAACTGTATTTTTCGTCTATATTCATCGTGAGTAATCACGTATGGAACCAGCTTAATATTCAAGTCTTTTTCTATCTGCTGTAACATCCTATCATCATCGCCACCACTAAGAGCATTATCAATATTCCAAAAGGCTATTGAAATCTGAATAGGTTCAATCTTTTCTACATAATTGTTTTCTTTATCATCGTTATAACACCCAACTAGTAGCATATTAAGAATTAGCAATAAACTTATAAACCTATTTTTCCTCATATAATTACTCCTCTATTTTGAGATGACATTATATATTATTTTTTCTATAATAAGATGGTGCCGTGTTTGTATATTTTTTGAACTTCTTTATAAAATAGAAATAGTCATTAAATCCACTACTAATGCACACATCATTAATGGACATATCCGTTTTTTTTAGCAGCTCTTTAGCTTTTTCTATCCTAAGCTCATTGACATATTTTACATATGTCGTTCCTGTTTCTTTTTTAAATAATTGACTGATGTAATTAGGATTTAGGAAGAGTTCCTCTGCAATATCTTTTATGGATATGTTTTGTGTAAAATGCGTGTTAATATATGTAATGACCTTTAAGAAATTTTTATTATAACTTTCATAAATAAGTTCTTTCTTGTGAGAACAATCTTCTATAACCAAAAGTAAATTCTGTATCATATTTTGAAAATCTCCATAACTCCTTACAAGTTCATCAAAACCATATATATTTAAATCTTCCTCATCACCTATATGCTTTTGATATCTATTTAAAATCATATTATGCAGCTTCATGGCTTGTTTGATATTGATGCTTTCATTTCCCATCCTACTATAGTTTTCCAGCCTTTTTTTTAGTAAAGCAGGTTCATCTAATTTCTCAACGATCTCATTGTAACACCCATCTTGTCTTTTACTCTTCTGTTTATAGATCTTCTTTTCTTTAGTAAAAAAGAAATAATAGCTTTTTACCATAATATCATCAATATGATCCAATAAATTCTCGTAGCTTACCTTACAGGGTGTTACCCCTATCCCATCTATTAAAGGATTATTTTTTATTTCTTCATTGTTCAGTAATTCACTTATATCATCATTGAGTATATAGAGGGATTTATTAAATCCTACATAAAATACAAGATGATGAATATGTATATATTTTGATAGATTTTCTTTACCTATTACCATGACCATGTGAAATTTATGTTTAATTTTATTCTGTATTAAAAATCTTTTTATTTCACATGTATTATTTTCATAGACGTACTCCATGAAATCATATTCCATAGAATCATTTAAGGGAGCTATATTACAAATAGCTAATTTCAAAACAGACATCATTTCTGCATAATCAATTGGTTTCAAACAATATCCTACGACACCAATTTGTATCGCTTTTTTTGCATAAGAAAATTCTGCATACCCACTAATAATAATAAATTGAATGGATTTATTGATTTTAGCAATTTCACTGCATAATGTGAGACCATTAAAAGGTGGCATACTTATATCCGTTATGACAATATCAATCAGATTTACTTTTGCATATTCGAGAGCACATCGACTATCGGTAGCCGTATATACCACTTCCAAATTAAGTTTCTTCCAGTCAATTCCTGACATAATAGATTGTATAATCATCGGCTCATCATCAATTATCATAACACTATACATCTCAATCAACCTCTCCTCCATATTGCTTAATCTTTGTTGGAAGTATTATACTTATTTTGGTTCCCTCATCTTTTTCACTCACTATTTCAACCCCATATTTTTGACCATATATCATCTTTACTCTTTTATGTACATTTGCAATACCTACATGATTCGAATTAAAATCATTGTCCAAATCAAGACTTTCGATAATTTGATTTAATTTAGCAGATTGTATTCCAATGCCATCATCTAGAATCATAATATGAATGCTATCCTTTAAAATTTTTGTGCCAATATATAATGTCGTATCATTGACATTTTTTTCAATAGCATGAATAAAAGCATTTTCTACAATGGGTTGCATAATCATTTTAGGTATAAGTACCTTTAAGGTATCAGGATTAATATTATAAAATACTTTACATTTATTACCAAACTTAAATTTCTGTATATCAATATAAGCCTTTATCATTTTTACTTCTTCTTCTAACGTAACTTCCGTTGATCCTTTAATGCTATATCTAAATATATTACCTAAACATTGCGTAATCGTTGATATTTCAATGATGTTATTAGACATAGCAATACCTTTAATGGTTTCAAGTGTATTGTATAAAAAATGAGGATTTATTTGACTGCGTAAATAAGAAATCTCCGCTCTGTTTTTCTCAATTTCAGTTTGATATAAATGTTCACTTGTACGCACTAATTGATGGGTTAGATTTTGAATTTCATCCATCATATTGTTAAGATCATCAGCAAGTTCGACTAATTCTTTATTACCATCTACAATAACTCTTTCTTTCAATTTTTTATAATTACCAGCTATGATCGTTTTAAGATAATCGCCTATACTTTGAATCGGTTTCACTGTATTTTTATAAATAATAATAAATAAAAAACATAATATAACGATAAATATAACACAAATAATTAATAGGATCAAAAGAATGTAACCCACATCTTGTTTGATATATTGTTTATCAATACTACTCACAACATATAAATTCATGGCATCTATGGATTCAACCATTATAATATCATCATCATCAGATATCATACCTGTATGAGCCAAATTTTTACCAATTTTGTTGACAATATCTCCACCCATTTCTTGTGAACAATTTATGGGATAATAATGGTTATATTGATCAATGATCACAAAACTAATACCATCAACAGCTTGTGCTTCAAAATTCTTTAAGATATTGTCCATATTTACAGTAATAACAATTTCTCCAAGCCTTTCTCCATAAGTATCGCCTATATCCATGCCAAAAACTTTGCTATCAAAGATAAGGGAGGTCATATCTTGGTTCAAATAATTATGTTTATATATACCTGTACATATAAGTTTTCTCTTATCCTTTGCTTTCATCATGATTTCGTCAATGGTTTCTTTTTGCAAGTAAATGCTATTGATGTATTTGTCATCAATTAAAGCAATATCAAAAATATCATCATAAAAAATTTTTAATGCTGAAACCTCTTTTTCTACTTTTAGGATTGTATCATAATCCATATCTTCTTTAAAATATTGTTGAACAGTACTCTCAAATTGCAAATTACTTGATGCTGCTGCAATTCGCTTATTAGTGTATTCTAGTTCACGTACTAATTTTCGAGATATTGTTCTACTGTATTGAAGGTTTTTTTCAAATAATAGATTACTAATAAAGTTTCCAGTTATAATATTAAGAGCCACAAAAACACCAATGATGCTTAATACAATGACTATGAATTGTAATTTCAAACTAGGTAGTATCTTTTTTTTCACCTAATCACATCCTTAGATTTCCCTTGTTATACTACCTTAATCTTATAAGAATATCAAGCAACCCTTGTCACATTATGTCATTTTTGCAATATTTATCCGATTATATGATATGTAAATTTCGAATCACTTTATCCCTTAAGTCCTCCAAGAGAAAGTCCTCCTGTCAATTTCTTTTGTACAGCTATATAAAATAATATGGTGGGTAACATAACTAAAACTAATCCTGCAAACATTGCCCCCCAGTCTGTGGCATATTTCTGTACTTCCATTAAATTTTTCAGACCCACTGAAAGAGTTTTTTTGGTATCATCCCTGATCATTGTAAAGGCTAAAATATATTCATTCCAATAACTCATAAATGCAAACATGAGTACAGTGACCATTCCGGGTTTTGCTAAGGGGATCATGACACTATAAAGTGTTCTAAAATACCCACAACCATCAATTGCTGCTGCAGCTTCATATTCTTTAGATAACCCCTTAAAAAACCCGCTTAATAAGTAAATGTTAAACGGCAATGTGGTTACTGAATATAATACTGCCAACATTAACCGATTATTTAACAAATTCATGTTATTCATAAGTGTAAATAGTGGAACAACTGTATAAGAACCTGATACAAAAAGTCCTCCCATAAACACGATACTTATGAATCGGTTTAATCGAAATTTAAAACGAGAAAGTGCATAAGCTGCGGGAACAGCAAGAGCAAGTAAAAATACGATTGCAAATACCGTTATACCAATGGAATTAATAAAGTAAGACCCCATATGTCCTTTTACCAATGCATTGGTATAGTTTTGCCAATGCAATCCAGATGGAAGTGCCCAAGGGCTTGCTAAAAATTCTCGATTTGTTTTAAATGATGTTGTAAAAGCCCAAAATATTGGATAAACCACAAGTATTGATGCAATAATCAATAAGATTCTAGTCATTAAATTGCTGACATTTATCTTTGTCTTCTTTTTTCTTTTCACGATATTCACCTCCATTTAATATGTATCAATTTCTTTTTCTGTTAATTTTCGACTAATAAGTGCTAAAGTAAATGCAAATAGAAATACCACCACTGCTACTGCCATAGCATACCCAAAATTAGAATTTGTAAATGCCTGATTATACATATAGGACAGCAACACTTCTGATTCACCATTTGGTGCACCACCTGTCATAACAGTAACAAAAAGAAAACTCATATTAAGTGAAGATATTATAAAAAATACGATTGTCACGCGAATAATTTCCCATAACATAGGAATGGTGATTAAGAAAAATTGTTTTAACTTAGAGGCTCCCTCTAAATCTGCTACTTCATAGAAAGAAGGAGAAATAGAATCCATTCCAGCCATATACATAACCATATAGTAGCCTACTGCTTGCCAGATCATGGCTCCTGAAAGAGCCCATAATACAGTTTTTGGATCGCCTAGCCATGTTTTTCCGCCTACTCCTATAATGCTAAGTGCTGCGTTCAAGATACCTCTATTCGGCTCGTATATATAAGTAAATAATATACCAATGACTACAATTGATAATACATTAGGAAAGAAAAATAAAATTCTATAGATGTTTTTTTCTTTAAACTTGCTACGGGATAATGTTGCAGCAAAAAACAAAGCAATGATCATGGTTACACATGCTGTAACAACCATTAAAAATATAGTGTTTTTAAAAGCAATTGCAAATTTTTGATCGTGTAATAATGTCTTAAAATTATTTAGTCCTATAAATGTTTTTGTAGGTGATAGTCCACTCCATTTGAATAGAGAATTATAAAATACTTTAATAGCAGGATAAACACCCAGTATTGCGTACAAAACAAATGCAGGAGCTACACAAACTGCAAGAAAGAAACCTTTACTTGAACGAATCTTGCTATGTTTTATTATTCCTTTTGTTTCTAAAGACATTTGGTTACCTCCTATACTATTTTTGTGTACTCTCCAAATTTTTCATCCTAAGAGCCCATATTTTTCTAAATTGTAGGTGCAGCAAGTCGATCTCACTGCACCCATCTTAAAAGTTAATAACTATTATTCGTAGTTGATTTATGAAATCAAGTAATCCTTTTAGTTATTTGACAACGTTGTTAACTGCTTCTTCAAATATAGGTTTCAAGTAATCAATAGCTTCCTGAGCCGTCTTTGTTCCTGTTATGACTTGACCTATAGTACCAAAGAACTCATCTCGAGGATTAAGTGTCATATTATCAACTGCTGCAAAGTTACTAATAAGTGGTTTGTATCCTTTATCAAATAATGTATAAGAAGCACCTGTAGCTTCATCAACAAAAGGCTTAATAATATCTGCTACACCATTTAATGGTGGCACTGAGTTTGCTTTTTGAGCTTGTATTTTAATGGCCTCATCTGTATAAAGGAAAGCTAAAAACTTCTTAGCAAGTTCTTGATTTTTTGCTGCCTGTGGAATATACATTTCGTCCATTGATGCAACCACATACTTATCACTACCTGCTTTTAACACAGGTGCTGCTGCAAATCCCCAAGCAAATCCATCTTCACGAGGAGCATCTTTCATCTCACCAGCAATCCATGAACCATTTGGAATAAATGCGGCTTGACCCATAAGGAATTCAGCTTGAGATGTTGTATGATTAATACCTGCTGTACCATTCATAATGGCATTTTTTGATGCAATCTGTTCAAACTTATCCATAATGGCTTTAAATTCTTCTGACTCTAAAGCTAACACATCATATTTAACAAGTTTTTCAAATGTTTCTCTTCCTGCACCGGATGCAATTGCAGGGAATACTAGTGCCTCAAGGTATCCTGGATAAATACCTGCATATGTAATAAGTGATCTGTCTTCTATTTGATCTTGAAGCCCAAAGAAATCATCCCAAGTTTCTGGTGCTGTTAGTTTATTTGTTTGAAAATAATTTTCGTTATACCATAAACCCAGTGATGAAAAATTAAAAGGAAGAAGATATACTTTTCCATCATCATAAGGACTAACAAGTGAATTATCCAGTACACCATCAATCATTTTATCCTTAATGCCTTCCACTACATCACTTATATCAACAATGGCTTTATCTTTAATAAGTGATTGTGTCGTACCTGATTTATCTCTTGATGATAAAAATACAAAATCAGGTGACTCACTGGCTAAAATGTCATTTCTAATTCTCTCACCAATATTCGGGTCAGCAACAACTTCTACTGTAACACCCTCATGTTGCTTTTCAAAGGCATCTGCTACTTCATCCCAATATTCACGTCCAAACCCTCCCTGAAATACTGCAACTCTAAGGGTCTGCTCTTCAACCTTTGGAGTCTCTGTTTTTTCAGGTGTTTTTGATGTGTCAGATGTTTTCTCTTGGTTATCATCTGTAGTAGTTGTCGTCTTTTTTGAACCACAACCTGCAAACATTGAAACAATCATCATCAATGTAATAAATAATGCTAACTTTCTTTTCATAATTAAACTTCCTTCCTTGTATAAACTAATATTTTATTGATAAAACACATTATAGTAATTCTTTACCTATGAAACAATGGATAAAAATTATACAAACAGCATAACTTTTATAATCAAAGGTTTTTTTCTCGTTTAAAACGAATAGTACATAAGAAAAATACATAAAAACATAAGAAAAATACCATATTTAGACAGACTGGTTATTAAAAAAAATTATTTTTCAGCATTATAAAAGACAAGAAAAATAACACTTCTTGCCTCTTGGTCTTCCTATATGGTTTTTATGTTCCTTATGATTTAAAACATTGACTTCTAATTTCCTCTGCCACTGTCTTCATTTTTTCTATTAAGGCAATGCGACTGCCTTCAAGATGTTGCTGGAAAGTTCCTGCTCCTAGTACCGCTATTGGTTTTTGTTCGCCACCGTATAGGGGTATACCAATACGCAGGATATTTTTTTTCACATACCCATCATCTAAGATAATGCCTTCCTTATTAAACTGAGTTTCCAATTGCTGTAAATCATCAAAGGACATCTTCTGATGGCTATGATAGGCTTCTATGATCTGTGCTTTCATGGATTCATTAAGATGCGTCACATAGGGTAGAGCCCAAACCATGGATCGATCATAAGGATAACTCTCCCCAATAGCCATCATGGTAAGGTTATCTTTATGTGCGTGCTTCGTTAAGACAATATATTGGTCTTCTGTGTAAATGATGAGTAAAAGACTAACGCCAAATGTCTCACTTAATTCTATCAGATACTTTTTAGCAATCTGCTTCAAATGCTGCCATCGATTATTTTTCTCAGCTAAGCTAAAAAACTTCAACCCAAGAATATATTTATTATCCAAGTTCTTCTGAACGTAGTCACACTGTCTAAGGGTATGCAAATATCGATTTAAACTACTCACATTATACCCTGTTAAACCTTGCAGTTGGTTAAAACTCACTTGCTCTTCCTTGGCAATGATTTCTAGAATCTTAAGTCCTTTTTCCAGTGCAGGAGCTGGCGTAATAGCCATATTTATCACCTAAACCTTTCAACTTCTTGTATAATACCTTTTTCTCTCCTCTTACAATTTCATACTAGTTATAATCTAATTTTTTCCCCATAATGTATAAGATAGCCATTAGATATAACAGTCCTGCTATAGCAAATAATATCTGAAATATATCCATCGACCATAAAGTCCACTCATGATTAATCCCACGAATAATCATGGTACTGATGTTCGTACTCACGAATGAAAATACAGCCATGATTGCTGCATTCACTGCCATGTACGATAAGCGATACTTATGATCAGTTAATTTTAGATTAATATTAAATTTAGCAATATTTAACCCTATCATAAATATACCATTTAATAGGATAAAGATAAAGTAAATGACGTGAGTTTCTAAGGATATAAATAACCATAAAAAGTGAGTAAGAGCAAATCCCATACCAGTATAACCCATGATTTTCTTCCATCCATAATGATCTACACCCGCTCCCCAAGGCTTAGCAAGTAAGAGTTTAATAACGGCAGTAATACTTGAAACAAGAGCAATATAGCTATACGATAACTGTAGATGTGAAATAGCATAGACATTGAAAAAAGGTCTTGCAAAACTCCATGCAAACATCCATAAAACTGAAAATATCATAAAACTACGATACTTCTGATCCTTCAGAGGCATGGCTAATAATTTGTTTAATGGCAAATTACTTTTTGTTTCTAGGGGATGGTCATGGAGCTTTGTAATAATCCATAATTCCCCTAATGCAAAGATAATACTGATACAGAAAATAATCATAAATAACCCTGAAGTATGTACATAACCATCAAGTATTTTACCTAGTATAATGGGTAAAATAATACCAATAGCATTCCCTATGAGGTTCCGTGTAGCATAATATCTTCCCCTACGCTCCATAGGAATAATCCGGTCATTCCATGCTAGAAATGTTCCCCCCATAAATGCGGTAAAAGACAAGGAACTAAATATTATAAATAAGAGGATAACAAATCGATAACTCTGAAACCAAGGTAGTAACATCATGAAATAAAAGATAACAAATCGTAGGGACCTCGTTACCAAAGTCATACGTTTAGGACTTTTAAACTTTTCATAGATCATGGGGGAAAATAACTGAAGCACATTCGTCAGTGCAATAAATCCTACCACATAACCAATCTGATAATCCATTAAACCTAGAAAAAGCATGTAACTCGTTAAGAACAATCCTCCTGGATTAGCAAAAAATTCGAACATGCTTCGCATGGTAATGCTCAATAAAAATGTATCCTTTTGCTGTAATTTCATTCTGTTTAATTTTATCAAGAGACATTCACTTCCATATATGATATTTGTACTTTCATATATTATAACACATTATGGAATTAAAAACACCCATTTCATTTTAATGGGCATAATTATGGTATTTTCCTTATTAATATCCGTTGAAACAAATTGTCAAATAAAAAGCGCCTCTTAATTGATAGAGGCGCAAGAATTTCTTTCGATAATATGTGTATTAATTATTTTTTGTGTAGAGGGCAACTTTTTATCACTAATTGCTTTCAACAAAATATCACAACATGCTTTTCCGATCTCTTTATAGTCTTGAGCCACTGTTGTTAATGCTGGCGTTATCCAATCCAGTAGTTTTACATTATCAAAACCCATAATAGAAAGATCTTCCGGCACTCTAATTTGATGCTCATAACAGGCTTGAATAGCACCCAATGCCATGATATCACCTGACACAAAAACTGCAGTAGGTGGTGTACGTAATTCTAGCAATTCTTCCATGGCTTTTTTACCATATTTAAAATCAAAATACCCACCACATACAAGATATTCTTGGCGTATTTTAATGTTATGATCCTTTAACGCTTCTATGTAAGCTCTTTTTCTCTCTGCTCCTGCATAAGTTAACTCATTACCATAAATATGAGCTATTTTATGATGTCCTTTTGATACTAAATAGTTAACAGCATCAAAGGCACCTTGATAATGATTGGAAATAACACAATGTGTATTGTCATCGGGCATATCAAAAAGAACAGTTGGTATCTCACTATGAATAAGTTCTTGAATGCCTTTTGCTTCCGTGTTTGTGCATAATATAAAAACACCATCAACATTTCTTTGGTTGCAATGATCAAGATAACTTCCTATATTGCTATTCCCAATTTCATTTGATATTAGTATCATACTGTACCCATATTCTTCCACAACTTCTCTAAAGGATTGAACAACGCCTGCAAAGAAAGGATGCGTTAAGCCAAGTCCCAAAATTTCATCAAGGATAACACCAATTGTAAAAGACCTTTTCATAACCAATCCTCTTGCTTGGGCATTGGGTATATACCCCATTTCATCCGCTTTTGCCAGAATAGTGTTACGGGCTTTTTCACTGATGTCTGTATAATTATTGAATGCTTTAGAAACTGTTGTGACGGAATAGCCAGTTGCTTGAGCAATATCACCAATCTTAATCATAATAAACCTCTACCTATCTATAAGTTCTTTTTATCAGTTATCTACTTTATGTTAAAACTTCTATTGTCATTTGTCAATCCATGTACTTCCATATTTAGTAGTTACTCTATTTTCAATTCATTATTCGAACAGTACTTGAATACTTTTTATTTTCTTATTTCTGAGCGCTTTTGCCATGTCCTCTTCTAAGTATGTTTTATGATATTTTTTACCATCAATCTTAATCTCAGTTATAGTCACTTTACCATCTCCAAAGGTATCTTTCTTATTTACATTAATATACGTTACATCTGTCGTACTAAATAGCTTAAATGAAATTTCACCTTCACAGTTAAAGAGATTACCTTTTAAAATAGGTGCAAATGTAAAGATAAGTTGACCTTCATGGATAGAAAACCCTTTTTTTCCAACAAACATACATAACCACATACTCAAAACTTCTGCTGTAGAGCCACTCAACCTTGCAAAAAAACCTTGTCCGATTATATGTGCATCTGGATTGACACTACTGGCTATAAATGAAGAGTTTTCTGTTGTTGGTCTACCATAGATAATTGGGTCCATAAATGGAACTAAATTTGTCATTATATCCTGATAAAAATCATTATATAGACCTGACTTGAGAACACTCAATAAGTATTTATAGGTCATATGTAGGAATATAGATTCTCTTTCAAGCCACCCTGGTGTAAATGCTCTAATGCGTCCTATTTCCAATGTTTCACCTTCAAGACTTTCAGATGTTTTATACATACCTAATGCTTTGTCAAATAGATCTGTCTCCCTAATTTTTTCATATAATTCACCTGCAGCTTTTGTATCTAATGTCTTCATATATCTTGCGGGTGCTTCTAAGAATGTGGGCAAAGCTCTTGCTTCAAACCTTAATGGTTTAACAGCTTGTAATCCAAAGTTTGTTAAGCTTTTTAATACTTCAAATTCTGTGACCTCCATAACAAAGTAGCTTGGTAATACACCTTTTCCAAAGGTTAGTGCTCTTTTTATCCCTTCTTCAAGTTTTATTTCCATTGTGTCAAGTATATGAATGATTTCTTTTAATTCAACACGATATTCTTCTGAAGAGAGCTGATACATGGTCTCACGCCGATACGCTTCTTTAATTAGATTAAGTTGATTCCAAAAACTAAAATCATCTTGGTTATCCATTATGCTGTAAATACGCTTTGCTAACTGATAGACCACTTCAAGAACAAGTATGTCACTTGCCTTCAATCTTATTGCCTTAAGTTCTGATTTCAAGAAAGAAATACATCGTTTTAACTCAACCGTTTCGCTCATGCCTGAGCCAAAAAGCCCTGGCAACCCATTGAGCGCATCATTCCATCCAGGTTTATCACCTTCCATTTCTATTCCCATACCCAATGGATCTAGATTCATGAATTTAGTCAAACACAACACGAACATTTTATTAAACAGATTGGTTTGAACTTTCTTCCCGTTTGCATCCACTAGCCATTCATGAAGATGTTTTTTCTTTTTGTCTATAGCCTTATATTGTCTAACTTTATGTTCATTGGTAAGCCCATATTTTTTGTGACGTGGTAAAACATAATGGGACGCATTATAGAAACCATAATCTTTTCTCTGCAACAAAAGTTCTTCCATCTTATCAGGGTACATATATTTAAAACTATCTACTAAATCTTGATTATAAGTAAAATGATCACTCCAAAAACCTTCAGCAAAATCGGCATCAATTTCTTGGGAAGCACATGAAAGAACCTGTTCCAAAACAAGTCTAATATGTTTGTTTTCTATATTGTGTGATTGTATTGTATTCGCTAGGCTGCCTAGCGTAAATGGCTGTTCAATCATGGTAGAAATAGCATAAATAAGCTTTTTATTGACTAAGATACCTTGTTTTTCAAGCCCCTTCATCCATTCTCCATTCTCTTCTGTATCCATGACAAATTTTGTTCCTTTAATACTTAGTGGATTATATCCATCTGCCTGTATCAAGCTATAAAACATCCAAATATTAAAGTCAAATACTTCTGGTTCAAAGACTACATCATTTCTTCTATTTTGATTCATATCTCTGAAATTGCCATTCCCTTGTGAATAATAGGAAGGTTCGATAGAAAAGAAATTATAATCTCTCTCTTGATCACCATGCTTTCTTGAAAAAATATGGTAAACCTGTTTTTTATCTTTTCCTGGAAATATAAGAGGTTTACCCCCTCGCATCATATTATCCAGATAGCTTTGTTGCATATAGTGGTCGAATATCCTATTGCCAGTTGTCATTTCAACACAATTGGATAGTTGATTGATCTCTTTTTTAGATGCTTTCAACTGTGCTGTGACGAATTCTCTTAACTCTGTTGTCTTTCCGAAATGCTCTATTTCTTCATAAGATTGACAATATCCAAAAATACTATCCATACACACTGTTTTGTTAGGTTGAAGGTTAACCTTTTTTAATTGAAAAGCGGATGGTACTTTGTTGGCATAGACCTGTTTTTTCTGGATTAATTCCAAATAATTAGTATCCATAAAACCAATAGATTCTTGTAAATCTGTTCGATACTCAAAAATAAGAGCTGGGTCATATATCGTATGCACTGTATCATCATTGATACTTTCATTTATATAAAAATACCCTTCATTTATGGCTCTTACAACGGATTCATCTTTTGAGCTTGAACGAAATTTATAATAGGGTATTTTTTTATCTGTTTGACAAACTTCCATCCAACTTCGCATTAAATTACTCATTTCTTTATAAGCACTGTTTTCAACACCATAAGGTAAAAGCGCCGGCATACCATCGATGATTTCAATATGTTTTTCTTCATCACTTGAGTTCATTAATTCAACTCTTCTTACAAGTCCTCCAAAAGGAAAATTAACAAGTGTTGTATACATCACTTTTATTGTTAAAGACTCATCCATTATATTTTCTTCAATAAAGAAACCATCTTTCTCAATTCCCATTCTTCTAATGGACTTATCAGATGTTTGATTAAAGGGTTCAATTACTCTGCTTTTACTGTTATCAATTAATTTAATGAATGTCCGAAAACCATATGTACTTACATATTGGTATGCACTATTAGCTGGATAGAACTCCATAATGGGATGGTTTTTATCCTTAATACCAAAGCTACTAATGCCTTGTCCTCTATTCACATAAAAAGCCCAAATAGGTATACCTTTTTCACCAGCAATGCCTGGTAAAAAACTACTAAATGGTTTTGCCTTATGATAATTATGAATGATAAATCTTTTTTCGTTATCAAAATAATATGGTCGCATATTTAGCTCCTTGATTAAAAAAATATTTTTATTCTTTTATCGCCTTTATTACATCCAATGGGTCAAATCATTATAATAAGGGACTGTCTCAAAAACAGTCCCTTTTCATTTCAGAGCTTATTTAATACCTAGTTTTTCCTTATTAATATTCACTCGCTCTTGTTGATATTTAACTATCTCTGTATAGCTATGCTCTTCTCTATATGTTAAAAACCCCTCAAACAGCTTATCAAATTCAGCATCACTTTCAGCCATGATCATCTGCGGTAATACTTGCCCCCACTTATTCGCTATCTTAACATTTTCAACACCAAGATCCGTATCTGCTGGTGGGTTAATATCATCAAACTCGCCCATCCATGTAACATAAGGTGAAGTCCACTCTTTAAACTGTTTTATTGGCTCTGTTAATGGTGGGTTCCATTGGCTTTGCATAGCTAAGTCCATAAACATCCAGAATGTGTTTTCTCCACCATACTGTTGATCATATGCAGCTCTATCCGTGTTTAGTAGTTCCAGTACTTCTGGTTTAAATGTATCTTTTCCATCTACTGTATCATAATTAATAGGAGCGCCTAAATACGTATCATGCTGTCCTTCTTCACTCATTAAATAGCTCATAAATTGAATAGCTCGATCTGGATTTTCACAGTTTTTAGAAATAAGGGTTAGTGTCCAACCAGCAACACCTGTTGCTCCCAAAGTATGGTCATCGCCCTTACTATTTTTTGGCCCTTGGACAGCGATGTATTTTTTCTCTGAGTCCTCAGCATATAAAGATTTAATGGGGGCTAAAGCATCTTGCCCTTGATATAACATACAAAAATACCTACCCTGAGCAATTTTTTCTTCCATCTGTACTCTCTTGTCAATAAACACATCATCAACAATTAACCCTTCACTATAAGCTTGTCTATAAGTTTTTAGCCATGTAGCCATCTCCGAGTCAGAAATTCTATCATATAACTGGCCATCTTTCTCCTTTGAGATAGCTAGGAAATTAGGAAGCATATTATCAATGGATGCGTTTCCAACATCATTGAATTCATGTAATCCAAATGGAATGATGGGTTGGTTATTAATTTGGGGGAACATTTCTTTAGCATCTCTTAGAGCCTGTAAGAAGCCTTCTGGTGTGCTCATGTCTGGTGAACCAATAGCTTCATATATGTCTTTTCTTACCATGAATGTTTCGTTGGAATAAATTGTATCGTACTTTTCATAGTCAGATGGTGTATAGGATGCATTAGGATAGCCATAAGTGTGTCCATCTTCTTTTGCATACCAGCCTAATTTTGCTGGATCTGCAACCTTAAAGAAATAAGGATCATATTCTTCTGCTAATCCATCAAGAGCGTGCACTAAGTCGCCTTCAATCATGGTATTCACTTGAGGTTCCCACCAACCAAGGGTTACAATATCTGGCAATGTATTTGAAGCAATCATGGCGTTCAGTTTTTCAGCCTCATTACCAGCTGGTACGATAAATTCTATGTCCACACCCGTTTTTTCAGTAATGTATTGACTGGTGGCATCAACACCCCATTGATTTGGGAACCATGAGAAGTTTAAGTACCAAGTGAATGTCACTTCATCATCTGCATTGTCTTTCCAGCCTATCCCTGTTGAATCATTTGCTGACTGATCACCTGAATCCTCTTTTTGCTCTCCTGTTGCCGTACTTTCTTTTTTTGTGTTGCTATCCTTTGAAGAACACCCTGTAACAAATGATACAACAAGCATAGCCACACATAACCATGTTAAAAATTGCTTCATGTTTTTCTTTTTCATCGTTTTACCCTCCCTAAATAATTTAAACTTATAGAATGATTGCCTAACCTTTAACAGCGCCAAGCATGACACCTTTTACAAAATACTTTTGTAAAAATGGGTATACAAGAACAATGGGCAATGTTGTCACAACCATGGTTGCATATTTGATGGAGTTGGACGTAATATTACTTTTACTCACACCAACTGGACTGGATATTGCCATTCTTGAAGAACCCGCTTCTGCAACAATCTTATAGAGGTACGTTTGAATAGGTTGTAAATTAGTATCATTGATATAAATAACACCAAAGAAGTAATCGTTCCAATGCCAAACGCCTGTAAATAGAGCAATTGTAGCTAGCACAGGTTTTGAAAGTGGTATAATGATTCTTAAAAAAACAACAAAATCATTGGCACCATCTATTTTAGCTGACTCCTCTAAAGAAGCAGGCATTTCTCTAAAAAAAGCCATGAATATAAGTAAGTTAAAGAAATTAAACATAGTTGGTATAATATAGACCATGAACGTGTTCAGCAAATGCAAATTTTTCAAGAGTAGAAAAAAAGGAATAAGTCCACCATTGAAAAACATGGTGATTGTGCCCAATGTTATATAGACTTTTCTCCCATATAAATGCTTCTTTGAAAAAGCATAGGCTACCATTGCTGTAAAGAAAACATTCGTAATCGTTCCGATAAATGTTCTTAAAACAGTTACTGTATAAGCTGTAATAATCCCACTATTTCGAAATACCGCTTTATAATTATCTAATGTAAATAATCTTGGGAACCAGAATATCCCTCCCTTCATGGCATCTCCACCATCGTTAAAAGAAAGGATAACCGTATACCATATGGGATATAAGGTCACAAAACAAATAATTACCATTATAAATATGTTCGTATAGTCAAATATATTTTCTTTTTTGCTTAAACGAATTCGATTTACATTTCTCATATCAACACCTCTTAGTATAAGCCATGGCCAGTTAGTTTCTTGGTTACTTTATTTGCTGTCAATAGCAAGCATAGTGCGACAATTGATTTAAATAATCCAATAGCCGTTGCATATGAAAATCTTGCCGATTGAATACCCATACGGTATACATATGTATCAATTACTTCAGCCCTAGAAGCATTCAATGCATTTTTCAAAACAAGTATTTGTTCAAAGTTCGTATTTAATAAATTGGCTACTGAAAGCACAAATAAAATAGCGATAGTTCCTTTAATGCTTGGCAAAGTAATATTCCAGATCTTCTGAAATCTTGTAGCACCATCTACTGTGGCTGCTTCATACATTTGTGGGTCAATTCCACTGATTGCTGCGAGGTAGATAATGGCGCTCCACCCCAATTCTCTCCAAATGTCCGAAAAAACAGTTATGAACCAAAAATATTTAGGTTTTGCCAAATAATTTATTGGGGTATGGTTAGGATTAATCATCGTCTGCAGTTCATTAAACAAGCCTACATCCGCTAGCCACGCCATTAAAATTCCACCGAGGATTACCCAAGAAAGAAAGTGTGGTAAATAAGATACCGTTTGGACAATTCGCTTAAACTTGACCTGTCTAATCTCATTTAACATAATGGCAAATAAAATAGGCAATGGGAAGCCAATAATTAATTTCATGAAACTAATAGCAAGCGTATTTCTCATCAAAGGTATAAAATTTTCATCCGTAAAGGCTTCTTTAAACCATTCAAAGCCTACCCAATCTACTTCTGAGATCTTTTTAATGATGCTATAGTCTTTAAATGCAATAATGATGCCATACATTGGAGCATAATTAAAAATTATAATCCATATAATTCCCAAGAGAGCCATAATTTGGAGATACTTTTCTTTTTTCAGTCTTAAAAAAATTTTTGTCTTCATAACAACCTCTTTTCACTTTCACTATAACGAAATCGTTTTCGTTTTCATCAAAAAAATAAAGATATTCATGACTAACCAGCGTTATATGTGCACGTAATATCGTCTAATTGTTAAGCCATTCTAATGTTACTACTGCTATTTTCATATATGTAATCGTCTTTCGAAATCGTTTTCGTTGTTGTTATTATATACCACTTTTAATATTTTTGTCAACACCATTTTAATAAACCATCGTAATTAATATTGTTCAATTTCGATTGAAGAAATTTCCTATACCATGAAAAAACACACTGGCAATCAAGATCCCGTGTGTCTTTCAACAATTGAATATACATCATTTTCACATATATAACCTTAAGCTTGATTTTCATATATGAACCATTGATAGGCTAGTCCTTCGTGTTCTTGCATATCACTTTTCCATGTTATCGACCAGTAATCTCTTTTATCTAGACTGTTGATATGGGTATCTGCTGGCAGTTCATCATAGATTTTAGTTATGTATGCTTTCTGACAGTCATCCATAAACAAATTATAAATCTCTGCACCACCAATGATAAAAACATCCTCTGCGTCAAAAGCTTTCACATACTCCAGTACTTCATCTTTGCTATGACAGATAATTGCACCTTCACATACAAATGACTTATTCCGTGTTAGAATGACATTCTTTCTATTCTTGAGAGGCTTACCACCTGGTAATGATTCCAATGTTTTTCTTCCCATCACCACCGCTTTACCTGCTGTTTTTTCCTTAAAATAAGGCAAGTCACCTGGTAAATATGTAAGTAATCCACCTTTATTGCCAATAGCCCAATTATTATCCACTGCTACTATGAAATTCATCCACATATCCCCTTCATTTTTAAATTTTATCCACAACCAGCTAATTATTATGCACATTGCTTGTTTATATGTCTAGAGTCATCCACTAGTATGACCATACTTTCACCAATTATACGGCAACAGGTATACCTTTTACTGGTGCACCTTTTTGATAACCTACCAACTTAAAATCATCTACTGTAAAATCATAGAAATCTTTTACATCTGGATTGATCACTAATTTAGGTACTTCAAATGTTTCTCTAGAAATCAATTCTTCTACTAGAGGTACATGTCTGTCATAAATATGCGCATCTGCAATGACGTGAACGAATTCTCCTACTTCTAAATCAGATACTTGGGCAAACATATGTACAAGGGCTGCATATTGGACCACATTCCAATTGTTAGCTACTAGAATATCATTGGAACGTTGATGTAAAATGGCATTTAATTTATTACCTGTCACATTAAACGTCACGCTGTATGCACATGGGTAGAGTTGCATAGCATGTAAATCTTGATGACTATAAATATTGGTCATGATTCGACGACTATATGGATTATGTTTTAAATCATATAAGACACGGTCAACCTGGTCAAACATACCTTCTTTATATTGATGTTTGACACCTAATTGATAGCCATAAGCTTTACCTATTGAACCGTCTTCATCAGCCCAGCTATCCCATATTTTACTCTTAAGATCTTTGATGTTATTGGATTTCTTCTGCCATATCCAAAGGATTTCATCAATAGCTGATTTGAGATAAGTCGGTCTTAATGTAAGAATTGGAAACTCTGTTGATAAATCATATCGGTTAACAACACCGAATTTTTTGATGGTATGCGCAGGGGCACCATCTTCCCAACGTGGCCTTACTTCTTGGTCTTCTGAACTGTATCCATTATCCAATATATCACGACACATGTCTATAAATATTCTATCTGCTTGACTCATTATGAACCCTCCCAAACCGTTTTTTCTGGTTTAATATTACACGATTTATGAGAACTTGTCCACCTCTCTTTATACGAGTTAATTAATTGTTAGTTTGAGTTTTGTCGTTGTTTTAACATAGTGAACTATTTGAATGAATTTATATAATCATGTATAGTATATATATGCTTAATTCAATAATAAGTATAGACTACTGAGGAGGTTCTCTTATGAATAGTGACAATACCACCCAAATCTATTTGGAATGTAAGATTCAAAAAGACATTAAAACAGTCTGGAAACTATTAAGTACAGAGGAAGGATTAAAAAGTTTCTTTGCACCTGATATTGATGTGGAGTTTAAAGTAGGCGGTAAGTTTGAAATTCTATTTGACATGGATCAACCAGCGGGGCTACGTGGTTCAGAAGGTATGATTATCTTAAATATTGAACCTGAATCTATGCTATCCTTCACTTGGAGTGCACCTCCAACTATACCCGATATTCGAGCTCAAATGACAGTGGTTCACATGTATTTAGAACCTGTAGAGGATGGTTGTCTCCTTAAATTAATTAATTCTGGCTATGGAAAAAGCGAGTCTTGGCAAACGGCCAGACGTTATTTTATTAGAGCATGGGGTGAGATTGTATTACCTCGTTTGAAAAATGTGGCCGAGACAGGTATTGTGCCATGGTAATGAGGTTAATATTACCGAAAATAGAAGCCATCAAATGCATCTTCTAAGATTACACTTAAATAAAACAATTTAAAAGGAGCATCTTCCCTAATATATTTTACATTGGAGATGCTCTTTTTCTAAAGAAACAAATCAATTTGAGCTGGAGCCAATTCAATTTAATTCAGTTAATGTTATATGGCTCTCTAATGAACTCATTGCTGCATGTACTATAGTCAGACGTTTGTTTCTACCTTTTTTTCTCTTAATCACCAGTTATAATTCCACATATGAGTACCTTCTACTTTTATTGGTACACCTAGATCATACACCATCTTAAATAAATTAAATTGCAGGGATTAAATTAATATTCAAACCAAAAGCATATACCTGTATCTGTATTATAAACACCATACTCAAATTGATGAGCTTCAAATATACCTTTAACAATAGCAAGTCCCAGTCCTGTTCCGCTCACCTCTCTATTATGGGATAAATCCCTTTTATAGAATTTTCCCCAGATTCTTTCTTTTTCATCTTGAGTAAATGACTTACTTTCATTTTCAATTTCAAATCTATGCACATTCTCTTTCACAATATGACGAATTTTTATAGTACTGTTCTTACCTGTATATTTGATTGCATTGCTAAGCAGATTTTGAATAGCACTTTTTATCATCTCCTTATCACAATGAATATCCCCGAATCCTCCAGATACGTCAATGAGTAATTTATGTTCAGATAACATCAATTCAAAGCTTTGTATTAAGTCAAAAATTATAATTTCTAAATCAATATCTTCCAAATTCAACTTATTACCTAGTAAATCCAATTTGGATAATTGGAGCATACTGAGTATAAGCTCATCCATTTTTTTGCTTTCTTCCACTATAGCACCAACATATTCATCAAGCTGATTATGGCCCATGCCATCTTTTATTCCTTCTGCATATCCTTTAATAACACTTAGCGGCGTCTTTAATTCATGTGATGCATTAGCAACAAACTCCTTTTGCGCTCTTTGCCTTCTAACTTCCAAATCATAGTCTTTTTGCAGCACATCTTTTGCTTGTGTCAATTCATTAATAGAGTTTTCAAGGCTCTTTGACATTGAATTCAAGCTTTTAGACAACTGTCCCAATTCATCACTTCTAGATTCATCTAATGTAATATCAAATTCAAGGTTTGCCATTTTGTTGGCCGCCTTGTTAATTACCACAATTGGTCTACTAACCCATGAAGAATGGATGATTGCGATTATTAATGATGCAATAAGTGAAAATAAAAAGATGAACGGGTAGAAAGAGGTTAAAACACTTATGGTTTCATTTATTGGCTGCAATGACGCTAAAACAAATAAATTTTTCTCTTTGTTATTAATCTTTATCTTTTTTCTAAATTCTACTTGCTTTATTTCTGTATGAGGAATTTCACTAATAATATAACTTACTTTATCTTTTGTCTCTGATTCCAACACTGCAAAATTAGAATCACTGGTTCTGTTTGGTAGTTTTAAGTTTTCTTTGATGGCAATTATTTGAACATGCATATCTAGAGGGATATCGTTTTCTTTTTCGCTTACCTTGGAGTCAATAGGAATTGAATTGATTGCATTTGGTATAATGACCTCATTTTCCCCAATAGTCCCTTGTAAGTTAATCCAATCACCTTCTTGTACATCCAAAACATAAAACTCTTCTGAAATTAAGAATAAGTCATAATAGTTCTTGTCATCATCGATTATAGTTAAAAGTACGTATCTTAATGATTCGTCACAATGGTTTTCTTCACCAGATTCTTCTCCTTCATCACCTTCAATTTCTTCTTCACTTTCTCCATCTGCAATCGATAAAGTCACATTGTTTTTCGATGTAAACAACTCAATCTGGCGATACAATTCATCACTAGGCCACTGATTGTTCCTATAGTCTTCTTCAAATGTGTTAACGGATTCAATTAAATTGTTAATTTTTGCTTGTTCATAAAAATGACTAAAATACAAATTTAGTGCAAAAACAAGAACAATAATCAGTGAAACAAAACCTGCAACTATTGCACCGAATACTTTGTAACTAATCTTATTTTTCATTCCACCACCTCAAATTTATATCCTTTTCCAACTACAGTAATGATATAATTTGATGCATCTTTTAGTTTTTTTCGCAGCGTTTTTATATTTGTATCAACAATTCTTCCATCTCCAAAATAGTCATATTCCCATATTTGATTAATCAACTTATCTCTTGAATAAACATGGCCCTCATTTGTCGTAAGCACAAGAAGTAAATCATACTCTCTAGCCGTTAATGTAACAAGTTCCTTATTAACTGTTACACGTAATCTATTCGTATCAATAGAAATAACACCTTTTACAATAATATCTTTGTCTTTATCCTTGTACACTCTATTAATCAATGCGTTTACTCTTGCAAGTAAAACCTTTGGGCTAAAGGGTTTCACAACATACTCGTCCGCACCATATTCAAAGCCCATCAACTTGTCATCTTCTTCGCTTCTAGCACTGACAATGACTATTAGTACGTCTGACTTTTTACGCAAACGTCTACATACAGAAAATCCATCTAACTTAGGAATCATAACATCCAATATAACAAGATCAATTTCAGCATCATCAAAAATCTCAAGTGCTTCTTCTCCATCAAAAGCTTTGAAAACCTTATACTCCTCTTGGGTTAAATAATCACTGATCAATTTATTCATTTTTTTGTCGTCTTCTACAACTAATATATTCATTTCATCACCAACCTCAAAAAACAGACTATGTTCATTCTTTTATATAAATACCTAATCAAAGTATACACGAAACTTTTTATACCTACAAGATGTCTGGGTCTTACTCATTCAACAACTGAGAAAAGCAGTCTTCTGACTGCTTTAAGGTTCCTATTAATCATTACCTCCTTCAGAACGTTCGTTGTGGGATTCGCTTGATTCTCCACTCCCTCCTTCTGAACTTTCGTTGTAGGATTCACTTGATTCTCCGCTTCCTCCATCTGAACCTTCACTTGAAGTTCCATGTTCTGAGCTTTCACCATTTTCTCCTATACCAAACTCTGCGTGAGTTACCCATGTATCAAAATTTTCATTAACTGGTAAGGATAAATTTATGATTTTCCCTACAGGTAAATCCACTGGTGTTGTTGGTCCAAGTTCTGTTCCATTATCTAAGTGAATCTCTACACGTGCTCTTGTTAATATTTGATTACCTGCATTTTCCAATGTTCCTTTAAAGGCTTTTTCCCCAGCATTATACTTAAGAATTAATCTTGCTCCATTTTTTGTTACATCATAAGTTTCATTTTGCGCCAATGTCATAGCACCTGTACTTGTACCCTCTTCTCCTGCTTCTCCTGATTCTGTTCCCTGTCCTTCCGCTTCAGGATGGATTTCCCAGGCATCAAACTTTACTCCTTTAGCTTCTGGTTCTTCACTGATCAATAGCTCCACATTAGCTTTTTGACCAGGTTGTAGATTTCCAACTGGTTCGGGACCAAGTTCTGCTACTGTTTTTGTTCCAAGTTTTAGATTTAACTCAATTAAAATATTATTAATGACCTTATTCGTTGTGTTCTCAACGATACCATAAAAGCGTCCTTTTGCTTGATCATATTGCATGTTTATTCGGATACCATTTACAATACCATCCCAACCTTCATCTAGCTGTAAGATTGGACTTGATGGATCACCACTTTCTCCTTCTCCTCCTTCTTCTGAATGCCCTCCACCTTCAGCATGTGCCGCACCGGTTTCAGCGCCCTCACTTGTGTCACTACTTTCACTACTTCCATTACCTTGATTTAATTCTATTGATTGGTTATTTCCACTTTTACTATTTTTTTTAGCTCCACTTGTACATCCAACTGTCATTACAAATGTAAGGATTAGTATGATTCCTAAATGACTTAGCTTTTTTACATATAATTTTTTCATATGCCATATCTCCTTTTCTAAATAGATTATGTTTGCTCATGAACATATTAATACTATACCAATAGGGTGTGAAGATAATGTGAGTCTAAGTTGTTAATATGAAGAAAAAAACTCTTAAATTAAGAGATTCCTTAAATAATCAATATTTTTTATATACGTATCGTATGCAGTAATAATAAGGACGTAAATTGATAAATCATATATTACAAAAAAACAACTGATGAGCAGATTGATTCATCAGTTGTTATCGATTGGGTAGCTAAATTATTCGTTCTTAATTAGCAATCTTTTGTTCAAGTTCTTCAAGCATGGTAATATATTTTTGTTGTAATTTATTTTTTGTGGCAGTCCTTTCAATTTTTAGCGATTCTCGTTCTACCATATCAAGGATATCAGGTGCTAATTGTTTCTGTCCCAAGGGGTAGATTAATTTATCTTCCTTTTCTATATGCCGATAAAGTAATTCCGAATAAGATATGCTATTAGCAATAATATCAAGCTTAGCCTCTTCATTTCCTTTATCTAACTCGCCTAGAGCCTTTTCCAGGTTTTGCATATAAAGTCTACCTTGATCATGTTCAATTAACATGCCCGTTACGGGTCCAACTCGATTTTCTTCCTTTAGATGCGTTTTTAGTTCTTTAAATAACAGTTCTTCTTCTTTACTATGATGGTGTTTATCTGCATAATTTCTAACAAATTCAATAATTTTATAGAAATCGCTATAATTGAGCTCTTGATTATTCAATATTTTCAAACACATTTTTCTCACAACTTGTAGCATGCGTAAAATATATTGATGTTCTTCCATCATAATTTTAATGGACTCCATTCTATCATCCTTTCCTAATCTTAGTTTTTTTATCCATGACGTCTATGATCCTTTATCAAGTCTATCTTCTATAATAAGATCACCCTTTTTTAATGATTTTATTAAGTGTATTTAGTAAGAACTTCAAGAAAAGGGGGTGCAGCCAATGTCTATCTTTATTGGTATTATATGTAATAAGAAACATTCTCTCCTAGAGATTGGATGTTTCTCAACTTATATATAAGTTGAGAGCACATGGGGTGAGATTGTATTGCCTCGTTTGAAAGACGTTGCTGAGAAAGATTGATTATTTAATTGATTGCATACTCAAAAGCATCAATAACCACATAGCTATTAACTGCATTTGGATGCTTTTCATTTTTTACAACTACTTTTATGGTATGTTGTGTATTGGGCATTCCTGTTTTACTAAATAATTGAATTGATGGTGTTGCTGTCAAACTATACTGATCAATGGTTTGCTCCAATACAGCATCCACATATATATCGGCTATTCCTAAGTCTACGTCCTTGATACCATAAAATTTAATAATTGTTCCTGCAAATGTAAATTCACAATAATTCCCTAGGATATTACTTAGAGAGATGGTTCCATTATAATACCCATATGCAGATGAATCCCTTGTCTCCCAATTACCTGATTTATTTATGGATAGATCTCTATCATCTACTGTTACATTTGTTATTGGTGTCCCTACATATTCATGAGCTCCAATATCAGTATTACCTCCATTGTAAGTCACCGTATTACCCCAATAATCAATGCCACCATTATTGGCTATTGTTATCCCTCTATTAATACATGGTGAAGTGGCTTGAAGCTTATAACCATCCACTGTATTAAGTCCATTACTGCCACTACCTGGGCTCATTAATTGAGGATTGATGGTTATCTTATGAGAATCATAGGGCGTGTTTGAAAAGCCATAAAAGACATTATGACTATAGGTAATAGCTGAATCCCAAGATGAATGATTCATACCATTAGCACTATAAAATATATTATTATAGAACATTAATTTTCCACCTGTATGCCTAAATAGTCTTGTATTGCTTGTCATATAGAATGTGTTATTATAAACAGTTCCTATTGGACCAGGCGAGCCGCTAATATTCGCTATAAGGCCATCTAAAGTTCCATCATTCTCACTGATGTTATACCTGACAATAGAACCAAGGGATTCGTTCATACAAAACATAATAAAACCACTAACATTGTCATGACTGTAATTATATTGATAAATGGTTCTATTACTCCAATCACAGTCAAAAGATTGCCCATCTACATTTTGATACGTATTATAAACTTCGTTATATTGAAAAATAGCATCCTCACATCTCCAAGGCCATAAAGCAGCACTATACTGCCCTGTACTGGTGGACGTTTTACAGCTTCCTATAATCACATTCCATTCCATGAGGGGATTTTTACAGTACATGGATACGATACCGTCACCACCTATTCCTTTACACTTATTATTTCTTATAACTACATTTGTATGAGAATATGTATCCACTGTATTTTGTGGATATGCACCATCTTGATTATTATATTGAGCATGCCAACTGGAAAAAGCTATACTTATACCTGTTCGATTAACATTCTCTACTGTACAACCTTCAATGAGTATATCATCATATTTTGTTGCTACAGATGTTCCATTAACAACAAAGTATATACCACCATTATCCCAGTCCTTTAATATACCATCTCCATTAACATTGTGTACATACAGGTTTTTTAAATAGATATGTCTACATATTCCTATATCCTCTGCAGTAATATATATACCTGTCCGATGTGCTAACTCCGTAGTTCCTTGATTGGATATCTGTAGATTATTGACTTCAATGTATTGCTGATTGATCAGTTCACATGCATATAAATAAGCTCCGTTAGTAGCTATATGGGGTTTAGCTCCTGTTCCATATTGGTCAAATATAATGCATTTCCCAGCTTGGCCAGATCCTTGTGGTTTAAGCCGTTCTCCACTCCATACACATCCTGCTTTTAAAAGAACTTGATCTCTTGGTTTAAGGATTATACTATTGACCTTCTCGAGTGTCTTCCAAGCTGTTGAGGTACTTGTTCCATCATGACTGTCGTTACCAATGACCTCATCAATATAAAAAGTCCTTGGTGCTATCTTGACTTGAATATTTAAGCATGTAAGTAGTACATCTATTAGTAGTCGACCTATAGTCCGTATGAATTGTACGATCTTTATCCATATTTTTAACATTTTTCACTCCTTTTTTGTTTTCCTTATGGATGTTCTTTATTTTCTTAAAAATATAAATGACCCTAGTAAGCTCAACATCTTTTTTATACCTTTATTCTTTCTTTGTTTCAACATGCTATCTATAATTACTAGTATAGTGTTGTCTTTTCTAATGGGTGCGTTTTATAGGTTATAATTATGTTTACTATAAATGTATTTGATATAACTATTTTCGAATTTCTTTCCTTTATTTAGCTTAGTAATTATTTTTTTCAAAAACGAATTGTATATCTTTAAGCCTTCACCCGATACCTCCTTATGGATAACCTCACCACTTGTTGAGTCAATTGCTCTCCAATTCGTTTAACTAAGTATTTAATGATTGCTTCGAAACTCTTATTATCACCTTTTATGTTTTTTCTTATTAGAATTAAAAATAGGACAGCAATTCCAAAACCTCTTAATTTTACGAGGTTTTTAATTGGTGTCCTATTATATCAACGTCTTAATCTCACCGCTGACTCCACATGACATAGGTAGTTCAAACTATCAAAAAATATTTTTAAACAACATCATGTAAAAAATACTTTAAGCATCTATTTTTTCACGCTCAGCATACTGTCTAATATCTGAAAGCCCATTATATCGACTTACTTTATCTTGGTCAATTACTAATAATGTAGGTGCTGTTCGAACTTGGTATTTTGTAGCTAGCTCAACATGCTCATGGGCATCAAGTATTTTAATGGTATGATCTTCTAAATACCCTTTGGCTATATGACAATTGGGACAAGTTTTCGTTGTGAATAGTAGCTTGCTTTTATCTTTCACAGTCTCAATTGTGGCTGCGATCTCTTCTTTTACGGTATCTTTTTCTTCTTTTGGTCTAAGGTTAGAATTCTCTGGTTCATATTCCGTACGATGCTTGAATTCTTGAGCCTTACCGTCATTCCAATGTTGCACAGGACGATAGTAACCAGTAATACGACTGTAGACTTCCGCCTTTTCTCCACAGTCAGGACAGACATAAACTTCACCTGCAATGTACCCATGAGTCTTACACACTGAATAGGTAGGTGACATGGTGTAATAAGGTAATGTGTAATTCTCAGCTATGGTGCGTACAAGATTAGCTGCTGCTTTCCAATCTGGCAATTTCTCACCAAGGAAGGCATGAAATACTGTACCTGATGTATATTTGTTTTGGAATTCATCCTGCATATCAAGAGCATCAAATACATCTACTGTATAATTAACAGGTAAATGTGTACTGTTCGTATAATAAGGTGTTTCTCCTTCACCAGCAGCTGATAGAATATTTGTGTAACGCTTTTTATCATGTTTAGCAAGACGGTAGCTTGTTGATTCAGCTGGTGTAGCTTCAAGATTATAGAGATCGCCATATAATTCTTGATAGTCGGATAAACGATTACGCATATGATCCAGTACATCAAGTGCAAACGTTCTTGCTCCATCGTTTGTAAGGTCTTTTTGTAGCCACTTAGCATTAAGTGTTGCTTCGTTCATTCCCACTAGGCCAATAGTTGAGAAGTGGCTACTAAAACTACCAAGGTATTTTTTCGTGTAAGGATATAATCCTTCCTTTAATAATTTGGTAATAACATCTCTTTTTATTTTCAATGAACGAGCGGATATATCCATCATACGATTAAGACGCTCGTAGAATTCTTCTTCATTATTTGATAAATAAGCAATACGAGGCATGTTAATGGTAACAACCCCAACGGAGCCTGTGCTTTCTCCTGAACCAAAATATCCTCCCTGCTTCTTACGGAGTTCTCTTAAATCAAGACGTAGTCGACAACACATACTTCTTATATCACTTGGTTCCATATCACTGTTTACGTAATTACTAAAGTATGGTGTACCGTATTTAGCTGTCATTTCAAATAATAACTTATTGTTCTCTGTATCATCCCAATTGAAAGCTTTTGTAATGGAATATGTAGGGATAGGGTATTGGAATCCACGTCCATTGGCATCTCCCTCAATCATAATCTCGATAAATGCCTTGTTAATTAAATCCATTTCCGCTTGACATTCACCAAATGTAAAATCTTGCTCAACCCCAGATACGATAGCTGGTAAATGAGCTAAATCACTTGGTACAGTCCAATCTAATGTAATGTTTGAGAATGGTGATTGTGTCCCCCAACGACTAGGTGTGTTAACGCCAAATACAAATGATTGAATACATTGTTTGGTCTCTTTGTAAGATAGATTATCTACTTTAACAAATGGCGCTAAATAAGTATCAAAGGATGAAAAAGCTTGAGCACCTGCCCATTCATTTTGCATGATACCTAAAAAGTTAACCATTTGATTACATAGTGTCGATAAATGGCTTGCTGGTGCTGATGTAATCTTACCAGGTATGCCACCTAGACCGTCTTCAATTAACTGCTTTAATGACCAACCTGCACAGTATCCTGTTAACATGGATAAGTCATGAATATGTAAGTCCCCATTACGGTGAGCTTTTGCGATTTCACCATCATATATTTCTGATAGCCAATAATTAGCTGTTATTGCACCTGAATTATGTAAGATAAGTCCTCCAACAGAATATGTTACCGTAGAATTTTCTTTTACACGCCAATCTTCTTCCTTCACGTAACTGTTTACAATGTCTTTGTAATCCAATATAGTAGATTTCATGTTTCTTATCTTTTCTCTTTGTTTACGGTATAAAATATAAGCTTTTGCCACGTCCGTGTATCCAGTTTGTTCTAATGTATTTTCTACACTATCTTGAATATCCTCAACTGTAATCTTATTCTCTTCAATCTTACTCTGAAAATCTGATGTCACTCTTAATACTAAGATGTCTAATATGTCGTCCGTAAACACCTTGTCTGTAGCTCGAAATGCCTTTGTAATTGCTTCCTTAATCTTCATTAAGTCGAACTGACTAACCTTCCCGTCTCGTTTTACAACTTCAAACATGCATTGTGCTCCTCTCTATTGGCAATTACTAATAATATACCATACTTCACCAAGTGGGTCAATATAAAAAACACTATATAATGTGTTATGCTTATAGCAAGACACAATATATAGTGTATTCCTTTTAGTCTAAAGTACCCAAAAAAAATATTTAATAAGGCTTTTTATCCATTTTTCTACAAAATACTACCCTATAGCCCTACAAAATACCACCCTACATTATGTTTTTATTATTTCCTATTGACACAATATATAGTGGTATTTTTTTTATTTCATTCTAAATTCATGTCTTTGTCAGAAAGACATCTCAAACCTGCTCCATGACCTTTTTCCATTCGCCATAAAGCCGTTGATCAACATATGCTTCAATATACGTACCTTCATTTTCAAAGGATTCATGGATAATCTGCCCATTCGTCCGGATCTGATTTAATAATGGTCCTTGAGCATAGGGTATAGTTGTCTTCAATAACATCTTATCTTCTTGAATTTTTTTCTCAATCACATCTAATAAGGTATCAAGACCTGTACCTTCCCTAGCTGATATGTCAACTGTTTTGAAGGCTATGTCATCTGTCAGATGCTTTTCCTGACATTGATCGATTTTATTAAATGCCGTAATGACTGGTTTCCCTGTTGCACCTAATCTATCTAAAGTTTCATAGACAACTTTAATTTGTTTTTCAGCCTGCTCATTAGACGTATCCACAATATGAAGTAACATATCTGCCACAACAGCCTCTTCTAAGGTTGAATGAAAAGCTTTTATCAAATGATGTGGTAGTTTTCGAATAAAACCAACCGTATCTGTCATAAAAACCTCTGTACCATTAGGTAAGACCAATTGCCTTGTTGTCGGGTCTAATGTAGCAAATAACTTATTCTCAGATAACACTTCTGCATCTGTTATGGCATTAATTAAGGTAGATTTGCCTGCATTGGTATAACCAACAATAGCAATGCGCAACTTCCCTTGTTTTTTACGCCTCTCCCGAATAAGATCACGATGATGCTTCACTTCTAGTAGTTCTTTGCGAAGCTGTGTAATGCGTTTTCTGATATACCGTCGATCTGTTTCAAGCTTCTTCTCACCAGGACCTCTTGTACCGATACCACCACCAAGTCTTGATAGAGACGTTCCAAGACCTGTTAAACGTGAACTACGGTACTGCAATTGAGCAAGTTCTACTTGAATAATCCCTTCTCGGGTATGAGCATGTTTGGCAAATATATCAAGGATCAGCATGGTTCTATCCATGACTTTACAGTCTAACGCCTCTTCAAGATTTTTTAATTGAGCTGGGGACAGTTCATCATCACATATAATACCTACAGCTCCTGATTGCCTAACAGCTATGCCTACTTCTTCAATCTTGCCTTTACCTAGATACGTACCTGGATGAACACCCTCTCGGTTTTGCACTATTTTTTCTACTGTGATGGCACCTGCTGTCTTCGCTAATTCTTCCAACTCATCCATAGAATCCTTAATATCATATTCATTGTCTCTGGTAGCTACACCTACCAAAATTACTTGTTCATTTAATTCTTTTTCAGTTTCAAATTGTGTTTTCGTCATAAACGATACCTCCTATCGAAACCAAACGATAGGTTCATACTTGGTAATATATCAACAGCAAAGTTCCTCTAAGGAAATACTTTTGCAATTATTACCTCGCTATCACTTTAGTTTCTTCTCAATCAATTCTATTTCTTTTCTAGCTTCCTCTAAATCTTTTTTAGTTAATACGATATTGATCATTTCTAACGCCTCCTCATACTTCTCTTGATATTCTAAAGACAAACCCTTTTTAAAATATGCTAAATAATGCTCAGAGTCTATCTTAATAGCTTGGTCATAAAACTTAATTGATTCTTCATAATTACCCAGTTGTTGATACAGATTACCTATCTCTACAGTAATAAGATAGTTATTTGGCTTTGCTTCACTATATTTTTTAAATGTATTAATAGCGTCTTCATATTGTTCTAGTTTTTCATGAATATACCCTTTTTGAACCATAGCTTCAAGATTTCCATTACTCGCAGCTACAGAAAAATCCACTAATGCACTCGTATAGTCCTCTTTTAATAGATATTCATTACCACGACCAATATATGCATCGTTATAATTTGGCCATTTTAGTAGTACTTGGTCGTAAGTCTCTATGGCTTTATCACTTTCACCTATTGCACTATAAATAAGGGCCTTCGTATTATACACCTGAGGGATGTTTGGGTCTATATCCATAGCTGTATTCACATCAGCTAGAGCTTTATCGTATTCTTTTTTTATAAAAAACACAAAACCTCTATTTCCATAGGCATAAGCATAAGATTGATCAATGGTTATTGCCTTATTATAAGATTCAATGGCTTCATCATAATGTTGCCAGTCTTTTTGTACAATACCTTTTGCATTATAAAAAGTTTTATCATTTTTATTGATTTTTATGGCTTCATCAAAGGATTGAATACCTTTTTCAAATTCTCCTATCATACCATAAGCCGAACCTTGTGTCACATAGGTTAATGCTAAGAGTTGTTTATCATCAAAATTCTTTTTCAATGTAATGGCTTCATCCAGATCTTTAATGGCTTCATCAATTTTCCCCATCATAAGCTGAAAATAACCTCGATTACTATAAGCAACTGGATCTTTTGGATTAACCTGAATGGCTTTATTTATATCCACCAATGCTTCCTCTTGTTTTCCGAGATATAAATAAATCATACCCCGATTGGCATAAGCTGTTGAATACTCTGGGTCTTCATTAATAGCTTCATTATATTTTTCTAAAGCACCTTGATAATTACCTTCTTCATATAACCTAAACCCTTCTTCACTGAGCTCTATGGCAGGGCTTTTAGACTTACACCCCACGCTTATGGTAATAAGCAAGATAATTATCGTACTTATTAGTCGTATTTTTTTCATATCACTAACTCCATTCTTTCTCAAACAAGAAAAATCGAAATATAACTTTCCTATCACAAAATAAAGGTTCAACAACAGAAGTTACGATACGCTATTTCTGCAGTTAAACCTTATTATACCATATTACTTTGTATTTATTAAATTAATTTTGTGTGAAGTTATTGACGACTTCCTCTTATGGCTTCAAAAGAACCCAGTAGATTCAATTCCCCATACCCCCATTCACTATTAGGATAATTTCTTGCTTTTGTACGTGTCGCACCTCTAATAAGGTAATTACGCACATCGCCAGTATCCATAATGGGATCGTTTCCTTGTACAATTCCCCACTCCATTAATAATGCGGCTGCACCTGCTGTAATAGCAGCGCTTACACTGGTACCTGACATAGGACCAAATCGGTTATCAGTCAACGGCCCTACAACACCAACACCAGGAGCTACCAAATCTGGCTTTTGAGCATCATCTCTTGTTAGACCTCTTCCAGAAGGTAAATATAAGCTACCTGTCTGATGATTATAAGCACCTACGGTGATAACACCGATAGTCGTTGACGGATCAGTAACCGTGGTATATGGGTCTGGTTGTAAGAATTGGGTTTCTTCATTAATCCATCCTTTTCTCGGAAGCCACACATCAAATCTACCATTGACTATAAGATCACCATAGAGGGTGAACGTCCAAATCCCTTCTGTTGGATCTTCCATTCTTACAAAAATGGCCTCATCACCTGTCCTTGCCTCTGAAAGCTGGTATTCGATATAGAGCACCGTTCTTTCTAGTAATAACTTTATTTCTTCTTTTGCAGTCAATGTTGCTGGAATACGTTCAATGATTTCCCCTGTAGGTGATGTAACGGATAGAGAGATTTTATCAGGGGCATTGCTCCATATACTAAATGTAAATCCAGATTCATTTGGAGCAACTTTTATTTCTATGTTTTTATACTCATCCTCTGCTGTAAATTGACCTCTAAAATGATGTTCAAGATTGGCTTCATTGCCTGAAGCAACAATGATGGCATTTCCATTGCGTTGGGCAAGAGATTGAATATATGCTTCCATAATAGATGTGCCATCATGAGCACCTTGATTACTTCCGAGCCCCACAATAACAGCTACAGGCATCTGTAATTTTTGTGCCATATCTGTAATATATTTTATACCGAGAATGACATCCGTGTTTTGGTAGACACTTCCTGCATCTTCATTAACTAAATAAAACCTTCGAAGACATTGTTTGGCTTCTTTTAATTTAACGACTACTAGTGAGGCATCTGGTGCTGCTCCTACAAAACTACTATTAGGGTCTTGACGTCCTGCTGCCATACCAGCAAGGAATGTACCATGACCTGTTTCGTCTACAGATGGCACTATAGAAAGTGGATCGTCGGAATTCAATGCTTCATTGATTTGTTCTTCTGTATACACTGTTCCAAAAGAAAATCCTTGTGGTTCAGGACCTTCCATGATGGTTTGATCCCACAGACCTTTTATTTTAGTTGTATTGTTTTCATATTTAAATATATCATCGTTATAATCAATTCCTGAATCCACAATACCTACTAAGACACCAGCTCCCAGAAGTGGTACATAAGGTTGATCATGAAACGTAATAATTCCTGATGCCTCAAGTGCTCCACGAGCATAAGGTCCATAGAGATGTGGAATATGGCTCAGATTAGCCTCTTGAATGATTTCTTGACATTCACCATCCATATAGATATGAACAATAGCAAATGTAGAATTAATAATCTGAACACACTCTGGATTATAAGTTCTATAGATATCGTCTAGCTCTTCGTACTCTACTAACAGATCAAGATAATTCTCTGATGTTATGGCTATCTTACATTTTTCTAGATTACTTCTCTCATCAATACGTGTTGGGTTTAGCGCCTGGTTACTTTTTTCATCTAATTCTGACTCATGAACACTATCAATAGGTAATGGGTTAGTTTCTAGATTCGTCATTTGCGCCTGCCCGCTTAGATTATCGAATACATTGGCTAAACAAAGCACACCATAGCCTGTAGCTTTACTGGGGTATTCATAAAGTTGAAAATTTCTTTTTGCTGCCCGCTGTAAATAGGATTTCACCTTTTCACCATAAAGATAAGGGTCATTACCTTGAACAATTCCCCACTCCATGAGTAGGGCTGCTGATCCTGTAACAAAAGGCGTAGCCATACTTGTGCCACTATAGGTATCATAACCCCCACCTGGCGCTGGAGCTGTGATATCTACCCCTGGAGCTGCTATATCTGGTTTTATAGTCAGTACATTGGAAGGTCTTGTAAAACCTCTACCAGAGAACGGTGCTAAGCTACTGGTTGCAGAGTTATAGGCGCCTACTGTAATCACTTTTGTTGCAGTGGAAGGCATGGTTAATGTTCTTTCAATATTAGGTTTTAAAAATTTTGTTTCTTTACCTACTGAACTAGGTAGCCACATATCAAAATTCCCGGTTATAATATTAATCCCACTTAATTTAATCTTCCATACGCCTTCCGTGATGTATTCCCTTGTGGATGGAATAAGCTCAATATAAATTTGTTGGTCTAGGTTAAAAGGTGATGGTTCGCCATAATAGAGCAGAATCTGGGTACCATCAAGGACAAATTGTTGTTTTCCTAGAATCTGTTTAATGGGGCCAGATGAGGTACCGTTTGGTGCCTCAATCTCAATAACCATTTCATCTGAATAGCTTTTCCATAACTGTATGGTCATGTTTTTCTCACCAAGATAAACAGCAATTTCAATGGTTCTCTCATCATCTTCTGCAACTGTACCACTTGTATGTAACCCTGTATCGCCTTCATTACCTGATCCTACGACAATGACATTTTTCCATTCATCTGATATGGTATCAATAAATGTTTCAAACAGAGATTTTCCATCATGAGAACCTGCATTATTTCCAAAGGATAAATTAATAGCAACCGGTTTGCCAAGAGCTTCTGCCTCACGCAAAACATAAACTAATGCTCTCATAATATCAATGGAGCTTGGGAACGGATCTTTCAAATTTCCTAACTTCACAATAATGAATTCTGCTTCTGGGGCTACCCCTTTATATCTTCCATTACTGGCTCTGCCATTACCGCCTGCAATACCTGCTACATGAGTACCATGACCTAAGATATCATCTGAAGGTACAACATCCAACATGTCAAATTTATCCCCTGCTACCAGTGCCCTATTAATATCCTCTGATGTATAGACGGACCCTTCTGCAAAACCTGGAGGTGGATTACCCGGAATGGTCTGATCCCATATACTCACAATCCGTGTCGTTCCATCTTCATTACGAAAATCTGGATGAGAATAATCAATACCAGAATCAAGAATAGCTAGCAGTACACCTTCGCCTAGCAAACCTGGATAAACATCTTGAACAGTACTTATACAGGCTGAACTGCGACTTGTATCTAATGAAAAATAGAGACGACTTGGTTTTTCCACATATTCAATTTCAGGAAAAGTAGCAAATTGATCAATATTTTCCTGTAAGATGGTGACTATGGCATAATCCTTTGTTAGAATTTCAATATTTTCTGTTAGCGTATTAATATCTGGATTTGCCCTAATGTCACCGTTATACTTGACAATAATATCCCACATATTAGCTTCCTCATCATATCCAACATTAAGGTCTGTGGTGAATTCTCTTTGTCTCTCGTTTAAATCCATAGCAAGATTTAATCGATCATCAACTTTTTGGCTATTATTCATAACTACCCCTTTTAGTATCTTCCTTAAAGTTTATGAAAAAAAAGAAACTTTTATTTGTATAAAATGCGTGTTTTTGCTAAATACTATAATAGACATAGAGAATATGTCCACTTTTTGACCTACCGACACTGGTAAATTACAAAATAACTATCCTCCCTTAAAAACGGCCTCTAGGTCGTTTTTTACTGTTCATTTCCATTTCGACACTCCTATGCCATTCATCTAATGGTTAATCCACAAAAAGTAGTTTAGTATGACTTTGCTCCAAGACATTGTTGTCATGGGTCTAAAGACAACTATATCTTGGAGCAAATTTAATCATTCTTACTTTTTGTGGAATAACCATCACTATAATGTTTGACATTCTTTTTTTAATGAAATATACTAATGAATAACTGAGTGTATATACTCAAATATGTGTATTGAGGTGTCTATATGTCCAAATTAAAAAGATTGATATTCTTAGGTGGAGCCCTCTTATTGTTAGGTCTATATGCTGTAGCTATTTATTTCGCATTGTCTAGCGATAAAGACAGTGGTGAAATCGTTGTCTATTGCTTTGCTTCAGCTTTTGTAATCTCTGTATTTATAGCTGTACTATTTCGTGTTAAGAAGTATTTGGAAGAAAAAGAAAATTCCCCTACCGAATAAGATTTACTATATTTTTGCAGACCACCACCTGTTAATCAAACCATAAAACAGGTGGTTTCCATTTGGAACAGTAGCATAACTGTCGTATACTCTTTTGTAATCTATCATATATCATGGGAATTTTTAATTTTTCTTGCTCTTAGAAGTCTTCATCCATTGATTCCTTTTTACTATATACACCACGATATTTAGGATCTAAAAGCTCTGCGATTTTCTTCATAGAATATTCCGTAGTTAGTTCTGTCCAGGTACCTTTATTATCCTCAGTTTTTTCAGGAAGGCTAAAGGGCTCACCAAATGTTACCTTAACCTTGGAATGATTAAAATTTTCCTTACTCATACTATCACTGTTTATGGATAACAGTTCTTCAGTACCTTCCAGTCCTATAGGAACAAATTGAGCCTTAGACATTTTAGCTAATAGTATAAAGCCCTTTTTAGCTTTTATCATAGAGCCAGATCTACTTCGAGTGCCTTCAGGAAAAATAAATATAGACCCTCCGTCCTTTAAATACTTTATTGCTTCCTTTATTGCTTTATTATCAGCAGAGTTAGGGGTTATGTGTATGGTTCTTACGGTTTCAAGAACTAAATTGGTTACGATATTCTTGCTTAACTTTACTCCAGCCATGAAAGCTACATCATTGTCCTTTAACAATCTATTTAGAACTACACCATCCACATTACTAAGATGATTTCCTATATATATCGTCGGAATTCCTCTTCTTTTTTCGATTACTTCTTTATTTATAACTTCTATCTCTGAATATGTATCTAAAAATTTATCCATTAATTTACGCGTTAAACTTACCCTTACATTTTTAGGTAGTATTCTAGATACATTAGCAAACACATTAAGTATTAGACTCATTATTTATGCCGGTAGAAACCAGCTCCCCCCTCTCTAAATAAAAAACACCTAAATTCTACGTCAACTTAAGTTTACCTTCAATTTAACTTTACTTATGTATAATTCAAGTCATATTTTTATATTGTAACATTTTTACCATCACCTTGCCATACATTTTGCTGTAACTGATATAGGAAAAATAGCTGCTTTATCAAATCCTTGACATAGCAGCCTTTGTTTTATACAATACGTTCAATAATTCTATCCTCGTGGTCTTGGGTGATAAATTTATCCAAAAAAATATCGAATGAACTTTCCATCACATAAACGATTTCCATTAATTCCTCCACGTGATAATGCTCAAAATATTCTTCTATTTGACAAGCCTTCATACTCTTTCCCAATTCTGCATCAAGAATCTGTTCTTCAAGCTCTTGAGCTAATTGCAAACTCTCCAAAGAAGTCAACGCGTGGGTTAATATTAATTTCAGATAAGCCTTTTTCACAGCATAATAGTAGGCTAATTGAATAAAACTAAAGCCATCCAATACGGTATGTGTCGTGTTAATACATAACTGGCAAAGCACAACTAAAGCATCTTTTTTCTTAACGTGATGTTTTATGAGATACTCATAGATTGCGTGTATTGCCTGAGCAAAGTCTAAGTATACTTTATATATACTTTGAAATCTATATGTTTCTGCTTTTAACGCTTCATATATGAGGTAAATATCTTCTACATATGTAGATAAATCTTCTTCTTTAAGTACCTTTCTAAATAGCTCATCACTCTCTTGTAAGACCTGTTTAAAACGAATCTCTAACATCTTGCACATATCCTCTCTAATCCAAACAAAAATAAGGGGTCACAATCATTATATATATGCAAGTCCTTATATAAATATGACAACTATTTAGAAAATATTATATAAATGTAATATTTTAAGCCACATAACTATCTTTTGTAAGTTAACTTAAAAACGCCAACCTCATAAAGTGGTTGGCGTTTAATACTACTATTTTACTACTACTTTTTTATCTTTCATTGTAGGGTGATCTATAAGTTCAACATCTACGGCATAGACCTCTTTGATGGACGTTTTCGTGATAACATCTTCTGGTGTACCTGCACCATAGACTTCACCATCTTTGAGCATGAATATTTGATCACTATAACGCATGGCAATATTCAGGTCATGAACGATATTAATAACTGTAATGCCTTTTGTTTTACATAGATCATAGACTAATTCACTGATTTCGTATTGATAACCAATATCTAAATGAGATATGGGTTCATCTAGCAACATGATATCCGTCTCTTGAGCAATGGCTCTGGCTAAGATGACACGCTGTAGTTCACCACCACTTAACTGGGTTATCTTTTTATCACGAAAGGCGTAGACACCTGTTTCTTCCATAGCTACCTTAACAGCGCTCTTGTCTGTATCATCGGTCTTACCAAATCTAGACGTATAAGGCGTTCTTCCCATCATAACAATGTCATAGACAGAGAATTCATATTGCATATCTGTAATCTGAGGTACCACAGACACACGTTTAGCCATCTCTTTTGGCTTAAGTGAATCAATAGCATCACCATTAATAAATACACTCTTGTGTTTAGATGGTAATATACCAGCAATTAGTTTTAGTAATGTGGTCTTACCCGAACCATTAGGACCAATAATACTATAGAATAAGCCTTTATTAATATGAATAGACAAATTCTCCAATATACTTCTTTCACCATATCTAAAATCTAATTGTTCTGTACGAACGACACTGCTCATAGTCTTTCCACCCTTTTAATGCAAGAGAAAAATATTTTTTTCTTATGCCTAGTGTCCTATTGATAGTCATCTCTAAATCATCTTTTTCTTACTCTGATAGAGTAAACCTAAGAAAAATGGTACACCAAATAACGACGTAATAATGCCCACTGATAGCTCTGCTGGTGAGATAATCGTACGTGCAATGGTGTCACAAATCACCATAAAAATTGCACCGATAATCATGGACAGCGGCATTAAGCGCCTATGGTCAGGACCACTTATTATCCTAACTATATGTGGTATTATCAGCCCAACAAATCCAATAATTCCACTTGCCGACACCACTACTGCTACCATTAAAGAAGATACAGATAAAATAATCTTCTTGGTACGATGTACATGAATACCCAAGCTACCTGCATCATCATCTCCAAGTAACATAATATTAAGTTCCTTGGAATACATCCATAAAATAATAGAACCGATTATGACAACAGGAATAATAAGCAACACTTCACTCCAACTAGATGCGCTAAAACTCCCTAAAGTCCATAGATAAACACTTTCTAACTTATGCCGATTCAGTACCATCATTAATGAAATTAATGCAGTAAACAAATAATTAATAGATATACCTGCTAATAACAGGGTCGTTGTGGGTAGTTTTTTTTGTATAGCTGCTATTTTAAGGACAACGAGTACTGTCATCATGGCACCCAAAAAAGCAAATACACTGACTCCGGTAAATCCAGCTATATTGCCACTCAAGTTAAATATTAGTCCAATGGTTGCACCTAGCGCAGCCCCTGAAGATATACCAATAACAAATGGGTCTGCCATAGGATTTTTAAAAACACCTTGAAAAGCACATCCAACAATCGCTAGTGCAGCTCCTGTGAACAATGCTATTATAATACGTGGCAATCGTAAATCCATAATAATTGTCATATGAGTCTCTTTTATACCATCCAAAGATATTATGGTATCCATATATGGAATTTTATATAGTACTATTTTTAGTGTATGTAAAAATTTAATATTTACTGCTCCAAACCCAAGAGCAATTATTACAATCACTATGAGTAATATCATGCTTATTACGATGTAATTTTTCTTAGTCATATGTCTAACCCACTTTGTTATCTTTTCTAAGTCTCTTATTTACCAAGATTCATTTTTGCTGCTTCTGGATGGAAAATCTCAATTAATTTAACAAAACCATCTGCTAATCTTGGTCCTTGTCTAAAGAATAAATTTTCATCCATTTCATATAATCGTCCTTCTTTTACAGCTGTTAATGATTTGTAACCATCTAGTGCTTCAATCTGTTTCTTACTATCATAGGATGCTGAACATATTAAGTACTGAGGATCTTTTTCCACTAATTTCTCAATACTATAACTCCAATTCTTACCATCTGCTGCTGCGTTCTCTGCCCCTGCCATTTCTACTAATTTACCAAGGAAAGTGTCACCTGTAGCTGCAAAATCACCGTATTCACCAAATCCAGTAATAAAATAGGCTGTTGGTCTTTCAAGACCAGCTACTGCTTTTGTATACTGTTCAAAAATTTCTTTCATCTTCGTTACCAAGTCACCTGCTTCACTTGTACGATTAACCACTTGACCAATGGTTGTCATATAACCGTATACGCCTTCAAGGTCTTCATTCCATGACAAAGCCACCATTTTTACACCTTGCTTGGTTAGTTGGTCAACCGTTTCATCTTTTACATGGGATGACGCAAAGACTACATCTGCCTCTAACTCAACGACTTTTTCCATATTTACTTCGTATAAGCTACCTATGGATTCTATTTCTAATACTTCACTTGGGAAATCACAATAATCTGTTCTACCAATCACTTTCTCCCCTACACCTAATGCGAAAAGTGTCTCTGTCATTTCTGGTGAAATGGAAATAATTTTCTCTGGTTCTTTTTCTATAACGATTTCATTACCAAAACGATCGGTTATTGTTATAGGATAGTATGCCTTATTTGCTTCTTCTTGATTTTCATTCTCTTTATCTTCTGTTCCTTTGCTGTCTTCTTGTTGTTTATCTTTATCTTCTGTTCCTTTGTTATCCTCATTCTCAACCTGCTTACTGGCATCTTGATAAGTATCATCCGATGCTTTTTTTTCACCGCAAGCTACTAAACCTAATACCATTAGTCCAATTATTAATGTGGATAATAATAATCTCATATTTTTTTTCATGTTACATGTCCTCCTTATACCTTTCATTTTCCTTAGGAAACGCTTAATATAACTTCATATAATCTATTTATAAAAGTCCCTAAAACACTGGACATTTTGCAAACGGAACATGAACTAATATTTAAGCCGTTCCTTAATTGACTGCTTTCTAGTTATGTTTTACATATTAATTTGAAAGTATAGTTAACAATTTATATGTTATTCCAATAAAAAAACTGTGCGTCGGCACAGTAGATTATTCATTCACATGTTATCTACACTTTCCCACCGAAAGCTTAAAACGTTTAAAAAGGCAGGTTTCCTGACTCATGGTTCATCTTACTTTCTCGTCTTCTCGGTTTCCCAATGACTAATGAGATTTCATCACCAATTACAGTAGCGGGGGCTGTAGTGGATTTTAACCACTTTCCCTTTTAACTTGTTTCTCTAAGCACCTTTTTATTATTCACTTTTTATATCTAGTTTACTAGATACCTTCATTATAATCTGTATTTTAGATATGTCAAGGAGAATTTGTTCTACTTAAACATTAAAACACCTTCTATATCTAATCTTATGGTATGCGATTGGCAACCATTACAATTAATCTACTGGCTGGTATCAGTAATGGAACAGCTAAAAATGCACCGACAATCTTAGACCCAACCATACCTATAACACATTGGCGAAATTCTGTATCCGAACATTTATGATCTAAGACATCATCTGTCTTAATGGATAAGTAGGGATAAATATAGATATAGAGTAGAATGGTTGCTAATCGCTTTAATGTTCCCCTTTTATCTTCTTAAAATGTTCCTTAATCTTCTTCTCATATCCCTGCTCCGTTACTTGATAATATACTGTGCCTACCAACTCATCGGGTAAGTACTGCTGATCGACATAGTGGTGCTCGTAATCATGAGCATATTGATAACCTATTCCATGACCTAAGTCTCTCGCTCCACGGTAGCTGGCATCTTGAAGATACGGTGGTATGGTATTCACTTGTATACGCTTTACATCTTCTAGTGCTTTATTGATAGCTACATAAGCCGCATTGCTTTTTGGTGCGCATGCCACATAGGTAGCTGCTTGTGATAGAATAATACGCCCTTCTGGCATACCGATAAAATTAACAGCATCGGCTGCTGCCATAGCTACTTGAATAGCATTAGGATCTGCATTCCCTACATCTTCTGCAGCACAGATTACAATTCTTCTTGCAATAAATTTAGGATCTTCACCTGCATAGATCATCTTGGCTAAGTAGTAAACAGCTGCATCCGGGTCTGAGCCACGCATGCTTTTAATGAAAGCTGAAATGGTATCGTAATGATTATCACCGTCTTTATCATAGTTAATGACTCTCTTTTGAATACATTCCGCAGCTACTTCTAAGTCAATGTTAATGATGCCCTTATCATCTGGTTCTGTTGTTAAGACGCCTAATTCTATGGCATTAAGGGCTGCTCTTGCATCACCATTAGCACGGTCCGCTAGGAAATCAAGAGCATCTTCTTCAATATGGGCTTCCATATTGCCCATACCTTTTTCTTTATCGGTTATAGCTCTTAGAATGAGTGTACGGATATCTTCCTTAGATAGTAATAGTAATTCAAAAACCCTTGACCTTGATACCAATGCGTTATTTACTTCAAAGTATGGGTTCTCCGTAGTTGCTCCTATTAAAGTAATGGTGCCATCTTCCACATAAGGTAGCAGGGCATCTTGTTGAGCTTTGTTAAATCGATGAATCTCATCAATAAAGAGTATGGTCTTGCCAAGGGTCATACCTAATCTGCTCTTAGCTTCCTCAACAACCTTCTGAATATCTTTTTTACCTGCTATGGTTGCATTGAGTTGAACAAATTCCGATTTAGTCGTGTTCGCAATGACCTTAGCCAAGGTTGTTTTGCCTGTCCCAGGTGGCCCGTAGAAAATCAATGAACCTAACTTGTCTGCTTTTATAGCTCTGTAGAGTAATTTGCCTTTTCCAACAATATGCTCTTGACCTACAACCTCTTCAATAGTGGTAGGGCGCAATCTTGCCGCTAATGGCGACTCTGTTTCTAATGTTTTTTCACGCATCATATCAAATAAATCCATATCTATCTCCTCTATTCTTTTAAAAATACCTCACCCTTCACTAGATATATATAGAAGTTGTATTAAATAATCTTATAAAGCAAACAATTGTAGAGAATCATTCCACTTATACATCATAGAAAATATATTAAAGTATGAGGTAAGAAATCTATTAATTTTTTTTACATTCTATTTATGTTTACAGTCTAATCAATATGAGTTATATTATACCATATTTCGGTTAGTTTTTAACACTCCTTATGTCTTTTAGCTTGACAAAACAACCGACATGTTTTATAGTAGTCCTATAAAGAAACACTATTAGAGGTGATATGATGGATCTTATAACTGCATTAAAAAATATTGGGTTCACACAACAAGAATCCATTATCTATATAACATTATGTAAACATGGGGAATTAACAGGATATGAAGCTGCTAAGTTATCTGGCATTTCACGTTCTAATGCTTATGCTGCTTTATCAAGTCTTGTTGATAAAGGAAGCGCTTACATTATTGAAGGAACGTCTATAAAATATATTGCCGTTTCCAAAGATGAATTAATCAATAATGCCACAAGGTTTTTTAATCATAATCTTGATGTTATCAAAGAAAGCCTGGATTTTAATCCTATAACCAATGACCCTTATGTAACCATCGCTAATGCAAAGCATATTATTGATAAACTTAAAAATATGATTACAGAGTCCAAGCATCGTCTGTATTTCTGTGCAACCAATGAAATATTAGACACCTTCCATGAAGAAATCGCTGATGCAGCTAGTCGCCAGATTAAAATTGTGATCTTATCTCCAGAAGAACCTGGTTTTTATTATGATAAATACTACTCAACATTTAGTCATGAATCCATAAAATTAATTGTTGATACAGAAGAAGTCATTACGGGTACACTAAACCAAGCACTCTATTCCCGTAACAAGACATTGGTAAGACTTATACGTGAAGCTATTATTAATGAAATAGAACTCATTGATATGAGAAATAATAAAGAGTAAGTATGGATACATTATCACTTATCTAACACAGAAAGGAGCTTACATTATGCTAACATTACATAATAAAGTATCAGAAGTTACGCATTTTTTTGGAAAAACCAATCCAGTGGATTTAGTGAAGGAATTCGGTAGTCCACTCTATGTGTACAATGAAAATATTTTTAGGGAGAGATGTGGTGAACTGAAAAATTTATTAACTTATCCTCATTTTTCAGTTAACTACTCTGTAAAAGCCAATGGCAACCTTTCTTTATTAAAGATTGCTCGAGAAGAAGGTCTTAACGCAGATGCTATGTCACCAGGCGAAATATATGTGGAATTAAAAGCTGGGTTTAAACCTGAACAAATCTTATATATCAGCAACAACGTTTCCAAAGAAGAAATGCAATTTGCTATTGATCATGGTATTCTAACAAGTGTAGATTCCTTATCTCAATTAGAGATGTATGGTCAGATCAATGAAGGTGGGCGTGTTTGCATTCGTTTTAATCCTGGTGTTGGTGCAGGTCATCATGAAAAAGTTGTGACAGGCGGCAAGAAAACCAAGTTTGGTGTTGATCCAACTTTCGTTCCACAGGTAAAAGATATTCTAGCAAAATACAGCCTTCAATTAGTAGGAATTAACCAACATATTGGTTCGCTTTTCATGGAAGGTAACAAATACGTTGAGGGTGTTATGTCTGTCCTTTGCCTTGCTGAGCAATTTGAAGATCTTGAATTTGTGGATATGGGTGGCGGATTTGGTATCCCTTATCAAAAACAAGCAGGTCAAAAACGTCTTGACTTAAGGGATCTCGCCGAAAGACTTGATAAAGTATTATTCGACTGGACTGAAAAATACGGTAAACAAATTACTTTCAAAATCGAACCTGGTCGTTACATTGTTGCTGAGTGTGGTTCACTACTCGGTACAGCACATGCTATTAAAGAAAACTATGGTATGAAATATGTAGGAACTGACCTTGGATTCAATGTTCTTAAGCGCCCAGTTATGTATGATTCACATCATGACGTAGAGATTTATAGAGAAGCTAACGTACCGTCAACCCATACAGAGGTCGTTAACATTGTTGGTAACATCTGTGAGAGCGGTGATATTATCGCTAAGGAAAGAGAACTTCCAGAAATCTTTCAAGGCGATATTATCAATGTCTTAGATGCTGGTGCCTATGGTTACTGTATGGCTTCTAATTACAACAACAGATTACGTCCAGCAGAAGTACTTATAACAGCAGAAGGTGAGGCAAAACTTATCCGTCGTCGTGATACTTTTGAGGATTTAGTTCGTAATTTTGAATAATTGATCGCAGATATAGAGCTATGGTACATGTCCCGTTACCATAGCTTTTTTTGTTTTTATTTTCTGTTCTCGAAAACTATGGTATAGTAAGCTTAACGTTATACATCAAAATACTATCCGTTAAGGAGAATAATAAATGCTTATATTTAACGATCTTATTATGATAGAAAAACTCCATACTTTCTACTATTTTGAGTTCGCCAAAGACTATGTTTTTAAAGGGGAAAAACATGATTTTTGGGAAGCTGTCTATGTGGATAAAGGTGTATTAGAGGTCATGGCAGATACGAAGCACTACGTTCTTGAAGCTGGTCAGATGATTTTCCATCAACCAGAAGAGTTTCATTCTCTATGGGCTAATGGTGAGATAGCTCCTAATGTCATCGTCTTTTCTTTTGATTGTCACTCCTCCAGTATGGACTTTTTTAGAACTAAGATTCTACAACTGAATAATAAACAAAGAGATGTTCTGCAATTATTTATTCACGAAGCAAGATCTGCTCTCCATGCGCATCATATAACTGCTGATGCTCTATTTGGAGCCAATCAACTGCTGAAGCTATATATGGAACAATTCTTTATTCAATGTATTCGACAACATGATGTTCAGAAGCCTAAAGAATCCATAAGCACCAAAACCCGTATGGAAAAAGATATAGCAACCACTATTGAGGATTACCTAAAGGAATATGTTCATGATAATCTGTGTCTACAAGATGTGGTGGACCATATGCATCTAAGTGCAACTTACCTAAAGAATGTATTCAAAGAGCACTATGACATATCCATTATGCGCTATTATCGTAAACTGCGCATAGAATCTGCCAAAATATATATCCGTGAATCTTCCTATTCTTTTACAGAGATTGCAGAAATAATGCACTATACGTCTGTTCACTATTTTTCTAAGCAATTCAAAGACAGCGTTGGTATGACACCAACTGAGTATGCTAAGTCATTAGTTCATTATTAGGCATGAAAATAGAAAGTAGAACTTCCTACTACTACGAAAAAACGAATCCATTCACAACATAATATTGATTCGTCTTTTTCTTGCGCTTTTCATTCATCTGTCTAAAATAACAAAATCTAGGGCTAAAATGACAAAGACTTTCAAAGGTGTTTTCTCTAAAATAAATAACATAGTAAAAGATTATAGGAGGAGATAACCATATGAAACCAGTAACTGCCATTTTAATAGGAGCTGGACAACGAGGCAAAGACGCTCTATCGTCTTACGCCCTTAAACATCCAGATGAAATCAAGTTTGTTGCCGTAGCAGAACCCGATGAAATGAAGCGTCAACAATATATAGAAGCCCATCAAATTCCTGAGGAACTAGCTTTTTCTACATGGGAAGACTTATTAGCTCAGCCTAAATTAGCTGATGCGGCTCTTATATGTACTCTAGATAACATGCACTATGAGCCAACCAAATTGGCTCTAGAAAAAGATTATCATATTTTATTAGAAAAACCCTTATCCAATAATGTTAAAGAATGTGTGTTACTTGGAGAATTAGCAAAGCAATATGCTCATAAAGTATTCTCCGTTTGCCACGTTCTACGTTATACCAATTTCTTCATGAAGATAAAAGAACTTGTTGATCAAAAAGTAATTGGTGATATTATGACCATTAATCATAATGAATTTGTAGGGCGTATCCACCAATCTCATAGTTTTGTTAGAGGTAACTGGGGAAATTCTAGACGAGAAAGTCCTATGATTCTTCAAAAGTGTTGCCATGATTTGGATATTTTACTATGGCTCATAGGTAAGGACTGTAAGAAAGTGTCATCTTTTGGTAGTCTAGACTACTTTACTAAAAAATATGCTCCTGAAGGTGCTCCTCTTCGTTGTCTTGATGGTTGCCCTATTGGGGATTCTTGTCCGTATAATGCAGAAAAAATATACTTAGGTGAAAATGTGGATTGGCCTGTTTCTGTTATTAGCCCTGATGCGAGCTACGAAGCTCGAAAAAAAGCTCTAGAGGAAGGTCCATATGGTCGTTGTGTTTATCAATGTGATAACGACGTAGTCGATCATCAAGTGGTTAATATGATGTTTGAAGATAATATCACTGCTCATCTTACCATGACTGCATTTTGCAAAGATGGAGGTCGTTTTATAAAGATTATGGGGACTCACGGTGAGATTACAAGTAATCTTGAGGAGAAAGAGATTCGTATAAAATATTTCCCTTCTGATAAAGAAGAAATAATTAAAGTTAATTTTGGAGAAGGCGGTCACGGTGGTGGTGATACAGGTATTATGTCTGACTTCGTTCAATTGGTCCAAGCAAATGGCAAGCTAAAAGGTAAGACCGAAGCCAGCGTTTCTGTTCAGAGTCATGTCATAGCTTTTGCCGCTGAAAAAGCAAGACTAACCGATCAAGTCATTGTTCTTGATAACTTTGTAAAAGAAGTCCTTGAGCAATAAATACGATCAATAATAAAGGGGCTATCCCACTAAGCATTCTGATGGTTAATCCATTTTAGAAAATATATTAGCTTACCACTAACCTAATATATTTCCTTCTATATTGCCATTATGCTTTTTGAGACAGCCCTTTATAAAAAGTATTAGGCACGAGAAAAAAATTTTTCTCGTGCCTTAATTGATTGGCGTATTATAGAACCAGTGTAATTAAATTGCTATAGAGTATCCCTTCCTCTTCTTCTTGTTCCTTATCATCCTGATCGGACATCTTAATGACACCAAGATTATTAATTTTAATCTGACTAAGCACGGATGACTTACCTACAAGTTTTCCTAAGTTTTCTATACTATCGATTTTCTCTGCTAATAATTCTGGCTCAACGGATTCATCGAATACTAATTTACCCATATTTTCAATGTGTTTTTTCTCAGATAGACCTAATAAGTATGCTTGATTAATGATCAGTCTCCCCATGTTACTAATGGTATGTGGTAACTTTACTTTTACACTTGCTTGGTTCATGGATAATGCTCTTGCAGCATTGACTAATTCTTTATCACAATAGATACCATGAGAATAGATACCTTTAATATGCTCTTTTAATACGTCCTCTGACAAGTTTTCCATATATACGTTATCATCCACAATGAGTGTAGCACCATCATAATGAGCTATATTCTCTGGTTTTAGATAAACCTTATCTTCAAGATATACACTGTTTTCAGGTACAATATATAATTTAATCTCATCTAGATCATCTAGTATATGCCTCATATGTTTCAAATTAGATTTGGTTATATAAACTTCTTCTTGAATCTGAATGCGTTCAATATATTCCTCAAAATCCTCACCAATAGGTTCAATAGCTATTAGTCTATCTACGCATAATTTCACATGATTATATTGCAACATACTATTCTCAGTTAAATACAATGTGTGATCAATGGGTTTATACCCATCCTTATAGTCCAGAATACGACCATTAATGGTTCCTTTTGTGAGAACTAATCCTTTTAATGAACGTGGGCATAATAATTCACCATTCACATCTAATGCATATACTTTTTCTGTAAACATCTCAGGGTTTATATCCTTAATCAAACAACGTCCATTGATTATAGCATAGGCTTTATCTTGAATACCTTCTAATAATACATCATCAATGTTACTATTTCCATTAACATTAATAAACTCAAGATCCAAGTCATTTGGGATTTTAATAAATCGTGCCACATTGTTTTTTGGTATGTTATCTAATAGCTTAGCTGTTTCTTCTGTACAGACAAATGTTGATATATTTTCTATTTTCGTCACATTCTTCACAGATTCTTCCGTTGCATTTCTAGCATCTAAAAAAGCAATATTCTTAATGATTCCCATATTCAACGCCTCCATTTTTTAATTTCTGTAAACCTAGACTTAACCTATTTCTCACCGTCGATGGTGATATACCTTGTAACTCACCTATTTCTTTACTGTTCATACCCGCTCTATATTTGAGTACAATAGGTGTTCTTAGATGATCTGGCAATGTCTCGACCATCTCTTCAAAGTAGATATCTGTTTCTAGAAACACACTTGTTGTCAACATATGTTCTTCTTCACTGAAGATAATGCGTTTGTTTTTCCTCACTTGATCAATAAATTTGTTTTTGATCACTCGGAAGAACCAACCCTTTATTTCATATTCATTCATTTGCTCAAAAATCTCTTCACGCTCAATGGCTTTAACATAGGTTTCCTGAACCAAGTCATAAGCGTCTTCTTTCCTTGTGACGAGACTCTTAGCATATCGAATAAAATCATGATGATATTGGTTATATACTTGATAGATCATAGTGTTTCGCTCCCGTATTATCTTCTAAAATACTAATATTATAAGCCATAAGTGCTAGCCCTTATATCTATACAACGAATGGCAATATAAAAGTGTCCTTTATTTTTTTAAAAAGATTATTTTTTTATTTTTTAAAATAAACGATTAATATACCATCATAAACAGCAGGTATATCATAGGAAGTTAGCTCCTGTAATATAGTTAATCACACCCTCACAAGTTTCTTGTAAATCCTTCGGAAATTGCTTTACCCGATTGGGGATTAACACAAACTGCCCTTGCTCTTCTTCATTATGATCAAATAGCATCTTTTTATAGCCTAATACTTCACTTAGCCTACGGTAAAATTCACTATATTGTATCGTATCAATGGATGCTAAGTGGAATATACCTTCCATTTCATTCTCCATAATATAATGTACTTGTTTAGCAATCATATTATCTGATGCTACATTATAATAGAGTTTAGGAAATACCATGACACGTTCGCCATGCTTATAGGTTTCTTTTAGCTGATCCAGTCTTATACAGGTTTTTCCCCACACTTGAGGTAACCTAAGTATAATAGCTCTATGACCAAGAATATCCGTAATCAGTTCTTCGCATGCAATCTTGAATTGACCGTACTCTGATGATGCTTCTGGTTGGTCCGTTTCATCATGTCCACATGAGATATCTTTATCAAAGACATTTAATGTTGAACAATAATATAACCGACCACCATGGGTTTTCAAATAGGATGCTACTTCCTTATGACACGCTAGTTGTTGTTCAAAATCTCCTCTAAGACAAGATACCACATAAGTCGGTTTAGTTATTTCTAATAATTGATGCATACCTTCTATGTCCCCTACATCTAACGGGTAACTTGTTCCTACATTATATATAGACGCGCTATGATAAGTACTACAGATATGAATATCCTCATCTATCATCAAATATCCAGCGATTGCTCTACCTACCAAGCCACTACCACCAAGTATCAGTACGTGTTTTTTCATTATCCAACACCCCTTTATTCTAAGTTTTTAGGTTATAATATCATTCACATAATCTTTCTTTTCTAACCCTTTAGTTATGCCACAAAAAGCAAGAAAGACTACTTACATATTACGCCATTCAATCTATTTTATCAACTTATTACCCTTACAGCACAATTTATATGGACACTTCCTACTTTTCATGCGTTATATAGATAGAATATACATTTTAAATAACAATAAGAAAAGGGGTCTTCATTATGAAGCAAAACAAACATGGTATTTTCCAAAACAAAAATTTCGTATTACTCTGGCTAGGTCAATTAGTATCTAATGTAGGATCTAACATGCATTCTCTTGCCGTTATGTGGTACGTCTTAGAGGCAACAGGTTCTACTGCAAAAGCTGGTATTACATTGATATTTACAACGGTGCCTAATCTACTTCTAAGTCCATTGGCAGGTCCTCTAGCTGATCGTATGGATCGTAAAAAGATTATTGTCATCTCAGATATAATTAATGGTATGCTGGTGGGTATGATTGCCATTCTAAGTTTTACAAACCACTTAGATCTTTGGATGCTCTATGCTATATCTGCACTCATGTCTGCAACTAGTGCATTCTTTGGGCCTGCTGTGAACGCTACAATACCTGCTATTGTTAAAAAGGATAACTTAGTCAGTGCCAATTCATTGTCTCAGATGACTCGTTATGGTACATCTATATTAGGACCTGCAGTCGGTGGTATCCTGATTGCTTTTATTGGTATCCCTGGGTTATTTCTTCTCAATAGTATTTCCTTTATACTGTCAGGTCTATCTGAGAGTTTCATGAGGATACCTTATATTGCACCTAAAGTTGCCCAGAAAAAATCATTGTTAAGCGAATTCAAAGAAGGGGTTATGTATACCATTACCAATAAAAACTTACTACACCTTATGATTGTTGCTGGTGTTATCATCAACTTCTTTTACGCACCACTTACGTTGTACATTGCTGTATTTGCGAAAGATGCCTTACATGCTGGTAGTAAAGGATATGGTATCTTATTATCCGCTCTATCAGCTGGTGGCTTAACCATGTCTTTTGTCATTCCGAAAATAAGCCGTAAACTTGGGGAATATAAGCTTTTATTTATCGGATTGACCTTAGAAGGGATCATGTTAATACCTTTTACCTTTGTATCTAATGTCTATACAGGCGTTATCATTTTGTACTTGTTAGGATGTGCTTTTGGTATTGTTAATGTTATCTTTGGTACAGTAATACAGAAAATAGTTCCTAATCATATTATGGGACGTGTATCCAGTGTGTTAAATATATTGTGTACCCTTACCATGCCATTAGGCTATTATCTTGGTGGTGTTGTTCTTGAGTTGATTCCTCCCACCACCATTTATCTGTTTACGGGTATTATCGCTGCATTAGCAGGTTTATCTACCTATCGATTAGCTTCATTGGATACTAACGTAGCAGCTGAAGCAGACTGTTCCTTAGCAAGTTAGGCGTCGTCGTTATTTCACCTATATAGAAATATAAAAACCCTCTTACTTCTCCAATGGAGATTTAAGAGGGTTACTTATTTATATTCGATAAGAGATTATACATATCCTATAGGCATTGTATCTCACTATTATTAAAAATTTATGGTTTTAATCTTCACCTTATTCATCACTACTTCAATCTCATCCACATCTGCCATAATCGTTCCCTCTTTCTGAACCGTAGCTGTACTGGTGGCAACTGCATAGTGGAAGGCATCTTTTATCTGCATGCCTTTTGTTATACTATAAGCCATAGCTCCTACCATAGAATCACCTGCCCCAACAGTACTCTTTACATTTACCGGTAGACCTTTTGCATAATAAGCTTCATGGGCTGTAAAGATGTATGCTCCTTTATCACCTAAAGACACCACAATGACTTCAATGCCATACGCTAATAACTCTGGTAACCGCTTTGCTACATCATCTATAGACTTGAATGTTGTATCGAGAAGTCTCTCTAACTCATGGATATTGGGTTTGATCATATATGGACCTGCTTGTATGGCTTCTTTTAAAGGTTCGTGATCAGCATCTAATATGACTTGAATGCCTCTACTGTTTGCTTTTTGGATCCACTTTCTGTAGATGGATTTTTCCACACTATCCGGTACACGCCCTGATAAGATAAGTAAGTCTCCTTCTGTGGCTTGTTGAAAAATTTTAGATTCTAATGCAGCTATTTCCTCAGGAGTTATCACACCTCCACCTTCGTTAATATCTGTAAAAGTTTTAACTTGCCTGTCTACAATTTTAATATTATACCGTGATGGATGCTCTACCTGAATAAAATCATAGGGAATTAAGTCATCATCCAACTTTTTCTTAATATCATTTCCAACTAGACCACCAATAAAGCCAGTTGCTAAGGTATCACCTTGGAGTTTCTTAATCATTTTCGATACATTGATGCCTTTTCCTCCTGCATCTTCTCGGGTACCCTTCATGTTATTGATTGAATCCAATTTGAAGCCCTCTACATAAATTGTTTTATCAATGGTTGGGCTAAGTGTAACTGTAATGATCATTGAATTACTCCTTCCAAGTATCTTCGCCTGCTAAATCACTTTGCGTTTATCTTTTTATTAATAAATAATTGCATACTTCACACAGTCTTCACAGATGCATTTTACAATACAATTGGATGTTCTACAATTGAAATCTTATATAGGAGGAAATATGTTGTTAAATAAATACATATAACACCATAGCATATATGATAAATACAAATGATAAATTCAAACGGATTCAGTTGAATGAAGATAATAAATTTAGCAACCAAAAATGCGATACAAGTCAAAAAGAAAAGCCTGTAAAACCCCTTTCGCCTAAGGAAATTATGAATAGTATGTGTTCTTCCAATCAATCTCTCCTCAAGATCGATCATACAGATTATACAGACATGATAAACTGTAATAACCATGCTTATATGAATCATAAACTTACAGCTACTTATACAAATAAAAAGTATCGCATTAACTCTTCTAGTACTATTTCTGTACGTGTATAATAATATCTCAATTGTAGAATGTCGTATCCCCTTTTATTAGAAGGGAGGGTCTGTATCTTCTCCAATCAATTATTGGGTATATACCCAGTCAATTCTGCTTAGTATAATTTAGCATATATGCTAACGACTTTCAATAGGATTTTACCAGTTAGTTGCATAAAGATAGCGCCAACCATTATGATTGACGCTAATAAACTTTATACTATTTCCACTGTCTACTTGACAGCCGCAGTTCAATATCCATAGTCTTTTGTTACCTCTTAATCATATCCCAACGCTATCAAGTTGGCTTTAGGGGCTAAGCTAGATATTCACCTATTTGATGACTCACATGTTCGTAATCGTACTCTCTACCATTGAGATCATCTATCTCACCTACAATACGATAATCTTTAAATATCAATAAACGTCTAGATAGGGTTATAATTTCTGGCATATCTGAAGATATAACAATCTGCAGCTAGCCATTTGGCAATACTCACCTTCTGTTGATTTCCTCCACTAAGGTTACCAACATCTTGCTGTACACTAGGCATAAATGTTAATAATAGCTTTGCTATTTATTCTATTTCATCAGGAATATATCCTTTAAACTGAGCTTTGTACAACTTAGCGTATATACCTTCTACTAGCAATAGTTCTTCGTGACTTCCTCTTTCTTTGATACCCTCTTCAGTAATCACCACAATCTCGTCAGCATTTTTAATAGTCGATAAGCGATGAGCGATAACTAAGGAGGTTCTGCCTTTGGATAATTTTTCAAGAGCACGTTGAATCTTAATCTCTGTTTCATTATCAAGGGCTGATGTGGCTTCATCTAAAATGAGTATTGGTGGATTCTTAAGAAATACTCTGGCTATACTGATACGTTGTTTTTGACCACCTGACAATCGTATTCCTCTTTCACCAACATTGGTATCATAACCATCTGGTAAGTCTTTTATAAAATCATGGATTTCTGCATTCTTAGCTGCATTAATCAGTTCTTCTTCACTTGCACTCACATTACCATACATGATGTTATCTCTAATGGTACCAGCGAATAGGAATACATCTTGTGAAACAAGTCCAATATTCTCTCTTAAGGACTTCACTTTCACTTCTTTGATATCTTTACCATCAATGGTAATTCTACCTTCATCTACTTCGTAGAAACGAGGTATGAGATGGCATAATGTGGTCTTTCCACCACCTGATGGTCCAACAAGAGCCAATGTTTTACCTGCATCGATATCCAGTTTAATATTATTCAATACTTTTTCGTGGTCATTATAGGAGAACGTTACATTCTCAAAATTAATATGCCCCTTTACTTCCTCTAGTTTTGTCGCATTTGGTAAGTCATTAATCAACGGTTCGATTTCCATAATTTCCATAAAGCGATCAAAACCTGCCATACCCGATTCAAATTGCTGAACAAAGTTAGTCAATTTTCTAATGGGTTGTGAGAAAGCATTAACATATAATATAAAAGCTAATAATGTATTAAGATCCATATTACCACGATAGATAAGATAGCCACCGAACCCAATAACCACTAAATTCAGTATATTGGTGATGAAACCCATACCTAACATAAAATTAGCCATATTTTTAAAAGCTGTATTCTTGGATATGCGGAATGCCTCATTTCCTTCTGAAAACTTATCCATCTCATGTTCTTCATTAGCAAAAGACTTGGAAACACGTATACCAGAAATACTACTTTCTAATTGAGCATTGACATTGGCTATCTTCTTCTTAACATTACGAAATCCTTGTGACATCTTAACACGTTGTTTAATAGCAAACCATATAAGAAAAGGTACAAATATGTATACGGCTAAGGCTAAACGCCATTCCATAAACACCATAGCAAAGAATGCACCGATTAACATCATAAAGGATAAGAATAAATCTTCTGGTCCATGATGGGCTAATTCTGTCATTTCGTTGAGATCATTAACCATCCTAGACATAATATGTCCTGTCCTGGTTTTATCATAATATCTAAAAGATAAAGATTGTAAATGTCTAAATAAGTCTTTACGCATATCATATTCCATGCGCACACCTAATATATGACCCCAGTAGTCCACTATGTATTGTAGAGCTGCACGTATAATATGCGCTACAAGAATACCTAAAATGATTAAAAAGAATGTATTGAAGTAATTGTCAGCAATTAAGTCCAGTGCATATTTTGATACCATAGGTATACTTAATCCAATCACTGCAATTAAGAATGCACAAACCATATCCAGCATAAATAATCCTTTGTGGGGTTTATAGTAACTGATAAACTTCTTTAATCTGTCTTTTTTTTTCACAGTACCACCTCTTCACCTTAATTCTCATTCCCGAGTTACGCATCATAATCCAAAATAAAACTCGCTTAATAGCAAGTCCATAGATTTGCTTAATGATTATATGTATAGCAAATTATTATAGCATACCTGTAATAGGGGTTCAACTATTTTTTAAAATGACAATATTTATTTAAAAATAAATTTTTCTTACTTTAATTTTTATCATATATACGAATATCTCGCATATACGTTTACTATGTCGTAGATTATAAACATGCTTATTATTCTATTTTGAACTCCTACATAAGAATACCATTCTAGGTAGAAAGGGCGATTATTTTGAGTTTATATGCTATCCTCCTCATTGCACTAAGCCTATCTATGGATGCTTTTGCCGTATCGATTTCCTTAGGCTTAACATGTAAGCGTCGTTTTCCTCAGATCGCGTTAAAGGCTGGTTTATCTTTTGGTTTTTTCCAAGCTGGTATGGCTATAGTGGGTTGGTTTTTGGGCTGTTCCTTAAAAGAGATTATTGACCCTATCGACCACTGGATAGCCTTTCTATTGCTTGGTGCTATTGGTTGTAGCTTTATAAGAGAGTCAAAAGAATCATGTTCAAAAAGATTATCCATTGATCGTATTAAGTTATTACTGACTTTATCGATTGCAACCAGTATTGATGCCTTAGCAACCGGTGTTACTTTTTCCTTACTGGATGTGGATATAGCTTTAGCTGCTGCCCTTATTGGTCAGATTACTTACTTTGCTTCTGTAATAGGTGTTACGATTGGTCATGGTCTAAGCCACCAGACAAAGCTTCAATCTCATATGAATATTCTAGGGGGCATCATACTCCTTATTATTGGATGTAAAATTCTGTTGACTCACCTTCTGCAAGGTATATAAACCTTATACGTTCTTGTCAAACGCTACACCGCAAAAAACCTCAGTACACTTCTTTTTAGAAATGTCTGAGGCTTATTATATTACTTGTATTTTAGCTGACGTTTTTCAACATCTAGACCTAAAGTTCCACCTGGATTCATAATATTATCTGGATCAAAATGTTTTTTCAATGTCTTAATAATCCCATAGCCATTGGCACCAAGATCATGTTCTAACCAGGGACCAAAAGATTTACCAACACCATGGTGATGACTAATAGCTGCACCATATTTAATGTAGTTATCTAATATACCTGCTTGATACTCCACATACTCATCCATTTCCATGCGTGCTATAAATATAAAGTATAAGTTAGCACCTTGTGAGTATACATGGGACATATGGGTTAAACAAATGGTTTCTGGACGAGCTTTACAATATTCCCTTAGCCCTCGATGGACTTCAGGCATGCTATCCCATGTTACAGAACATTCCATGGTATCAATAATGACACCAAAATCACCTAGGGCATCACGCATATAAGGGTCTTTGAACCGTCCTTTTTCCCATTGTTTCGTTGGGTAACCTGTTAGGTACATGGCTCCATATTTTTTACATACCTTATGAAGCTTCTTCTTCATGTTTTTACAGAATCCTTTTTCACCGTCTGTGAAACCTAAGAATAGACAGCGCTCCATGGGTTTATAGCCTCTTTTTGATATAATGGATCCTAATTTTGTACCCTCTACATTATAGAGTTTTAGCATCAAGCTGGTTTCCTCTGGATCTGATAAACGAAATACAGAAGGCATACCAAATTCACTTTGGGTAATTTCTTTTGCAGCTGCCTGAGCATTCTCCCAGCTTGGGAAGATATAACTAAAACGAATACGATTCTCTGGCATATAGCGAAAGACTTTTAACGTTACATGGGTAAGCACACCAAAAGCTCCTTCACTTCCCATCATAATCTGATCGATAGATGGTCCAGTAGCCATAGCGGGATACTCTTCTGTCTTGATAATGCCTATTGGTGTTGCATATTCTTGACAGATAACGATATCTTCTATCTTACCGTAGTAACTGGAGTTCTGCCCTGCTCCACGGGTAACAACCCAACCACCAACCCCAGAATACTCAAAAGATTGAGGGAAGTGACCACAGGTATATTGTCTTGATGCTCCAAGTAATTCTGGAGCATTGTTAAGGACTCTTTCAAGTTCAGGACCTTGCATTCCCGATTCTACAGTGATAGTCTGGTTTTTCTCATTGAAAGAAACGACCTTATTAAAGTTAACAGCAAGGTCAAGGCTAACGCCACCTTTTACCGCTTCCATACCTCTTGTAACCGTTGATCCTCCTGATTTGCAATATACCGGTATTTTCTCCTGACTACAATAACTGACAATATCATCAATTTGTGTTTTATTGCTAGGATAAAGAACCACATCTGGTAGATTTTCAACAATACCTTTTCTAAGTCGCATCAGATCAATCATGGTATTACCATAAGATACCTTTAGTCTTGTATAACTATCTACTTTTATATTCTCATGACCTACTATGCTACGAAACATCTCTATCTGCTCATCTGATAGATTAATGGGTACTTCTACATCTACTGTTTCAAGCCCTTCTCCTTGCTTCTTCTTAAAATCTCCATCCGTTAGACCAAATGTATCTTTCATTACTTGATATAAACGTTCATTAGGACTTTTAAATTCTGTGGGGCTTCCCCATTTTAAAATGGATCGAAAACTTCTTTCTGGTGGTGCTGTATGTTCCCATTCAGGCATAAATCCATCATATTTTTTTGCCATATCAACCCTCCTAAAAATCTATTCTGTCTTCTCCCTTGTTGTCTATTTTTATTACATAAATAACCATTAATGCATTGCTTTATAGAGAGGCTTTAATTTTCTATAAATTTTACGATATATATTTTCATATATCGTTTTATACGTTTCTACATTCTTTTCGTCTGGCATAAATTCATTTTCTATACGCACCATGTTTTTAACAGCCTCTTTGTAACTCTTGTATTCTCCTTTGGCTACATATCCCACAATAGCCGCACCTAAACCTGATGTTTCATAAGTCTGAACACGGTATACTGGTCGATTAAATAAATCAGCTGTAATTTGGCATATAGCATCACTCTGAGAGCCACCTCCTGATATCATGATGCGGTCAATTATTTGACCAGATTTCTTTTCTATGTAACCTAAACCTTCAAATAAACCAAAACCTATTCCTTCAATAATCGCACGGTAAATATGTATCCTTGTATGATAATCATCAAACCCTATAATAGCACCTTTACCTTCTGGTCTTTTTGCCCCAGGTCCCCAGAAAGGTTGAAAAACCAATCCATCGCAACCAGGTGATACATCATTAAGGCGTTTGTTCAATAACTCTTCTGGTGATATGTTTAACTCTTTTGCTTGACTGACTTCTTTTTGTGCGAACTCTTTCTTGAACCATGAAATCATCCAATAACCACGGTAGATCTGAATTTCAGGATTATATGCACCATTAACTACTGCTGGAAACGGGCATATGAATCGTAATGCTTCATAGTATTTTTTTGTTGTGGTTTGAATAGATGCATTAGAGCCTAAGGAAATACTAGCTGTATGATTATTAAAACACCCTACGCCCAATGTTTCACAACCTTTATCCGATCCACCAGCTATTACCTTGATCCCAGCTTTTAAACCAGTCTCTTCTGCCGTACTTTCTTTAATGGTCCCTATGGTCTTTCCAGGTGCTACTAAATCACTTAATTTTTCCCTTTCAATATGGAAAATTTGACTTTTTTGGCCATTCTTATTTTCCCATCGGAATTTTTTGTAATTAAAAGGAATATGTCCAATCTGGGATGCTATGCTATCTTTGAATTCACCCGTTAGTTTGTAATTTAAAAACCCTGATATTTGTAGATATTTATGAGTCTTTTTCCAATTCTCCGGCTCATGATCCTGAATCCAGTGAGCAGTACAACTCATACTAAACTTCCTAGCCGTGGGCATCATGCCTACAGCCGTAATGGTTAGTTTATGATATAAATTCATCTCTCTTGGTTTGTTAATTTTTCTCTGGTCCATCCATAAAATAGCTGGTCTTACAACCTCACCATCTTTGTCCAGCAATACACAGGAATCACGTTGCGTTGTCACAACAACACAGTCAATATCGCTAAATATCTCAGGCTCTTGTTCTTTTATAGCTTTAGTTGCCTCGCATAAACTGTTCCAGTAAATATTTGGATCTTGTTCAGCCCATCCAGGCTCTACAGAATAATAGGGAGTAAATTCTTTCTTCACTTTCACTAATAAATTGCCATGTTTATCAAAGATTATTCCTCGTAGGCTCTGTGAGCCACAATCAATAGATAATACATATTTCCCCATTTCAGTTTCCTCCTGTATCAATAATTTATAATTCATATTTTAACACAGGTTAACAATTTAAACTACTCTTACATGGACATTATCGGTTTTACCAAACTTCTCCTTTCCGAGATTCAAGCACAATGTCATTCGGTCGTCTATATGTCTCTATGGCTATTCTATCATTATTAGTACTTAAATTCAAGAATTATCCATCTCTAAATCATAGAATTTAGGTTAAACTAATACTATTATTCAGACGTTATAGGAAAGTATAATACATGGCAAGTAAAACCCTGTACTTTTCTATACCATGAAATGAACCCATAAAATCAAGATTTAGACAGAATACCACTAAAAAGAATTCTTTTTTTTCTAAAAACCTATTGACATTTATAAAATATTCCAGTATAATTCACTTTGCTGTTCCTTGATAGCTCAATGGTAGAGCATTCGGCTGTTAACCGAAGGGTTGTAGGTTCAAGTCCTACTCAGGGAGTTGTTATCATCTTTCATGATGACTTAAAGCAAATATGAATATCGGGGTGTGGCTCAGCTTGGCTAGAGCGCTTGATTTGGGTTCAAGAGGTCGCAGGTTCGAATCCTGTCACCCCGATTTGTGTGTGCCTGTAGCTCAGCAGGATAGAGCAGTGGCCTTCTAAGCCACGTGTCTGGGGTTCGAGTCCCTGCAGGCACGCCACTATAAAAATTATATATTTCATGGGTCACTAGCTCAGTCGGCTAGAGCACTGGACTTTTAATCCAGGTGTCCCGGGTTCGAGTCCCGGGTGACTCACTCTGTACATGCTATGACAAAATGTAGTTTTTTTCATTTTGATATAGCATTTTTTGATATAATATTTTATCTTTAAATGAATGAAAATAGTACATCCTGAGTGCATAAAAAACAAACCGGAAGAGCCAGTTTTCTTTAACTCTTTCGGTTTAATTTTAGTTTTAGCATTTCGACATGTTTATGCATTCACTGATTAATTAACCTAATATATTTGGATATTTTTTATCTACATCAACATAGACTTTTCTAACCTCTTTTAGTTGCTTCATAAGTGACTTTACTAATTCCCCATTGGCTTCAACTTCATAGATGTTCTTCATTTCTTTTGGGTCATTAACCATATCATATAACTCAAATCCGGTAGGTGTATCTTCATCAATGGCATGCCTTGCATCAAGAGCCTTACCGTAATAATAAATTAATTTATGGTTCTTGGTTCTTATACCAAAATGAGCAGGATTATGATGTTTATGCGCTAAGTGCATCCAGTATCGAAAGTATATAACTGATCGTAGGTCCTCATTGTTTTCTTCTACTAACACAGGTACTTGTGAGATGCCTTGCATAGCTTCTGGTATAGGGATGCCACAAAAATCAAGCAATGTAGGTGCTACATCTATATTTGCCATTAGGTTGGTGTTAACAACAGATGCTGGCACCCTGTTGGGGTATTTGATGAGAAATGGTGCCCGTAATGATTCCTCATAACTCCATCGCTTATCTTGATAATCATGCTCACCAAGAAACATCCCCTGATCAGATGTATAGATAATAATGGTATTATCCAATTCGCCAATGGCTTCTAGCTTATCGAGTAATACCCCAACGGAATCATCGATTCCAGCTACTGTTCTTAAGTAATCTTTGAGATACTTCTGATAGGCAGCTAGACCTTTTTGTTCAAAAGTCATTGACTCGTTAATCCTAAGAGGTCCTGTTACATAATCCTCTGCTTGGAAGTCTTCATACAAACTTCTTACTTTACTTCTTGGTGTCACAGATGAACCAAAATCCCTTGAAGCTTCACTTCTATGGCTTCTATTTTCAAACAAGCTATCTGGTACTGGAATATCCATACCATCAAATAGGTGTTCATGTCTTTTAGCAAATTCCCAGAAGTCATGGGGTGCTTTATGATGACACATAACAAAGAATGGTTTTGAAGCATCTCTGTTGTCTAGGAAGTCTGTGGTCATTTCGGTAATTATATCTGTCACATAGCCTCGATGAACCTTACGGCCAATACCTTTTTCTTCAAATTCGGGATCCAAATACGTCCCTTGCCCATGATGGCCTGATAGGTATTTATAATGGTCAAAACCTAAAGGCTCACAATGAAGATGCCATTTGCCAAACATAGCTGTCTCATAATCATTATCTTGGAATATAGCCGCTAGATTAGGTCCCTTAGTAGGATTCCAATGGTCACTAAGGGTGCGAACACCATTGATGTGCCCGTATTGCCCAGTCATAATTGACGCTCTAGCGGGTGTACAAATAGCATTGGTGCTATAATAATTCTCAAGCTTTGTACCTTCTTCATATAGACGATCCATATTTGGTGTCTTAAAAACATCCTTTAGAATGGAACCATAACAGCTAATTGCATTAGCTGAATGGTCATCTGACATTATATATAATACATTTGGTCTGTTTTTCATTATTCTTACTCCTTCATCAAGCCATTACTTAGTCAATTAACAGTTTTAAACAAACAGGATAGGATGTGCTTATTTCTTGATCAACTTTAATTTTCAAGCCTTCTTCTAATCTTTCACAAGTTACTCTCCCATCAAACCCAAGCAGTTCAACAGTCTTCAGATCACCTCTAAAATGCTTGGATTCTTTAGCCAATGATTTAATTAGAACTTCACCATCTTCAGGCCATTTAAGCACATTTGCATAGATATATGGTGCCTTGTATGTGAACCTAATATCTTCACATGTAAACGGTGAGCGGGCAATATCATTAAAACTACCCTCTACAATTTCTGTTGGCCCTTCGCCAAAAACACTCCAATAAGTTGTATCGTAAATGGATTCACCATTAATGGATAACCACTTACCAATAGCACGTAATACCCTTTCATCTTCTTCACTAATGGTCCCATCTGATTTTGGTCCAATATTCAATAACATACAACCATTTTTACTAACTATATCTACCAAATCACCTACAATGGACTCAGGGGTCTTAAAATCATTGTTCTCTGTATAGCCCCATGAATTCTTAGCTACTGCTGTATCTGTCTGCCAGAACCTTGGTCTAATATTCGCTAACTGACCTCGTTCAACATCAAATATTGCTGTACCTTTTGCATAAGCATCTTCTTTATAATTAATGGCAACCTGCTCACCCCATTCTACCCCTCTGTTATAGTAGTAGGCAGCAAACTTTTTAAGATATGGTTTGAAAGCAACGTTATGTATCCACCAGTCAAACCAAACCACTTTAGGCTGATATTTGTCTACCATTTCACAAGTTCTTACAAGCCAGTCTTGAAGATGCGCTTCACTTGGTCCCTCTGAATAGATATCATGGGTGTTACCCACACTCTTTGCGTCAAAAAGTTTATGCGCATAACCATATGGTTCTTGATACGCCATATCTTGAAGTCCCGAATCAAAGTCTCTGCAACCACTCATAAACCAATAATTCTCAGCTCTATGACTAGATGCCGTAAACACCATATCATTGGCTTCAATCTCTTTTTTAAGCTCCCCTAATACATCTCTTTTTGGACCTTTTTTAGCTGCACACCATTCAGATAAGTCACTATCATACATTTGAAATCCATCATGATGCTCTGCAACTGGCATGACATACTTGGCACCAGAAGCTTTAAATAATGCCACCCAAGCTTTAGGATCAAATTTTTCAGCTTTAAACATAGGTACAAAATCTGCATAACCAAAATCTTTATGTTGCCCATAAGTCTTAATATGATGTTCATACGCTTTAGACCCTACATCATACATATGTCGAGGATACCACTCGTTACCAAAAGCAGGTACGGAATAAACACCCCAATGAATAAAAATACCAAACTTGGCTTGCTTATACCATGTTGGTTCTGCCACCTCTGATAGGGATGCCCAATTGTCTTTAAAAGCTCCTTCTTCAATCACTTGATCAATTTTCTTTAAATACGTTTCTAATTTACTCATCATCTTCTCCTTTTCCATTGAAAAATATTAGTGGGTTCACTAATCATCATCATATTGTCAGTATAGTTCTTTGATGCTATAATAAAAATACGAAATATTAACCTAATTTTACAAAATGGAGAAATGCAATGATGGATAAAAATACAAGGCACTATATGGCGCATCTAAAAGTCAATTTACTACAATCTCATTACGGTAAAGTCGTAGAAAATTGGAATGAAAAAAATGTAAAACTGGGTTTTAATAAGTTATATTTCATAGACAAAGGCGAGGGGCTTATTATCATCAATAATAAGAACTATATGCCGAAGCCAGCTGAGATACTGTTTGTGCCTGAAGGTTCCATACAGAGCTTATCAACCATAAGTCCAAAGCGCTATGTCAAGCATTGGTGTCACTTCAATGCCTATATCGGAACAACCCCCATTAGTCAGTTTCTATCTTTTCCACTGTTAAAAAAGGTTGATGATATTGCTTACATGGAAGAACTCTTTACTAACATGTCTGGATATTACAATGACCATAAAGCTTTTTCGCCCATTAGAGCTAATAGTTTATTAATGGAATTACTTCATTATTTCTTTAGTCATATATGTAAAAACGAGGTCTTTTTAGATCGTCAAGTTGCTTCTACAAAAATAGACGCACTCCTTACCTACATGGAACAGAATCTTCACAGAAAACTACAAATGGATGATTTTGCAGATGTGATGAACCTTAATCCAAACTATTTAATACGCCTCTTCAAAACCACCTTTGGCACATCTCCCATGGACTATTTCAATAGAATGCGTATAGAAAAAGCCAAAGAATTGTTAAAATTGGACTTTGATTCAATCAGTTCCATTTCCGACAAGCTTGGCTTTAATACACCTTATTACTTCTCTTATGTTTTTAAAAAGCATACTGGCTATAGCCCAAAAGACTATAGAAAAATGACTTAACTACAAACCCCCATCAGCCTCATCTTTTGTATCGTATACTTCTAGCTTAGCATCCTTCACAGCTGGAATCAATTCATCTATAGCTTTCTATGTTCAACAGTTGGCAGGACATAAAGATTTAAGTACAACTAAGCACTATTACAAGTATGCTAATTCATACGCACTTGCTAAAGTGAAATTAGTCTCAATTGAGCAATTATTAGCAAGTATCAAGATGTAAAAAGGCGGGCGCTTTAGCCCATATGAGTCACTAGACTAAAACGCAAGTAAGTAAAAAAGACACCAAAAAAGGCTATTATCATGATGATATAGCCTTATTTTATGTCTAAAATGACAGTGCAGTCAAGGGGACTTGAACCCCTACGTCCTTATCGGACACTAGATCCTTAGTCAATAATTGGTGAAAAATAGGAATTAGCATCCCATTATATCCTTAGTGACACAAGACTAACAAGAACATATGTTTTATAACATATTAACAAGATATCTTTTTTATTGTTTTATTGTTAAAGTATAATTTATCTGTTATTATTATAATATTGTAAGTGTATGACTTTAAAATATATATGATATGAATTTTCGCGAAAGTACATCACTATAGTGGATTATTTAGTTGTACGAAACTATTACTAAGCTTTTTTGACTTATTGAGAAGAAAAATACTATACATTGTATATAGCGAAAGGAGATAACAGATGACAAATTATGAACAAATACTATTATTAAGAAAAGTAAAAACTGAAATGATACCAGTTATGAAAGTATTGGAGTCGTTAAATAAACTAATAAATACAATAAATATCAATAAGAGAATTATTCTATGCAATGTGTATGAGGGTAAATATAGTTCTAGCGATATTTCGGGTGCGAGAAATAATCTAATAAATGAAGTTAATAAATTTGTTGCAAATTACGATATGATTCATACTATACAAGTATTCACAATTTTTAAAAAGAGTATTGAAAAGTATATAGAAGATGGAGAACTTGATATATTAGGTGATAAGAATACAATTCTAGATACAGCTAATAAGTTACCTTTGCTTGCTACAAAACTATATGATTATATCGGTAAACGGGATGTAAAACTTATTTATAACTTTAATGTATTTTTTGATGAGGTCTTTTGGGGAATGACTAGTTTATATAATTTTATTACAAACTTAGTAGAAGGCAATTTGATTAATGATATTGAGTTTAATGATGAATACTCAGAATTAACAATAAGTTATAACATGATAAGCAATAATATTGATGATTATATTCAATACCTAGATTCCATAAATATGGTATATAGTAAAGTATGTAATATAATTGGTATTAGCATGAACGAGGAATGTAAGTTAAAGGTTATAAAAATAGAATCTGGGTCTTTTTTTGAGAAATTATTTGGTATAGAAAAAGTTATTGAATTGACAACATATATAGTAAAGCGAATTGTAGATGCTATTTTTAGAAAGTTTACAATCGATGGCAAAATCAGTACTCTTGTAGAGTTGCAAAACATATTAAATACAGATGCTGATTTAATGCAAAAGTACATAGATTCAGGAGCAGATATAGAAGTTAAAAAAGAAGATATTGAATTAATGCACGGAATGATAGTTAAGTCCGTACAGAAAATGACTCAAAAAACAACTGGTATAAAAATTAATGATGTAAAGCTTGACATTAATGAAAATTTTAAGGAAAAGTATATTCAAGATAATAAGAAACTTATGATAGAATAGTATGATAAATTTATATTATCGTAAAATGGAGCTTTCTGGTATAATACCTTAAAGCTTTCTTTCATGCTAAAACTGATAAAATAGTTGACTTTTCGATAATGGATAATTTTAACACACTTTATATGAGATTATTAAAATAAGGAGAGCTACTTTATGTTATCAATAGATGTTCTTAAAAAAAATAAAAAGTATTCCGAAATTGATTTTAATGATAATATTGAACGAACAAGATTTGAAGATTGTCACTTCCAAGAAGTTAAGTTTATTGATATTTCATTTAATGATGTAGAATTTAAAAGTTGTAAATTTGAGCATTGTGATTTTGTTGATTGTAATGATGAAAATATTGATCATTTAGATTTTTATGATTGCATTATATCATACTGTGATTTTATTAATTTCGCTCATTATGGTTGTTATTTTGAAAATAACAGTTTTGAAGTAGTTGACTTTATTAATTCTGAATTCACTTTTGCAATATTTCAAAGTAATAGTTTTTTACAAGTAAGATTTATTGATAGATGTATATTAGAGGAAGTTTCCTTTTATGACTCTTGGGAATGGTTTGATATTTCATTCTTAAATAAAAATGATACTATTCAATTGTCCTATGATATAAACATCAGTAAATTTAATTATAAGAGAAAAAATGATATAGAATTAGGATATGTTGATAAAGTTTCAAGAGAAGAGTAGCTATTACATTTATGAATTTTGCTAATCAATTCAAAAAAAATGATTTACCTGAATTATATGGTGAATGTTTCTTTTTAAGTAAATTGGCAAAACATAGAGTGGAAAAAGGAATGGATAAATTATACTCTTACCTCAATCTACTAAGTTGTGGATATGGTGAGCGTCCTTTTTACGGTGTAATTTTCTCTACAGTAGTACTATTTCTATTTTCATTAATATATCTGTTCAATGGTCTGATAACAAGTAATAATACAATAATTGATTATAATTGGAGTTTTACTAAAGAAGATATTTCATTAACATGGGAAAAAGCGTCCCAATTAGGTGAGTCATTGTATTTTAGCATGATGACATTTACTACAGTTGGATATGGTAATTCAGAAGCTATTGGAATTACTAGTAGAATAGCTAGTTTTTTTGAGATGTTCATTGAGGTTGTTTTGATTGCCATGATTACTGGCTCAATTTTAAGAAAGTTATTTAGATAAGTAAAGTTAAATATGTAAATCTTTTCAATATAAATGATAGTTTCTTCATTATTCATCTTACGTTTTACATCTCAACAATGCAAGCTAAATTTAGGTATAAAATAAAAACACCTCTATTGAGGTGTTTAGTTTTACTTATTGCATAAAGTTATTTTCAAACCATCCGGCAATTTTATTTTTTATGTAATCATCTATATCAACACCTTTTAAATTTGATTTAGCAATTTCTATTACTAGTTCATATGCTTCATCATCTTCAAAATAATCTTCATATCCATTTAAATTTAATAGTGTGACTGCACTTTGCATTGCAACTCTTTTATTACCATCTACAAAACAATGATCTTTTACAAAAAAGTA
>JMSU01000028.1_pt1 | contig 116610 bp, 98 predicted proteins | sample 179011 | NCBI WGS metagenome assembly JMSU01 (sample SAMN02769580, study PRJNA246767) | bioreactor metagenome | isolation source: Culture-1 Bioreactor ArsB derived from microbial biomass from the upper 2 cm... | place: Germany: Bremen | collected day 87 after inoculation
GAGGAATCCCAATGTTTTTGGGATTCCTTTTCTTTTTGAGGTCATTTCTCGAAGAGAAACCTGATCAAAACGAAGGGGTTTGATGCCCCTGAGTTTTTACTCTAATTATCTCTAAGATTTCCAAGAGCATTATATATTGCTATAGCCATATCAACCATTTTAACATTACTCTTTGGCTCAAATTTACCATTATTATCTTTCATTATCTTTAAACCCTCACAAATAGCTACATATCCGATCTTTTCATCACTTATCTCTTTTCCATCTTTATAGGATACCTTGAATATACTATCAATCTTAGCTAGTTTATCATATCCAAGTAATTTTACCATCATTTCAGCTAAATCTTCTCTAGTAACCTTTTCATCACTCTTATACTTACTCTCTTTATTTTCTAATATTCCATACTGAACAGCCATTTGTAAGTACTTGTAGTTTGAATCAGCTTCTTTTACATTACTAAATTTAAGGGCTTCTGCCCTTCTTATCATATATGGTCTATATCCTTTTGCATCAACAAGCATTTTAATAGCCTCATCCATAGTTAATTCTCTGTCTAATTCAAATTCATTCGTATCTATTATTCCTTGAGATGCAAGTATACTTAATTCCTTCTCTGCATCGTGGTCTTTTATAGTTTCTTTAAAGTTATCGTCTTTTTCATCTACTTCTTCCCCATCATAGCTTAAAAACTTACCTGTAAAGGCATCTATATTACCGCCTCTAAAGTATTTATAGGATATTCTATAAACTAATTTAATTTCCCAATCCGGATTTTCGTAATCATCACTCTTGTTTATCTTAGAATAAACAAGTTCTGGTTCATATTTTTCAAAATATATTTCTTTAGCATCTTCCTTAGCTATAACCCCCGTTACTTCCGGGAAGTCAGTTTCAGTATTCCATTCACATCTTATACCTCTTATTTTTCCTTCCTTAGTGTCCACTTCAATGGATAAATTGTCATCAGAGTAATACACTCCATTAACTTTTCTTTGAAAATTGTAGCGATATTGCATCTCTGGCATTTCCTTGCCATTATAATAGTGTTTACGCTTTCTATATTTCGCCTCTGTATCTATTCCCTTTATCTTATCTGGAAAATATTTGGCAATTGCCTCAATAGCTTTGTCATATCCCTGTTCCCAAGTAATAACCGGTTTGTATCCTTCTTCAATTTCATCTTCCATATCATTATAACTACGTGCAGATATCAGTTCTTCCGTCAAAGCGTTTATAGTTAGCTTCCCTCCATAATCTCTTCTAAATCCATCACCCTTTTTATATCTTGCTGACCAAGCTTTTTTGCCATTAGTTTCCCAGTAATCATCGTTTTCAACATAACTTAATCTATCTATCTCATACCCTTCTCCGTATATCTCCTTTATGTATTTTCCTATAACCTCATTTGCTCTTTCTTGACTTATCTCTTTGTCTTGCGTTGTAACCTTTTTAGCATTCTTAAATATTTCTTCTTTTCTTTCATCGGTTATGTTCTTAACCTTTTCTTCTTCGACAGCCCTTCCACTATAATCAAGCATAGTCCCTTCTTTAGCATCTACCAAGTACCCATTTTCAAAGCTCGAACTGTATACAAGCTTTATTTCCTTAACCTTTTCACTATGATAATCGTATTTATTTCTACTTGGAATATAACTTAGAACCATATCAACATTATCTCGTAGAGCCTTCTCTGCTTTTTCTTTATCTATAATACCTTCAAGAGCTGGGAACTGCACGTCACCATCCCAATTATAATTGTATCCTCTAACTTCTGACTTTATACTATCTACTTCAACACGTATAGCGTTTCCATCAAAAGGAACACCATTTCTCTCTCTTGTATATACAAAGTTATAATCAGTACCTCCTCTATATATATAAGTTCTCTCATTTTCTTCTAGTTTAACTTCCTTATACTCCTTAGGGTTTACTTTTTGTATAAATTTATCTGCTATAACCTGAGCTTCATCTCTAGTTATTTGAGCTATAGTCGGTCTATCTTCGTCGTGATTATATTCATGCTTACTTATTCTTTTAATCTTACCATCATTAGCATTTATCCATACATCTATGTTTACGCCTTTCTTTTCATTATGCATACTCCAGTCTATTGACCATGCATATTCTCCTCTGTCGCCATAGTCTTCTCTGAACTCTATTCTTGATTCGAATTTCTTTTCATCTATCTCATAGTCAAAATATTCTTTTAGTGTTTTCTTAGCTATTCCTATTGCCTGATCCTTTGATATTTTTGCTTCTTTCTCCTTCAGTTTCATATCAGTATCTTCATTCTCAACGTCTACCACTTGAACAGCTTTTTCTTCAACTATTACCGTATCCACAGCTGCAAAGGTTGGTGCCATCATTCCTAAAATAAGCATCAACGAAACCGCTAATGCAACAACTTTTCTTCTACGCATAAATACCCCTCCTGCTATTTTTTTATACATATTAATTCTACAATGTTTTACCATTATTTAATATACAAAATCATATTTGTAATAGAATATTAAGATTTTTCAATAAGTTAATTTTAAGGATACTAGACTTCATAGGTGTTGGTCCTTCAAATCAAATTAGAACCTATAAAAAAAGAGCTCTAATAGATTATCCAACTAAACAATTGGTTTATCCATTAGAAGTCCTTTTATTGACTGTGATTTATTGTCAAAAAGCTTCAAAAATTGCTTCAGCCATATCAACAATCGTCACTTTACTCTTCGGACTAAATTTTCCATCTTTACTCTTCATTATTCCAAGTTCTTCACAAATCGCTACATATCTAATCCTGTCATCACTTATTTCTTTCCTATCTTCATAGGATACTTCAAACTTGTCATTCACCTTAGAGAATTGGTTTTGATCAATTAACTTCACTATCATTTCAGCCAATTCTTCCCTTATGATTTTATATAAATAATTTCTTTATTTTTAATGGTTTATTCTTTATTTAGGCTTACAGTCTTGGTCACAAGGATTAACATGAACCATACAATGCTTTACCTTTTTAATATCATTCTCAATCTTATCGTGTACATTTTCAGCAATATCATGGGCCTGAGATACTGTTAACTCTTTATTAACTGATATTTCGACATCAACATATAGCTTATTTGCATGAATCCTTGTTTTTAATTTATCTATGTCAATAACTCCTTCTGTCCCATGTATTATTTCCTTAATGCCTTCTATTGTATCTTCGTCTGCAGCCGAGTCAATTAATTCCTTAACAGATTGGAGATAAATATCAAAAGCGACTTTTGCTACAAAAACACTAATGACAACGGCAGCTATAGAATCTAATATTGCATATCCTAATATAGCTCCAGTAACACCAATCAAACTACCTACGGAAGAAAGGGAGTCGGTACGGTGATGCCATGCATCAGCCAAAAGTGCTGAACTTTCTATTTTTTTTGCTGCTACTGCGGTATATCTATACATCCATTCCTTAACTATTATAGAAAACATTGCAGCATATATAGTTATCTTACCAGGTATTGTGTAATCCCCTTGGATTATGCTCTTTATTCCGTTGTATCCCATAAATATAGCTGTTAACAACAATATATTGGCGAGGATTTTTCCCATGACAGGTTCAATTTTTTCATGTCCATAGGGATGATTTTCATCATCCTCCTTATTCGCAAGCCTTATTCCTATCAATGCAACCACAGTGCTAAAAACATCCGACAGCGAATGTACTCCATCGGCAATAATTGCATGACTTCGTCCAACGAAACCAATAAATATCTTTACAGCTGATAATATAATATTTGCTATTATTGTAACTACGGATATTTTATTTGCTATCTTGATCCTTTCTTCACGTCTCATCATTTCACCTCATAAATAATATGTATTAATTATCCCGGATTATTCGTAGAAAGTTTAGAAAAGTGCAAGTAGTTTTGTTTCTAAGGTGTTTATCGATTTTGAAGGCATACTAGTCAGTACGTTAAGAAATTGATGGATGCCTTAGAAGCAAAAGGACGCAGCAGGTTTTGAAATTTTCTATGAATAATCCGGTATTAGTTTATCTATATACAATGCATTTGCATATCATCAAGATAAAATCAGTATTTTCTTATTATCAATTGATAACACACTATATAACAACACACTATATTATAATCTGATTCGTTGGGTTTTTCAATACTTTTCACTAAAAAAATATTAGTTATCACTTGATAATGAATTTTATTAAAACAAACCTTAATCTTGCCCATATATAAGTTACGATGACTCTAAACAATGAATTTTTCCAAAAACAAAGAAAAAATACAGCCCAATAAAAAGCTGTACGTTATTTATACCCATTTTACATCACTAAATAAACATTATTTCTCATATCTGTCAAATAGAAAACCAGGAACATCTATCACCTTAGTTTTACTCAGATTTAGCTTTGACAAATAACCTCAAAAAATCGAACCTTTATCACTCTACATGAAGAGGTTCGACATCTTTATCTATTACTATTTTGCAGCCTTTATTTCAGTCCAAATACGGTCATACACCTTTGCCATATCCTCTAAATCTCTATATACCTCACAGGTTTTAAGCACTTCATCACTTGGATAAGCCACCGGATTATTTGCAACATTCTCATCTAGCATTTTCTTTGCTTCAGTATGGGGCGTTGAATATCCTATGTAGTTAGTGTTTTTAAGGGCTGTCTCTGTTTCACACATAAAGTTTATAAATAATTCAGCTTCTTTTTTATGCTTTGAAGTTTTAGGTATTACCATACCATCAACAAAGAAGTTACTGCCTTCCTTTGGAACGGCATAGTCCAGATCTGGATTAGCCGTCATCATCGTAACCGCATCTCCAGCCCAAACTACGGCTAAAGCTGCCTCTCCACTTATCATTTTATCCTTTACTTCATCACCAACATAGGCAAGTACTAAAGGTTTTTGTTTAATAAGCTCTAATTTCGCCTTTTCTAGTTGATCTAAATTCCTTGTATTCAAAGAGTATCCTAACTTTTGAAGTGCAACTCCTACAGTCTCTCTTTGACTGTCCTGCATAAGAATCTGCTTCTTATATTTTTCATCCCATAATATATTCCAGCTATCCACAGGCTCTTTAATCATAGTCTTATTATATAATATACCTACCGTTCCCCACATGTATGGTACAGAATACTCATTAGCAGGATCGTATTCAAGATTTTTAAAGTTATCATCTATATATTTATAGTTAGGTACATTATTTAAGTCAATCTTATGAAGCATGTCTTCCTTGATCATTTTACTAATCATATAATCCGATGGAATGGCTATATCGTAACTAACTGCACCGGGCTTTATTTTCTGATACATAGCTTCATTTGTATCATACATTTCATAGTTAACATTAATCCCGTGTTTCTCTTCAAATTCTCCGATTACTGATTCATCTATATAATCTCCCCAATTATAAACATTAATCGTAACCTTCTTTTCTCCACCGCATGCGGCAAGTGATAGAACCATAATCAAAATAAAAGAAATTATAACAGTTTTTTTAATCATATTTTTCATATTGCATTTTCCTTTCTATTTATATTTCTATTTGTCCTTAAATTTATTATTAAAAGTAAGGCTAAAACAGTAACAAACATAATGGTCGATAGGGCATTTATTTGAGGTTTAATACCCCTTCTAGCCATCGAGTAGATAGTAATTGACAAGTTCGAAACTCCAGAACCTGTTGTAAAAAAACTTATAACAAAGTCATCTATTGAAAGGGTAAAGGCCAATAACCCTCCAGTAATAATCCCCGACATAATCTCTGGTATTATAACCTTCCATAAGGCATATGAAGGTGTGGCTCCAAGATCTAATGCCGCTTCATATAGGTTATTATCCAGCTGTTTTAGCTTAGGCAGCACCGACAAAATCACATAGGGAATATTGAATGTGACATGGGCTATGAGCAGTGTTAAAAAACCTAATTTAAGCTTAATGAAAATAAAAAGAATCATTAAGGAAATCCCTGTAACAATATCAGCATTTAGTACAGGTATGTATGTCAAATTCATAATTACACTTTTTTGTTTCCTTTTCATTTGATGTATACCTATAGCTGCTGCCGTTCCAATGATTGTAGCAATTATTGAAGACGCAACTGCAATAGCAATAGTATAATAAAGGGCTGACATTATTTGTGAATCGGAAAATAATGCTTTATACCACTTGAGTGTGAAACCTCCCCAGCTTCCTCTAGATCGAGAGTTATTAAAGGAAAATACTATTAGTATAAAAATCGGGGCATACAGAAATAGATAAATCAAAAAACTATAAAACTTTTTAATCCAACGACCTACCATAGACCCACACCCTCCTTGTCCTTATCAAATCTCCCCATAATAGCTGAGCTAAATAATATAAGCACAAGCATTAACATAGATATCGCAGAACCAAAATTCCAGTCTCCTGTACTCAAAAACTGTTGCTCAATCAAATTTCCAATCAAAGTAAATTGTCCTCCGCCAAGTAAGCGTGAGATTACAAAGGTTGTAATAGCAGGCATAAACACCATAACAATCCCTGAATATACCCCTGGTAGGCTTAATGGTAAAGTAACCTTAAAAAATACCATCGACTCATCTGCACCTAAATCCTGGGCGGCCTCAACTAAACTATTATCTATTTTAATAAGTACAGAGTATATGGGCAGCACCATGAAGGGTAAAAAGTTATATACCATCCCCAGAACTACAGCTCCATTAGTGTACATGATATTTATTGTTGGTAAATGCAATATAATCAGTAATTTATTTATTAGTCCACTACGTTCTAAAAGACTCATCCAGGCATAGGTTCTTAACAAAAAGTTCATCCACATTGGGATCACAAAAAGCATTACCAGCATATTTCTATACCGCATTGGTGCCTTAGCTATGATCAAGGCCATAGGGTAACCCAATACCAAACATATCAGAGTACTAATTCCTGCTAAATTAATTGAATGTATTAAAACATTAATATATAATGGGTCAAAAAATCGTTTATAGTTTTCTAGGGTAACAGATAATCCTGAATCATCCTTAAAGGTTATACTATAGTATAATACTAAAACAATGGGAACAACTATAAATATTATCATCCATACCATATAGGGGTAGGCAATCCATTTATTCTTCATTGGTTCCTATCTCCTTTTTCATGATATGTATATCATTCGGTTCTATTCTAAGTCCTGTATTTTCTCCAACAGGAACCATTTGTGTGCTATGTATTTTGAACAAGTGATTATCGGTCTTAACAACCATTTCATAATGTACCCCTTTAAATATTACGGATTGTACTATTCCCGCAAGCATACCTTCTTCAGGCGATACAACCTTTACATCTTCAGGGCGAATTACCACATCAACCTTCTCTTTTTCTTTAAAGCCCTTATCTACACATTTGATTTTTCTTCCAGCAAACTCAACAGCATAGTCCTCATGCATAATTCCATCAACGATTATGCTTTCCCCAATAAAATCAGCAACAAAAGCATTCTTAGGTTCATTATAAATATCCTCTGGAGTACCTATCTGCTGTATTCTGCTGTCCTTCATGACTATAATCGTATCCGACATAGTTAGTGCCTCTTCCTGATCATGGGTAACAAATATAAAGGTAATTCCAAGTTTTTGCTGCATACGTTTAAGCTCAATCTGCATTTCCTTACGGAGCTTCAAATCCAATGCACCGAGGGGCTCGTCTAACAAAAGAATTTCTGGCTCATTGACTAATGCCCTAGCTATAGCAATTCTCTGCTGCTGACCACCACTCAAAGAGTTTATAGAACGTTTTTCAAACCCTTTAAGATTTACCAGCGATAACATTTCCTTTACTTTTTTATCAATACGATTCTTTTCCATTCTCTTAACCTTTAATCCAAATGCAATGTTATCGTAAACATTCAAGTGAGGAAACAATGCATATTTTTGAAAGACAGTGTTTACTTTCCGTTTGTAGGGTGGAAGGCCTGTAATGTTTTTTCCTTCAAATAAAATTTCACCCTTTGTTGCTTGTTCAAATCCGCCAATAAGTCTTAAGGTAGTAGTTTTACCGCAACCACTTGGGCCAAGCAAAGTTATGAACTCATTTTTTCGCACATAGAAACTAACATCCTTTAAAGCCCTATGTCCATTATAGTCCTTATAAACATTTCTAAGTTCAATGATATTTCTTGTCATTTATCTACCTCCTATGAAAAAATTGTATTTGCAGTAATTTCTCATAGAGAAATGCTACACAAAAGTCCGGGAGCTAATCTCCCGATGTTAGATTAATATTTTTGCAAATCAAAAATTTGCCAACTCATATTAATACTAAACTTTTTGTTTAGATTAACTAAACACATTTCAGAAGAATTATATATGATTTTAATACTCAATGTCAATATAAAACACACTTTAAGTACTAGTTTTTCTCATAAAAAAACTCTTTTTATAACGCCTAGCAAATTATAAATAATCTGGGATAATAATTAAATCCAAGTTAACAATCCTATAACTTTTCACAAATTTGATTTTCAAGAATAAAATATATTATAATTATGACTTTTTTGATGGGAGGATATAGAGTTGACTGTTAAAGTAATGGACATACAAAATGTATGTAAGATATATCATACCCTAGATGGAGAAACCCTAGCAATGAGTGACCTATCTCTTTTTGTAAACAGGGGTGAAATAGTATCCGTAGTAGGCCCTAGCGGATGTGGTAAAACTACTCTTCTATCTATGATTGCAGGCCTAATAAAGCCTTCGTCGGGAAAAATCTCAATCAATGGTGTGGAAGTAAAAAAGTATGATAAAAAGATAGGCTATATGTTTCAGAAGGATAATCTTTTTGAATGGAGGACCATTCTAAAGAATGTATTAATCGGTCTAGAAGTCCAAGATAACCTCACAGCAGATAATATCTCTAAGGTTGAAAAGCTGTTAGACACCTATGGATTAAGGGACTTTAAGCAACATTATCCAAGCCAACTCTCTGGGGGTATGAGACAGAGAGTCGCACTGATAAGAACCTTATCAACGGAACCAGAGATATTACTTCTCGATGAACCTTTTTCAGCACTAGATTATCAGACTAGACTTAGAGTGGCAGATGAGATAATGTCTGTAAAAATTGGGTGTCTCAGAATGGCGAATTTCTGCGTTATTTAAAATCAAGGCGACTTGGCACGTACCTTAGTACTAGCCAAACCGCCTTAATTTTAAAACCTTGAACTTCATTCATTCTGGGACGCCCTGGGCTCAACTCATAGAACAGGCTCTCTTTGAATTTTTAACCTTCAGAGGCTAACTTTAAACAACTCGCTACGTACCTCGCCCGTTTGTAAAAACATTTCGTAATAAAATAGAATTTTCTATAACTAATTAAGTCTGAATATCAAAGTATACAAACTATTCAGCACTTAATCCAGCTAAGTTCAACAAGTTCCACGGCTTATTAAAGTGTGGCTGGAAGAAGAAGTCAACAAATGCCAATTCATCTATAGTCATTTTGTTTTGTAGAACAACTGACATAGTATTTATTGATTGAGTCAAATCTGTCTTTGAGTTGATCTGGGCACCTAAAATTCTTTTTGAATCCTTTTCGTAAACTATTTTCAATGTTGCTTCATCATAGGTAGGCATAAACTCTGGTCTATCATTGTCCTTCACAGTCACTGTCTTTACATCAATGTCCGATGCCTTTGCAGCATTCTCAGTTAACCCCGTTGAAGCTATGTTGTGCTCATAAATCTTGATTCCGGAAGTTCCTTGAGTTCCCATGTATTTCGTAGTAGGCTCAACTAAGTTTCTTGCTGCCAAGGTTCCCATACGAACCGCATTTGTAGCTAATGGAATATATCTATGTTCTCCAGTAGGATTATATATAACGGCACAGCTATCACCTGCTGCAAATATATCTTCCTTACTTGTACGCATATATTCATCTACTATAATAGCACCATTACCAAGCATATCAACTTGATCTTTAAATAATCCTGTATTTGGTCTAAATCCAATGCACATAATTACTAAGTCAGTTTCATATTCACCTTTGTCGGTGATTACTTTCTTAACTTTACCGTCTTCACCTTCAAATTTTGTAACAAGTTCTCCTAGGGCTAGCTTTACAGAATGATCTTTAAATGCTTTTTCAGCTACATCTGTGAATTCCTTATCTAAGTATTTACTTAAAATACGATCTTCTGCATCAATTAATGTAACATTCTTACCATTCATTTCAAAAGCTTCTACAAGTTCTACACCTATATACCCTGCTCCTACTACTATAATGTTCTTTGCATCCTTAGCCTTCTCAATAATAGTATTCGAATGATAAAAATTCTTTGATAACAATACATTTTCTAAATCAATTCCTTCAAGCTTTGGAATTATTGGCCATGAACCCGTTGTTATAATCAATTTGTCAAAGGTATCTTCAAACTCTTCATTTGTATCTAAGTTACAAACCTTAAGTTTTTTACTATCTACATCAACATCCAATACATCATGCTTCATCTTAGTATCAACACCAAGTTTGGCTAACTCTTCAGGTGACGAGTAAAATAATCCTTGAGGGTCCTTTATTACTCCACCTACATATAGTGCAATACCACAGGACAGGAATGAAATGTTGTCATTTCTTTCATAAACAGTTATTTCTGCATCTGGATATAATTTTGCAGTATTTATTATTGCTGCCGTTCCAGCATGGGTACAACCAATTACAGCTACTTTCATTTTTTTACCTCCTAGTAATTCATACATTTATTTTTTTGTAGATAATGATTATCAATATCATTAGAATTGTAAAAAATATATTCCATTGTAGTTAATGAATTTTCTCCCTTACCGACTCTATATTTATAATACCCGATACAAGAAAGTTTAAACTTTCATTTCATATTTTTTTTACATTAAAATATATTTATAATATGGATGCTTTAAAATATAGAGCTTTAAAAACTATTGCCAAAATTGCTTATGAAATTGCTATTGGAAAGCGAGGGATATCGGACACGAAGGATGATAAAAATAGAAGTACAGAAAAAGAACAGGATAATTAACCATATCCTGCTCTTTTTCTGTACTTCTATTTTTCACTCTCATCATACTTTTGTGAAAGATATTCGTGTATAGCTTCAGCAACCTTTTTTGAGTATTTTACTGCCTCTACTACTGTTCTTGCACCTGTAACTACATCACCCGATGCAAAGACCCCATCCTTAGTGGTTCTTCCACAATCATCGGTTATAACCAGGCCAAACTTATTTACCTCTATTCCTTTAGAGTTGGAAACTATATTTGCCTTAGGACCTTGACTTATAGAGATAATTATCGAGTCACATTCAAACAACTTCTCAGAGTTCTCTATATTTACTAATTTTTCTTCTTCTCTATCCTGTACTTTTCTCGTTTCGATATATCTTACTCCTTCTTTAGTAAACGCAAGGGGGGATTTATAAAATTCAAATCTGACTCCATCGATTTGAGCATATTCAACCTCATATTTACTAGCGGATATGTCTTCCATACCCTTCCTATACATTAGGGATACCTCACGAGAGCCCTTCCTCAAGGCTGTTCTCGCAACATCCATAGCAACATTTCCCGCTCCAATCACGCATACCTTTTCTCCTAAGTTGTAGACCTCAGGATTTTTCAGGTAATCTATTGCATAGTGTACATTTCCTAAACTTTCTCCTTTAATTCCTAGTTTTCTAGGTTTCCATACACCGGTTCCTATGAACAAAGCATCATAACCGTCTCTAAAAAGGTCTTCAATAGTTAGTACTGGTCCTATCAAGGTATTTGGCCTTATTACCACACCAAGCTTAATCAATTCATTCTTTAATCTGTCTATTATGTTCTTAGGTAACCTGAACTCTGGAATACCGTATCTAAGTACTCCACCAATCTTGTCATTGGCTTCAAATATCGTAATATCGTAGCCCTTCAGTGCTAAAACGAATGCTATTGTAATTCCTGCCGGTCCAGATCCTATAATACCTATATTACCCTTTAATTTTTCCTTAGGCTTTAAGTCCATTACATTTAGGCTGTAATCTGAGATATAGTTTTCTATTGTGCTAATATGAACAGGACTTGATTTTTTCCCTAGGATACAATTCCCTTCACACTGGTTTTCATGGGGACAAACTAAAGAGCATACAACAGATAAGGGATTATTTTTAAATAATGTTTCACCTGCTTTATTGATGTTTCCTTCTAATAGTAGGTCTATAACCTCTGGTATCGGCGTATTTATTGGACATCCTTTTTGACACCTTGGATTTTTACATTGCAAGCATCTTTTGGCTTCATCTATTATGTGCTTTCCCACAATATCAACTCCTAAATAAAACCTGTAGTTTTTTTGTACAATTATACAGGATTATTAGTTATGATTCAACTTAATTACTTTTTCTTAATCTGTGTATAATACGATAAATATCTCACATTGTAGAGATTTGACAGCCAACGTTTTTGAGAATGGCAAATCTTCGGAATATAATAGATTTTTCGTAACTTATATATAAATCATCTTCTTTGTCATTCCACCATCTATAATAATATTCTCTCCATTTACAAAATTATTCTTCTCATCGGTAAAAAACAGGCATGTCCTAGCTATATCCTCAGGCTTACCAACCCTTGATGAAGGATGCTGTCTATGGTCTGCTGAACTTAAATCTTCATAATTATCATTCTGAATCCAACCCGGGCTAATGGAGTTAACTGTTATATTTTCTTCACTCATTGAAATAGCTGAAGCATGGGTAAGAGAAACTATTCCACCCTTTGAAGCTGCATAGGCCTCGGAACCTGGTTCAGACATAAGATATCTTGTTGAAGCTATGTTTATTATTCTGCCATAGGAGGTATTTTTATTAATCTTCACAAATTGTTGTGAAGTAATGAAAAAGCTTCTTAAATTAACATCTATAATCTCATCCCATTCTTCTATTGTTAAGTCATATAACGATTTAAACTTACTAATACCAGCATTATTAATAAGTATATCTATACTTCCATATACCTTCACAACATATTCAATCATCTCGATTATTTCATCTGGACACTTCAAATCAACCTTGCAAAAGATTGAATCAAACCCAAGAGATTTATACTCCTTTTCAAGCTCAATTCCTTTCTTTTCATCTATGTCAACTAGTATCACCTTCGCTCCTACTTCACAATAAGCATCTGCTATGGCTTTCCCTATTCCGTTAGCTGCTCCAGTTATTAAAACAACTTTACCCGTATATACCATGCTCATTACCTCCTTAAATAAAAACTCAGTGGCATCGAATCCCTTCGTCTTGGTCAGATTTTTCTCCGAGAAATGACCTCAATCAAATATAAGACTACTTACTCACGTAAGCGGTCTTATATTAATTAAAATATTATTATTCTTTAAGAATCTTGTCTAGTTTGAGCAATGACTATTTCTCTTATGCACACATTCTGAGGTTGTGAATATGCAAAGTGAATAGCATTTGCTATATCCTCAGGTTGAAGACCGCCACCTATTTCCTTTTTCCAATCGGTATATCCATCCTTTATTTCATCAGATGTTGTATGACTTAGTAGTGCTGTTTCAACAACCCCTGGAGCTATTACTACCATTCTTACATTGTGCTTTGCTACCTCTTCCCTTACGTTTTCCGTGATTGCATGTACTGCAAATTTAGTTCCACAATATGCAGCATGATCCGGGAATGTTTTTCTTCCTGCAATGGAGCTTGTATTTATAATAGTTCCTTCATTTCTCTTTATCATATCATCTAGTACTACATGGATACCATTTAGTACACCCATAACATTTACATCCAGCATTTTTTTCCATTCTTTAGGATCTTGACTTCTTGCCTCACCAAGTAGCATAATACCTGCATTATTTACTAAGCAATCTACCTTGCCAAACTTAGCCTCAGCTTCGGCCACAGCAGATTTAAAGGATTCTAAATCAGTCACATCAACACTTCTACAGATTGTATTTGGAAGGTTTAACTCTTCTAATTTGTCCTTCCTTCTCGCTAACAATAATAGGGGATACCCTTCATTTGATAGCTTTATAGCCGTTGCTTTACCAATACCAGAACTCGCTCCTGTTATAACTACTAATTTTTTCATTTTTCAAAGTCCTCCTATATATTCAAAAGATGATTTGGGGATCCCTCTTATGCTATTTAGTATAATGCTTAACAAAAAAGGTGTAAAGTATGCACTTTGTTGATATATAGTATCTTTGATGATACTATATATACAGATTGTTAACGAAGTTAACAATCTGTCAGGCTGTTAAGAAACTTGAAGTTCGAGGCGTGCTGAAACCGAGATACCGCAGCATATATAGACATACATAAGGGTTCTTGGTTGAAGCAGCAACGAAGAAATTCGGGTTTCTTAACAGCCTATATATATAGTATCTTTGATGATACTATATATATATTATTGCCATAATAATATGTAACTCAGACTATTTTTTTGGAGTTGGTAGAATGAATAATGAAATGGATAACATAAAGAAAGTTAGCTGTGAGATAGAGCTTACTTTAGCTGTTATAGGTGGTAAGTGGAAACCACTTATCATATGGTATCTAGGAACAACAGGAACAAAGAGATTTGGTGAAATAAGAAAGTTCATACCAAAAATAACCCATAAAACCTTAACCAATCAATTAAGGGATCTTGAGAAAAATAAGCTTATACAAAGAAAAGTCTATCCAGAGGTTCCTCCAAAGGTTGAATACTCTATAACTGAAAAAGGCAAGACTTTACTTCCTATACTTGAAATGATGTGTACTTGGGGTCAACAGAATTCAGAGCTTAAGTATGAACTTATTAATAAGCTGTGCGATGGTAATAAAAAGAAGAAGTTTACATAGCTATATAAGTTACGATAAACATTTTTATCAATGCTATTTCAGCTACAGGTTTCAAGTTGCAAATCATTAGTTCTTTATCTTTAAATCAGTCTTTTTCATAAATTCCCTGCATATAACTCCTATAGGAGTGGTTTTATGAAAAGAGTTGCCATATACATAAGGGTATCCACACAAGAGCAAGCTAAAGAGGGCTATTCTATACCTGCCCAAAGAGATAAGTTATTAGCCTTTTCAATAGCCAAAACTTGGATGGTTAATGCTATTTATATTGATGATGGGTATACTGGAACAAATTTAGAAAGACCTGAGCTAAAGCGTCTTCTTACAAATCTAATAAATACAGATGTGGTTCTTGTATATAAGCTCGATAGGTTATCTAGATCTCAAAGAGACGTTTTATACTTAGTCGAAGAACAATTTTTAGAAAACAATGTTGACTTTGTAAGTGTTCTAGAATCCTTTGATACAACTACTCCCTTTGGACGTGCAATGCTAGGTATATTAGCTGTATTTGCACAGCTCGAAAGAGATACTATTGTAGAAAGATCTAAGTTAGGCAAGGAAAGAAGAGCAAAAGAAGGTAAATGGCGGGGTGGACCCATGCCCCTTGGTTATGATTATATCGACGAAATTCTAATGGTAAATGAGTATGAGGCTAATATAATCAAAGCGATCTTCGAAAAATATATTGCCGGATTAGGTATGGACAGCATCTGTAAAGAACTAAACTCCAAGGGCTATAAAAGTAAGCAAAATGCACGATTTACAGTTTCTAAGATAAAAACTTATTTAAATAATCCCCTCTACGCCGGAATGACTCCATACAAAGGTATGCAGTTTAATGGTTCCCATGAAGGTATAATTGATATAGAAACCTTCAATTTAGCCAATGACCTTATGAAGAAACGCAGTTCCTCCTATCGCAAAACTTCCGATTCCCTTTTAGGAGGTCTTTTAATTTGTGGAAAATGTGGCTCTAAAATGTTCAAAAGGAACCTCAAAGGCTATCAGTATTATATTTGCTATACTTATCATGGCTCACCTTCCCATATGGTAACTGCTAAGAGTTGTAATTTGGGATATATAAATTCCTCAAAGCTGGAAGCCAAGATCATATCACAATTAGATTGCTTAAAGATTGATGAATATGTACTAGATCCTTTTATAAATGACATTTTACAGTTAAATACAGCTGATATAGATGAAACCGCTATAAATAGACTTGAAAACGAACTAATTAAGGTGACTAGAGAATTATCACGATGGTACGATGCATATGGAAAGGGGCATATGGATTTCAATGAAGTCGATAATAGAATCGAGCTTGCTTTAAAAAAGAAAAGAAATATCGAAGAGCAAATAACTTCTATGTCTCGATTGAAAAACGAGGCTCAAAGTAATTATATTAGCACTGATCAATTAAAACTGATTGTTGAAAATTTCAACTTTATATGGGAAAATGCTACCCACAGTGAGAGAAAAATCATACTGAAGGGCTTTATAAAATCAATAGTTGTTTATAAGGATAAGCCACCAATTATTGAGTTAGTAAAGGAACGGCCTTAGACCGCTCCCTCGAATTGAATACACACGCATTAACTTTATAGTTTTTACTTTTTCTTTCGAACAATATAATCAACAAATCCTTGTCTAATTCTTTCACCCTCAAATATTCTCTCAAGAACTCTATTTTCTTTAACTAAAATTTCCATGTCCTCAAAATGAGCATCGCCCTCATCGATTTCATAATATGTATGGATAACGGTTCCATCGTCTTCATCTTGTAAAAACTCTCCCTTTTCCAGCTCTTCACCATGACCATAGCGGAAATCATTTACAGTAAGAAAATTCACAAAGCACAATCCCCCGTGCTTCAATACTCTCTTCATTTCATCAACACTCTTTGCAATGTCTTTTTTGTTCATATGAAATACAGCATTATATGAATAAACATAATCCATTGACCCATCCTCAAAGGGAAGTGTCCTCATATCACCCTTGGTAATGTTAAGCTCTACATCATGTTCCTTAGCAAACATATCGACTTTATTCAACTGGCCATCATCGAATTCTATACCATATGTTCTATAGCCATTTGCGGCAAAGAGCGCTAGCGGGGGACAATTGCCACCGGCTCCGCAATCTAATATGACCTTCTCTAAACCTTCTTCGTTACAGTATCTTAAAAATTTGTAAAGCTGTGTGTGTCTAAAAATAATATCCATATGTATCCCTCCTATTTAAATCTTAATGACTAGCTCACTTAACTCCCTACAATTCCAATGTACAATCTTAGATTTACAAACATTATATACTCTGTTGTAGCAGATGAGATCGGAACAATACTTAAGAACGAAAAGAAGACTGCTATATTGGTGACACACGACATAGCAGAAGCTATATCTACAAAAAGACAAAACAAAGCTAACTGAAACCTCCTTATTTGTATAGGGAACAGTCTATGACCGTTCCTTATGTTTTTTGTAAATTAAACCAATTATAATCCCTGCAACTATGAGAAAATATCCAAGAAATTGCTTTAAAATAAAGTTAGAAGATATTATCCTTTTCCCATCTTCAATAATATATCTACAAACAAAATATGGTCTCATACCTCTTTTATACCAGCCTACAATCTCAACGTCCTTCTCAATCATTTCATCGGCTTTCTAAAGACCAAACATCAACTCTAATATTCTTAAAGGCTGTCTGTAATCAATAAACATTATGCCAGTACCATCGTCTAAAACAAAGTCCTCACTCCAGAATAGTCCTGGTATACCCTTTCCAATGTTTTTTCCTTAATTTACAATATTTCAAAGCACTTCCATACTTCTCCTAACTTTGAAACTTATCAACCTATCTCATTAATCCCATATATATCGGAAAATTCAATATCTACAACTTCAATATTATCTTTTATAATCTCTAAAGGCTTTGACTCCTTATTTATGGTATCATCATCCATTACCTGCCTTCTGGGAAACTTTAGAATAAATTCACTACCCATTCCATATTTACTTTTAACCTCAATTTCCCCATCGTGTAAATCCATCAGCAGCTTAGCTAGTGATAGGCCAATCCCACTACCCTCATGATTTCTCCTAATAGATTTATTTACTTGTCTAAAGCGATCAAATATCATAGCCATCTTGTCCTGTGGAATCCCTATTCCAGTATCCTTTATGGAAATACATACATCCTTGTCTGTAGTAGACAATGTAACTACTATCTCTCCTCCAAACTCAGTAAATTTTACTGCATTTGACAAGATATTTAGCATAATTCTTTCAACAGCACTAATATCGACTCCAATAGTGATTTCCTCTTTATCCGTATCAAATACAAGTCTAATGCCTTTACTCTTTATGTATTCAGCTACAGGCATGGTGATATCCTCAATAACACTTACAATGTTAATATTTTCTATCTCTAATTCAAAATATCCTGAATCTATTTTTGTAATATCTAATAGATTATTACATAGCCTTAAAAGCCTTTGTGTATTTTGCTTAAGTACCTTCATATGCCTATTTACATAGATTCCTTCATCTCTGGCCGTCTTTTCCCTTAACTCGTTTTCAAAAAGTTGTATAGTACTATATATCAAGTTTAAAGGCGTTCTAAATTCATGGGATAGATTAGCAAAAAATTCCGTCTTTAATTTTTCATACCCTTTAGCTTCATTTAAAATTCTTTTCTCTTCCTCTATTTTCTTTTGCATTTTTTCGATTTTCTTCCGCTTTGATATATCACGTCCAACAGCTAAAATTGCTGTTTTCCCTTCATATGGAAAGAGTGTCCCTGTAGCTTCAATATCAATTACTTTCCCATCTATGCTAACTAACCTTTGTTCAGTTAATGCTAATGTTCTTCCAATATTAACATGACTAACACTCTCAAGTGAAAGACTCCGGTCCTCTGGATGAATAAAATCTAACATATTTCTTCCAATGAGTTCCTCATGCCTATCTATACCTACAATCTTAGCAAATCCATGATTTGCAAGAATAATAGTTCCCTTATCATGGACTACAATCCCATCGGGCATTATTTCAACAAGTTTTCTGTATTTCTCTTCACTTATTTTAAGCTTTTGTCCCATAAATTTACGTCTTCTTATATCAATTTGCAATTTTTTGTTTGCTATAGCTAGTTTTCTAGTTCTCTCTACCACTCTCTCCTCTAATTTTTCATTTGCCTTTATCAGTAAATTTTCTGTTTCTTTTTGCCTTAATCGATTTAACCCCATACTCGATAGCATATCAGCTAAATGAGAAAAATATGCCCTGGCGGCCTCAACCTTTTCCCTTGTAAAGATTGGTATACGTAAAACTGATTCCATATATACCTCTTGATCGTATCCAAACATTTCTGCTTGTTTCATGAAAAACTTGAGATCTGGCTTTTCAAAAAGAAATTGTCCTAAGCAAAGCATCCCCATATAGTTATCCTCAACAATAATAGGGACTGCTACTTCCATTAGTCCATTCTTACATTTATAAAGCTTAAACTTTTTACCGTCATCCGCCATATTGGAAACTGCTAGATCGCTTTCTTTACATCTTAAAACACTTCTTGCATCTATCCTATGAAATTTTGTGCATACATCCTGCCAGCCTATACCGCTCAAAATAGTCCCTTCGGCATTAAGAAGTCCGTGCGGAATTTTAGTTATGTTGTAAAATTCCTTCATAAGTTTTCGAAATTTATCAAGTTCTATTAAATCCTCCAATTTGTACTTCACACCCATGTTCCCCCTTAAATCAATTATCCGCTCACAACAGTGTTCTTTTTTCTAAAGTTTTGTATACTTGAGGAGCTTTTTTGTATCCCGCCGTATTAGACACTCTATTAGATATTTTATTACTTTCGACTCGAAAATTTTGTCGAATCAAGGGACTATATTAAAATTTTAAGATTTTTTTTATTTTCTTTATGTAATATTCTCTCTCCATCCCCTGTATTATTTAATAGAAGATATTTTAACCCAGATTATTCAGTATAATCTCAAAAGAGGTGATAGCTATTTCAGTTATAGCTATATATTCAAGAAAATCAAAGTTCACTGGTAAGGGTGAATCTATTCAGAATCAAATACAACTATGTAAAGACTATGCAGCAAAAAATTATGATGTTGAGAAGCTTCTAATATTTGAAGATGAAGGCTACTCTGGCAGTAATACAAATCGCCCTAAATATAAAGAAATGATAGAAAATGCAATTTATCATAAGTTTGATATACTCATATGCTATCGCTTAGACCGTATAAGTAGAAATATCACGGATTTTACATCCCTTGTAGAATTACTTAGCGAAAATAGCATTGAGTTCATATCTATCCGGGAGAATTTTGATACCTCTACACCTATGGGTCGTGCTATGATGTTCATTGCCTCGGTTTTTTCTCAGTTAGAAAGAGAAACCATTTCAGAAAGAATAAAGGACAATATGTACAGCCTTGCAAAATCGGGAAGATGGTTGGGAGGTAGAACACCTACGGGATTTATTAGTAAACAAGTAGAGTATTTTGATGATATCAATTCTAAAAGAAAACTGTACAGACTTTCGCCAAAACCTTCGGAGCTTAAATTAGTTACTACGCTATATAATAAATATCTTGAACTTACCTCTCTGACAGCCCTTGAAACTTGGACTAAAAAAAATAATATCAAAACAAGGAGTGGTAAATTATTTGATAAAAGCATATTGAAGTTTATACTCTCTAATCCCGTTTATGCAGTTGCAGACCAAGCAATGTTCAATTACTTTTCTCTTCTAGACTCTAAGATATCTGATCATGAGGAAGACTTTAATGGCAAACACGGTCTGATGGTTTATAATAGACATGAAGAAAAAAAGAATAGGGTTCTTAAGAAAAATCCATCCCAGTGGATAGTCGCAGTTGGGCTTCACAAGGGTACTATTCCCTCCAAGATTTGGATAGACGTGCAGAACTTATTAAATGAAAATAGAAAAAAAGCTCCTAGGTCAGGTACGGGAAAAATAGGGATTATCACCGATCTACTTAAATGTAAGAATTGTGGATCTAAGATGAGGATTTCTGTATCTAGAAGGAATAATAAAGTGTATTATTACTATAAATGTTTAACAAAAGAAAGGTCAAAGGGTGTAGACTGCAATATAAGTAATCTAAATGGAAAAATTGCTGACGACCTTATAATTAGCGAAATCTCTAAGATAGGTCATTGTAAGCAAAGTCTATATCATCACCTTTGCAATGAGCTTAAAGAAATAAGGAAAATATCCGACCCTAGATTTAATAAAGATGTGCTTCAAAATGAAATTAAAATCTATGAAGGCTACATAAATAATTTAACCCTTCAGCTTTCACAACTTGAAGACACTAGTGCTGGAAAATATATCATCAAACAAATAGAAGCATTTGACAAAAAGATTTTAAGCCTAGGGAGTGAGCTAGAAACACAAGATAAGGATATTAACACCACCGAAAATCTCAAAACCATTTCAGATGAAATTTTAAGCCTTATAAATAACATAGATACACTTAATTTCGATGAAAAGAAAATACTTATTAGATCAGTAGTAGAAAAAGTAATATGGGATGGTAGTATTTTAGAAATAAAAATTTCCAGCGCATAATCATAGAAGAATAATATAACAATCGTAACAACGCTCTCTTATTTTAATCCATCAGTGTCTTTAATATAGATTATTCATCCATTCCCTTACTTAATATGTTATAATCTTTATGGTACTTTACAAGGCTTTCAATACAGGAGGAATACAAATGCTAAATGGTCTAAACAGTGTATTAACAATTTTTATTATGATTGGTACAGGATTTATTCTAGCAAAGAAAGGTTTTTTTACCAAGGAAACCAGCAAGCTCTTTTCTCAGCTTGTTATAAAGATATCACTTCCCCTCATGATGGTAGTAAGTATACCTATGAGGTTTAGCAAGGAGAAGTTGATTAGCTCAGCAGGTGGAATAATTGTAGCTTTTTCAAGTATCATCATAACCTATATTCTTGCAATTATAATAGCTCGTATTTTCAAGGTAGAAAAGAGTAAAAGAGGTGTCTTTTATGCAATGTTTGCTTTCTCAAACTCAATATTTATCGGACTTCCTATAAATGTCTCGTTGTTTGGTGAGGAGAGTGCAACGTATGTCTTTCTCTTTTACCTTGCTAACACTAGCTTGTTTTGGACATTAGCTGTATATAATATACGTAAAACCAGCTCCGAGGCAAATAAGAAATTCTCTAAGATGGAATCCATAAAAAAGATTTTTTCTCCTCCATTAATCAGTTTTATTGTAGGACTCACTTTAGTATTTCTAGAAATAGAGTTGCCTTCCTTTATGGTTAACTCATTTAGATACATAGGAAACCTAACAACCCCATTGTCAATGTTTTTTATTGGTATTGTAATATATTCAATTGATTTCAAAGAAATAAAGCTGGATATTTCCAGCTATTTAATAATAGGCGGAAGATTTATTGTTGCTCCATTTATCATGTACCTATGTCTTAAGCTATTTGAGTTATCAAACATCCTAAACAATGTTTTTGTCGTAGAAGCAACTATGCCCATAATAACTCAAGCAGCACTAGTATCGGAGTTTTATGGAGTAAACTCAAAATATGTTTCCTTTATGGTAGGCTTTACAACTGTTTTAAGCATACTGATTATTCCAATATATTCACTTATTTTAATTAGGTAGAAAGAAATATACAGCTAATAGCTAATCTGCTAGGATTTCAGGTCAACTCTATTAGGTCTAAAGTACATAAAAGAATGACCGGGAATACCTAGTAGTTAATAGCTAAATTCAAATCCTATTCGTCCTTCAACCTATAATTATTCTTAGGTCTACCTACTTTTCCGTATTCTAGTTCAATGACAAGCTTTTTTTCCTTTTCTAAATAATCCAAATATCTTCTTGCGGTAATCCTAGAGATGCCTATTTCTTTTGCAAGCTGTTGGGATGTAAATGTTTGTCCCTTCATACCCGCAATTCCTTCTAATACCTTTTCATAGGTGTGCTGACTAAACCCTTTAATTTCACTAATATCGTCTTTCTTCGATGATTGAAACCTCTTTTCCTTTAAGGTATATCTATCAATTATATCTTGCTCTACGCTTTCAATACTTTCAAAGCTATGCTTTCTATTTTTATACTGAATCATAGCCTCATTGAAACGTTTAAACACAAAGGGCTTTACCAGATAATCTATTGCCCCATATCTAAAGGCTTCTTCAACGGTCTCCATACTTTTATCAGCTGTGATTAGTATAATATCACACTTTATATTCTCACTTCGTATCCATTTTAGAAGCTCCAATCCCTTTCCCTGCGGAAAGAAAATATCTAATAGTATTAAATCCGGATGTCCCTCCACTATAGACTCCTTTGCCTTTTCAATAGAATTAACACTGTCACACAACTTATATCCTTCAACCTTCTTTAGAAACTTCTCGTTTATTTCCCTTACCATTGGGTCATCTTCAACTATAAGAACCTTAATCATCTGATGCTCCCCTTTCTACCGGGATAAATATATCCCATATAGTTCCATTGTCCTGTAATAGCTTTATAGTACCTCCAGTACTATCAATAATTTCCTTCACTATACTCAGTCCATATCCCCTATTACCTGATTTCGTTGTAATACCTCTTTCAAAAATACTTTCTCTAATTTCTTTGCTCATGCCCGGGCCATTATCTTGCACTAATATCCGCAACCCTTTTTCATCGGAGTTCAGCCTAACTGAGATTTTTCCATCTTCAAACTTAACTAACTCATCAATAGCGTTTTCAATCAAATTTCCTATAATTGAACAAACTTCATCGGCAGTTATATTACTTTCAGGTATCTCTTTCAAGTTCGAATCCGGATCAATTTCTAAGGATATCTTTGCCTCTGATGCCTTATGGTATTTTGCTAAAAGCAAGCCCGATACATGGGCATCCTTTATTTTATCGCTTAAAATCCCTGAAATTTCCTTCCGTTCCTCAGATATATATGAAATATAATCTACAGCCTTATTGTATTCTTCTAGTTGTATCAGCCCCGAAATCGTATGTAGCTTGTTCATAAACTCATGGTTTTGAGCGCGAAGTGCACATGTTAGCTTCTTAATGCCCGTCAATTCCTCTGCCATTTGCTTAACTTCTGTTAGATCCTGGAAACTACAAACTACACCAATGATTTCATCCTTATGATTCCTTAATAGGTTGTGACTACAATGTAATATCTTGCCTGGACATATCTTTATCTCATGGTTATATATAGATTCCTTTTCATTTAATACCTTTAGTATCTGGTCAGTAAAGGCAGAGTTGTAGTTGGATATATTTTTCCCCTTATACCTGTCTTTAAAACCCAAAATTTTCTTAGCTGTCTTATTAAAAAATATGATTTCACCATCTTGGTCTACCGCCAAGATTCCATTTCTAAAACTATGGAGTATTATATCACGCTGTCCCAAAAGCAAGCCAATTTCCTTAGGTTCAAGTCCAAAAATAGTTCGTTTTATAGTAAATGATAGTAGCGAAGCACCTCCTATTCCAATTAAAAGACCTACAATCAAAGATATATAAATATTAGATCTATATAGACTAATCTCTTTATAAACTCTATCGGTTAAGATTGCTACTTTAACAGCACCCACCTGCTGTCCTTCATAATAAATAGGAACAAAGGCTCTGATATTTGAAAATAGAGGGTTTCTAAATGCAGATATATATGCCTCCCCTGTTTCTAACACCCTCTCCTCTCCACCAGCTTTATACCTTTTACCTAGACCTCTTTCATAGGGATAGGAGTACTGAATACTATCCATGTCCATAACAATTATATACTGGAATCTAGTTTTTTCTCTAAAGCTCTCTATGGTGTCCTGAATAATTCTATAATCCTTAGTAGTCCCAAGGGTTTCTTTTATTATATCCATCGAAGCAATAGCTACTGCTAAATCCATTGCATTGTTTCCCATTCCGGTTTCAACGGTATCTTCTAATTGCTTAAGAGTTAATATTCCTATACCGCCTATTACCACAATTAATATAATTGTTATGAATAAAGTAATTTTGTATTGTAATTTCAAGAATAGATCACCTCTAAATTTCATTCCTCAACTTTAGCCTTTTTTAATGCGTCCACTATAGCACCAATAAGCCCCTCGCTTGTATAAGTAGCTCCTGTTACCATATCCACATCTGCACTATTATTCTTTATAACTCTTTCGGGAATTTCTTTATAAACTATTTTACTAACTATTGGTACTGGTTCTTCGTCTATTACTTCAATGCTTTTTATGTTATATTGATCTGTTTTTACCAAAACCTTTATACACCCATGATATGCTTTCCCATATCCTTCATAAACGCCCTCTTTATATAACGCCTTTTTAGGTCCACAAGCTACTAAAGCAATTATCGACAAAATCATCAAAATGGCAATTTTTCTATTTCTCAATTTGACTAGCCTCCTACCCAGCTATTTATCCCAAGAACATATATGAACTTCCAATAGATCTATTGTAATAAAAAAGATTAGTCCCATCGTACTCAAAATCAAAATACCTGAATACATTTGAATATAATTAATACGCATCCATGAATCCATTATAAAGTAACCCATACCATACTCGGTACCAAAATTTTCAGTAAAAAACAAAACAGAAATAGCAGTACCTATCCCTATTCTAAGTGAGGTTAATATTGCAGGAATAGTTGCAGGTAAAATGATTTCATTTATAATCTGGGGTGTATCTGCACCCAAGGAATACATAGGGTATAAAACTTCCTCGGGAATATTTCTAACCTCATCTCTGATATTAATTACAATCGGAAAAAATGTAATCATAAATATCATAACAATCTTCGTTAATTCCCCTAATCCAAATATAAGCATTACTATTGGCAACAAAGCAATTTTAGGTATAGGATAATTAAAATACAAAATAGGTGAAAGTATTGAATCAACTTTTTTAAAATATCCCATTAATATACCTAAGGGTATACCTAATAGCAAAGTAAGTAGAATTCCAATCACTATTCTCCTCAAGCTATATATAGCATGGATTGCTATCTGACTTTGAAAGGTTTTTCCAATATTGACTATTATTTTTAAGGGAGCGGGAAATATGGCTTTACCTAAGATCACACCTATAGTCTGCCATAGTATAAATATCAATACAAAAGCATAAATAAAGCTAATGCTTTTATATTCTTTCAATCTCATTTGCCCTATCACCTCTTAAAACCTCTATTATTTCACTATTCAATTTCTTATATTCCTTATCTAATTCAATATGGGCTTTTCCGAAAAAAGGATTTTCAATCACTTTTAAAACCCTCCCTGGAATCGATGAAAAAATAACAATTTTTTTTCCTATGTAGATAGCTTCCCTAATATCGTGGGTAACCAACATAGTAGTAACTCTGTTTTCCTTCCAGACCTCTAAAAATAATTTTTGAACCTCTTCCCTAGTCATTGCGTCCAAAGCTGAAAAGGGCTCATCCATCAAGAGCAGATTAGGCTTTAATAAAAATGCTCTAGCTATGGACACTCTCTGTTGCTGTCCGCCACTAAGCCTGTTAGGATATCTATTCTTAAATTCCCTTATATCTAGTTTCGTTAAAATCTTCTCATAATAATCTATATCTATACTCTTCCTACCACCCTTTATCTTTGCCGATAGGAATATATTCTCCTCTGCTGTTTTCCATTTAACTAGACCATAATTTTGAGGAATAAATCCAATTCTATCATTTTTAGGATTAATCTCTCTTTCCCCAACTAACGCTTCTCCCCCATATTCCTTAATAATTCCTGCAAGAACCTTTAATAGAGTAGATTTTCCTCCCCCCGAAGGTCCAATAATCGCGCAGATATCACCCTTTGGCACCTTTAAATTAAGATCTGTAAAGGCTGTAACATCCCCATCTCTACTTCTATATTTTACCCCTAAATTTTTAATCTCTATCATATAGTTTCTCCTTAAGTGCCCTAGATCTTTGAACCTACCACTTCCCTAACTCATGCCATTCCATTCCTGATATAAGGTATTGTCCAAACTTAAACGTGCTAAAATCCTCACCTCATAAAAAAGTTATATATATAATACGATAAACATCTCACATTCTGGTGATTTGACATACAACGCTTCTGAGGATGGTAAATCATCAGAATGTAATAGATTTTTCGTAATTTATATACATCCATATTATTCATAGAAAGTTTAAAAATGTACAAGTTTTAAATTTTCTATAGATAATATGGGCTGAACATATCTAAAACTGTAAATAGTAATATCAATGGACTTACTATTTGATTAATATTATATGCGGCAATCTTCATTTTTTTCTCATTTGATGGTGATACAATATAATGCTCAATGATTAAAAGAAAGGCACTAATAAAAATCCCAATCAAGTAGATGAAACCTGTACCCATTACAAAATATAGAGTAACTAGAAGCAAAATCATGATAAAGTGAAATGCTCTAGCTATTAGAAGTGCACCCTGTAATCCAAACCGTGCAGGGATAGAGAACAGTCCGTTCTTCCTATCAAATTCAATATCTTGGGTTCCATATATTATATCAAAGCCTGCCACCCACAAAGCAACGACAGCTCCTAAAATGAATGGCGGCAGTGAAAACTCACCGGTTACCGCCAGCCATGCTCCCACAGGGGCTCCCGCACAAGCAACTCCAAGTACAATATGGCAAGCCCATGTAAACCTTTTTGTATAGGAATATATTATAAACAAAAGAAGTGCAAGGGGCGTTAATTTAAAGCAAAGAGGATTCAGTTTATAAGCAGCTAAGAGAAAAATTGAAAAACAGAATACTGTAATTCCCCATACTTCAAAATCCTTTACAAGACCCCTAGGCATATGACGGTTCGCTGTCCGATGATTTTTCTTATCGATCTCCTTATCTATCAATCTATTTAATGCATTAGCTCCATTTCGAGCCCCAACCAAGGCGACCAATATCCAAGTAATAGTCTCTGGAGAAGGTAGTCCCTCGGCAGCCCATAGCATTCCTATTAAAGCAAAGGGCAGGGAGAACAATGTATGGGAGAACATGACCAACTCTCCATACCTCTTAATCCTGTCGAATACCATATTCCTTCCACCTCTTGTCTACTAAGTCCTTAATTTCCTTCGACATCTCTATATCGTCGGGCCACGGTCTTGCATGACCTTCACTCGTCCACTTTTTCGTAGCATCTATCCCCAATCTATGGCCAAAATAAGCTGTATTAGAGGCATGGTCCAAGGCATCTAAAGGACCCTCAGATATAACTAAGTCTCTTTTAGCATCAATATTATTAAATACCTTCCACGCAACAGTCGATAAATCATGGGGATTAACATTTTCATCAACAACTATAATCATTTTTGTGTACATCATCTGTCCAAGACCCCATAGGGCATTCATAATCTTCTGGGCATGCTTTGGATAGGATTTTTTAATAGAAACAATTACACAATTATGAAATACTCCCTCTAGAGGGAAATTCATATCTATTATTTCAGGACACTGAACCTTTATCAGTGGTAAAAAAATTCTTTCCGTAGCCTTCCCTAGATAACAGTCCTCCATAGGGGGCTTTCCAACGATAGTAGTTGGATACACTGGATTCTTCTTTCTTGTAATCTTTTCAATGTGAAAAACTGGATACATATCTGATAGAGAATAATATCCTGTATGGTCACCAAAGGGTCCCTCTAATCTCGTTTCATCTAAATCAACGTATCCCTCTAACACAAACTCGGCATTAGCCGGTACATAAATATCATTGGTAATACATTTTACCAGCTCTACAGGCGATTTCCTTAGAAAACCTGCAAAAATCATTTCATCAATCATCTTAGGTAACGGAGCAGTAGCCGCATATATTGTTGCAGGATCACATCCTAGGGCAACCGACACAGGCATTCTCTTTCCTATTTTACGATATTTTTCATATATCTCTCTTCCATCCTTATGCAGGTGCCAGTGCATTCCAGTTGTCTTCTTATCATAGACTTGAAGCCTGTACATTCCCGTATTCTGTTGACCATTTTCAGGGTCCTTTGTTATGACCAATGGAAGTGTAATATATCGTCCTCCATCCTTAGGCCAACATTTCAAGATTGGAAACTTATCTAAATCAGGCTCTTCTATTATTTCCTGACACGAAGCCTTTTTTACTTTCTTCGGAAAAATATTTGCCAATCTAGCTAATTTAGGAATTGACTTAATTTTATTTGCAAGAGTAACATAATTAGCTACATCCATGAAATCCATAATAGTATCTGCAATCTCATCTAGGTTTTCTACCTCAAAGCCCATGTTAATCCTTTCATAACTTCCAAAAGTATTTATTACAACGGGATACGGAGAATTTTTTACCTTTTTAAATAGTAGAGCTTTGCCAAATTTTTTAGAAACTCTATCGGCTATTTCTGTAATCTCTAAATCACTGTCAACTTCGACCTCTATCTCATTTAGAAGCTGTTTTTTCTTCAGGTGCACCATAAAATCCTGTAAGTCCTTGAATGCCAAGAAATCTCCCCCTAATAATTTCGTTTTAACAGTTTTGGTACTATCTCCATAAGCACTTCCTTACTCTCACAGCTCGGCAACTTGTCAATCAGGCCCATAGCCTTCCTATTATATCTATCTGCTACCATCGAAGCTCTTTCTATACCTTCGTACTTTCTCACTAGGCTAATTATTTGATCTATATCTTCATCACATATCGAGGCCTTATCTAAGAACCTAGAAATCTCATTTTCTTTATCCTTTTCTAATGCAAATATAAGGGGCAAAGTATAGTAACCCCTTTTTAGATCCTTTAGGGCATTTTTCCCTAATATCTTCGTATCTCCATCGTAATCCAATAAATCATCTATAATTTGAAAGGCCATACCTATATGATAGCCAATTCTACCTAGGAGTTTTTGGGTAGCCTCATCACAGTTAGCCTCCCTGGCTCCTATAAAGAAGCAAAGAGAGAATAGAGCCGCTGTTTTACCCGATATAATCCTTATGTATTTTCTTAAATTCATACGATTGACATATCTAAGATGGTATTGAGTTATTTCACCCATACATATCCTCGATATAACCTTCGATATATCCTTAAGATTTTCCGTGGTATAATCATATTCTGACAGCATCATAAAACACTGACAAAATAGGAAATCTCCAATGTAAACGGCATATTCCTTTCCATATTTCGTCTGTACGGTTTCAACACCCCTTCTAAGCTTAGAATCATCAATAATGTCATCGTGGATTAAAGTTGCAAGATGAAGCAGCTCTATAACAGCTCCAAGATTATGCATTTTTTTCGAATCATATTCGCCAAACTTTCCTGATATCAAGAGAAAGGCGGGTCTTAACATTTTGCCCCCCGAATCTATCATTGGATAAATAGATTCTTCTAAGTATCTTTCCCTAGACTTAATATTCTTCTTAATAATTTCCTTTACATCGGCAAGTTCATCCATAATCATAGGATAATCAGTCCAAAATTTGCTCATTCCATCACCTTTTTCAACTGTTTAATTGAAGTATTCAAAATATAGGCATTATTTTTTAAGTCTTTATATATTATTATTCCCCTCTTTAGCAATATAAAAGCACTAAAATAAATTGGGTGTCTCAGAATGACGAATTTCTACGTTATTTGAAATTTCACCGACCTGGCACGTACGTCAGTACTAGCCAAACCGGTGAAACTTCAAAACCTTGAACTTCATTCATTCTGAAACACCACAGGGGCTGAACTTAAGATATGCTTTTATGAGACAGCCCCATTAAAAAAAGGGGGGTTTAAACGTTAATTCTCTTAATCTGTATATAAATAATACTTCTTAACTATACCCATTTTCTTCCATAGTTTCTTTAGAAGCGGTAATACATAATAATCTAAACCAAATACACTTCCAGAACCACCTATTAATGCAACTCCTCCAGCAAGGTACCAAAGCATTTCATAGGAACCCATTCCAGAAGACCAAACCATCATTCCCATAGCAATTGAAATGATTGACGAAACTGCTGTAAACAATCCAATTATCAATAATATCCCTACTATTATCTCTCCTATAACCATACCAGCTTGGAAGATCTCTGCTAACACAGTATAACCACCTTCGGATGTATAGAAGAAGGTTTCCATAGACCAGCTAACTATCTCTTGTATAAACCCTGGTACCGGTAAACCCGCTCCAACATTTGAAGCAGTATCAGCTACTGCTGTCGCTGCGCTTGTAGCATCTGCCACGGCAGCAAGTGCAGTCGTAGCAGCTGAAGTAACATCCGCCGCTGCTTGAGATACTGCTGAAGCACCTTGTGTCGCTGTTACCGATGCAGCACTAGTTACATCGGCCACTACCTGTGCAACCGTTTCTGCTCCCTGCTGAGCAGCTGTAGATGCAGCAGAAGTTGCATCAGCCGCTGCTGGAGGTGGTATTAAGAAAATATGGGACGGATCCTTTAGTATTTTAGGTAACTTATCTAATCCCTGTGCTAACCATTTATAACCTACAAGAAGTCTAAGGGGTACTAACCAAAAATTTGGCGATGCCTTAGCAAAATGTCCACCAACCAGACTTCTCTTATCTTTAATGTGGAAAATTTCATGCATTAAATATGACCAGCATTTATTAAATCCCGCAACCTGGAAAAAGTACACTAAGTTTATAAAGTGCTTTACAAACATTGCAAAAAATCCAGATAGAGTAAAGAATTTATCCGACGTTCCAATATGGGCTACCCCATATTTGCCGCCTATACATACCATAGCTCCGTGAAAGGCAGGTTTATAGGATTTCTTTTCTCCACCTATAATATCTGTATAGATATTATAGGCCACCAACTTAGCTGAATGCTCTGCGTTTTCTACCATCTGTGGAACTGGCTTTTTCTCACCCTCTGGAATGTAGAATATATTGTCTCCTACAACATATACATTCTCATGATCCACCGATTGTAACTTTTCATTAGTTGCTACTCTTTTTCTACCTTCTTGGTTAATCTCAATATTTGCTAGGACGTCTGAGCCTTCAACACCAGCTGCCCAGATTACTGTGTTCGTGTCAATGCTTCCCTTATCACCAAGGGTTACAGAATCCTTTGAAACCTCGGTAATACGAGCATTTGTTATTATTTCTATATCCAATTTTTTAAGTCTTCTTACAGCTTTATTAATTAGATTATCAGGAAAGATCGGTAAAATCTTAGGTAAGGCATCAACTACATATAGCTTTACTTCTTTTTTATCTATATCAAAATCCTTACATAGCCTATCCTTCCATTCACCTAGCTCACCAATCATTTCTATACCTGTAAACCCACCACCAACTACAACAAAAGTCAACATCTTCTGTCTTTTTTGTTTGTCAGTTTCCTTAACAGCTTTTCTAAACATATCCAAAATATGTTCCTTTAAATTAACCGCATCATCATATGACCATAGCTGGTGAGAAAACTCTTTTGCTCCCGTTATCCCAAAGAAAGTTGGCTTAGAGCCTGTACCTATCACTAGATAATCATATTTATAGGAATTGTTTTCTGATTTTAAAATCCTACGATCAAAATCTATATTAACTATATCATCAAGTACAACATCAACCCTTCTCTTAGCAAAGACCTTCTTTAGGTCAATTCTAATAGAATCCTCTGACACTCTACCTGCAGCAACTTCGTGAAGTTCAGTAAGCATAGTATGATATGGATTTCTATCTATAAGAGTTATTTCTACATTACTATCTTTTTTAAACTTGTTAGCAAGCTTCTTAGCAGTTAAGATACCACCATATCCACCGCCAAGTAAGACAATTTTCTTCTTGTCGCTCATATCAGTACCTCCTTCGTGGGGCTTTATATATTAATAATTGGTGCTTAGCATTTTTTTAACAAAACATTCCATATATAATCTCCTGAATACGGGTTGAAATATATTTCCTCATCCAATTTTTCTACTCTCTTTTGTACTCTCTTAGATAAAATATTATCATAGTGCATGAACATATTAAATTTTTGGTCATTAATAATATATTTTGTTAATATTGTTCACGGATTCAAAGCCTTTATATTCCTAAAAAAATGATTAAAATTAGCTCATGTTAATTTTTTGTTTATCATCACTATTATTCAAATTAATTTGTGATATAATTAATAACTGTCTAAAACTCATCCATATATAATTCGATAAACATCTCACATTCTGGAGATTTTACAACCAAAGCTTCTGAGGATGGTAAATCTTCGGAATGTAATAGATTTTTCGTAATTTATATAATACTCTACTTAACTCTTTAAACAAGCTATATAGAACTCACCTATAAATCTACATTCTGATTTCTTGAGTAGCCAACACTTTAGGGCTATTTAAGGACTCAAAATGTAAAAGATTTATTGCGATTTCTATAATTACTTGTTTCTTTAAAATTCTCATTAAAAAAACGAATAAATTCCTTCAGTAAAACTACTATAGATATGTACATATAAAATTTAACATATAAAAATTTGCAGAAATAGTATGTGCCTATTCTAGGGTTTATTATTAATAATCTAACTATAGGAGGTCTTTTTATGTATAAAAAAATACTAGCAACTCTTTTAATTTTTATTGTGAGCATTAGTATAATAGGATGCTCTAAGGAAGAATCTCAAAATGCGGCTTCCCAGGATCTACAATCCTTAACTATCGGTGTAATGCCAGATGTGGACTCAATCCCTTTCATCATCGCTAAATATAATGGTTACTTTAAAGAAGAAGGGTTAGATGTAAAAATTGAACACTTTAAAAGCGCAATGGATCGTGATACTGCCCTACAAACCGGTAATATAGACGGAGCGATATCCGATATGCTTGCCGTAGTATTTTTAAATGATAACGAGTTTAATGTAAAGATCACTTCAAAGACAAATGGAAGCTTCAAACTAATAGCAGCTAAGGACTCTAATATTCCAAGCCTTCAAGACACTAATGGAAGAAGTATCGGAATATCCAAAAATACTATTATTGAGTATTTAACCGATAGAATAATGGAAAATTCTAATATAGATGTTGATTCACCTAAAAAAGTGGCAATTCCTAAAATACCTACCCGTTTAGAGATGCTTGAAAATGGGAAAATAGATATGGCCACTTTACCTGAGCCCCTAGCAAGTATAGCGGCCTCCAAGGGTGGTATGGTTTTAAGTAGTTCTGATAAGCTAAACATTAATCCGGGAATAATGTTATTCACCGAGGAAACTATAAAATCTAAACCCAATGAACTCAAGGCGCTCTATAGAGCCTACAATAAGTCCGTTGAATACTTAAAGGAGGAAGCCTTAGAAAACTATATTGATGTTTTAATTGAAGAAGCTGGTTTCCCCGGCATAATCAAAGAAACCTTGACTCTTCCCGATTATGTAGAAGCTTCTATGCCTTCCGAAGAAGAATTCACACAGGTTTTAGATTGGTTAAAATCTAAAGAGTTAACAAATAGCAACTACACCTTAGATGAACTATGGGATAAGAGTTTTATTAGTCCAAAGTGATATAAACTTGTATTTATTTGGCTAACTGCTGACAGCTAATAGCAGACCTTAGAAATTAATATACAAGTTCAAGAGCTTCTACTGATTTTTTTGAAGTAGAATAAGTGAAAATAGTCAATTCCTATTGTTGCTTAAATTCTAATAGCCTACATAATAGGAATTGACACAAATATTAATGGTCATGGTGAACCATTTTTACAATCATGCTGGTTAGAGCCTCGCGCTCTTTTTTATTTCCAGCGTCAAAGAGTTCTTTTAAAACACGTTGTTCGTGGTTATCCGTATCAACATTAGAAGATAAAAATTCACCTACTTTTACTCCAATATCTTTAATGTTATCATCGGATAAACCTACTGTTTCACCCATAGATACAGCCTTTGAAAGAGTTTTTTTCCACTTGTCCCAATCATTGATTACATCTAAGTTCAAATCCATTTAAGCACCTCCACATGATATATACACCTAGTATTTGCGAAAGTAATTTATTAATACATTTTAAGTAAATCTGGGGTAAATAGTGGATATAAAAAAACTTGATTTCACAAAATATGAAGGTAATACATTAGAAGGAAAAGGTGTTAAATATGAGTAGATTTTTTAATAATAAGAAAATAGAATTGTTAGCTCCAGCCGGTAACTTTGAAATTTTTAAAGATATTATTACCAGCGGTGCCGATGCAGTATACTTTGGCGGAAAAAAATTGAATATGAGGATGCATAGAAAGGATTATAATTTGACCAACGATGAAATCATCGATGCAATCTCCATGGCCCATTCTTTGGGTAAAAAGATCTATGTAACCGTTAATAATCTATTCAGCCAGCAGGATTTAAAGGATGCAAGGAAATTTTTAGTGTTTTTAGAAAAAGTAAAACCCGATGCCTTGATTATTCAAGACTTTAGTATACTAGAGCTCATAAATAAACTAGGATTAAACCTAAATCTACATTCCTCTGTCATGATGAACGTACATAACCTAGAAACAATTAAAGCCCTAAGAAAACTAGGTGTAACACGAATCGTTGCTTCACGAGATATAGATTTACAAACGATATATGCACTTCAAAATCAAAGTGATATGGAGTTTGAATATTTTACCCATGGTGACATGTGTGTAGCCCATGGTGCCCAATGCCTCTATAGTGCTTTACTCTTTGGAAAAAGCAGTAATAGGGGCCTCTGCATGAAGCCCTGTCGTTGGAATTTCACCGTAAAAAAGGGCGGATTTATATATCCCACAGAGTACCCTTTGGCCGTTAAAGATATGTACATGTATGAGAATCTCCCGGAAATGATTGAGGCTGGAATAGTTTCATTTAAAATTGAAGGTCGAATGAGAAGTTCCGACTATCTAGTTAATCTAATCAATTCCTATAGTGATGCCATTAGCAGATATATAGATGACCCCATTTGCTATGATCGAAGGAAGGATGCCCAGAGTATATATGAAAGTCGGAAAAGAGATTTTTCCACGGGCTATGCCTTTGGTAAACCTGGCATTGATAACATAAACCGACGATACGAAGGTACCGGTAAGTTCTATAGCACTGGAAAGGTATTTAGTAAACCTATGGAGGAAATAGAAGTTAGTGAAGAAAGAATCGATGAAATAAAAAGGACTCTGCATAATGAAACCACTTCTTCTCAGGAAGCTATCTTAAGTGTCAAGGTTAACTCCTATGCACAAGCAAAGCTTGCATTGGAGGAAGAAGTTGATACGATTTATCTATCTGGAGAAACCTTTGAGCCGGATCTTTCTTTTAGCAAAAAAGAAATTTTAGGCTTAACGAAAATAAAAAAAGTAGCAAGATATATCTTGCACTTCCTAGAATGATGTATGAAGAGTATTTTTCCAAATACACCCATTTACTGAATCAAAATGATCTACAATTAGATGGTCTACTAGTTACAAATCTAGGTGCTATCAATAGATTTAAGGGATTAGGACTAAGACTTATTGGTGATTATTGCCTAAATGTCTATAATCATGAGTCCGCCAAATTCTATAAGAGTCAAGGATTATCCTCGGCTACACTTTCAGTTGAAGCTCCTTTACTAGATACAAAGGATACCATTACAAAATCACCTCTTCCTATGGAAGTAATAGTCCACGGAGCACCTGTTGTTATGTATCTAGAACACGACCTATATGCAAACACTACTACCCTATCTCCTATTGGAAGAGAAGATAATCGCTATGTCGATAACAGTACATTAGTTTTAGTTGACGATAAAGGCTATGAACACCCTGTGTATCGCGATAATAATGGCAGAAATCACTTAATACCATATAAGGATCTTTGCTATCTTCCTTTTTTAAAGGAACTGAAGGATTTAGGCACCAAAAGCTTTAGAATTGAAGGCAGTCATTATGATTTAAAAGCCTTGAGAAGTATTTTACGTACTTATAAAAATGCCTTAGATGACCTAACAAAATGTAATGAACTATATGGTTCTCTAGATCCTACCCATGCAGGGTTTACACTAGGAGCTTTGCAATTTGATTAGTTTAATGGAATTGAAGGAGGTTGCCGCCCATGAATAAATATATCGGTCCAGGAAATATCATCGAAAAGAAAAAGAAATTCCTTTTCCCTTGCTCACATCACTTTTATAAAGATCCTCCTCAAATAGTTAGGGGTGAAATGCAGTATCTATTCGATTCTGAAGGGAAAAATATCTTGATTTTTTTGCAGGGGTTTCTGTTATGAACTGCGGTCATTGCAACACCGAAATCTTTGAGGCCACAATAGACCAAATGAAAAACCTGCAGCATACGACTACTATATATTTAACTGAGCCCATAGTTAACCTTGCTGAAAGACTGTCACAGGTATTGCCGGGAGATATTAATCGCTCCTTCTTCTGCTGTACAGGCTCCGAAGCAAATGAAGGTTCACTATTACTTGCTAGGCTACACACTGGAAGAAAAGAATTCATTTCACTAGAGGGCAGTCTTCACGGAAGAACTCATTTGACCATGGGTACTACTGCTATTACTATGTGGCGATCAGATCCATATCTTCCCGATTGCATCAGCTTTGTCCCAAACTGCTATAGTATCGACAGAAACTATGAAGATGCCGCTGTGAAATCACTAGAATCAATAGAAATGGTTATAAAGTCCAAGGGAGCAGATAAAATAGCCGCCCTAATTGCTGAACCTATCCAAGGAAATGGAGGAATCATTACTCCACCAAGATGGTACTTCAAAAAATTAAAAAATCTATTAGAAAAACATGGAATTCTTTTGATAATCGATGAGATTCAAACTGGCTTTGCGCGGACTGGAAAAATGTTCGCAATCGAAAATTATGATGTCGTTCCCGATATAATAACTGTGGCAAAGGCCCTTGGTAATGGAATGCCTATTTCAGCGTTCTGTACCACCGATGAAATTGCAGCATCATTTACTAAGCCCTCAGCATCTACATTAGGAGGAAACCCAGTATCGTCAAGTACTGCCATTGCAGTTCTCAATTATATCGAAAATAATAATCTTTGTGAAAGATCTGAAAGGTTAGGATATAAGCTTAAATCAGGATTGATAGCACTAAAAAATAAGTATTCAATAATACATGATGTGAGGGGAATAGGCCTTATGCTTGGTGCAGAGCTACTACAGGATAATGGTGAACCAGCTTATAAGGAGACTGACTTAATATTAGAAGAGCTAAAGAATAAAGGCATCCTATTAGGCAAAAATGGATTAGGTAGAAATGTATTAGCCTTCCAACCTCCTCTTGTTATTACTGAAGATGATGTAGACTTTGTATTAAGCGAACTTGATGAAGCTATAAGCTCTTTATTCTAAGAAATAAAACCCCTGGGAGATTGACTCTAGCAGGGGTTTACTACTTTTTATATTCACACATCTATACTACTCAACCAATTTGAAGTTAGAATCAGTTAATTTGAAATTCTCTTTAAGGCCAGATGATATATAAACCTCAGAATCCTTTGTTACAAATACAGCATCTGCATTATTGATCTCTTCAATCAGCTTCATACCATCGTCAAGACCTAGTGCAAAGACCGCAGTCGATAGGGAATCTGCATCTATTGAGCTGTCGGCTATTATTGACACCCCAGCAAGATTATTCTCAACTGGATATCCAGTACTGGTATCTAATATGTGGTGATATCTGTTACCATCTTCTTCAAAAAATCTCTCATACATTCCCGAAGTTACAACGGTTTGATTGACCGCTTTAGTTATACCAATATATTCTCCCCTTGATGACTTTGGGTTTTGAACCCCTACCTTCCATGGAGTACCATCGATCTTATTTCCATGGGCAAATACATTTCCACCAAGATTTATTATTGCATGCTTGATGTTGTTTTCCTTAAGTATCTCTACAACAGCATCGGCACCATATCCCTTAGCTATTCCTCCGAGATCCAGCACCATACCTTCATCCTTTAACATAACTTCTGAGTCAGCTTCATTTAGAACTACCTTATTATAATCTACTAAGGCTTTTTTACCTTCTATTTCCTCTTCTGAAGGAACCTTAGCACCTTCTGTGCCAATGTTCCAAAGCTTAACTAATGGACCAATAGAAATATCAAATCTTCCCTTTGAGATTTCTGAAAAGTATTTACCCTTTTTTATTACATACAGTGTATCTTCAGATACTTTAGCAAAGTCTTTACCGGCATTTGAATTAATGCTTATAACCTCACTGCTCTCAGCATTAATAGTCATTTCATCTTCTATTTCCCTAAGCCTGCTGAATGCCTTGTTAAAAACCTCTTCCTTTATATTTGCCTCTACATTATCGTAAATTTTGATCGTTACCACTGTCCCTAAAACAAACTCTGTTTTTGAAACTGGCTCCTTCTTAACCTTTTCAATATTATTTGAGCATCCTGAAACAATTAATATAATAGATATTGCAATAAGTAACAAGCTAATTGTTTTTCTTCTATTTACCATCAATTTTCCTCCGTCTAAGCACATTCATTTTTTCTCAATACATTATAACATATAGAAGTTTAAGAAAAACTATTATTTATTTGGATATAACTTAAGGCTTTAGAGCTAAGTCTCTAAAGCCTTATAAGATATATTATATCCTATGATTTGTATTTATTCATATTTTATGCTTTTTACTTAGCCTCTACTAAAGCTTCCTCAGCAAGTTTAAATAATGGACTAACAGTAACCGAAACTCCGGAGATTGTGTCGGTATGTCCCTGATCGTCTTTGTATTCTATAGATGTTGGATCTTGTTTTTCAAGCAAATATGCTTCAACAACAGCAGCTTGTTCATGCCAAGGTGCCTTTGCTCCAGCCTTTTCTACCATCGGATATTTTCCTTCTAGAGATAGAGTTTTCTTATCTGGACCATCATCTTTATGTACTCCGTTCCAGTTAACAGCTATTATGTTTCCATTTATAACAGTTAAATCAAGAGTGTATTTCCAACCTGATTCAGCATTAAATTCTGGTTCTTCAGCGTGGTATGCTCCGTCCTTATACTGTCCTTTGCTTACTGGACCCCCAGCTAAGGCCTTTTCAGCTAATCCAAAGAATCCTTTAACATTGATAGATGCACCTGAAATTACATCTGTATGCCCCTCATCATCTTTATATTCTATAGCCTTTGGATCTTGAGTATCAACTAAATATGCCTCTACCTTTTCAGCTTGCTCATGCCAAGGTGCCTTTGCTCCACCCTTCTCTACCATCGGATATTTTCCTTCTTTTGATGCAGTTCTCTTATCTACTCCGCTATTTTTATGGGCACCATTCCACTGTGCAGTGGCAATCTTTCCATCCTTTACCTCAATAGTTACAGCATCCTTCCAGCCTGAATTCGGACTGAAATCATCTGCCTTTGCAAAATAAACACCATCTTCATACTTTGCTTCTTCCTTCTTAGCTTCTTCCTTCTTAGCTTCTTCCTTCTTAGCTTCTTCCTTTGGCTCTTCAGACTGAGTTGCTTCTTTGTTTTCTTGTTGATCTTCAGCAGGTTTGTCTGCAGGTTTACTTCCAGCACAACCGGCCAATAGAGCTAATACTAAAATAAGCACTACACCTAGATTTAATACTTTTTTCATTTATTACGTCCTCCTTTAAGTAAAATAAAGATAAACAACTTAAAGTACTATAAATTTCTATGAAGCAATGTAGAATCGTTCATTATTTTCATAGAAATTTTAACGTTGCTTATCTATTCATAAATCGATTATAGTTTTATGTCAAATTTTTGTCAATAAATGTGAGTCTTTTGGTCATTTTGTTCATAATGTTTATATTTGAAAATAGTTTTGTTCATATCTATTTATAATAATAGTATTGAAATCTCTTATTTTATTTATCATACACCATACTTTTTCACAAGTATGAATTTTGTTAATTTCTTAACTCCAAATTCCATTTTCTGTCTTTCCGTAGATATACCTGAAGCTATATCTATGGCCGATAGAGTAATAGTGCTTTCTAATAGACCTGCAAAGGTTAAGTATGAGCACAAAATAGAATTAACTCTAGATGTAAAGAGAACCCCTTTGACATCCAGAGAGGCACCAGAATTTAGAGAATATTTTAATATGATTTGGAAGGAGCTCGATATACATGTCTAATAATAATTATTCAAAGGAACATATTGAGTTTCTGCGAAGCATTAAAAAAAAGAAGAGAGTCATTCTCATTACTCAAATATCTATACTTGTTATATTCTTTATAACTTGGGAACTCCTAGCTAAACTTAAGGTCATAGATACCTTTCTAACAAGTTATCCATCTCAAATGTGGAATCTATTTTTAAAACTGGCGGCTGATGGCTCTTTGTTTGAACATATAGGTATAAGTGTATTTGAAACTGTCGTTGGCTTTGTGTTAGGAACAGTTTTGGGAACATTAGTAGCTATTCTCTTGTGGTGGTCGGATTTCATATCAAAGGTATTAGATCCCTATATGGTTATTTTGAATGCTTTACCTAAAACTGCATTAGCTCCAATAATTATTGTATGGGCAGGAGCAGGAATCACAGGTATAATCGTTACTGCATTGATGGTAGCCAATGTCATAAGTAACGAGGTATGTAATCTTGCTTCATGCCGCTGGTTTACTCCGTAGCTTTTTCCTCTTTATTTCTACCGGTATCAAAATAACCAATGTTAAAATTATCTCAAAGGAGAAGGTATAAATAGGATATATTTCAAAAATCCAACGAGTAGCAGTTACTCTACCACTAAATTCGAAATGTGAAAGATTGATCATTAGTAAGGCCATAGGCGTTATTATAAAACGATAATCCGAGAAGTTAAATATTTTAGCTACTCCTTTACATGCTGCCAATAGGAGCACACTAATTTTAAGGAAAGCTCCAAATAGGAATATCAGTGCTGCTAGTACTTCTATCCTTTGTAGTGTTTCTCCAACGCTTACTTGTTTAACAGCATGGTAAGTTGGAAAATATAACCCAGTGGCCACATCTATCCCCAAAACTAAAACAGTAGTTAACGAAGTCATTATTACAATAATTCCCGAAATCAATAAACCTAGGGTATAAATTTTATATGATGATTTCTTCGTCTTAAAGTTATATAAAAACATTGGAAACATCATAATCTCAGCAAAGGGAAATGTAAATGCTGCGAAGGTTCCCTCCCAAACTGGTTTTATTCCCTTATACAATATTGGCTGTACATTACTAACATCCATTTGGGGAATCAATAGTACAACTATAGAAACTATAAAGATAGTAAAAAAAATGGTACAAAGCTTTGCCCATCTACCGATTACCTCGATTCCCTCTCTTATTGCCCATGCACACAAAAAAATAAATGGAATTATTAGCATAATGTATGGGGTTTCTGTTACAGAAGTTTCTCCAATAAATGTTTGCATATTTATTGCAACCAGTGTTGCCTCTTGGAAGGCAAACCATGCAAATAAAATAATTATAATTCCACCAAAAAACTTACCATAACATTTTATGGCGATAACGAATATATCTCTTCCAGGAAAGACAGATTGGATATGACCTATCAGAAAACCCATTATAATTGCTAATGAAACAGCTAAAATATTAGCTAACCATATATCCATCTCAGCTAACAATCCAAAAACTACAATTGTGGAAGTACCAGACATATATAAAATTACGATAGATATTCCCTGTTTATCAGAAATAACTTCTTTCTTCACTATTGAATCCTCCGAGATCGTTATTTAACTTACTCATAAATCGTTTTTTATTGATTCTTCTTTATATACATTACATACATATATTGTAATATTTCTCATGTTTTCAGAATATCATTTATTAATCAACATTATAAATAAAGGATGATTTTATATGTTTGAATATATTGAGGCTATAGATAAGTCCGTTATTGATTTTTTTAATACTATACAAAATGAAACAATAAGCAGAGTAATGTCCCTCTTCTCATCTGCTGGGTCAGATGGGTTTATTTGGATGGTTTTGATTTGCATTTTACTCATGTCTAAAAAATATAGAAAAATCGGATGTATAGCAGCCTGTGCATTCTTTCTTAGCAGAATTACTATAGACGTACTTAAGCCTCTATTTCGAAGACCTAGGCCCTTTCAAGAGCTTACGTATCTAAATATCTATATTCCAAAGCCAACAGACTATTCGTTCCCTTCCGGTCATGCAATTACTTCCTTTGCAACCATCGGTGTATTGCTAAACAAAATCAATAATAGCTTTTATAAAACTCTGCTCATATTCTTAGCATTCTTCGTTTCTTTTTCTAGATTATATCTATTGGTTCATTATCCCTCTGATATTTTAGCTGGAATTATTTTAGGAATTATTTGCTCTCAAATCGCTTTATATTGCTGCGATAACAATGATCTATAAGAGTACAACTTTTATTTTTTTGCTTTATAACGCCAATTAATAGTTTACTCATTTTTACTATTTCTTAATTTTTTCCCCTTTATTTCAGCGATAATCCATATAATAATTGGTAGTATAACCAAAAACGGCATAACATAAAAATACCATACGTCAGCAAATCTAAAATAATGAATCATATTATCAAACTCAAAATGCGCTAGATTTAACATCAGTGCAGCAATGGGTATTACTATAAATCGATGATCAGTATATCCAAATACCTTTGCAACTCCAGAGGTTGCTGCAAAAAGATATATACTTGCTTTAACGAACCCTCCTAATATAAATATAGTAGCAATTATTATTTCTATCCTTTGAATGAACCCACCGATATTCATCCTTTTAATTGCTTCATAGGAAGCATAGTATGCATTTGAAGCCTCATCTATTCCTAGAACCAAGAGCCCATTCACGGATATTACAAATAACAGCGCCCCACCTATCAACAGACCTAGAATATAAACCCTATATGGAAAATTCTTTTTGTTATAATTAGAAAATACCATTGTAAAAGTAAATGTTTGAGCAAAAGGAAATATAAACACTTCATAGGCTCCTGTTAGAACTGGTTTTATCCCATTATCTAATACAGGCAAAATATTATTTATGTTCATATTTGGGATTAATAATATTATTGAAAAAAATACAAAGCCAATTAGTATTATGATGAAGAACTCCGCCCATCTAGCCAATACCTCAATCCCTAGCTTTGATACCCAAATAGATAAAATAACAATATACAACATCGCTATTATTAAATACGTACTAGTCAAAGATGAAGTGATTATAAAATATCCAATATTTCTTAAAAGTTCGGCGCCCTCCTCAAAAACAAACAGCGCAAATATTATTATAATTCCTCTACCAATAAACTTCCCAAAACAAATTTCAATAACATCAAACAAGTTATTACCTGGAAAAATACTAAGTATCCTAGCATAAATAAGAACCAAAGGTATAGCCATCAATATTGCTAGAATAATAGCTATCCAAAAATCCTTTCCAGCCTCAAGTCCTGATACTTCAATAACTGATGACCCTATTATGAACATAACTATAAGAGATATTCCTTGTTTCTCTGAAACGACTTCCTTTTTCACCCATATTTCCTCCAACATAGTATTATGAGAATTTAGTCTATATATAATACGATAAAGATCTCACATTGTGGAGATTTGGCAGCCAACGTTTCTGAGGATGACAAATCTTCGGAATGTAATAGATTTTACGTAACTTATATATTTGTTATAGTATTACATTCTAGCTATACTATTATAAGAATAATTTATAAAGATGCTAGATATTAAGCCTGGACTATTCATGAGTAATTCGGATTTACTTATAGAGTTTAACCTACTGCATAAGGCTCAAGAATATGTTAAAATCAAATTAGAAGTATTTCTACAGAGGAAAACTAGGAGGAAAACAAATGAATTTTGTAGCAATTGACTTTGAGACTGCCAACTCTAGAAGATCCAGCGCTTGCGCCATGGGGTTAGTAGTTGTAAAAGATGGACAAATAGTAGATATAAAATCATGGCTAATACGGCCTAAGGCACTTAGGTTTGATAAAATAAATATTTTTATACACGGAATAACTGCAAATGATGTTAAAGACCAACCTGAATTCAACGAACTGTGGAAGGATATTAAACCCCATTTAGAAAATCAAATTGTGGTTGCACATAATGCCAGCTTCGATATGAGTGTCCTTAGACATGTTTTAGACGAATACAGTATTCCATATCCTACTTTTGACTATTTATGTACTGTTTCCGCTGCTAAGTCCACATGGCAGGGTCAATCTAATAATAAGCTTGATACCTTAGCTAATATGCTAGGTATCAAGTTCAAACATCATGATGCCTGTGATGATGCAATTGCATGTGCTAAAGTTTTATTAGAAGCTTTAAGTACAACTTCATCAAATAGCATTGAAGATTTCTGTAATAACTCTAGAATTAAATTAGGCAGAATCTATGGAACTGGTTATGAGCCATGTAAACAATATAGAAGTAAAGCAAGTTTTGAAAAAGTGATGCTTAATAATTCAAAATCTTTGAATACCACTAATAATAAACTCGCCTTCCACAACAAAAAAGTTATTTTTACAGGCCCATTACGTTCTATGTCCCGTGCACAGGCCAATCAAAAAGTTGCAAGTCTTGGTGGTATTAATGGCTATGGTATTACAAAGGATACAAATTATCTTGTCGTCGGTACCAGAGATTACAAGACCTTAAGCAATGACCAACTAACTACTAAATTAAGAAAGGCTTATTCCTATATAGAACGAGGAATCAAGATTGAAATTATATCAGAAGATGATTTTTTAAAAATGTTGTAACATTGTAAAACTATCCTTTGAATTATTAAAATGGCATCTTAGATAAAGCAAATGAATATTATTATACTATAGCATCTTTTTTAAGATGCTTTTTTAATTGAGGAAATACTAGCATAATTTGCCTGATTTAGCTATATTTCGACATGCCATATGTTTTATACTAATATTGCCAAAGTTAGAATATTTTAATTTATTTGGTTTAAACATGCAAAAATTTGGTAATATATTAAACAACATTGTGAGAGGAGAATATAATATGGATGAGAAGAACTGGTTAGAGTATGAACAGGCCGTAAATGAGTTTATTAATGCATTACACCCTGTAGGTATCTCAAATTATACCGTTAAAAGATTTGAGCTACATAATAGTTCAAAAGTGGATAAAAATACTTTAATCGAGACGAGAGTTGGATTATTTCCAATAAAAATACTTATTCGATGTCTGCACCATAAAGATAAGTTAACTGTAAGTAATATCGACAAATTTCATCAAACCTTAAAATCATCCTCGGCAACTGCAGGCTTTATTTTTTCTTATTCAGGATTTGACAAAGCTGCAATAGAAAAATGTAATCTCCTAGGCATTACATACTGCAATTTATATGAAAGCCAACCTCCTATATTACCAACGGTTATTAACTATACAAGCGTACATTTGCTTAATCCAAGGATTAGTCTGCAATTAGGAAATATTGAATCCGAGTCCCAATTTAATATAGCCTCTGATATTCTCTCATATGAATTACTTAAAGATGAGCGAAAAATTTACACCGATATAACTAAGCTCTACAAAAAATGCGAACAGCAGTCGCTAAGAAATAAATATAAGAATGAATTTCCTAAGAACACCTATGAACAACTTACATATTTCTCAGAATTCGGAAATACCCTAGAGCTTATTATTGGATGTGAATGGTTGATAAGAAAAACCCTCCTTAAAGGCTATCTCGCTAATGGTTATTATACTTTTTCCGATGATATTTTATCTGATTCTACACCTTTACAGGCTATTAATGAAAGCAATTCACAGGAAATCAAAGGTTTGGAAACCATTTCAACTACTGAGCTCGCAGAAGACCATGTTCAAATTATAATTTGTGATGGAAGTGCAGAAGACGATATTTCAAAATTAGCCAAAGAGCTGCTTTAAATATCTAAACATCGATTAATTATTCTAACTCTTGCTATGTTTTAATTAGGTGGGAAATCTCCCACCTAAACTCTACTTTATACTCTTTTTGCATATTCATCAATTATTCTTCTGAGTTCTCTAGCCGTTTCTGTAACCTTTTTATAGTCTCCGTTCTCATATATGAACATTATTCGATTTTTCAGTTATGCTTATGATATATCACTGTTTCTGAATTATCAAAATTTTTCTAGCAGCAAGAAACTAATATTCCTTCATATACTTATAATAATCAATACTTAAAGGGGGATGTAATGAAGAATGCTGCTATTTATATACGGGTGAGTACACAAGAACAGGCTTCCGAAGGTTATTCTATTGAAGCCCAGAGAGATAAACTCATATCCTTCTGTAGACTTAAGGATTGGTCTATTCAGGGCATCTATGTAGATGGTGGTTTTTCTGGTACCAACATGGATAGACCACAACTTCAAAGGCTGCTCAATTCCCTTGAGGATATTGATATTGTTCTAGTTTATAAGCTTGATAGGCTATCAAGAAGCCAAAAAGATATATTATATCTAGTTGAAGAAAATTTCTTAGCTAATGATATCGACTTTGTTTCTATCATGGAGAGTTTTGACACCTCTTCTGCTTTTGGTAAGGCAATGATTGGTATACTAGCAGTCTTTGCCCAGCTTGAAAGAGAAACTATTATAGAAAGGACTAAGCTTGGCAAGGAACGCAGAGCTAAAGAAGGCTACTGGAATGGGGGGCCAGCGCCAATAGGTTACGACTTGATTGATGGCAGATTGATAATAAATGAATTTGAAGCTATGCAGATAAAAAAGGCATTTGCCCTCTATAGGAACCATGGACAAAATAAAACTGCTCAGATATTAAATGAAATGGGTTATAGAACAAAATATGGAGATTGGAAGGGCAGAAGTATTTCTAGAATTGTTTCAAATCCCATCTATATTGGTATGGTTCATTATAGAGATGATATTTTTCGAGGTAATCATGAACCAATTGTTACGGAAACAGAGTTTAACATGATTCAAAAAATAATTGATTTTAGGTCTAAGTCCAGTGTAACTAGCTCTAAGTATTTGTTAGGAGGTCTTGTATGGTGCGGGTATTGTGGTGCAAGACTAAAAGCTTCTTTTTCCACTACAGGTAAAAAGGGCAAAAGATTTTATTATTACGTCTGTTATTCTGTATCAAAAACGCCCTTACATATGGTAAAGGACCCAGATTGCAAAGGTCACTACTGGAAGATGTATAACCTTGAAGAAGTTGTCTTAGAGGAAATTCAAAGATATCAATTCGATAAAAGTAAGTTCATTAGTGAATATCACAGTTTGTATAATAATGATCAGAACAATAGACTTAAAGAAATAAATATTTTAGAAAACAAATTATTAGACTTACAAAAACAAATAGATAAACTCATGACACTTTTCCAGTTAGATAAAATCCCCTTCCAAACTATCTCCCAAAGGATTGATGAGTTGTATGGGGAAAAAAAAGCTTTGGAAGAAAATATTGAAAAACACTTAACTAATCAAAACACTAAAAAGATTGAAGTCCCATTACATACTCTATTAAATATTTTCGATAACTTTAATCTGATATGGGCAGAAGCAACAATAGATGAGAAAAAGCAAATATTAAATGCACTTATAAAAAAAATAATTGTTACAGACTCAGTAAAAATAGAATGGAATATGTAGAGTTGAATATACTCTATTATGGAAGATTTATATAAGCTATTGTTGGAGATCGCCATACGACTAGCTAAAAAACAGAATGAACAAAAGACAGAGGAGCCGCAATAGCAGCTCCTTTTTCAGAGGATTCTTTTTCCATATTATTGTATTTATGTTCTATTTTGTTATATAATTCCTCACAAATGAATATACTTGTTTATATGAAAAGGAGGGACATACAATGCTAGAATCTATACTGCAAATTGATAAGGACATTATCAACTTCATACATTACAATTTACAACACGAAACAGCAAATAAGGTAATGGCCTTTATGACTTCCCTCGGAGAATATGGCTTCATTTGGATTCTTCTAATTATCATCATGTTTCTATCTCGAAAGTATAGAAAAATCGCATGTATAGCTGCTATGTCCTTCTTACTGAGCAGGCTAATAGGCGTTCACATTCTAAAGCCATTAATCTCACGTCCCAGGCCTTTCCAGGAACTAGAGTATTTGAATATATATATTTCGCTTCCGACATCACAGTCTTTCCCATCAGGTCACGCATTATCGAGCTTCTCCACGGCTTGGGTTATTATAGCAATGATAGAGCAGTCGCATTATAGAGTCATGCTGATTATTCTAGCTTTATTAATTACTATTTCAAGAATATATCTAATGGTTCATTATCCCACAGATACCTTGGCCGGAATTGCAATAGGAATAATGACTTCCTATTTTGCCCTTTTTATATTCAGAGAAACAATTGTAGAAAGACGTTAAATGGGAAATTGCTTTGGTCTTCCTTACTTGTTATTAACGACATTGGCCGTATCCTTAGTAGTTACCATTTTAGGAGTATATGGTGGATTTAAGGAAGTTGAGCAAGACAAGATCAAGATGCTTCAAACCTTTGGTGCCTCTAAATATCAAGTACTGCAAAAAGTAATTATTCCAGCAAGCATACCTACTATAATCAATGCACTAAAAATAAATGTTGGCCTATCATGGGTTGGTGTTATAGTTGGCGAGTTTCTAGTATCAAGGGCTGGCATAGGACACCTCATAGTATATGGAAGTCAAATTTTCAGGCTAGACCTAGTTATGACCAGTGTACTGATTCTAGCAGTTCTTGCAGGTCTGATGTATCAAGGAGTTTCATATATTGAAAAGAAATTGCTGAGCTGGAGACAGTAAACTCAGAAGTTGAATGTTTATAAAACTTTGGTCTAAGGCCAAAATTATATGATTTTTTTGAATCCCATATAAACCCCTTCAAACTTCTGGTATAATAATAATATTATTTAGAGCTTGGAGGGATTTTCATTGTATAGGGAGTTATTTGATTTGGAACTACAAAAAGAAATGACTTCTTTTTACCTAACTCATTTATCAAAACTGGGTATATCAAAACCCTATAAGAAGGGTGAGGAGATCAACCCACCCCATGCCGATGAAATATATATAGTTATAAAAGGGGCTTTAAAGGAAGTTTTATATAGTACTGAGGGGGATGAGATATGCTTCTTCAGACTTCCCGAAGGTACTATTGGTGGTGAAATGGATTATTTCGATGGTTATAGAACCTGTGTCATTATGAAGTCTATTAAAAATAGCGTAGTTTGTTCCGTTCATCGTGATGTTCTAGAGAGGGAATTAATAAAGAATCCAAGAATCTATAGATATTTCATCCATAGTATTACAAGAAAATATCGTTTACTAATGCTGAAAATGGCCGACGATAAATTTAATGACTCAACGGGGAAACTTGCAAGTACATTGCTGCGTTTTGCAGCTATGCAAGAGGGGGAACTCAAAAACGATACTACTATCGAGTACAAATACACCTATACTCATGAAGAATTGGCAAAATATTTGGGATGCTCCAGAATCACAGTTACAAATTCATTGAATTTCTTTAAGGAAAATCATCTTATAGATGTTCAAAATAAACATATTACAATCAAAAATGTTGAAGGTTTAAAACAATATGTAAAGTCTCTGTGGCTTTAGATTGACAACCCAAAAAGAGAATCCCAGCTAAAAGGATTCTCTTCTATTTATTATGCAGTTTTTGTTGAGTTTTCTACATCGTAATCTATTTCATTTTCTGAAGCTGCTACAATAACTGCTGCCGATGCATCTCCAATAACATTTACTGATGTTCTTGCCATATCTAATACTCTGTCTATACCGCCTATCAACGCTAAGCCTTCAAGAGGTAATCCAACGGACTGTAAAACAATAGACAGCATAATGAACCCTCCGCCTGGCACCCCTGCAGTACCTATTGATCCTAATGTTGCCGTAAGAATAATTATACCCTGCTGAGCCATTGTAAGCTCCACTCCGTATACTTGAGCGATGAATAGTGCACATACTCCTTGATATAATGCGGTACCATCCATGTTTATTGTTGCTCCTAAAGGAAGTACAAAACTTGCTATTCTATCCGATACTCCTAGGTTTTCTTTAACTGATTTAATTGTTACAGGTAAGGTTCCTGAACTGCTTGTAGTACTAAATGCCGTAACAGCTGCTGGCAGCACTCCCTTAAAGAACCTCTTTGGACTAATTTTAGTAAATAGCTTCACACCCGTAGAATATACTATAAGTGCATGAAGCGCACATCCTGCATATACCGCTCCAACAACCTTTATTAATGGTATAAGAACCGATGGACCATTTGTTGCTACTACTGGCGTTATTAAAGCAAATACACCTATAGGTGCTAATTCCATTACCAATGCCGTTATCTTATACATTACCTCTGCTAGACTATCAAAAAAACTGATAAATGGTCTACCCTTTTCTTCCGGTAATGACGTTGCTCCTATGCCAAGGAAAATAGCAAAGGTTATTATTTGCAGCATATTTCCTTCAACTAATCCCTTTAGAGGGTTTTTGGGAACAATATTTAGCAAGGTGGATATTAAAGATGGTGCTTCCTTCGCCGCAATATCGGCGCTAACTGGAATACTTAATCCTGCACCGGGATGAATTAAATTACCTAATAAGAGTCCTATTGATACTGCAAATCCCGTTGTTATAAGATAGTACCCGATTGTCTTCCCACCAATTCTACCTAGTGTTCTAATATCTCCAATACTTGCTGCACCTACAATCAATGAAGATAATACTAATGGTACAATAATCATTTTGATAAGATTGATAAATAATGTCCCAAGGGGTTTGATAAATGTAGTGGCTATCGCTGGATTACCTGCTAACAAGAGCCCAACTATAATACCAGCTAACAAGCCAATAAGTATTTTGGTCGTTAATTTCAAAGCTTACTCCTCCTTTTATTTTTTGTTACATAATATTAACATTTCCCCTACGTATTCAGACATAATAAAAGCAAATAATACTGAAAGAATTCTAAAAATTCTTAATTCCACGAAAAAATCCCTAGACAGTGTGTCTAAGGATTTTGTTCAAATTTTATATATCATTCTTAATATTTACTATAATGCCCTCAATAAACTTCTTTACACTAATCTTTCCACGAACACTAGACTTAGCCCTTGCAAAATCCATTTGTTTCCTTACTTCCCTAAAATCAAATAAAGAACTAGAATACTTAATGAATGTTTCATTGCCATAATCCTCTACTCCTAGATTAGCAATATTTTTAAGAGCTTTAGTTATTGCCCTTCTTACTCTTTGCTCTATCGCCGCTACATTGGCGGTGATACCATAAGTCTTATTATATCTATCACTTAAATACTTGAATAAGCCAGATAGTTTATACTTTCTAAGACTTTTTTCAGTATCTCCATCTTGTTCTAACAGCCAAAGAATGATCTCGACGATATCATTAGTTCCAGCTTCACCTAATATACCTAACCTAGATAAAACCTTTTCAATTTTATCCTTGTCCCCAGTCTTTTCGCTCCCCTTATTTGAAGTATATTCATTAAAGCTCTGAATACCCTTTATGGCGTTTTCAAAGGATTGAATAACCTTGGTCATTCTTATTTTCTCCTTGACTTTTTCAATCACTGAAATCACTTCAATAACATTTATAGGCTTATTTATAAAAAATTCTATCCCTTCGTTATAAGCCTTTGCAATCATTTCCTTAGAAGTGACCTGGGAGATCATTATGAAATTCACCTTACTTCCCGCTTCCCTGATAGCTGAAACTATTTTTATACCATCAACCCTTGGTAATAATAAATCTATTAGGACAATATCCGGATTTAACCTTTTTATTTCATCTATAGCCTGCATTCCATCATCAGAAATCCCTACAATATCACCTAGATTATTCTTCACTATTATTCTTTTTAAGATATTTTGAACTACCTTATCATCCTCAATAATATAAAAGTCTACATTCAAAAGAATTTTTACCTCCTTTCAATTTCCACAGCAGGAATTTTTATTTCAAATACAGTGGTTCCGTCTTCTCCACCCTTAAGATATATCCTCCCCTTATAGTGTCTTTCGACTATATGTTTTACGTGGGATAGTCCTATTCCCGTTGACATTTTACCAGTCGTTTGATCAAATTTTGTGGTAAAACCCGGTTCAAATATTAAATCTTTCCCATCTTCTTCGATCCCCGTTCCATTATCAGAGACCTTAAATATATAGTTTTTTCCCTTCATAATCTGTTCAACTATAATTCTTCCATCTGCATCAATAGCATCAATAGCATTGATGATCAGATTATTGAGAATAGATATTAGTGGATAAAAATCACTGGTTTTGAAGTTATGCCTTACTCTAAATTCAAGAGAAATATTCTTCTTATGTATATCAATAAGTTTATGTGTATTATCACCGATTATTTTAAAAATTTCCTTTATACTCATATGTAGGTTTTCATTTTCCTCTGAAAGTGTCTTCTCCATTCCCAGGACCACCCTTAAGTAATCCTTTTTTATTTCATGAATGTTTTTAGATATATTTAAAGCCTTATCCTGTAACCTTGGGTCCTCTAGTTCCTCATATAGTTCATAACTCTTTTCCATCATATCCTCAATATCAATCATTGATTTCTTGAGGAAAAAAAGCTCCGTTTTTAATTTTGCAGTAAATAATAACAACTCTCTAAATTTATTTTCTTTTTGTTCTCTTTCAAAACTATTTTTATAATACAGGATTATCTGATAAATGAAGCATGTGATCAGAGACCTTAAGAGTCCAACAAAAATAATAACCAATATTACTCTATCGAAAAGAACGTCTGTCCAAAAACTTCTCAGAACAGCCTCAGCCATGTTTCCTACACTATCGCAAACCCATAAATATAAAATAAAAACCATGGGCTTATCAAGCTTACTTCTTATATTTAAGATCTTAAAGAGCAATCCATATACCAAATAAAACATAGCCACCGGTGAATAATGAAATAGTGTCTTCAAAAATGTTATATCACTATTTCCTATGAAATGTACAAAGCTCCTAAACAAAAACATCAATATGGCTATACTAGATGATACTGCCATTACAGAAACATCTTTGAAATATATCAGCAATAAAGACAAAATCAATACCGCAAGGGAAAACCTAAACCATTGCGAAAAGGGGCTAATATATACTTGTCCCATAAAAACAGTTACAACGCAAATAGCTAATATATTTTCTAATCTTTTTCTTTCGAGATTCAGAACCATACCTCCTTTCCACGAACAGTTAAAAACCCTATAGCTATACCACCAAAATATGCTCTATTTTAAATTATTAAATTAAGGATGATATTCGCATATGCAATTTCCTCATTTATAAAATATAATAATTATTCAAATTATTCAACAACAAATATTTATTAATTGAAAAATATCTATTAGACATATAAAAAAAGACCTGATTAAATCAGGTCTTAAAATCTATTTATCTTTATTGACTTCTCAGTGCTTCAACAGGCGGTACCGACGATGCGGAAATCGCAGGGTACACTCCAAAAAGAAGTCCCGATGATAATGCTACTACCGTTGCTATCTTTATAGCCTTAAAACTAACAGCTGTTTGGAATCCTTGCCCTTCAAATAGGTTAAGCCCCCAAACCCCTGCCGTAATACCTGCAATAGAGCCTATTATGCTTACATATAGTGCCTCTAAAAGGAACTGTAAGAGCAGATCCGTCTGCTTTGCTCCTAATGCCCTTCTAACCCCTATTTCAGTCCTTCTCTCGGTTACCGAAACAAGCATTATATTCATGATTCCTAGTCCCCCTACTAAGAGAGATACCGCTGCAATACCTCCAAGGAGTAGAGTCATAACTCTATTTGCCTTATCGGCTTCTTGAACAAGTTGATTTAAATTAGTAATTGTTATTAGGTCATCCCCTGCCGATGGCAATATAGGGCTAGAACCTCCAGAGTCCGATGGCTCTGGGCCAGCCTCTTCCTCCATACCGTCTTCTCCTTCTCCACCTTCGCCTTCACTGCTAGAGCTATATACAGGTGCTTTATCATCAATTCCTAGTCTTCTTTTTATAATTCTACCAAGCTGTACAATAGCCAAATCAGCCCCTTGCTTCGAGCCGGCCTTACCCCATATAGCAGTAACAGTTCTCTTTTCCACCATTTTTAGGGCTGAGGTATAGGGGATAACTACTTTGTTATCGATATCCTCTGCCTTGCCTGCTCCCTTTTCCTCAAGAACTCCAATAATCCTATAGGTCTGACCGTTAAGAGTTAATGACCTACCTACAGGGCTTCTTCCACCTAAAAGACTTGTTGCAACATTATACCCTAAAACTACAACCGGTGACCTTTGCTGTACATGAAGTCCTGTAAAAAAGTGACCTGTAGCTAGTTTATGGTCCCTTATAAAGGGAAAGTCATTATTTACACCTAAAATATTTATTTTCCCCCTAGTCCTTCTCCATCTTAAAGAGACCTTATCACTTACAACAGGGGTAGCTGCCTCAAGGCCCTGAACCCTTTCAACTAATTCTTCACCGTATCCAGGTTCAAATTCTACTGTGGGATCATGGGCTGTAATAGTGATTACATTAGCTCCTAAACTCTCAAACTGCTCTACTACTGCTCTCCGGGCTCCTTCTCCAATGCCCATCAAGCTTACTACCGAAGCAACCCCTATGGCTACTCCAAGTATAGTAAGGGCAGAACGAAGTGGGTTTGCCAAAATCCCGTGTAAAGCCATTTTTATAGTAAACCACCATCTTACTAACAAGGAGCCTCGTTTCTTTGTAAATTGCATAATTTATACCTCCCTTATTAGAATACAGAGATTCCAGTAAAGACTTTAATTTATACACATCCAAAACGCCTAAAACCGTTGAGTATTTGTATATGTATAAATTAAGTTTTACTAGGAACTCTCTATAAGTGGCTATCTAATTATCTTCACTCTTGCTATTACCTTCTTCTTTATTGTTCTTCACATTTGGCAAGATGCTATCCTTTGAGCCTATATGCTGACTAGGAAGCAGGTCTGCACTACTTCCAGTGACAACCAAGTCACCTTCCTTAAGGCCTTCCTTAACCTCAGCTATTTTGTCATTCATTAAACCTAGCTTAACTGGAACTACCTTAGGGCTTCCACTTTCATCTAGTACTTCAACCATATATCTTCCTTCTTCTTGAAAAATACCCTCCAAAGGCACAAGTAAAACACCCTCTGCATTTCCAGCATCAACGAATCCCTTGGCCTGCATACCAGGCTTCAGCTGAGAACTACCCTTAACATCGATATAGACATCATACTTTGTTATTCCATTATTTTCTCTGTCACCACTCATGTCAATCTGCGCTATTGTACCTTCAAAAACCTCACCTGGTACAGCATCAACAGTTACCCGAACAGGGGCATCAATTTTTACATTTATTACATCTATATCATCTATCTTTGCCCACATTTGCATAGATTCCACATTAAATATACTACCTATCCACTGACCAGATCTTACAGTGTCCCCTACCTTCTTCTCAAAATATGCTATTATACCATCTACTGAAGTGGTAATCTCAAGTTGGCCCAGCTTAGTTCTAAAATCATTAAGCTCCGATTTTAGATCTCTTATTTCCTCAAGCTTCTCTTCTATCGTATCCTGAATATCCTTACTGGCCATGGTAACTATTTTGTCACCCTTTTCTACCTCTTCCATATTATCAACATGAACCTCTGTAATTACAGCTTTAATCGTATTTAGTACCTTTTTCTCCTTTACAAATCCTTTAATCTCAGCACGGTGACCGAAGTATGAAATAACATTGCTGTCATATTTACTCTTTACACCTACCCTTACCTCCATTCCACTTTGTATCAGTCCTGGATTTACTCCTTCTATTTCAGCCATATGTACAAATCCCTTGGCAAAGTCATCATTCTTATTATCTTCAGAAGCTTTACCTGTATTTGGTACAGCATTAGAGTTTATTTTCGTAATTGCAGCCTCATAAAACCCATCGAACTCATCAAATGTAAGGACAACTTTTTGACCTACATTAACTTGCCCAAATTCAATCGGTGATAACTTTATCTTCGCTTCATATATTGTATTGTCAACAATTCGACCTATAACATGTCCAAGATCCAGTTCTTTACCATCTGACGCGTCTAGGTCTACAATGCTTCCTGTAATAGGTGAACGTAGTGTAATTCCTTTTAATGGGTTGATGCCTTCAACCTCTGAAACATCCACCCCTGTCATGTCGGCTAATTGCTCTATTTTTTGATCCAAAAGGTCCCCTTTTTCATCGACCTTCTTCTCAATTGCTGTAGAATCAAGCCTTGCAATCACATCACCATTTTTAACGGAATCTCCTTCTTCAACTAAAACCTCATTTATTGCAAATTCTGTTGATCCACCATCATATCTTCTCTCGCCAGGTACTCTAATACCGCTACCCCTTGAAGAGTCTAAAGAACCTTTAACCTCAACTCCAACAGAAATATCACCCTTCACAACTTCCTTTGTAGAATATATTGGTCCCTGAGCTTCTTCTACTTCCGTTGGCATAAGCTGATTATACGCATAAAAACCTCCACCAAGTACAATTATCAATAACATAACTATCATAGCAACACGTTGAAACACTACGCTACACCCCCAGATTTAACTTCTTCTATTTTTTCTATTACTCCATCTAATATGTGATATATCTTATGCCCATGCAACGCAACATCATAGTCATGGGTTACTTGGATTATTGTCATACCTAATTCCTTATTTAGTCTCTTAAAAATGTCCATTATATTGCCGCTGGACTTAGAATCAAGTGCTCCAGTAGGCTCATCAGCAAGTACTACAGCAGGCTCCATTGTAATAGCCCTTGCTATTGCAACCCTTTGTTTCTCTCCACCGGATAATTGTGATGGTAAATGATGAAGTCTATCACCCAGCCCAACTATTTCAAGGGCTTCAGTGGCTTTACGCTTCCTTTCACCACCCCATACCCCCCTATATATTAGTGGCAATTCGACATTCTCCCTTGCATTCAAATGAGATAATAAATGAAAATGCTGAAACACAAATCCTAAAAGCTCATTTCTTATATCGGCAAGCCTTCCATCACCCAGCTTTTCAATCCTATTTCCATCTATCTCATAACTGCCAGATGTAGGGATATCCAAGCATCCTAATATATTGAGAAGGGTAGATTTTCCTGAACCCGATGGTCCCATTATAGAGACAAATTCACCCTTGTCAATCTGAAAATCAATCCCCTTTAATACGTCAACACTAATCTGTCCCATTTTGTAGCTATGATGTATTTCACTTAATTTTAATAGCGTCAAGTACTACTCCTCCCTTCATCCATATTAATTCTATAATCAAAGCCAAAACTCCTCCATATATCATTCAGTTAACCATTGTAAATTATAACATATTATACTAAGAAAATTCCTTACAAAATGCTTACGTCTTTCTATAAGAAATTACTTACAGTAAAAAAACTTACGGCATCGAGCACTTTCGTTTTTTGTCAGATTTCTCTTCTAGAAATGACCTACAATAAAAAAAAGCCTCTGCATGGGGCTTTTCAAGTTTATTTAAATATGTGGTTAAAAGCAGTATATGTAAGCTCCTTAATTGGTGTAAACTTATCTATAACAGTTATGATTAAACTCAATATTCCTGCTAGCGCACCAATCTTATAAAATCTGTCCCTATTTTTCTTTTTCCTATATTCTTCTATCTCATATTCCCAGGCATACTTTCTACTGTCATTATATCCATTATGCCCATTTCCGGCATCTACTTTGTCATTTATTGCTGCCGAATTAGGATTAGCTGCCGTCATTCGCCTGAGTATCTCTTTTTTATTCTTTTCAAATTCTTTATCTTGAAATGAAAAACTACTCAACTTAATCCCTCCCTGTTCCTTGGTAACTTGATTCTACAAATTTCTTCTTTTTCCTTCAATATTATCCAACAAAATTTGTATTTTTGATTCAAAATCAAAATATAGGACAAAAGTCCTATAAAGTTTATAGTGTAAACGTCTTATCCATATGTGACTCAGAACTTAAGAAAGGAAAATAGCCTCTAAGATTTCCTTCAAGCCGCTGAAAATATTCAGTAATAACTTAACTCAGATCATTCATCAAATCTTAGAATATTTTACCTAAAGGTAATTTTCTAAATATATAGAAATAATTATTAATATATAAACATCTTGCTTACATTGAAGACAATACTGCTGTAGAGATTCAAGTAAAACTATTAATTTATACACATCAAAAACTCCTAGAAACGGTGAGTATTTTGATATGTATAAATTAAATTTTGCTATATGAACTCTATATAGAAGGGGCAATTATTTATGAAACAGAGATTTCTTTTCTATTTACTGTTTATATATATCATTTATATGCAGATCTATCCACATTCTACTCCTTCTTTATCATATGAAAGTTTTGCTTCAACACCTAAAAATTCTATTCGTGTAGTTAGCTATAATATACATTTCGGTGCAAGCGCTAACGGTAAGCCTGCTATATCTATAATATCCGACTTTCTTTCCGCAGTATATCCTGATATCCTTTGTCTGCAGGAGGTTGATAGAAATACAATAAGAAGTCTATTTCTAGACCAGACAAGTAAGCTAAATGAAGACCTGTCAATGGAAATAGCCTATGGTGAAACCGATAGTCTAGTCCCTGGAACAACGGGTAATCTTATCCTAAGCAGCTTTCCAATATTATATGTCGAAAATAAGAGTCTTCCTTCTTTTAAGTACAAAAGAAGCGCTTTACTGGCAACCGTAAAGACCCCAATAGGTAATATAAACGTTATCAACACTCATTTATCCCTTTCAAAGGATGTAAGAAAGAAACAAATAGATATTATTAGAGACTGGATTCTGCAGAGTAGACTTCCAACGATATTGGCTGGTGATTTTAATACAAACGATATCAATGAATTAGAACCTTTGCTTTTAGTCTTAAAAGATCCAGCGGAGAGTGAGAACAAAGCCCATATCACAACATTTGAAAACAAAAAATATAATTCTAGAATCGATTATCTATTAATTCCAAAAACATATTTTATCAAATCCTATAATGTCCCAAGGTTTCATTTTTCAGATCATTATCCAGTTATAGTTGATATATATTAATTGATAAATACTTAAAATACAAAAAAAGAATCTTCAATTTTTAATAGACAATAAAGGGACTGTCTCATAAAAGCTTCTCATGAGTTCAGCCCCGGGGTGTTTCAGAATGAGTGAAGTTCAAGGTTTTGAAATTCAGGGGATTTGGCTAGTACTAATATACGTGCCAAGTCGATGAACATTTCAAATAACGCAGAAATTCGCCTTTATGAGACATCCCCTACTACAATGCAATTCTCTTCGTATCAAACAACTTCTCCACCTTTTCTGCCATCCAGTCATGACAGGTGAAAATAAATATTTGTCTCCTTTGACTTATCTCCTCTAACAACTTCAAACTACTTTCAAGCCTCTCTTCGTCCCAGTTAATTAGTAGTTCATCAAAACATATAGGTAGAGCTTCTTTATCTCTGTCTAGATAATCTATCAAGGATAGCCTTAGGGCTAGGTATAATTGATTTAAAGTCCCTTTGCTAAATGTCTCAGAAACCTTTTTAGGCATTTTCTTCCCTGACTCCTTTACCATAATTGCATTACCTTCGTCATCCTCATCAATAAAGATATCTGTATACTTACCATTTGTAATAATATTAAAGTATTTTCCCGCATTCTTTAACACATCGGGCTGATTTTCTTCCTTGAATTTTTGATCAGCAAACCTAATCACCTCGGATAAAAGGGCCAATCTATCCCTCTTTCTAGTTGCCCTTTGGAGGTCATCCTCTAATATATTAAGTCTACTTTCTATCTCATCTAAGCTGATATCCTTGGACAATTTATTTATTTTTTCTTCTAATCTTGCCTTTTCAACGGACAATTCCTTAATTTTATGGTTGATATCTTCAAGCTCATCCTCAGCCCTTAATACTTCATAATCTAGAAAAATCCATCCATTTTCATCTTCATATCCTTTTATTTCCTTAACTAAAATATCCATATCAGGTCTTTCGTTTAATTCATCCATCAATGTATCGATCCTAGTCTTTAAGCTGTAATTATGCTCAACTATATTCAAGGCTTCTTCTATATTGCCACCGCCTATTTCAGTTAACCTAGCTCTATAACCCTGAACAATAGCCTCAATCTGCTTTTCTTTCTCCACAAGGAAACTAATATCTTTTTCTAATTCCATTATTTCCTTTTCATCATTTTCATTCAATAAGATCTTCTTTTCCAATTCTCCAAGACTGTCTCTTAAAACAAATATTTTTTCATCATCATTGATAAAGGATTCAAATGAGAATTGACTTAGGAAATTATCTAACTTCATTTTTTCCTTTTCATGTTCCCCTTCATAGTTGCGAAGGTCTCTTTTGAACTCCCCAAGTTCATAAACCATATCCTTAATCTTTAAAAGGCCTACCACAAACATATCATCCATATTATCTATCATAAGACTTGAAAGGGGGATGCCGGCTAAATAGTTCATTAAGTTCTTTTTATCTATTTCAAGCTTCTTTTCTAGCTCCTGAACGCTATGCCTTAATTCACCTAATCCATTCTTTTCTCTATTCTTCTCTAAGGTTCTCTTCATATTGATGTAACTGAGCATACCCGTTAATCCATAGATAAAGGCTCCAAGTCCGACTATCTTTAATGCGCTAATATTAGCTACAAGCCCCACTCCTGCACAAACCAACGCAAGTACTAATGAAATTATATATGTCTTTGAAGGGTCTAGATTAACCTCATGGGTCATTTTAACATCTCTTTTAAGCTTAGCCTCATGAAGCTCAGTGGCAGTCTTTCTATACTTGCTAACAATAATTTTCAACTCTGATTTATTCAGTTCTTCAAACCCGGACCGTATTCTATCATCCCACTTTTCTGTCAAAAAATTATTTGCCTCATGGATGATTCTATCCTTTACTTTACTCGTATTATATTTTGCCTTATTTATATTTTCTCTAAGGGCCTCGATCCTTGGAAATTTCTTAGCAAAGCTATTTATATTTGCCTTGTTTTCCAATATCAATTTATCCCTTTCACTTAATATATGTTTTTCATTTATCTTTTTCTCCAGCAATTGTTGCTTGTTATTTATTTTATCGCTGATATCCTTTAGATCTGCAATATCTTCTCTTTTCCTTTCTCGGATATCATGAGGAAGAGTAAGGGCCACCTCTTCATTTATTAGCTTTTCATTAAGAGCATCCAATTGTTCAAGCGTCTTCTTAATAGGACCTAATTCCTTGCCCTTGCTAAGTAAGGTTTTAATAAGTATCTTCTCTTCCTTAAGCTTCCTAAGCTCTGCGTCAATATTGTTTATCCTATTATCTGCCCCCCTTATTTCTTCTTCCTTAGCGAAGGCCTCTTTTTTCAACTTCCTAAGATCCCTAATTTTCCCATCAATCTCTTTAACAAGATATTTCCCTCTACCGCTTTCACGCCATATCTTCTCATACTCTACTCTCAAATCCTTTAGTACATCCCTCGTACTTCTTATTACCGAAGTCCCGTAGCACGCAAGAAGCTTGTCTTCTACTTCCTCCCAAGCCTTCCCCTGTATCTGGATAAGATCCTCAACCCGCAGAGAATAAATTTTATTATATATCTCTTGGGATACGTGTTTATTAATAGGCAATGGTTCATTCTTTATATCAATAAAATCTTCTCCAACAATATATTTTCCCTGGGGCCTGCTTAATAGCTTCCTATATACTATAGCTTCATCACAAGATGTGGTCTTTAAATATGCAGTAATTTCTATTCTTCCATTCTCCCATGAGGAGTATGGGTGCTGCTCGGCCTGGGCAGGAAGAAAACCATACATAACAGACTTAAGCAGATTGAATATAGTTGTTTTTCCAGCCTCGTTCATTCCATATAGAAGCACTACTTTTGAATCTATATCTTCTATAATTTTATTACCTGTAAATTTACCAAAATCATTAATTTCAAGCTTAGTTATCTGCATTTCTATCACCTACCATATAATTCAATACTTCTTCTTCACTTCCATCTAAGAGATGATCTATATAGGCTAGTTTTTCTTCATTCTTTCTTATTCCTTTCTTTGATAAAGGTGTATTCATAAGCCTGTCTAAAAGCTCCTCATTTCCTTCTACATCCTTTAAGAACTCTAAAACCTTTGAAAGCACATGATTTCCCTCTTCATACTCATTAATATCTATTAATGTAAGCAAATTATCTGCCTTGATTTCCAAATCCAGTAGGTCTAAATCAAGGATCAGCTCTCCAGCTATTTCATCTACGTTTTCCTTTGAGCTAAGCTCGTTCTTCAAGTAGGCCCTTCCCTCTAGTTCAACCCGTAGTATCAAGTCCCTGCTTGACAAGCTATTTTCTTCAATATACTCCTTTATTAGTCCACCAATATACCTTTTCAAATCCATATATTCCTTAATATCATCTAATCCCTTTATATTTAAGGTATGCCACTCAATTGTAGAAAGATGTTTAAATTCTACATTAGTATCATGATTTTCGTCTATGGTTATCATCAGTCCACCCTTTTTCTCTGTCTCCCTTGGATGCCTCCCCTGAATATTCCCCGGGTAATATATATGAGCTTTATCACTAACTCTTTGTCTCTTATGTATGTGTCCTAAAGCCCAATAGTCATAGCACTTTATCTCCATGTCCTCTGTAGTACAGGGTAAATATCTGTCATGTTTGCTAACACCCTTAGCATTTGTAACCATCGCATGGACTAACCCAATATGAATAGTCTTACTATCTTTAATTGGAAAATCCTTAACTAGATTTCTTCCTTCATTATTAGTTTTATGACCACATGATACAATTCTATAGGGCATTTCAGTATCGGAATTCATCATATCAAGTACTTCAACTCTGTCATCCTTAAATAAGTACACGTTATCAGGCCACTTAATTGAATTGACCCTGTAACTTATATGCCCGGGATCATGGTTTCCAGTGGCATAAAAAACCCTTATTCCCTTCTCCTTAAGTCTGTTAAACTCATTTACTAAAAATTGCTCTGTTCTAAAGGACAATTTATCGTTATCAAATAAATCTCCTGCAATCAGAAGAGCAGTGACTCCTTCATCAATGCATGTATCTATAGCTCTACTAAATGCGCTTCTGATTCCTTCCCTCAATCTCACCCTAAGCTCCTCACTTTTAGAGTAAAAGCTTGTATCTAAATGAACGTCACCTATATGTAAAAATTTAAGCAATTTTAATCCCTCCAGATATAACTGCAAAATTTGTTAGAACCCTATACCTATATTGTATCAAATAGAAATAAAATTTTATATCCTTGCAGGAATTAAAAGACAAATGAAGAATTTCTTTCTATTAGACAAAATTTTCGATATATTTGTACCTATTTGTAGATTATGCAAAATAAAAACCCAGGGATGTCGAATTTCTTTGTTTTTATGACCTAAATAATTTGTTGATTTTGTAAAACTATAATATTTTAAAGAGGCAGGTATTTATTATGAGTAATTCATACAAAACTAAATATGAAGTACTTAAAACCTTTAAAGAAGATCAGTATCAAACTGTTTTAATAGGTTCTAATAAGAAAAAAGATGATGATGTTGTTGTCATAAACATCCTACACAAGAACAAGATATCAAAAACCATATCTAAGTCACAATTCCCTAAGGGTCTTAATAATCTCATTCATTTAGAGGATATGGATAATGACTTAATTGTAGTAACAGAATATAAAGAGGGTACTCCCCTCGAGTCATATTTAAAGTTTTTTGATTCTACTATTAAACATAAGATTAATTTGGCCTATGAATTCTTGACAAGGGTAGTTAAGTATGATAATTTTCACAATTCCATAAAAAAGATACTAATTGATGAATCTCAAATATTAATAAAGGATGATCAGCTCTATTTTAATGAATTAATGTTCCTCGATGAAGATTTTGGTGAGCCTATAGAATTCAAAGTTATTGCTTCAAAACTCGGAGAAATAATTGAAAAAATTGTATTCTCCTTGGAACCTGAGGAAGATAAGGATAATGATCGTGCATCTCAAAGTATCTTAAAGCTTATTAATAAATTAAAAGGCAACGATCATAGTTATCAGAGTATCCATGCTGTTTATAACTCCTTTAGAAAAATATATATCTATGAGATCTTTATGGAGGATGAGAGTGTACCCGACGACGACGATAATGATGATGAACCTTCTAACGAGACTATCATGATACCACTAAAGGAAACCCTAATCTCGGAAACCCTAGAACCCAATGAAATTATTGATCTTAAAAATGAAGTTACTGATCTTAAAACTGAGATGGTTAATGAAACTAATAGTGATCAAGAGCATAATGACTCATTGGATGTCGATCAAACTGTAGAAGAGAGCTTTCACGAGGAATCAAGTGATACTAAAGACAGCTCTATGAATGACGAAGAACTTGCTATAAGCTTAAATGAAGTCTTTATCGGAAACGATGATGTACCCTATAATCCAGATGAGGATGATACTGCTAAGGAAAAAGGTAAGGGTTATGTAATAAAAATAGCCATAGCTATACTCCTTCTATCCGTGCTTTCATTTGGAGCATTAAAATTAAGTCAACCTATTTTAGATTCCTTTAAAACCGATTCTACTCCAGAAATAGCTAAACCCGAGGCATACTTTGTATATGAAAAGATTGCAGACTCATATTATGTTACAAGTGAGAGCAAAATCTATGGAGACGACAATGAATTTGTTGAGATCCTATGGAAGGTCTACAAGGGTGATAGTGTTCTCCAAGAAGTTAATCAAAAGGTCGATAGTAAGAAAGGTCCAAAAATTACGTTTAAAAACGAGGGAGAATATACAATAGGATTAAGTATAAAGGATAAATATGGCAACACCGATGAATATAAAGAGAAAATTGTTTTTAACAATAAATTTGAAATTGATAAATTGAAAAACAATGCAGGATCCGAAGAGAAGCTTGATAACCTAAGTCTTACTTATTCTAGTAGTACTATTGTCAAAGATTACAAAGCATTTAGAAGCGGAACCTATTCCCTAAGGCTAGGTAAAGAGGGGAAAAATAATTCCGAAAAAATAATTATAGATAATATTGATATTGAAAACAAGCCCATTGTTTCCATGTGGATTGCTTCGAGTTCAAAGGGTAAAGTTAGTATAACAGCAAGGGGATATCAAAACAACAAGCTCCAATTTTCTAAGGTAATTTCCTTTGTTCCAAAGGAAGCTAATGCTTGGGAGATGGTTGAAATCAGTGAAACCACTAAAAACATAGACAAAATCGAACTAGCATTTAAAGACTTTATTTCTCCTATCTGGTTGGATGATATTGAAGTAGGTTCATACAAGTAAGTAAAACGGGGCGTCTCATAATGATAAATTTCTGTATTATTTAAAATTCATTTATTCTGAAACACCCAAGGGCTGAGCTCATGAGATTCCATCATGAGATGGCCCCTTTTTTCTGGTCCTATAGAGACGAATTGGTCAGCCTCCTTCCATCATATTGACAAAGGCTAGATTTCAATACATCTTAGGATCTACTCAAAAAATAAGATAACCGATTCATCATATAATCAATGAGAATCGGTTATCCATCAGATTCTAATTCACCTAAAAGCACTGTATCATCTAACTGTATTGCTAACTCATTCCTTTCCTTTCATGCAAACACTTGTTACACTGTTACATTACTTCAATTTCCAAGTTCCTAATATCATATTGTACACTTATCACTGTTACATGATTAAAGCTTCAATGGTTCTTGGTTCTTGGTTCTTGGTTCTTGGTTCTTGGTTCTTGGTTCTTGGTTCTTGGTTCTTGGTTCTTGGTTCTTGGTTCTAATGTTTCATGTTCAATACTGACTTAAAAACTTTGATCCTAAATCTAAAATCTACTAGCTAAAAACATTGATACTAAATAAACTTCCAAATTCTAATGTTGCTGTTTCAACTATACAAATCCTAATTAAATCATTTAATAAAAGTGAATTAGAATCTGTTACAAGAAGAAGTATCTCTTCTTATTTATATTATACCACAAAAACGATGAAATATTCATAAAATTCTTGATAATTGCTTTTCCTATTTTTAACATAGCCAAAATCCTATATAAATTGCAGGTTTATCTATATATTCTATATATCTAAAAAAACTCCATACTTCTTTAGCCATTCTCTTCTTTTCTTGTAATCAGGAAGTACTGACTCAACCGCTTTCCAATATTCTTTAGAATGATTCATATGAATAAGATGACACATTTCATGAACTACAACATAGTCAATAATATCTATTGGAGCCATAATACACCTCCAATTAAACAGAATGTCGCCTCTAGATGTACAGCTTCCCCATCTCTTCTTTTGCTCCTTAACTCTAATCTTGTTAGGTTCTTTGCCCACGAGTTCTTTATAATACTCCACTCTTTCGGTAATCGTAGCTAGACACTTCTCTCTATACCATTTCTCCATAGCTTTTTTCAATAGATCAGTATCATCGTCGGAGACTTTGATATATATTTCTCCTTGCGAGATCCTTATATCAGGCTTTTTAATATCATCACGTAGTTCTATTTTAAGTGGGTATTTCTCACCAAGGTAAATAAAAAGCTCTCCGTCCACAAAATTTCGGCTTTTAGGCTTATAACCTATCTCCTTGATCGCATCAAGCTTTTTACATATCCACTTACTTTTTGATTTAACTACTTCCTTTATCATTTCTTGGGATAACCCCTTTGGCACAATTACCAAAACTATGCCTTCTCTATTTATCTGGATTGACATGGTTTTTCTTTTTCTATATTCTACATTAAAATCGATTCTTCTATTCTCTATATCCATTGATATCTTCATTATACATATCCTTTCAGAGCAGAAGCGTCTGAAGACGCATTATATTTGTAAGTTCTAAGTTTTTATAATTTCCTATGGATTATATTAGAAAATATATTTTTTGTCAATTATTAAGGCACAGCTTTCGCTGTGCCTCTTATCATATATTATTGATTTGCTTCAATTCTTTCTTTTAAAAATTCTATTTGCTCCTTAACCCATTCAGTATGCTTTTCATAGTTTTCAAATGCCTCATCTAAAATGTCATTAACCTTATCAGCGTCATCTTCTTTAACCGCTTCGATTAAAGATTTTTTAAGTTCCTTCATTTCTTCTCTTTTAGCTTGCCACATTTCCTTCTTTTCTTGTTTCTTAGCCTTCCATTCTTCCTTCTTATCTTTAAAATTACCCTTTAACTCTTGTATGTAGCTTTTAAGTTCTTCCTTTGCTTCTTCCTTAGTCATTTCTTCTGCTTCAACCTTAGCCTTTAGCTCATCTTTGTAAGCCGCTATTTCTTCTTTTTTATCTGCTTTTTTACTCCCAACCATATCTTTAATCTCTTCACGTAATTCCTTTAACTCTTCCCTTAGCTCTGCTCTTTCTTCAAACATTGCCTCCCAATTTACTAGGTCACCTTCAGCATACATTTCAACAATAGCAAGCAATCTCCCATGGTCTACATCACTGTACTTTTCTTTTATTTCCTTAAATATTCCTTTTCTTTCAGACGCAGGTTCGCCATCTTCATTTGCGAAGGCAAAGGTTGGAACCAATAATGACACCACCAAAGTGGTAACCAAAATACCTTTCATTAACTTTGAACTTTTTAACACTTTAATCACACTCCTTAGTTTATTTTTTTCCCTTGTTCATCTTTATTATAAATCTTGATTTAGGGATAATCTTGTGATAAATGTGGAAAAAGTGTGTAAAAATTTTACTCAGTTTCAACTCCACTATATGTATATTCATTTAAAAACATATTCTTATATTGCCTTTTTATTTTGAATTCCATAATTCCTGCTATCAGATTCTTTATAGGATTAATCCTCACCGATACATACCATTTAGAACCCTTTTCATAGGCTCCTATTTCACTAAAATACCTATAATCGGCAATAAATTTTGTTGGGTACTCCTTTGCTATCCTTTTAAAGACTCTAAAGGCTATTATTTGGTTTAGCTTCAGTGGAGGACGCTCCGCTCTGTTTTTTACTGCTCTATAGAAATCCTTAGCTTTTTTAGAAATCCTCTGCTCAGTTTTTACAAGTTCTCTATTAGTCATGGGAATAGGCAGCATAGAAAGCCCTAATTCATCTACCAAATGAAATCCTGAAGCCTCTACAAAGACTCTCATAACCCTATTAACAGCCTTTGGACCCATTGGACTTGCCGCCGTTGATACCACTAATGCCTTTTTATCAAAAAATATAGGTCTATGGCAGCGATATGCAAACCTATCAAAAAAGTTCTTCATTATTCCCGTCACATTAGAAACATATCCTGGAGAAGCAAAGATTACACCATCTGAATCTAGTATCTTCTTTTCAACTTCTATCCGCTCATCCTTATGGGGACAATATTCTTCACCGGTAAAAATACAGTTATGGCAGCCTAAGCATTGCTGCAAATCCACTCTGTTTAGATAAAGATACTCGAACTCAAGATTTTCTTCAAAGTCTCTTATTCTATTTTCCACTCTTTCTACTACTTTTGCTGTGTTTCCAATCCGTCCTGTACCCATTATTGCTAAAATCTTCACTTTTTACCTCCCATATCTAAAACAAATGCTTGTCACGACACACACTTTTGGGTTCAATGTTGTAGGTTGTAGATTTACATGTATTTTTTTTAATCCTTAATCTTTACATCGGGATTTTGTTCCTTATAGTTTATATTTTTCTCCTAATATTATTTATTTTTTTCTGACAAGTGGCACATTTCCAAATATTTTGATTTCTTACGCTAAAGAAAAAGCTCTTTTATATGCATCATATGGACCCATATAAAAGAACCTTTAGTTAGCTATTTCAAAATCAAGTTAATATCCTTGCTCCCATAGCATTGACTACAATTGTATGCTCCCACTGGGCTGACAAACCGCCATCTATAGTTTTCACAGTCCATTCATCTTCCATGAGTCTGCAAAAAAACATTCCCTCGTTGATCATTGGTTCTATAGTGAACACCATTCCAGGAACTAAGATAATATTATTTTCATTGGTATCATAATGATGTACATGGGGTTCTTCATGGAATCCAAGTCCGATACCGTGACCTCCTAGATCCCTCACCACCGAATATCCCATTTCATCAACGTATTTTTCGATTGCTATTCCTTGATTATTTAAGCTTTCATAGGGTTTTATAGCACCTATGCCTATTTCTAAACATTCCTTTGCAACTTTTACTAGCTTTTCAGCCTTATCTGATATTTTACCTATTGTATACATCCTACTGGAATCCGCATAGAAGCCGTCCAAAATTGTTGTGATATCTACATTAACAATATCACCTTCCCTTAGTACGGTTTCGTCGGGAATACCATGACAGATAACATCATTAATAGAGGTGCATAGGCTTTTAGGAAATCCATTATAGTCCATGGGCGCTGGAATACCTCCATTTTGTGTAGTCAGCCCATAAACAAATTCATCTATCTGGTTTGTAGTAATTCCTTCACATATGTACTCCTCTACTGCATCCAGAATCATTCTATTTAAATCTCCGCTTCTTCTTATACCCTCTATTTGTTCATCGGATTTTATTAAGCTTCTCGATGGAATCCTATATCCTTCTTCCTTGTACTTTCTTAACAGATTATCAGTTTCCAAATGACACTTTTTATACTTCATCCCACTTCCACACCAGCATAAATCATTTCTTGAAAGCTTCTCCATATACATTACTCCTTTTTAGTTTAAATGAATGTACATTGAACTAGTAATAATATATTCTACTGGCTTTATTAAGTTGACTATATATAGAGTTCCTAGTAAAACTTAATTTATACACATCTAAATACTCAGTGTTTCTGGGAGTTTTGGATGTGTATAAATTAATAGTTTTACTGGAATCTCTATATATGCGAAATAATCCTAATCAACCATTCCTATTCTGTTAAATGGAAAGAGTCTTACAAGGACCTTGCCCTTTATTGATTTGATTTCAATTGGGCCTAAATCTCTACTATCATAGCTGATCTGTCTATTGTCGCCCATTACAAAAACCATACCCTCAGGAATTATCATATCAACGTCTCCACGATCATAATCGCCATTTATATAATCTTCCTTCAATTTCTCATCATTAACATAGGTCTTCCCATCCTTAACAACTATTGTGTCTCCCGCTACGGCAATTACCCTCTTGATTAAAGCCTTATCGGTTCCATCGGCTGTCTTTAAAAATGTTTTAAATACTACAATATCCCCTTTTTCGGGCTTTTTGAACCTATATGAAAGCTTATCAAGCATCAAATAATCATTTTCATGGAGGGTAGGATACATTGATGGCTGTTTTACCATGGTCGGTCTCGCTATAAAGGTTGTAATAAGTAGTGCTATTATTATTGATACTGCTATAGTTTTTATCCATTCCATTATTTCTTTAGCCATTTTTATATCTTCCTTTCTTAGAACAAAGCCTTTTATTAAGATTCTCTAGGTGGACTTTGTTGAAACACATAACAGAAATTATATTTATCCACAACTTAAAAAAGTTTATAATTTCCTATGTGTTATAAACAAATCAAACGGGAACACTTTGTCAGATTATAAGTAATTCCATTGGGGCCATACAAGTTATTATACTTCTTTATAAATTGTCGAATTCCTGTCTATTCATATTTTATTAATAAAATATTAAGATTACGTTAATCATTATAAATACAAAAAAAAGAGAATCCTTCAATTCATAGGATTCCCTTTTCTTTAGATTTATAACTTATGCTGCTAATTTATATTCAAATACATTAAAGCTAACTTCAGCACTAATATCCTTAGCTCTTTCTTCTGTTATAGGAGCTAATTCGCCCTTAGTTTTGATATCTTCCTTTAACGCATCTCTTAATAACTCATAGTTGTTTGTCCATTTAACCTCTTTAAGAGTAACATATTCATCTTGTCCTCCTGCTAAGAAGTCATTAGTAGCCACTTTATATGTAGCTTCCATATCGATAGCAGTACCATCTTCTAAAGTGATATCTACAACTCTCTCATACTCTGGCTTTGAAGAATCATATGTAAAGCTTAATCCTGAGATTTGAAGCATACCCTTCTTTAGAGTAACACTCTGCTCTAATAATGCTTTTATCTGAGCACCAGTCATCTCACCAGTAACTATAGTATTATCAAATGGCATTACTTCAAAGATATTTCCTACTGTAACGTCTCCAGCCTTGATATCTTCTCTCATACCACCGGCATTAGTAAATGCTATTTGTACCTCAACCTTTTTCTTCATTACATCTGTAAACCAGTTACCCATTGCAGATGTTTTATCATAGTTTCTCATGATATCTTCAGTTGCTTTACCTAATACTTCACTGAAGATTGGCTTTAAGTCTTCATTGTACTTATCAACCATTGCTTGAACCTCAGCTACTGGCTCTACTTCTAATGTACCTTTTCTAACTTCTATAACTTCTACATTGTTAGCAACAACCTTCTTAGCATCAGTATCATACTCCAATGTGATATGACCAATCATTCTACCATGCTTATAACCCATAACAACAGGTATTTCATTAACAACACCAGTTACTATTTGATGACTGTGACCACCTACAGCAGCATCAGCACCAGTAACTCCATTAGCTAAATCAGCTAATTCTCCAGTTATTTCCTTTGTTTCTTTATCTTGTCTAGCAGGTATATGTCCTAAAAGAACAACTATATCTGCTCCTTCTTCCTTAACCTTAGGTATTAATTCATTAGCTACCTTAACTGGATCTTCAAAAGTATAATCACCAACAAAGTCAAGGTGAGCAGTAGTTGCTGTATCAGGAGTTGAGAATGCAATTACACCAATCTTTAACCCAGCTTTTTCAAATATTGCATATGGATTAGCCCAATCAACTAATTTTCCATCCTTGTATATATTTGAAACTAGAACCTTGTACTTTGCATTTTCAAAAGACTTATATGCAGTGTCTATTCCCCAGTCAAACTCATGATTACCGATAGTAGTAGCATCATAGCCTATCATGTTCATCATTTCAACTACAGGCTTTCCTCTAAGTAGGTTTGACATTGGAGTTCCTTGGAATGAATCCCCAGCATCTAAGATAAGAGTACCCTCTGGATTCATTGCCTTATAGTGGTTCATATAGGCAGCTAATTTAGCAGCTCCCGCTTCATATCCGCCTTCAAGCTTTCCGTGGAAATCATTAGTAGTTAGTATGTCTATTTTCTTAATATTGCTTGCAACCTCTGGCTTTTCTACTTCTGCCACTGGTGCAACTTCTTTTACTTCTTCTTTAGCTTCTTCCTTAACCTCTTCCTTTACCGCTGGCTTCTCTATCTCTACCATTGGTACACTCTCTGCCACAGCCTCTTTACTTGGCTTTAACAGCTTTTGTCCTGGATAGATTAAGCTTGGGCTTTTTAACCCATTGAATTCCGCAAGCTCTTGCCATTCTACGCCAAAGCTTTCTGCGATTTTCCATAGTACATCGCCTTCTTTAACGATATGGAAGTCTTGACCTTCTGCACTTGCAATAATAGGGCAAACTAATAACGTAAATATCATTACCAACGCTAGTGCTTTACTGAAAAATCTTTTTTCTTTCATTATGAATTCCTCCCTTATTCGATTTTTTCAACAAATTCCACTTGTCTTAATTCTATGTTTGTTTAAATTTTCCTGCTTTTAATTATCAAAAAAATACTTTTGTTTATTTTTATTTTGACCAACAAGATAGAAAAACCCTAAGACCACGTACTGGCCTTAGGATCAAGCATCGATTTTTCTATGAAATTTTATCAAAGATCTCAAAAACCTCGTCAAAGGTATTAAGTTCAAAGTAATCATCAAAGTCCTCTTCACATAGTTCATATTCACTTAAAACAAAAACATAATTATCAAAATAATAATATTTAAATATTGCGTAGGCTGAAAGATCCATGTCTTCAAAGGGCTTTTTAATTATTTTCTTATAATATACTTTAAAATCTATGTAATAATTCTCTTTGTTATACAGCTTTTCCCTTAGTTCCTTTAGGAATATCTCCTGCTGATTAATAATATACTCCTGCTTTATCTCCTCAGTATAATTGAGCTGCTTAATTACCGGAGCTATACTACCGCTTATTGTATCTATCAAAACTATTTCCTCTGGCTCAAGGCTTTTCTTAGTTTTTGATACCACTATGTATCCTAAAACATTCTCTTCCCTATCAAAACTCATGTTATCTATCATTATTGGTGAAATAACTATACAGTTGCTGTCTCCTATGTCCTTACATAATTCTTCACCAAAATAATCTTCATTGTTCACTGAGGAAAACTCATAGGTAATACCCTTATCATCTATTGACTTCCATATATCGGTTTTCTCTATTGCCTTGATCTCAGTATCAAATCCAACCCTATTTATTATTTCATATTGTCCATTCTGTTTAAAAATCATAAAGCCTTTTTGAATATTAAATCCAATATTCAAAGTCCTCATAACCCTCTTAGAAATCTCTTCAACACTGGAGCTTGAGTTTATACCTTTTATAATTTTACCCAATCTTTGAACAATATTAAATTTCTTTTCAATATTACGCTTTTGCTCTCCTATACGCTTAAACAACTTTGCATTGCTTATAGCTATATATATAATTGAAGCCAAACTTTCTATTAGGTCAAACATCATACTATTATATTCTCTATCATTCACGGGCTTGCTGATAGTTATAAATCCAAGTACCTTCTCCTTAACTATCAATATAATATATTCTGCATCCAGCTTCTCAAACTCTTCCCAGTTTTTGAAAATACCTTTAATTTGTTCTTTGTCTCGCTCATAGTGTAGAATTATCTTATTGCTATCATACTCATCCTTTAAGAGTTGAAATTCTGTATGGTATTTTGAAAAGCTAAAGATATCTCTATAGCTTCTTATAACAATATTTTCACTTATCTCGTCGTATAGCCCGAAGGTAGTTATCTTACTACAGGCCACTTCACCTATGATATCTGTGCATAATGTATATACCTCTTCAATATCCAACTCAGATAACAAATTTTTAGTGGTTTGATTTATAAAGAAAAGATTGAATACCTGTAGGTCCAATTCCTTGTTCTTTTCCTTCACTTCCTTTGCATAAAGGGTATTTTCAAAGGAACTATTTATAAGCCTCATAAGGGTAGTTGCAATATTGTAATCACTATTATTTAATTCCCCTATAACCTTTCCATCTGAGATAATAAAGCCTAAAGTTTTATCTTGAACAATCAATGGAATTATAAGCTTAGGGTTAAAGAACTCTATATCCTTAGGACTTAGAAAATCCGGAAAATTCGATTTTATTATATTTCCGTGAAGCCTTCCAATATCGTCGAGCTTTTTTGAAACATCTATTTTATAGGATTCTATATCATATTTCCTAGATCTATATAAAACATACTTGTTATCTTCCCTTAGAAATATAGCACTTGCATTAAGGGTTAATATTTCATTTACAAAGTCAAAGGCATATTTGGCAGTCTGGCTCTTATTAAATCCTTGAGAAAAGAAATCTATTGCATAGAGCAGTGCCTCATGCCTATACAGCTTTTTTGTTTTGTCACCATTGTTCATCAGTTTTCCCCCTAAATGTTTCAGTAGCAATTATCCCATATCATCATTCCTCATCAAAAAATAGTTCCCTACCATTTATATAAAAGGTCCCCTTGACCAAAGAATTTATTTTTCTTGTTACCCTCTTAAGCTCTAAGTAAGTTTTTGGATATGCCCCGGCTGATATAGAAACTTGGCCCTCACCCTTGGACTTGAGTATCTCTTGAAGCAGTATTCTTCTTTCATCGAGCTGAGCCACCGCTTCAACTAGCTTGTCATACTTTTTAAGCTGCTTATTATAATCCTCTATTAGCTTCGCATCTTCGTTGATAGAAAAGTTTAGGTCATATATCTCCAGATCAGCCTTCAACTCCTCGGCATGAATTACTAAGGCCCTGTATTGTTTTAAAACCTCTTCAAATTCTTTTTTAATAGCCACCCTATCAAAACCATCAACATTTACGTTTGTTCTCTTTTCAAATTTATTCCCGATAGTCCCGGTAATAATTTGGCTTCCAGCATATACGTTTCCACCGATTAATCTTCCCGTTATTCTATCCATCAATATTTTTTCTGCCTTCAAATCACAATCTATCGAATAATATCCAATATCTATTTTTCCCCCGGCAGTAATCGTTGTCTCATTACAATACTTAACGTAGACGTCCCTTTTGGCATCGATTTCCGTAGCAAGCTTTCCGTTAACTCCACCCTTGATAAAAATACTCCCGTTTGTGGAATGTATCTTACCAGTAGCCCCAATACCCATTGGGCTAAGTATGGAGATATCGTGCTTGGCGGTTATTGAGAATCCATCCTTTACAGTTCCCTTAACCGTAACAAATCCGTCAAAATCAATATTCCCACTGGAATAATCAACATCACCTTCTAAGACAAGGTGATTCTCTACGCATATCTTCCCCTTCTTAAAAGCAACCGCACCATCTACTAAAGCCTCTAAAACAAATTTACCATCCTTAACCTGCTGTGTAATGGATCTCGTATCATATCTTAAAAGCTTGTCCTTACCCTTTTTGGGAGATAACCTTTTACCCGTAACAGTGATTCCATCCTTGCCTCCTGTGGCCGGTATCTTGTCTCCCAGCCAGTCCCCCTTATAAACAACATCGATTAAGTTGAGATCATAATAGTTTGCAGTCCCGTCTTGCCTAATCTGAGGCTTTCGATCGGAAAGCTCGTAATATGTCACCTTAGCATCCTCACCATTGATTGGCAGTGTCCCCTGTGCCACTAAAAACTCCTGATAGGATGGAATCTCACCGTTAATGGCATCGGATATTATACCTTCTTTAATCCCATTCCTATTTAGCTCAATAAGAATATCCGTCATAACATTCTTTTTATTTTCAATGATATAATCGTCAGGATGATTTACCCTGACCTTACACATCATTTCATCCTTAGATAAAATGACTTCAATTCGAGGCCTGAATGCACCAATTTTGACCTCCTGATTGCTTGCAGTCTCCAGAGCCTTTTTCAACCCTAAAAAGTTTGTCAGCATCACACGAGGACTCTCTTCTAAAATTCCATTAAAGCTTCTCATATCAAATCCAGGCATACTAACTTTTATAAATACCTCGTTATCATGCTCAAGCAAATCAAAAAAATCATTACTATATATGTTGTCATAAAGAATCATGGAAACCACCTAACTCATCAGTAATATTTAGATTTATTATATACTTTTTCACAGGTAAAAAAATATCAAATTTTGTCGAAAACAATAATTATTATCATACTATTAAAAAAATCTAAGACACTCCCTGTTGTCCATCCACGAAAAACAGAAGTGTCCAAAAAATCCCACCTAGGCTTCATTGCTTATGGAAAAGCATACCTTCTATTAATAAGTTTGTGTAAATAAATAACATAGAATTCTAGAAAAAATAGAATACAGACGAAAATGTGACATGGGGACTGACCCATCTGACACGCGCTCTTTCCAGGGTGTCCGGGGGTATGTCACCGTGTCATATTTTCACACCCTCGTAACATAAAACCAAGAAAAGAATATATAGATATAGTAATCTAGTTCTATTTACAATAGATATATCGGCAAATTTATAAATTATATTAACTTACTACTCTAATAATAATACATAATCTGTCTCTTTGAATCTTCTATTATAGATGAATATCTATATATTATTCTTCGTCCTCAATACAAAAAATCCTCTATTTAATCCGATAAAAATAATTTATACATAATAAAATAGTTCTATTACCCCATTTTTGAGATCTGTGATTGTAAAACCAAGTTAACTGGGCTATTCACAGTCCCTCGACACCAATCATATACTACTAGTAGGAAAGGGTTTATGACCCTTCCTCAAAGCATCAATATCAATGTAATAAATAGTTTTTTTCAAAACCCACTTGATATAATAAACTATATATGATAGCATTAATGAAAATATTTCAAAAATACATTAAACACGGGTGATAAATCATGATCATCAATAATTTTAACATCATAAATCAATTCTCACAACTTCATCATCATCATTAGAGCAGAGTTTGTAACTATGGACATATAACCATGGACGCGAGCTCTAATTGTATTTCAATTAAAGGGCTCGCATCTAATGGTGATTAAATATAATCTTAAGCCATATAGGTGTAAAAGCCTATATGGCTTTTTTATTTTCCCTTTTTAAATCAAAAAGATCACTCAAAGATCTATAACAAAAAAATCAGGAGGTATAATCATGAATCTTACAAATTTAAAAGGTACAAAGGACTTTTTACCTGAGGAGCAACAACTCAGAAACAAAATAAGAAACACACTGGAGGAAACCTTCCAACAATTTAGCTATATGCCATTGGAAACACCAACAATCTGTCTCTACGATCTTTTAGCATCAAAATACGGCGGTGGTTCAGAGATACTAAAGGAGGTATATACCCTCGGTGACCAAGGAAACCGCGAATTGGGATTAAGATACGATTTAACCGTACCCTTCGCAAAGGTCATAGGCATGAATCCAAATCTCTCCATGCCCTTTAAGAGATATGAAATAGGAAAGGTCTTTAGGGATGGCCCCGTAAAAACAGGAAGATCAAGAGAGTTTATCCAATGTGACGTCGATGTGGTAGGGATAAAATCAATGCTGGCAGAAGCCGAGCTAATGTCCATGGCCTTTCAAGCCTTTGAAAGGCTAGATCTAGAAGTCTATATATCCTATAACAACAGAAAACTCCTATTTGGAGTACTATCCTCCATAGGGGTCGATGAAGCCAACCTAGGCAGTGTAGTACTAACCCTAGACAAAATAGAAAAAATAGGATGGGATGGCGTTAAAAAAGAACTTCAAGAAAAGGAAATCGATGACAAAACCATCGATAAGTTCTACGACATATTAAACACTAAAGAAGGCAACATCCTAGAATTCTTCCAAAAGAACTTCGACAGTCCCCTAGTAAAGGAAGGTATCGAAGAACTAACAGAGCTAAATGACTACCTAAACAGCCTAGAACTCCTAGACAAAGTAAAGTTCAATGCCTTCCTAGCCCGCGGCCTAGGCATATACACAGGAGCCATCTACGAAATATTTCTAAGCGACGGCAGCATAGGCTCCAGCATAGGAGGTGGCGGAAGATACGACAAAATCATCGGAGGTTTTCTAAATAACGGAATAGAATACCCAGCAGTAGGCATATCCTTCGGTCTAGACGTCATCTACACAGCACTAAAAATGAAACCCGAATCCCAGAAAACCTCAATGATAGACCTATTGCTAATCCCATTAGCCACCGAAAAACAATGCCTAAAGATCGCCAACAACCTCAGAAAAGAAGGCCTAAGGGTAGATATCAACATGAGCAAAAGAAAACTAAACAAGATCCTAAACACAGCCAACAAAAAGAACATCCCCTACGTAATTATCATAGGAGAAAACGAAATATCATCAGACGAGGTAACCATCAAATTCATGACCACAGGAGAAACAAAGAAATGCAATATATCAGCTATAAAAAACACCCTAAACTCAACAATAACCAAATAAAATATAGCCATCTTTCAAATCAAGTCTAACCTCACCAACCAAGTGAAAATGTGACAGGGGACGGACCCATCCGACATGCACTCTTCCCAGCGTGTCTGTGGGCCCGTCCCCTGTCATATTTTCCAACCTAAGAAGCAAAACATATCCAATCTCTAAAAGCCCTTAAACCCACCATCAATAGCCTTAGTAGGACAAGCCTCCCTACACTCGCCACACCTAATACATTCCAAACTATTAGGCCTCTTATAAACCTCAACATCCATCTTACAGACCCTCGAACACTTCCCACAACTCGTACATCTATCACTATCTATCCCATACCTATAAAAACTAATAGGATTAAACAACCCATATATAGCCCCCAATGGACAAAGCACCTTACAAAAAGGTCTAAATATTATAACCGAAGCTACAACAGTAACCACAAGTATCCCCATTTTCCAAGCATATAAAACTCCAACACTCTTTTTAAGTGCTGCATTAGTCAACACCAGCGGTATCCCACCCTCTAATGTCCCGGCAGGACAAATATACTTACAAAAAGCTGGATCACCCATGCCTACCTTGTTAACCCATAACATAGGAAGTAATATAACAAACACAACCAATACACCATACTTTACATACTTACTCCACCTAGGAAGACTAAACTTTTTAGACCGTATCTTATATAGCAGCTCCTGCACCAACCCAAAGGGACACAAGAACCCACAAACAAACCTTCCCATAGTCACACCAAACAATATCAATAGACCAAATACATAGTATGATATCTTGTACTTAGCACTCCCAATTACAGCCTGTAGTGACCCTATTGGGCAAGATCCAACTGCACCTGGACAGGAATAACAATTCAGCCCAGGTACACATACCTTCTTAGAATAACCCTTATATATCTTTCCCTCAAAAAATCCCTTTATATTTGCATTAGTAATCAACGCACTGACTACTTGAATTATCTTTCTATGTACTCTAACCAATCCCAATACACTCCAAACAAATATTTATTGCCTTTGTAAAAAGCTTCGCTACCTCTCCCCTGGCTATACCCATAACTATAAATAGACATCCAAATACTAAAAGACCTATCCTCGACATTCTTACACCCATAACATCACCTAAAATAATTATTCTTTATTGCCAGCTAGTATATCTTCAATAAGCCCCTTAAAGTCTTCAAATTCACTGCCACCAGCTACAAAGGTTTTAAGTATCTCTCCCTTTGAATTAACGAATAAAGTAGCAGGTACATAATCAAATGAACTAACTATATCATCCTCTAATACCTTATCTGGAATAATGTTAGTATACTTAGCATTAAGCTTCTTAAGTATCTCGTTAGCGCCATCTTTTTCCTTATCAGTAACAAGTCCCATTACCTTAACTTTCTTGTCCTTAAAATGATTCTGTATCTTTTCAAGCTCGGGGATCTCTTCGACACATGGTCCACAAAATGTTCCCCAGATATTCAACACCGTTAAATCATTTTCCGCAAAAATCTTATTAGTAACAACATTCCCTTCTAAATCCTCAGCAGAAAATTCCCCTATCTTCTTTCCCGCAACAGGGTTCTCATCAGTCTCTTCCGTTGCATCTACCGCTTCTACATTTGGTTCTCCTTCATTTACCTCAGATACCTCTTTCTTACCACAGGCAGTTAAGCCCATAAATAACGAAATACATAACATTACAACTATTAATTTTTTCACATTTATACCCCCTTCTTTTTTTAACACAAGTCATTATAACTAATCCGTATGTATTCTTTGTGTCCTTTCTGTATCCTTTTTCGTTATTTTTTACATAAAATAGCCCCTTAAGAAATCTAACTTCTTAAAGGGCTTATGTACGAGATATAGCATTACTTTTCACCTATTTTCTTTTCTAGTTCATCTATCTTTTTCTCTAACCTATCGATTCTTCTATCCTGCTCCCTAACTATCCTTGGTAGTTTAAATAATCCAGGTAATCTAAATAGCGCGTAGAAAGTGACACAGTATATTGCTATTATGATTAATATTCTTGTTATATCCATTACATAGTCTAAGTTAAATACCGCTATTCCGAGCGTTAATCCATCCATAATATATCTCCTTTTTTCTTATATAAAGTCTATTACCTAGCACTAAAAATACTTCTTCATAAATCTCTGGTTTCCTTCATTATATTTTATGAATTTTTTCTTAATGAATTCTTAAACAAAACTTTCTGTAATTTGACTACTAGTTAGATTTTTTCTTTTTGTGTTTTTTAAGTTTCTTGTATGCAAGCATGATTAATAGGATTATTGTCCAAGCTACTAGTCCGATTATCCTGTCTTTTAGTGGTATTCCTAATAGCATTTTTTTCTCCCCCTTGGTTTATATAATGAATTTTCCTATTTCACTAAGATTGCTCTGTATATGACATTGTAAAGTTTATAAAAACCAACTTAAAAGTTTGCTCACTTTTTATCGTTCTTCTCTCCAAATGAAATTTCTTCTAATGGTATTTGAAAAAATTTAGCAAGCTTTTTTGCTCTGTTTAGACTAGGGATTCTATCACCAGTTTCATACATTGCAATTGAACTCATTGGAATTCCAGTTTTTTCACCTAATTCTCTTTGTGTTAATTCCATCTCTCTTCTTAATTCTCTAAGATATTTCAGTAAAATCGCCTCCTCGTTTAATCACGTTACGTGAGTTTGTTTTTTATAATTATATCACATTTAGCGAGCAATTCAACCAATTTTATACATTTTATTCACTTTTTGTGAGTTTCATTTAATTTATTTGATACTTCTCACATTTAGTGATAAATTTGTAATATATGTATCTAAAAATCTTGATGATAATAGGTGAATACTATGCACAATAGATTAAAGAACTTAAGAAATGAAAAGAAAATTACTCAACGTCAATTAGCAAAACTTCTTAACTTGTCTCCGAGTACAATAGCGATGTATGAAACTAGTAAGCGAAAACCCGATTGTGAAACATTGCAGAGAATTGCTGATTTTTTTAATGTGTCGACTGATTATCTTCTTGGGAGAACAGATATTTTAAATCCTTACATAGAAACCACTGGAGATATTTCTCTTGACCTCAGTGGTCTATCTGAAAAGGATATTTCTAAAGTTAGGGAGTATGTTGAGCTATTGAAACAGAAAAATGATTTAGATGAAAAGATTTAGAAATGATTGAGTCTATAGAAAATAGTTTGATATGTTCCTCTTGTAATAGACAGTTAAAATATAAAATTTGGACTAGACCTAAAAAGTAGATATGATAATAGTTTATTCGTTCTACTGAAGTTTTTCATACTATCTATTTAAAAAGTTACCTAATATATATATATACAATATAATCAACCAGATAAATTACTCCCTTAGTCAGACTCAATTTCTGATGAGTTCTAGGTTTCTGCTAAAGATTAGTAAAATGCCCTCATCTTGAATAGATAGGGCATTTTCAAGCTTATATAATAATTTACCATTACTTAAGTTACACTTTAAAACTCTTTTTGAATTTGATATGTAATTCATTAAATAACTTATCATGAATACCACACTCTTATCAGAATGTGCTAACAGACACCATTATATTGATCTATAAACGCTTCTTTATTTACCTATCATTTTTGCATCTTTTAATGCTTTAAATTCATTTATATTACTTATTTTATCCACGAAAAAATTTACCTGCCAGGTATATTATAGTTATTACAACTCTTAATTCTATCGATTTTAATAACTATATCAAGCTTTTGTAAATTCTCATTAAGTTCTATAACTTTAATTTAATGTTTGAATTAAGCTTTTTGCCTTTAACTTATATGTGACTTTAATAATTCAACACATTTTATCTGTTCAGTCTTTTCAAGGGCTTTAAATAACTCCATAACAGATTCAATTTTCAGTTCTTTAAGTCTTTGTAACACAGCGGCTCTACTATCTGCAATTATATCTATATTTTTCTTAAGAAGAAATTCTGGGAGAACTTCTGTCTTCGCCATAAAAGATTGACATTTTTGAGCATTCCAATTCAAAACGCTATTTATTTCGTTAATTTTAATTTTCTCCATCCAAAACTTATTCTCATTAATAATTTCATTCTGAGTCTCCTCGATATAGTAATTTAGCATATTATTTAAATCTACATCTTCTTTATATTCATCATATTTTACAATAAGCTTCTTTACTCTAGCCTCTCTATGTGCTAGTTCAACATTTGTTCGAATATCATTTAAATCATTAAGGCACGAGGTAATTACTCTGCCGATAACCTCAATGTAACCCTTCTCCTCATGTCTTATTCCTTTTTCTAATAATTCATGAATTAAACTTCGTGTATCTTCTGCATCTTCAATAGTTTTAATTTCAAATGCTTTATCGTATGCTAATGTAATTTTATTCTTAATATCCTCAAGTCTTTCATTTGCTTTTTTAGTAACCTCACCTAATCCTTTAAGATATTTTCCCCTACTGATTTCATCAATAGCCTTATTTTGTTTTAATAGATTAACTAATAATTCTGCTTCTTTTTGATAGTTTAGCAGCTCTTCTTGAGTAGAATATTGAGTTGGCTCAGTTACTTTCAAATACGTTTCACACTTTTCTACTGCTTCTTGAACTTTTCTAATATTCTCAATGCTACCTGTCGTTATTTCCATGCGAGAAAGAGTTTCAGTACATAGCCTTGAATATCCAAGAGCTTTAAGGTTTTCTGCTAATTTTTCTAACCACTTTCTATATGGTCCAACGCCAGAAACAGACATACACTTTTGCTTTTTTAGAAAACTCATATATTGATGTTCAATTATTTTGTTGCCAAACTCGGATATTTTTTCTAACACTTGTAGTTCGTCATTTGGAATTTCAAAATAGCCATTACCCTGACTCTCATTTTTTATTAGAGCCCTACTTCTAACCATAGAATTTAGTAAGTATTTGTAATCAATCCTACTATCTGTTCCTTTATTAAACTCCCCTTTAATATTATTAATTTTATTTCTCAAATCTTTAAGTTGATTAATCCCAACTTCCAAACGCATATGGCAAGCTTGTACTTTTTCAGCTAATTCCTCCGGTGGATCATTTTCTTTTTCGAGCTCATTCAGTTTATCTAAAAGCTTTTCAAACCTTGAAAGATTTAATTCATGCTCAATTTCATTACAAAGTAGTTGATACTTCTTGAGATAACCTTCAACATTGACTTTAACAACGTATGAATTTTCTAATATAGGTAAATCTACCCTTTTATCTTTAAAGTATATAGTACTCCATTCCGAATACTTGATAATTTTATCATTATACAAAATCTTTGCCTCAATCCCTTTAAAATGAAGATATACTGCTAAAAACAGAGAAAAGGAATACTCATTCATTCCAATAGGAGCAGAGACACAATAATTATGCAAATCCATTAGTAACATTTTTTCGTCTTGACTAAATTTTTTATCTAGTTTATTAAATAATTTATATAAGTTCTTATTAGTGGGATATTGTAGTTCATAATTATTATTTAGAACCCCCCACCCCACTTCAGAATACACCAGAACATTAGATACGATATTTCTCATACTCTTATCTTGAACCTGAATCCAAGTATAATTAATAGCGCCTGCTAACATACTTTTTGCAATCAAACTTAGATTCTTTTTAGGTAAACCTAATTGTTTATTAGTAAATCCTTCAAATGGAAATGGAATTATATCTGGATAAATTTCTTCAAATTTTTCTTTTAGAAGAACCTTCATTCTTCTTTCTACTTTTCTAATTCCATTTTCAGTAATAATCTCTCTTTTACTTTGTAACTTTTTAAAAGTACTTCTCATATCAAGATCATTATTTTCGAAAAACTTATCTATAAATCTACTATATTTACTTTTATCTTCCTTAGAAAATGAAGATATTACACGCTCATTGAAAAAAATCTTATACAGAGCGTGTTCACTATCATCCAACAACCATAATACAACAGGATATCTGAATATCTCATATTTTTTATACAGATCAACAATTTTATTACAGTCATCTTGCTCTGATAAATACACATAAACAAAAACACCTCTCGTTGTATTAACTTGAGTAGCTTTTTTTATTGATTCACTTAAAGACTTGAAATACAATTCATCAAGTTCATTAATAGTCTTAAACTCTTGTTTATATGACCATTCGTTCGTTTTTATGTTATATACTTTAGGAAAATCTGTTTGTAAATCAGCAATGACGCCAAGTTTATTTTTTATTTCGCCTGTTATAAGAGCTTCCATTGTAATATAGTCGAGCCTATTTCTAACCCTATTAAAATGAACATTAAAATCATTTTGTCCAGTTGCATCCTCAACAAAATCAAAACCAAATCGCTTTTCGTCATAGGAAATGATACCGATTTGTTCTTCCATATATTCTAAATCAGAACTGATAGCTTTACTATTAATCCCTGTAAGATACATAAATGCTTTTAGCAATTCTTCTTTTGAAGTAACTCGAAATTTCAACAACTTATAAACTAAAATCGCAGATAGCATAGTAAATTGTGCACTTCCTAATTTTTCACCATGTTTAACAATGATTCTATCAAAAAGCATACAATTTTCACTTCTTTGCCTACCTTCCTTTTCTGCCAATAGTAACTCGGTAAAGAAATCCCCCTTTATAATATCCGTAGGATAAATTTGAGGTAACCTTCCTAATTTTGTTATTTCCTTATTACTTATTTTTTTTATTGAATCCATAAAAAAGTTTAATGCGGATCTTTGCTGATACCAATCAGACAAGCTAGTCAATAACAATACAGTAATTGGATTCATTGGGTATGTACCTTTTACAAGAACATCCAAGAATCTCTCCTTATCATTCCATATACCTTTTGAACTTACATAAGTTGACCACTCATTAATATCATGAAAGAGCCTCATATATCCTTTTTCATTTTCAGTATATTCAAGTGTATCTATGATATATTCCTGAAACAGATGTCTATCATTTCGAATTATAAGATTAGCAAATATTGTTTCTAAATTACTTGATAAATAGATTTTTTCACCAGACTCATATCTTCCAATATATCTTGCGATACTGGATGATTTTTTAACACGAGCCATATATGCTTTTAGATCCGACTGAATAAAACCTATCAATATAATATTATTATCCGAATCTTGTATTGTTTCATAAATTTGTTGCAAAGCTGAATCACCTGCAAGTTCTGGTCTATCTGCCGCAAATTCAATATATCTCCCAAATTCATCAAACAATATTAATATTTTATTAAATTCACCATTTTCACCACAAAGTCTTTCATTCAATTTTCGTAATACATCACTAGCTGTAATACCTTCATCCCACCTGATTCTAGTTCCATTTATCTCCTCATAAACATTATTAACAGCATTAAAAACTTCATCACAAAAAATATTATCAATAATATATTCTCGTAATTCTGTGATACTAAGACTTTTCTCGGCAAATTCATTCAAAAATAATTGTTTATGCAACTCATAATTCCGTTCAACAAATATTTTTGATATAGTATATGCCTTAGTGATATCAGAAAAAAACTCATCTGTATAGCCATATAAAGTTAATACTTTTCTTGCTACATTTAATATTTCGATGTTCAGGTTAAAATCTCTCATGCCATTTAGCACAAGAATTAAATTCTGCTTTCTACTGTTTGTTCTTATTTCGTCAGCTAAGTTAGAATCTGCTTTCTTAATATTGTCGAAAATTCTATCAACGATATCATTATCTCTATTTTCAAATAATTTCCCTAAAGTAACTGCTAAATGCGACTTTCCAGTTCCATATCCAGCAATAGTAAGTATTATGGGATTGCTATTATCTGTTACTAGTTTATCTGAAATTAATTTTGTATATGTACATGTATCCATAAGCTTATGATCACTAAACTCAACATCTCCTTCAGTAACGCCAAAAAAATCAGGACCATGAAATACAAAATTTTCTGATATAATTTTTGATTTGTCTTGATAGAACCAATCAACCTGTACAGCTCCACCAAATACAATATCGTCTCTTACACTAATTACATCTGATAACTTTGCCATAATCTCAACCCCCCCTAAATAAGTTCTGAGTATATTAAACTACTTATTTCCCCAACATTCTTTTTCAAAATGATTGTTGTAGGCACGAGCTGCCTATTAAGATCAATCCACCCATCTTCATTAGTCTTTTCAAGATATTTTATTGCTTTTTCTTGACTCCAATTCAATGCATAATTCCAATTTAGCTTATAAAAGAGTTCATCAGTGGTAAACTCTGAACGATTACTATCATACGCTTTTAATTCCTTGAATAGATTATAAAGAATGCCATAAAAATATTCATCTTCATATTTAAAATCTGTATATAATAAACTATCTTCTTGAATATCAATTAAGTCCAAAATACCTAGTGATTGCATATTAGTATAGCAGCTATTATATGCTGTCATTTTAGTATTTCTATTAAAGTTCTCAATAATATCATGTTCAACTATTTGCTTGCTTATCTTATTACCGTACCTCTCCTGTAAACTTCTATACACAAAGAACCATAACTCAGAGCCATAATGGACTGAGGTCAAAAACAAATGACAAACTAGCCTACTTATACTTTCTGAAAAATAGGGATCTTCATTATATATTAAATCACCAAGTTCTGTTCGTTGTAGTATATATTCTCCTTTGATTATTTTAGATTTCACTAAGTACATATACTCACAATACTTTATATGAGGGAGAACTTTACCTGACGATTCTCCCGTTGGTATTCCTGTAATTATAGAAATATCTTTTATTGTCCTTTTTGCTATTCCATCAGAAATATCCAGTATTTTGCCTATATAATCAAAATTGGGATAAAAGGTTTGATGGAAATTTATACTTTCCCTTTTCATGAATTATACACTTCCTGACATTTCTCAATAAAAACTTCTATCTCTTCCTCTGTGACAAAAGGTGATTTAGCCCTCAATAATTCAGATGAAGCAGCAGTTTTTAATAACATATCTCCTTTACCAAGTAAAGTTTCTGCACCTGTAGTGTCTAATATTAAACCCGAAGCAACAGAATCTGCAACTCTTAGCCCTACTCTTGCAGTTAAATTATTTCTAATTGTTGTTGTTATAATATCAGCTCTTGGAGATTGAGTACAAATAATTAGATGTATTCCTGCTGCTCTTGCCTTTTGTGATAATATTTTGATGGCACTTTCAAGTCGTTTTGCGATATCTTTATTTTCTTCCATTAACGCCGCATACTCATCAAAAACCATGAGTACTCTTTTCATTTTCTTATTATTTTCCACCTTTGAATTGTATGAAGAAATACTCTTTGATTTAGTTTCCATAAATGTCTTATAACGTAAATTCATTTCTTCAACTAACCCTTCAAGTAGGCTTACAGCTTGTTCAGCTTCTGTTGCAACAACTTTAGTATACGGACTATCACTAAATACAGTGAGTTCTATGAATTTTGGATCAACAAGAATCATTTCAACTTCATCAGGAGTATACATCATCATAATTGAAAGTAACATACTATTCAAAAGTACGCTTTTGCCACTACCTGTTTGTCCTGCAACCAACAAATGTGGGGTATTTGAGTCACTAAAGTCAATTAATTGAGGTTTACCTAGAATATCTGCACCTAATAGTGTATAAAACCTATCTTGACAATCACTAATCATATTAGACTTAGTTATTTCTTCAAACATATTTTTCAATCCAACGATTTGTCTATTGCCTCTGATAATATCCATCATTATCTTTCCGTCTTTGATATAAATGAATGGTTTCTCATTTATACTCAACCAATATTTCATATCATTATCGTATTTCCTAAATTGGTCAATATTTACACCAGTTGCTAAATCAAGTTCAATCCGAATAATATCTGGTCCAAAAACAAATCCCTTGATGAAAATTTTTATTTTTCTCAGTTTCAGTTCTTGTTCTAATCTATCAAGTTTTTGACGAATATCCTTGTTCTCTTCCTCTGAATAACATACATTATACGATTTAAAAAAGTTAATAAATTCATCTTGATAGATAAAGCGTGGTATCAGCTCGTTTTCTTCAAGTTCATTAGTTACTGCAACCTCTCCAAATATATCCTCACTAGCATTTATTTGATCTTTAACATTTGAAATGGTCTCGTCGTCACTTCCATAACTCATTTCAGTACCAGCATTACTCTCTTCTTTCTCCTCTATAAAAGATATCACTTCTTTATCTTCTACTTCTTGTTTTAAAAGTACAAAATCAAGTATGTTATCAGATTCTTTTCGTAATAATAACTTTTTAACAATTGAACTACCATAATTTACTTGCCTAATATTAGTTCCTTTATAAAAGTGGTTTTTAACAAAATCTTCGTCTTGTTCTAAACTAAATGAATAAATATAATTACTAAACTCCACGTCATAGTTTTCATTAAAAATATGCATAACTTTTTTTGCATATAAATCAAGTTCTTCTGACGTCATCTTAATAGAATTTTGCAAAGTTAATATCTTGTATAATTGGTTTTGCCAATATCTCTTTTTTACACCATTTGGATTTTTCCATATACATTTTAAAGTTTTATAACCAGCATAAACTTGTTCTTTAGCATGATCAGCCATAGTACTCATATATGATGAGCTTCCCATTTTACATTCAATAATGTGAATTTTAATCTTTAAGTTTGAACCATCATCAATACTGTTATTCTCTTTTGGGATTTCAATTAGTAGGAAATCTGGTCTCACATGCAAATAACCTGAGCCAATTGTGTCACCTTCAAATAATTGATCATATAAATCCAAGCTAAGTAATTTACGATAATAATATTCATTTTCGTCAAATGATTCTTGCACAATAATAGTTGACAAATAGAACGCTAAATAATTGTTGATTGCTTCGTCATTTGGGTTTATTGCTTTTAACACTTCTGCACCATCAAGCTCATAAGCATATTCAATGCATCTTCTTGCAGCTTCTTTTATTTCATCATTATTCCAATTAACAAACTTAGCTTTCATCCGTTTGATCAAATATCTTTCAATATCATTCAATATAGCTGATGAAGATGAAATTGTAGCATTCAATTCACCAAAATAACCTTCGCCAGTAGAATACCCAATAATTTCATTACCAGTAAATTTTATTAATGACGGATCTATGTTTTCATCAAGAACAACAACCCAATTTGACTTGTTATGTAGTACTTTGATAATATCTATAAACTGGTTTCTTAGTCTACTTTCTTTGAATATTTGATAACTACCTTTAATAATATGAGGATTTTTTATATTCGCAACTAGTTGAGTATAAATCTCTTCACATTCAAACTGAAGTTGACTTATTGCTATAAATCTACGATCATTATCATTTTTAGGTATCGGTAAATATGTACTAGGATACATTGTATCTATACCATTATGTACATACACAGGCTCTTCTCTAAGTTCTACTTCCTCCATAATTTTAAACATGAAAGTAATATCACCATTCTGAATAGATTCCTCTGCTACTCTTTGACTATTTCCGCTTCTATAATCAAAATATTTAATCTTCGCAGTTAGAATAATTGAATCATCTTCACTTATATTATTATCAATCCATGATTTCAAATAATTATATACTTTACATCTATAATCATCAGTATAGATAACTAATTCTAGCTTTAGACTATTCTTTTCTTTCTTATGATTTTCAACAATTCCTTTAAAAGCCGCTATTATATCACTAAAATTCCTAGGATTAAAAAACATTATTTTTATGCCATCTATTTTATAAGGATATATTGATAAATAATTTGAAATTGTTTTTTCAATATATCTCGACACAGGAGTTGCAATCAATTTACTCGAAACATTTTCTAATTCATCATCTTCCTTTGTATAAGATACATTAATATTAACATCATTCGTATCATCATTAACTTTTCCAAATATTGTACTATAACCAAATGTTTGAGCAGTATTATCAAATCTGTTTAACTCATTTATTGTTGCCCCAGTAGCAGAAGTTATTGTAGCTAGTTGATCTAACATTGAGTATCTTTTATCAATCAACTTACTATCAATCTCGATTTCTTCTAAATCCATCTGAAGCAATTCATCAATCCCCATGCAAAGGTATATATATCTTTGCATAATTTTTTCTAGCATGACAGGATGATATGCAGGAAACATCGTGATTTGAGCGCCTTTTTTATTAATATCATCTGGTTTAGATATGATTGTCATTGTTTTACTCAATTCGCAGATTTTTGACTCAAGTGTCGTATTTGAAATATTATCCAATAATGTTTTTATCAATTCTCTATAGGCATTTAAGTAATCTACTAAGATAGAGAAATTATGATTTTTTAAAACACTAAAAAAACCGTACATTTCAATTGATCGTAACATTTGGATAAACTTTTTACCAAATTCATATGACTTAACATTAATAGAATTCATTGATATTGGATCTATCGCACATGAATTATAGTCAATTTCCAGTCTTTCATAAATTTCATGAAACTCATCAATATTTGTTACACCAACTGCACTTTCTAATCCACCACAAACTCCAATTGGCAGATATGAAGAAATTTCGTCTACTTTATTTTCATTTATGTCACTTGCTTTATCAATAATATCAAAAGCATTTGTCCACGGATCAGTATCAAATATATACCAAATAAATCTGTCTTTTCTAAGCTTACTATCAACATCAGACTTGAGCTCAATTACAAATGTAATCTTCGAAACACTATCTCTTAAGGATGCTTCTTTCAAAATATCAGAGTATAGCAATGAAGGTATGTTCTCTTTTGAAAAAGGATAAAACGGTTCATTATTAAATGAAAATGCTGAAAAATTCACCGTTAAATCATCATTTAAATCTTTAATATAAGAAGTATTTATTATATTTTCGATACCATTAATAAATCTTCTCATTTGATTCCACTTATTATATAAATTATCAGAATTATCGCTCTCATTATGACTTACATTTGCTAGTTTAATTTCTTCTATAGTAAAATCTACAATGCTAAATTGTTCCCTTTCATCAATATCTAAATCTAAATACATCTTAATAAACGGTATATATATTGAGCTTATAGGATTCCCATATACCTTTATATCTTTATTCTTTGTTTGCTCTGTTTGATTTGTGTCTTTAATTTTTAAACCAATTATCTTATCAATTGTAACAAAGTCACATTTAATAAGCTTGTTTCTTATATCATCTACATTTATACCGCTATAATAATCAATGATATCTAACTTGAAGATTCCATAATCATCATATCCCGAAAATAATCGATCAAACTCATTATCTAAATCACCAGAATATTTCTCATAATAGTTATCTATTTTTTTCTTCAATTCATCTAATTTTCTCGGTGAAGGAAGATTATCCATACTAATACGCCTATTAAATTTATGCGCCTTCTCAAAGATTTTTATCCTTTTTCCCTTATTACTTAGAACGCTAGTTCCCGAGTTTTCTACAAGGGTATTCAGATTTGGAAATCCCCATTCTTCATCCAAATTTTCCAAAATATATTGTATTATTTGCCCTTCATGTATAATATCATAATTATCATTAGCAAACCTGTCTAATCTATATAAATCCTTTTCTATATAATAAAATAAATTTATATAAATATTATCAATTATGTCACTACTCATTGAGTGAAAAAAACTAGAGTAGTTAGTTCCAACAACTTTTTCAATTGTTTCGGGAGAAATTGTATAAAAATCAGCTAATCCTCCTTTATCAACTACAAGCTCAGTACCCATTAGTATAATTAAAACTTTTTCATTAACTGATGATAAAAAACTATCATTTCTCCATTTTGTTAGAGAGCCCGTCTCTTCAACATAACCAGCATCATATAGCTTATCTAATACATCTTTATATTGACTATCTTTACGCCATTCTAGATATCTTTCTCTTGATAACTTTCCTAAAAAAATAATATCAGCATGTTTTGCGACCTCTTTGATTCTTAAACAAACCTCTAAATATATATTTGGATTCTGAAAATTCTCAAGCTTAATCAGACCAAAATTATCAACATAAGCAATTTGTTCTTCAATCAGTCCAACAATTCTATCAATATATCTCATTATTTGTCCTCCCACTCATAAGGATTTATTACAATAGCTGTTGCATCTGATAATTCTTTAAGAAATCCATTTTTTCTTAGCTGTATAATAAATTCTTGTAGATTCTTTGACAAATACGGAGCATATGTATCTTCATCATATAACTTCTTATAATGTGTTACATACTCTTCTTCTCTAATTACAATTCCATAATATTCATATAGCTTATTCAAAAAGCGGTCAAGAGTAATTGATGAATCAGGCTCAATCATTGATAAAACAAAATACTTAAGTAAACCATCAGTAATTGTAAACCTCATATTCTGACCACTTATTGGAATTATTAATCCAACATCTTTTCCTATTTTCCTTAGCAATTTGTGTGAGTTCTTATAAGCTGATTTTAGTTCCTTAATGCAAGCATTCTTATCGGGTATAGATTGTTGATTCTCTGACGCATAGAAGTCATTTCTCTTATCTAATTGTTTTGCCAGCGCAGTAATCATATAATTCTCAATCATATTATAATATTTCACTGCCATTTTTTTTACTTTATCATCTACTATATCTGTTGAAGGAATCTGTATTAACCAAATAGATTTTGAATCTTTTTCACCTGTTGATAAAGTATAAGCTTCATTTATCATTATTCTAAATATTTGTAGAATGATACCGATATTAAGCAGTTCTATTTTTTCTAATTCACTAATCGACGTATTTAAAATTAATCTTATTTCATTTAATGAATACTTTGCTACATTACTATAACTTTCTTTTATCCATTCACATTTCATACTTCGTTTGTGATGAACTTTCACCCAATCTTTATTATTAGTATTTATAGTATCAGATTTCTCCATGTGTAATTTTAGGTGTTCATCCCATACTTTTTGTATATGATTGGATAAAGTTCGAAACTGTGGAAATGAATTTAATAGCTTATGAATTCCACTTTCAATTTCTTGTGCAACTTTTTTCGCTTTAAAAGACCCCTGCTGACTACTTACCTCTTGAATACCTTGTAATAGGTGCATATAGTATACTTCTCCTCCACGTCCCATAAAATTATGCTTAGTGAATTCATAGTCTGCATCAATCTTGTTATTTATATTGTCATTATCATTTAGATAATTATAGAATTTCCTTTTTGTCTTATTCTGTGCTTCGCAAAATACAAGTTCTTCACATAATGGCATCATAGCTTGTGCAAACCAACTTCTCTGCTTAGTAATCCTATTAAATCCATAGAATAAATCCTTTATTTGATATAATACATGCTCTGAAGTATATTTATCTGATACTATCTGATTTTTAATTAAGTCGTTAATTGCTTTGCTTGCCTCTCTATCAATCTGATGCTTGTTCTCAGCTTTACTATTCTCAAAAAATATAAATCTTTTCAAACCAATATTTGGATTAACACTGTATGTTATTTTTTTTTCTGATCTGTGATCAATATCAAATCCGCCATTTCCCTCATTAGCACCTAAGAATACTAATAGAAATTCTAAAAGATATTCCCCTACTGTTTGTCCTTCATAAATTCTCTTTCCATATAATTGAATAGCTAGATTCTCTTCCTTTAATACATTTTCTTCAAAGACTTTCTCTAGACTAGATGGGTAATACATTGTTTTCCCCCTTTTATTAATCAACAACAATTTCATTTTCAATTATTTCAATACCCATTTTATGAACTTTATCATTCTGAATAACAATTAATGTCAGTTCCTCTTCGTTCATTTTATATTCCTTTAAGATCTGTACTTTCAGCTTAGAAATGCCATAAGAAAAGCTCGGTTGAAGATTTGTAAACACTTCACCATCATAGAATTTGTACATAAATTCAAGAAACTCAGCACTTATTATAAACCTTCCACTCCTACCAATTTTCAACACTAATCTTGATTGTATTTTTTCTGGTTCAACTCTATTATTTATTGGTTCTAGAACGATCTTAAGATCGGACTTTGGCACCCTAGCAATAAGCATTTGAGTATTCTGAACAACATTAAAATCTTTTCTTAACGTTACGTATAGATACTCCTCGTCCTTCATAGGATAAACCCCTACAAAATATCTGTATAAAGCTATGAATACTACTTTTTCAAGTTTTCTCTTTTCAGCCTTACTAAATCTATCAGAAGATGTGACTGCTCTATAATAATCCATAAACGGTTCACTTATGATTATTTTATCAGTGTTAACACTCTCTTCATTATTTGTAGCGAATAGAATAAAATATCTTCTCAATTCATTTCTCAACTTTAATGATCCCATTGAATCTTTTAATAGACCTTCTACTGAGGTATCAACAATCTTTTTCAACTTATCTTCTATATTTTTTTCAAAAAAACTTAGATTTTCTTTAATAAATAGTTCATCATCATACTTTCCAAAAGATTTCTTATCTAAACCTATTAGATTTAGCTCCTTAATTGTCTTTATATTCAATGCGTTCGTTCTCAATTTCGAATCATCATAAGCTCCAAAGAATCCATTAGCAAAAGAGTATTTTCTAATAGCAGTTGAATTTTCTGCAAAATTACTTATATTTTCACATTCTAGATTTGAAGTTAAAGCAAATGTGATATGAGCTAACATTTGTCTTATTGTTAGTCTAGTACCCCTTTCAGACAACCAAAAGTATATTTTACTTATCTGATTTACAACGTTATTAAAATTAGCATTCAAATCGATAAAGTTTTGGTAAATTGGACATTTATCCTTATTGGAACATATAAAACATTCTTCCCACAACTCTTTACTCAGCAATCGTTTTAGAATATCCTCAATTAAATATGTATTGTTAATGTTGGCAATATTGACCATCCTAAACCTGAACTTATCTGTTTCAGTCGATAAGACTATTCTATCACTAATTGTATTTTCAATTCCTTTCAAAATCTTTTTCTCTATATCTTCATTCGATATATAATCATTAAAGAGATCATTAAAAGTATTAATTATCGGTCCAGTATTTGAAACAATAATTGCAGATTTTCCATACCTATAGCAATTTAAAAATCTCCAGAGTAAATCCTTCTGTTTCTGAACAGATAGCTCACTCATATCTTTAATATAATAGAGATCTTTGTATTCTTCTTCAATCTTTAATGGTTTTTTACCTTCCTTAAAATATCCAAATTCTTTTAATACTTGAATTAGAATGCTTGTTTTGCCATCGCCTGCATGACCAGTTAGAATTATTGCCTCTCTATCATGTGTATTCTTTAAATAGTTAGTTATTGTATTAGATATCTCTCTTTCAACTTCAATTTTCGAATAATACTTTGACAATAATTGTGACTCAGCTAAAGCATTCATGCTTTCACTTTTTGCACTATTCATTGAATTTAGATACTTTACAAAATCATTCATTATTTTCCTCCTTGTTACCTCATCATATGTTCACTATTTCCCCAATATAATCTAATACCTTTTTTTAAACTTTAAAATCAACTACTGTTCTAAATCTACCCATACCAAGGTGAATTGTGCCTTCCAAAAATGTAGTCAAATTCCCTACTTGAATCAATATTTACGCATAATCTTGATTAACTGTTTTCTTCTATATACTCTAACACCTCTTCTAGCTTTTCAAAGTCATCATCATTATTGAAATAACTAACACTTAATCTTACTGTCCCACTTGGAAAAGTACCTAAAAACTTATGCGCTGAAGGAGAACAATGCAAACCTGTACGTACAGCGATATCATTTTCACCTAAAATCTTTCCTATTTCATCACTACTAAATCCATCGAACACACAAGAGACTACGCCTACATGTTTATTTAGATCATTCATTCCTATAATTTTAATGTTATTAAATCTACTAAGAATCGAATAAATCCTTTTTAAATTATTTTGTTCATGGTAACTTATTTTCTCTATACCAATCGTATTAATCCACTTTAATGCACTGTTCAAACCTGAAATTGCATGTATATTAAGACTGCCTGCTTCAAATCTACTTGGTGTATCTAATGGCATTTCTTGATTAGCAGATTCTGTACCCGTCCCACCATATATTAAAGGCTCTAATTTACTGTCATCATCACATATGACACCGGCAATTCCAAAAGGACCATACAAAGTCTTATGTCCAGCAAAAATTGCATAATCTACATAACTATCATTTAGATTGATATCAACAAGTCCAGCTGTTTGTGCCATATCCAATACAGTTATAGCATTGTAGTTCTTAGCTAAATTAAATATTTCTTTTACAGGAAATATAAGCCCACATACATTACTTGCATGAGTCATTACAACTACATCTGGCTTATCATCTTGAAATTGATATTTTATCTTTTCAATATCAAAATCAATCGCCTCTTTATCAACATAAAGTTCGCATATGTTAATGTTATACATTCTTGTCAAATAATTTAGCGTTCTAGTAACGGCATTATGTTCAAAAGGTGATATATAAACCGTCATACCGTGATTCCATTTTATTCCTTGTAAAACTAAGTTAATACCTTCTGTAGCAGATGAAGTAAATACAACATTTTTATTTTGTGAATGAAATAGATCGAGTAATAATCCTCTAGTCTCCTCTACTACTCCACTACCATGCTCCGCTAGCGTATATTGTCCTCTGCCAATGTTTACACCGTATTGACGATAAAATTTGTCCATAGAAGAATAAACAATCTCTGGTTTTGGAAATGTAGTGGCTGCATTATCAAAGTAGATCATTTTTTCATCACCTCCGACTTATCATGTTAATCTATATTTAATGATTAAATCAGGAATTTGAGATAATTCATTTTCTATTTCAAGCTTTGTCCAATATTTTATGTTACTCTTATCTTTCTTTAGTTCTAATCTATTCATTGCACTAGGTGTTAGCTGTGTGGAACAAAATAATCCATAGGCCTGTGCATTGTGTTCCTGACGCAAGTTGTTTATCTCTGCAACATTTTTCCTATCTATACTCTTACTTGATTTATGACTAAACGTACATTGAAAAATCCACTTTCTCTGTTCTGTAGCAAAGCTCCCTTTAGATTCTCACTAGCAATGATATCAACTCCACCATCTGGTGCGTTTGCCTTTCCACATTTTCTCACGTCAGTAAAGCCTTTTTTTAGCAATAAATCGTAGCAGCGGTTTTCAAAGGTTTCATCAGTTAATTTCGATAAGTTATAATCAATAACTGGGTTCTCTCCTAAGTACTTTTCTAAATCTGTTCTTTTTTGAATAATATAACGATATTCTAGGTCAATCTTTTTTTCCTCTATATCATCTAATTGAACAGTTGCGTGAATCATACCATTATGAATATATAAGTACTTTGAATAGTCTGTGTAAAAATTCAACTCATAAGAAAATCCAATTTGCTTATAGATTGTTATTAACTTATTAAAATCATCAAGCTTTGCACATATTTTTTTATTAATTGTAGTATTAGAAGTGATAAATACCTCTTCACCAATAAAATATTCATTTATCTTCTCTAATTTGTTCTTTTCAACTATAGGTACATCTATAGTTGAAGCTACAAAACTACTATTATAATTAGTAAAAATTTTTTCATTATTCTCATATATAAAATCGTATTTCATTATCAAAACACATAGAGCTATCTTCATAAATATCTGTTTCTTTTTTAATATAATCCGTGAATTCTTTCAGATTCATAAGTATCCCTTCTTACCTAAATAATCTTTCAATAATATCCATTAACACTTGACGTTTCTCACTGTTTGATATTGATTCCCCATATTCATCTTCAATAGTAGCTATTAAGTCATTATACATAATTTTAGCTTGACTACTATATTCCACCTTATTAAAAGTCTTCGTTTGTTTTTTTCCCGTTTCATCAGCAATTGTAATTGTATATAGATCATTTATATTTGAGGTCTTCTCTTCTTTTTTATACTGATCTTGATGTTCAACAGCCTTTTTAAAATCTCTTAGAGCTGTAATAAACTCATTAATCATTCTATTGTCCCAATCATCTATACGCAATCCAGTTACTGCCTTGCATAATCTTTGTACAAGATAAACCTCATCATTGCTAGCCGATCTAATTAATGCAAGAATTTGCTCATCTCCTGTAGAGAATAAATGATTTTTGGTTGTATCTTTTAACCCCTCGTACCAATCTTTGAGGACAGATGATAATGTTGATCTCTCATTTGCTTCTGGTGCAAATATAAGCAATATATCTCCAGCCAAATGTTTTATAAGGTTCGTTATAGTATCATCTAATAAATGTTTAATCGTACCAATATCTTTCACTATATCAATATTTAATGATTCATATTTAAATATATTTAATAATTTATCAAACAAATACTCTCTAGCATTAATTGTAGGTGTTCTTAGACTATTGATGAAACTTATATAAATTTTATCAAGTTTCTCATATCTGCCATTTCCAACGTATACTTGTTTTTGTTCTTTTGTATATTTAGGTAAACTAATAAACCACCTTTGCATTGCTTTGACAATATAAGAAAATGTATTATATTCTTTTTCCCTTTCAATAATATTACTTGAAAAAAGCTTTTCTAATCTATCTATATAATCATTTTTGTCTTTATTCCAATCCTCTAGATATACATAAAAATTGTCTGGATTATCATTAATATTATGTAATGTTGCAGGCGTTATTTCTAGTTCTACTCCTTTATGTGTAATTACAATATATTGCTTTAAAGAATGAAGTATAACAGCAATGAAAATTGGAATAATTCCTTTTTTAATACCAATTCCATATTCAGCACTTGTCAACTTATCATAAAGTATTCTAAATCTTCTTTCTTTCTTTCTGGAAGTCTCTTTCAAAAAGTTATGTATTACATCAAGAACATTTTGTATATTTTCATTATCATTACCTGCTACTAATAGGTATGGTTGCGTACTTGTATCTTGTAAAACATTTGTATTTATAAGCGTACTTCTCATTATAGAAACATCTTGTGCATGTCCAGATAAACCTAGGTTTGGCTCTAGTTTATTGGCAAGCAAACCTGCAACTACTTTTTCTCTATATCTTGCAACTACAGATGTAATATTATCTTTATTAACTACTTCATTATTAATTATTGGAGTTCTAGGATAAATAGAGTCGCATATAAAAGATAACAATTGTGATATTTGCGCTTTTCTAAATATGTTTTTCTTTTCACTTTTATAATAATAACTTGCTCCTCTATATTCTGGTTTAATGTATGAGAAAACATATTCATCAATAACCTCTTTTAAATCATTGATATATATATCAAGCTCTTCACAAAGCAACTTTTCATCTTGCTTTGAATACTTTTCTTTTAAGCTTAATACAATCTCATAGCTGTAAAGTATCTTATCGAATTCTATTCTAGCCTCAGATAGTATAAATACGATACGCTCATTATTTCCTTTTTCGCTTAGGATATATTCAAGGACCTTACTAGTGTCAGTATCATCAAGTATTACACCTAAAACTAATCCAACCGCATTTGTATCTCCTATCTTCTTATTCCAATTATTTATAGAAGGCAATTCTTTGGAAGTTATAAATTCAAATTTGAAATATCTTGTTATTTCCTTCTCATCATTATGCCTTACTGGATAAAGATAATTTTCCACATTAGCTTTATTTAATATATCTTTAACGTGATAGTTCTCTCTATTCATTTCAATCGTTTTATTGATAAGGTCAGGTATGTTAATACCAGTACTTTCTTTTAGCTTTAAGTAACGGTTGCTTTGTTTCATATATATTACATATTGTTTGTTTTGCAATTCATCAATAGCTTTTGTGATTTCTGATGAATCCTCAACAGATAACTTAAATATCTCACTCATTATCTCAGGCAACGGTGCAAGTTTATCATATTGACCCACAATATATATTAAAGCAATTGTCTTTACGAGTTTTGTCTTTATATGCTTCTCATCTACACCATCATTAGCAAGTTTGTTCAAAATATTAGTAGTAAGCTTCCAAATTTTATATGTATCTGAGTTATATGCCTCTTTTTTAAATAAGCTCTCAAAATAATCATATATGTAATCAGGAGTTAAAATCGGAAAACTTTCCGTTGCAGTTTCAATAAATGAATGCAATGTATTTTTTTGTGTAGAAGATAAAAATGTAAAAATAGTACGCTCATTTTGTGCAACCTTTTCCGAAATTCTAGGTAGTATGAAGGTCGAAATAGGATGTAAAGGATAACAATTATAAACTACAGTATTTCTATCATCGTCACTTAGCTCACTAAAAGTACCTCCTCTAGTTACAAATTCATTCAAAGTATCGTAAGAAGCTTCATTCATATTACAAAAAAGCTTATAATCCTTATTGTACAAAATTACATTTGATATAATCTCATAGATTTGTGAAAAATTATTGTGAATTTCAACATGTTTAAATCTTTCAGAAACACCTCTCCAACCATCAACTTTTTGCTTTGGTAACTTATCAATGTAATTCGATATATTCTTGTGAGAAACAAGTAATAGATGCATTTGGTTTTCTTTACTACGATTACATTTTTCAGCAAAGTCTTGTAATAATTTAATGTCAACGGAAGATATTTTTGTTATTCCTGCTTCTAAGAATTTGCTAAATTCATCATAAACAACAAATATTCCATCATAATTTCTCTCTCTTAATTTTTTTATTACTTCTGTATATAAGTTAACTACATCAAAACCTAGAAAGGGGTTGAACTCACTACCTGAAGTTAATGAGGGATACAGGTTCACAAAAGTATCATAAGCTTCAACATCATAGTCACATAATCTATTTACGAACTCTGGCACTAATTCATTTATTTTGGTAGCAAAGCTTAAATATGTATCTGGAAATTCAATTTCCCATTTTTTTATAGCAATAACTGCTGCTTGATAATGGGTATCAGGCATAACATCTTCTAATCCATTATCCTCTAATGCTTTCTTAATACCAAATAAAAGGGATTGGGTTATGCTCGCATTACTTCCTTGTATTATCACAGGTAACAAGCATCTCTTACTGTTTATATAAGATATAATATATTTATATAAATCAATGTTATAGTTCTTTATTTTAGCTATTAAATCTTTAAATATTGTTTTATCTTTACGCATTAATAAAGACAATAATACTAAAATTATATGAGATTTACCTTTTCCATAAGCTCCAACTAAAATTCTTGCACGATCAGTTGAAGATGGGTATGTGCTTAACAGCATATCTTCTAATAATTCTAATGATGCTATTGTAGGTATAAAACCTTTTATTTTATTATCATCGCCTATATCAAGTCCTATATTAACTGAGTATTGAAATCCTTTTGCAATGTTTATATATTTTTTTATTTCATTATTCATTTTATATTTACCTCTACTTTGATAAAGTATTGTTATTTATGTCATCATAATAAGCTGCTATACAATCATAAAAATTCATAGATGTATTAATGTGTACTACATCTAGCCCTGCTGTTCTTATCACTCTAACATATCCATATTGCTGTAATTTATCTAAATAATAAGTAAGTGAAATTATATCAAGATTAAATAATTTCCCAATATTTCCAGCTTCATTTAGTATTGAAGAAATTTTTATTTCTTTCTTCTCTTTTGCATTATCAACAATAATAGAGAGAAGTATTAATGGATGAAGCATGTTTTTTGCTGGTTGATTTTTTCTGTATATCTTTCTTTTGTTATCAACAATACCTATAAGATTTAACTCTCCAATAGGACAATCAATATTACTTTCTGGATCGTCCTTTTTAGAATTTAATCTTACTCTTGAAATATATGTATTTATCAAACAATCGAAATCACTTTCATAAGAACTCTGCGCAACTCCTTCATTGTGTATATCAGCATAGTTTGAAAGAGCTATAACAAAATCCTGCTTTTCAAATTCATTTAAGTTGAATTCATTAAAGAAATAGTACCAAGAAGTAGCTTTATCCTCATTTTTAGCCAATTTGTAATGTAATAGACAAATAGTTCCTATTTCTTCCATATATCGATCTTTCCCCCAGATTATTTCAGCAAGATCAGTTAACTTTTGTTCCATTCTTTGATTAATTCCTGTCTTTCCTTCTGTTGTTAATCCTACAACTTGCATCCAGTATCTAAGAGAACGTACCATATTAGTTCCGATTCCTAATTTGTCGGTTGCTTTTCTATTTTTACTGGTAAATATATCTGGATAATCTATAACCTTTTTTAATCCTTTGTATAACCATCCTTTTCTTATAAAAAAACTCTCATGCGCTCTAAATCTCATATTAGACTCTCCTTATCTAGCCTTTAACATAAAGATACTTCTTCATTAAACATCCACCATCAAGATACTTTGCAGTTACACACATCTTACAGTGCTTGCATTTATTAGGGTCAATTTTATACGAATTTCGAGTAATTGTAATAGCTCCATATTTGCATATTGATTCGCATTTCAAACATTTTCTACATGCATTATATTTGCGTATTTGATATGATATCTTCCTTTGTATATCATCATGATCTTTTATATTCATTGTTTTAATTTTTACAGCATATTCATATCCCGCTTGTTTAAAAGGTTGTATAGATATAATAGGCATATTTGATTTAATATCTAAAATAACTATTTCCCCAACAAGTTTTCTCCCAAGCGATGTCGATATTTTTCCAAAAGGTATAAATAAATTATAGAAATTGTTATCAACAGATTTATTCAATTTATATATTTTTGAGTTTTCTTCTGTTGTACAATTTGCAAAATGTATTTTTATATCACTTGATGAAGGGACACCATTTCCACCTTGTCGTGCTTTCCATTTCCCCGTATCAATATATACTTCAGCATCAGGTTTTCCAATTTTTTTTGCAAAGTCAATAAGGAACTTTCTCCATTCATCAGACCTTTCGGACATATAAATTTTAGATAAGAACTGTGTTCTTAAACCATTGTTAGGACAACACCAGCACCCTACCCTATCATATCCAAGTCTATACGCATCATTAAAATCTATTTTTTCACCAAGTATGTATAACCATATATCTATGTCTTTCCAAAAGAATATTGGTGAAGCTACTGTTTGTTTTTGTATTTTAACAGATTCTGCATCATCTTCAATACGATTATACTTGCTTCTGCTTACAGATTCACATTTTCTTATTCCATAATACGTTAATATATCACTATCTTTATAAAGATTATTTAAAACCCTTGTAATAGGACCTGTCTTAAACATTGAGCAACACCATCTCAACATTCTAGCTGGTGGTCCAATATCTTTACACACCGCGTAAAAATTCTGACTCTTATTTTTTGCAGTCTTTAAAATAACCTTCGGATTGTCTTTTCTAAATCTTTTAACGTATTCTATAGTTAAAGGAAACTCTAAAGTTGTATCTCCAAATATATGAACAATACTTGGATTACTCAAAGCTCTTACAACTAAATCAGCTACTACCGTAGAATCTTTTCCACCAGAAAAAGAAACTACTAAATTATCCTCTCTATACTTTTCACTTGATGATTGAATAAAAGAGTAAGCTTCATTTTTTAAATAATTTAATCTCTCTTGATTAGCTTCAACAAACTTCTTAATAAACTCATTAAAGTATTCATATGTATTTGCCTCTTTATTATCATTCATTTTTTGTATTACTGTACTTGTATCAACTTTTTCATATACTTTGCTACTGAGCATCCGTGACTTATTATTTATATAATAACGTGAACCGTTTGCCCAAACCGATTTATCCTTTATATCAAATGGTGTTCCTGTTAAAATTTCAAAAAGTAACCTTTCTTCTGGAAATACCGGGCGTAAATCTGCAGATAGGTATGATGTTTTGCTTCCACACAAAGGACAAATAGTCTTGTCAATTGCATTTGAATTCTTGATAATAGGAACTTCACAATTATCGCACCAAAATACCTCAACTGGCACTTCTTCTTCTGTTTTGCTACCACAATCAGTACAAACATGACTATATACTTCTCTATTACATGTTTTACACCACATGGAAGATTCACCTCCCTTAACTAACATTTCTTTCACACAAATGTAATCAAAAAAGATTTAAGCGGAAGAGCTAGTATACCTATTCTCTTCTTTCATCTTTTGATTTTTGCATTTTGGAGAAAAAATCATGTTTTTAATCCCCTTACTATATCTGTTATTTGTTCCTATTTGCATAAATTATCTACTTCCCGTTTAGAATTTTTCTAAACTTCAGGAGCTTGTTTTGTTGTTGAAGAGTCTATCACACTACTCAACGATAATTATACTTTTATTTTACATTATATTTCTTTATCTGAGTAAAATCAAATTACTGAAATTGTCTAAAATCAATAGCTAAGTAACCTCCGACATTTCGTTTCTATTCTCATCTTCATCTGATTGCACATTCTTAGCACTAGCTTTTACATTAACACTTTCCCTAGCTTTTTTCTTTTGTACGTCTAGTATAATATAATCAATTGACTCCCCTATAGCTTTCATTTTTTTTGATTTACGCATTATTATGTCTTTTAATATCAATACATAAATAAATCTAATACATCCTATAAGACCAATTGCAATCAGAGCGCCAAAAAGAAAATCTAGAGTTTTTCTAAATAGTAATTCTTCACTTACTTTTCCATCTACAATCATATTGTTAAAACTAAAATAAATATATTGAGACCATACAGCTAAAAAAGATGCTGTTATTACTCCACCTAATAGAAATTGTACTTTGAATTTTATATTGTCACTTTGGTCAGTACATATTTCCTTTACCTTATTAAGTACTTCGAGTGTTAACATATCTCTTTCATCAAAATACTTTTCGATTTTTATACTTCTAATATAGTTCATATTAATTGATTTGGACTTGAAATTCTTAGTTTTTAGATTAAATACTTTTCTAAATCTATAATTAATAATACTAGATACTATTACCCCTATAATACAAAGTATTAAAGTAGCTAGTAGATAAGATTTAAAATAATTTCTGATATCCTGCGTTTTTATCATATGACTTGTAATAGTAATGACAAAAATGAATGCAATAATTATGAAAATTACAAATGTCCTTTTTGCTATTACATCTTTACTATAAAACACTTTCCAATCAGTCAATTCTTTTTTATAAAAATTCAGTAAATCTTCTGTTATGGGTTCCTCGTATTTATATTTTTCTTTCTCGAATAAGCTAATTTCTTTTCCCTCGTCATTAACTATAGTACCTTTTCCACTTCTACAAGTTGTAAATATGTACCATATGTAGGCTATTACCAATAAATATAACCCTATAAGCGCTAATTCTTTATGCTGTGTTTTAATTGAAGATACTATTTTCTGTACTCCTTGTATTGGGCAGTAAATAATACTTAAACCTATCCAAATAATTATAGTAAAATCGCTTGCAACCATAAGCAACCTTGACAGCGAATAATTTGCTGGTCTAAGTAAACAAAAAGTCGAGGTATCACTTTGTTTCTGAACCTTCCTATAAAATTTTTTATCATCAATAAGTTCACTTAAAGCTACTTCAGCTTTAATCTCCCAGCTTTCCTGCCAAGCCTTACTCCCTCTATTACTTAATGACCATATAATCGAAATAACTAGACCTGCAAGTGTTACTGGAATAATCAGTAATTTATTTTCGTTTCCGTATGCTATCATAGTTCCAAGAACTGTAAATAATAAAGAGACCATTCCACCAAAAATTATTGTTCTTTGCCACAATAATTTTATTTCTAATTCACGATTTTCTATTGCTATTTTTAATCGTATATCTTCTACATTTTCTTTTTCTTGACTCCTATTTTCCCTATACTTCTTACACAATTAAATACGCCTCCTAATATTTGAGTGATAAATTATATTTTTATCCAATATATTATGACTAGACTTGTTAACAACAACAAAAGAATTGCTTCCTAAATCTATTGGTTAAACTTGATACAATTAACAAATCATGCTCCCTTTAGATCTTACACATCGATTAAATCTTAAAGGTGAGCGTATTCTAACTTCTAACCTTCCCATATTTAAAATAGAAAAATATTAAATAGGCCTCCTGTTTATTGAAGAATAGTTTTATGTTTTTCAGCAAGAATTTTTACTTTCAATAAAAGCATTTGGAAATGAATAATTTCAGGCTTATTATTCATCTCATACTCCTTTATTGTATTGAATTAAAATCTATATCTATTTCATCAAGTAAAATCCAGAACTTTATTTAAATAAAGTTGTTATAGATTTAGTCTTTATATTTCTATGTATATATTCTAAATGAAAACCCGCGTAGATTTTGTCATTTTCTGTCGTTCTTTAGATTTTTTTAACAAAAAATAAGTTGAAGATAGCTCTCCAACTCCTAATTACTTTTACAAACTTGAAAACATTGCTAGCAAGGTAACAATGAACTTTTACAAATTTACTTAATTATTTCTTTTTCTCTCAATGGGGAGGTGACAGGGGACGGCAGGTCAATGTCATAAAGCTAAGCTACCATGATTTTACATCCCCCGTTTTCTGTTTACAGGATATTTGTTTTTTCTTGAAGGCTCCTTTCGAGGGAAACTCCTATTGGGTCTTATGGGAACAACATTGCTGGTTATTCTACTCATTGCTTCATCAAAAATCTTGTTCCTCATAATTGTATCATCGGTAAGCAGACATTTAATTAATATCTGGCGTATTTTAGGTATTAGTATATTCATATTAGCCTTATATTCATATTTTAAACCGCTCTTCTCTTCTTTTACTTTTTCATTAGCTTCACTTTTTGCCAAAGCCATCATGTTGGATAAGTATATTGCTGAGTAAAAATCTTGCATTACTGCAATAGGATTAGAACCCGAGAAATTTTCTAATTCATATCTGCTTTTAAGTTGATTATACTTAACTTCTACTCCCCAACGCTTAAAATATAGTTCTTTAAAATCTTCGATTGTGAAACTTTCATCATATACATTTGTAATAAGCTTTTCAATTTCTCCTGTTTGTAAAACTATATTTATTACTCGCACATATAAGTTTTCTCCCTTATATTCAACTTGGATTGTCTGATCGTCTTTGTTTGCGTTATCAAATTGTATAGAAAACTTCTTTCTTTTTATTCTTATAAGATACTTTAAGCCTTTTTTATCTAGAAATGTTATAAAATCTTTTGATGGATAGCCTCTGTCAAAAATTATTAAATCATTTTGAAATCCCTTATTCTCCAAACATTCAATTAGTTCTTTAGCTACATCACGCTCAGCTGTTTTCCAATTACATATTTTAGACTCAAGAATAAGGTCATTTGGGGCATCATAAATTACACTAACCATAGCTCTGGCTAGTTTTCTTTCACTTTGATTACTATAATATCCAAAGTACTCTCTTGCTTTTTCTGTATTAGGTACTTCTGTTATACTGCCATCAATACAAAGCAATCTGAAACCTCTATATCTTTTGAAGTCACCATCGCCATAGTACCAGTTTATAAAATTATCATTGAGGTCAATAAACGCCTGCGGGTTTATTTTCTCTCTTAATATACCTAGGGGACGGTTCTAATTTATCATCAAATCCATAAATTTTACACTACTGGTACAGTTTCTAGCAATATATTTATGCCCTAACAACAATATTATATCCTATACCTGTAATTCTTGAAATTTGTCTTATGCTACTCCCTTTTATCTCTTTAGCCTTGTGTAATATTTTATTTCTCTCTACTCTTTTCATCCGACTCAAAGAACCAATATTCTTTCCTTTTAATAGCTTATTGATTGCTGATCGTACCTCTTCGTCACTAGCTTTTATCCGAATTTCATCTTCAAGACATTTATCGTCATTCTCTTCTTCCATGAACTGACGGAATTCCTTTATGGCTGTTTTCTTATCTTCTGAAAACATATTTAATACAAAGTCTGTATCTGTTAATCCTCTTGGATATTCTTTTCCATCATAATATGTTGAGGCGCTGACCCATTTATATTCTTCTGCCTTCTTTACCATCCCTGCTTTTACTGGATTATTATGTATATAGCGAATAACAGTCACTAAATATCTATCATCTTCCACACATTCACTTTTATACCTATCCTGAAACACATGTCCTATACGCTCATTTTTCCAATTATACCAGTAGGCATAGCTTGCTCCTATGCGTTTCATAATCTTACCTATATCTTCCTTAGTCTCCTTTATAACTAAATGTACATGATTTCCCATTAAGCAATAACCATATATTTCGCAGTTACTTACCTTCTTTGTTCGATCTAATATTTCCATATACTTTTGAAAATCTTCTTCATCATGAAATATCTCTTGTCTATTTATTCCTCTTACTATTACATGATATATTCCTGTTTTGCTTTTCTTTCTCGCAACTCTTGGCATATCATCACTCTTTCGCTTTTTTCTAATTATATCATTATTTCAATTTTATATCAAAAGAACCGTCCCAATGATATGTGTTGAACTATGTTTCACTTTCCACTCTTGCCTAAAGTCTTTTACATTCCTAAATGAATCTTTAAAATCGTTTGTTTTCATATTTCTCTCCTTAAAATATTTTCTTATACTTTAAGGATTCGACATCAACTTTAAAATCCCTTTTTGAGAATATTTATCATTTACTTCTTTGTTTAGATGTCACTTGATGTAGTCGGCAAACGCTGTTTCTTATCCATTTACTGACTTATATTTTTTTCATGCGATTGCCGTGGCTAGTAACAGTCAAGAGATTTTTACTAGCTGATGTGACCCCTCACAACTTAATATGATAGAGCCTCTTTAGTGGAGTTTATTAGTGAAACTGCTGAGAAATTATAGAAAGCTGAAGAAATTGGAGGAAATAGAGTAGAGAAATAGTAGTCTGAACATATCCTTGTGTTCCTTAATATTTGGCATTAGTGTTCATTGTAAAAAAAAGGTAATAATATTAGCAATAAACCTCATATATTATTAAAAAGAATAAAGAGGTGTATTAAATGAGAAGTGACAATACTCAAAAGATAGGAAAATTAATCAAGCAATTTGCGCAAGATCATGCAACAGTTACAATGGCATTATTAGGAAGATGGCCAGATATTTATATAGATGATCGACCAAAACAAGTCACTGTATATTTTAACATGCTATTAAGGGAGATGAAGTCGTTTGCAGAAGAACATAATATTACACTTACTCCAGAAATCAGGGGAAAATTACTATTAGAGACATTGTTGAATTCAGTTGGTATTTTTTTAGGAGATCCTAAATCTAATAATTATAGGGAGACGTATCAATTTCAGCGTGATCGTCTTTTAAGCCGTGTTGAACAAATTATAAATCTTATACTGAAACAGCAAAATGAAAGAAGGATGTTTCTAGCAGCAATTCCAAGTTTGGATATACCTCAAATAATGAGACCAGTAGAAATTGTTTGGGGTCAACATGGTGCTCATTTTAAACAAGGGACTGTGTCATTATAAATGTGTTTTCATACTATAATTGTTAAAACAACTATGGGATGTAATTTAAATTGTAACTATTGTTATGCAAAAACAGAATCACAAAGAACAATGAATATATATACCATGAAAAAAATGATAGAAGAAGCAGCAAGACTTGATGTAAATACTTTAAACTTTATTTGGCATGGAGGAGAACCTTTACTTCTAAACAAAGACTTCTATGAAACAGCAGTACAACATCAAAGATATATATATGATTTGCTTGGCATAAGATGTACAAATAAAATACAGACAAATGGGACTTTGATTAGCAATAGATATGCAGAATTTTTATCAGAAAACAACTTTGAAGTAGGCATCAGTTTAGATGGCCCAAAAGAATTACATGATATACATAGGTTAGATAGATTTGGTGAATCATCGTATGAGAAAGCTGTAGAAGGCTATTATAATCTTAGAAAATATGAAGCTGACGTTGGAATTTTATGTGTTGTATCTCCTATATCATTAAAAAGAACTCAAGACTTTATTGAATGGTTAGTAGAATTAGAGTGTGATTCAATCTCTTTTAATTGGAGATTTGAGCTTAAAGAAATTCTATTAGATTCAAATTGGGCATCACTATATGCTGAATTTCTATTGAAAATAGAAGAAAAATGCAGGTCATTAGGCTTACAAGTAAACATTAGAGAGCTTATACAGGCTCGTAACGTCGCTACTTCCAATAAACATTCTAGCATAAAATTGTGTAATAATCTAGAACCATGTTTATATACACATTCTGCTGTTACACCTAACGGTGATATTTATATGGGATGTGATCGATTTATATATGATGAATATAGTATATCTAAAAAATTCATATTAGGAAATGTATTTGATAATGGTTTTATATCAGCTTTACGAAACTCAACATTTGAAAAATACGAGAGTTATTTTTTTGAAGGTAAAAAAAACTGTAAAAGAAACTGTCCTGAATTTGATAGCTGTCCAGGCATCTGTTTAGCAGATTGGTTTAGTAAAAATTTTGAAAAAAACAGTGAATTTATTCCACACATAAATAGATGTACGGCGGCTATAATACCAAAATATATTAACATGGAGGGAAACAATATTGCAAAAGAAAAATCATGAATATTTTACACTGCTTGCTAAACCAACATATGCTTGTAATATGAAATGTCCTAAATGTTATTTAGAACTAGAAAGAGAAAAAAAGAAAGGAATAATGACAGATGAAGTATTAACTGCTTTAATTTCTAAGGCTTGCAATTTAAAAGCAAAATATATAAGTATCCAGTGGATTGGAGGAGAATCATTACTTGTCGGTATTGACTTTTATAAAAAAGCAGCAGAATTAATTAGTTACTATTCAAAACAGGATACTTACATGGATCAATGCATTCAAACAAATGCTAGTTTAATTAATGATGATTGGATAGCTTTTCTAAAAGAATATCCTAACATATTTTTATCTATAAGCTTTGAAGTAACACGTGAACTACAAGAAAAATTAAGACCAATGAGTAAAGATCAAAGTTCATATGACAGTGTAAAACAAAGCATACAGCTCTTAAATAAAAATAATATACCTTATGGCGTTTTAACAGTAATTACAAAAGAAACATTAGATATAAATCCTAAAGAATGGATTAGTCATGTTATAGACTTGGGAATAAAGTCTATTGGACTACAAATTTGTTATCAAGACTTTTATTGGGGAGATTTAGAAGATACAAAAAAATGTATGGATTGGATTGATCAGCTGTTCAATGAGCAGTCTGACTATAATCAATATGCCAATACAATCTATGATTGTCTAATTATAAGAGAGAGTTATTATTTATATAATATTATGCGTAACTTATCTATTTGTTCTTGTTCATGCCATAATAGTATTTCTGCTTGTTCACAATACCTAATGACTGTAGATGTTGATGGTGATATTTATGGATTTTGTGATGCTTTTATGGGAACAAATGATCCTGCTAATAACTTTTTTCTAGGTAATGTCGTCAGGGACGAATTTTCATCTATAGTCTCTTCAAAAGCATATAATGATATTCAAAAATTTATGACAAATGAACGGAAAGTATGTGAAGATTGTGATATATATAACTTATGTCATGGAGGGTGTCCCCTTTTTCGAAGTAAGAACATTAAAGATGGTATATTGATACCATCAAAAAATCAATCTAATTATTGTAAAATTCAAAACAGTCTATTTAAATATATATTCAATATTACCAAAAGACCTTTATTAAGAAAGATTTATCATTTTTTAGAAGAATATGAAACCTTACCCAATTCATTCACTTTTAAATGAATTGGGTACCGCCTTATTAATCAAAAGTGGATGTATCAAAGGGACGGTTTGATTTATTAAAGCTGGCAAAATCATTTGTTAAAGCTATGTAGCTTAAGTATGTCCAATCGACTTTCCACGATTTTCTAAATACAACTTAGGTGTTTGTACAAAACTTATGTATTTAGTATATAAAAAACAAAACCCTAATACCTGACAAATTATTTCATGTCAAGTATTAGGGTTTATTTTAAATCATAAAAACACTTTTGATTATATGTTTATTACTTATTTATTTTTTTTCTTGTTATAATCCTTTTTACTAATAATCTCATATGTATAATCTACTGTTCCCTTAGTTCCTGAAGGTGCTGCATACCAAACAACCATATAGTTATTTCCTCCACTAAAGAATTCCTTCAGTTGGATTGCATCTGCTTCTGTTACATTGAATGGATCAATATTTAAAATATCTCAAGTCTCAAGGGACGGTTCCGATTTATCATCTCACACTCTCCCCAGCTTTCAACATATTACAGGGCCAAGCCTTCACAATTTTATTATTTTCCTTAGGATTTTTTAGGTGCTTCATAGAGGTAGAAGACAGTTGACGGCTGTCTCCTAGTATGCCTCCTTTGTTAGTCCATGATATTTTACACTTTCAAAAAAATTAGACGAAATTTGTATAATTCCTTTGACTAGTTTTGTCGATCGTTAAAATAGTCTTATATTTATAATTGCTCATTATGTTATAATATGGATAGAGTTTATGGATAGGAGAAAACGGTTAATTATGGAAAATAGAGTAGAAGTAATTAAGAAGAAGCTATTAGTTGGAAAATTTGAAGAGATGTCATACATAGAAAATAAAACAGGCCAACTGTGGCAATCCTTTATGAAATCAAGAAAAGAAGTTACAAATAGGATAGATAATCTCTACTATTCAATGCAGGTTTATGATGGGAAATTTGATTATACAAAGTTTAATCCAGCAAATCGATTTGTGAAATGGGCAGCAGTAGAAGTATCAGAGTTAAATGAAATTCCAGAAAGTATGGAATCTTATGTATTAAAAGGAGGCGCATATGCCGTTTTTAAGCATGTTGGCCCTGCAAGTGAGTTTGCTAGGTCAATGAAATACATATTTGAAGAATGGCTACCAAAGTCTGGTTATGAAATAGATGATCGAGAGCATTTTGAAGTGCTCGAAGAGGGTTATAATCCATTAGATGAAAATGCAACTGAAGAAATATGGATTCCAATAATCAAGAAATAGTAAAAAATCGTTCTCAACACCGCTACCTTAGGGACGATTTCGAATGATATATTGTGCTCTAATAATATTATTATAACCTATATATTAAAAGAAAGCACGAAGCCGCTGTCGCGGCGAAAGACTTATCCAAAAGTAACATGCCTGAAGCCGGCCTAGATATTCTAAAAAAATAAAATAAAAACACCAAAAACGATTTTAGATATGATTAAATTTAATTAAAATCGATGGAGGTGTTTTTTTATGGAGATGATGGAAAGAGTTAAAAAAAGTCTAGAAATGAGTGGCTTGAAGAAAGAAACATGTAAAAGCCATACACTGAGGATACAGGTGTTTTTAAGATGGATTAACGGTGATGTAGAGGATGTTACTTTGGAGGATATAAGAGAATTTTTAAGACATATCCGTTATGATAGAAATTACTGTATTGGGACAGTGAACTGTTATCGGAGCTCTCTTAAATATTTCTACGAAATGGTGCTAGATAAACAGTTTTTAGATAAGAAAGTTCCAAGAATAAAGGGATATACACCTATGCCAAGTGTGCTAAGTAAAGAAGAGGTGCTACTATATACCTAGGGGACGGTTCTGATTTATCATTAGCACCGTCCAATGGTACGGAGTATCAGCACAAACCACCTCCTGTCACATATGTTTTAATTAAAGTTTACCTATCCCATCTTATACTCATCGTTCCAATAATCACGTATAAAACCCATTCTCCCTTTTCCTTTTTCCTAAAAATATTGCTTCTTCCGAAATTAGAAGCATAATCACTTTCTTTATAATTACTGCCTTCATCTATTACTAATTCAATCACGTTCATAAAAGAGTGTTCTTCCTTATACCTTTTATCTCTAATATATGCTCTTTTAATAAACACACCTTCATCATATACATTAGGAATATAGTTACCTTCTTCAAAAACAATGTTCCCATCGTCATCTATTGCCACTTTGCCATCCTTATCCTTTTCAACAAGAGTATCATATATATCTGATTGCATAAATCTATCGTCCATGTAAGAAAAATCATATTTTTTAAAAAACTCTTCTTTTGAAGATATTTTTGCATCTGGTCTAGTCTCCCGATTAAAATCAGTCATTTCATGAACAGGCTTCCACGCTCTTTTCAATATAATCCCAGCCTTTGATAAATCAAAGTCAGTTTTTATAACTTTTTGGGGTTTGATCCTCTTGCTACATCCAGTCAATATGACTGTAAACGCAAGGATAATAATCAAAGTTTTCTTCATATCTTACACCTTCTATTTGCTTAATATCTAAAATAATAGGAACCATATGTCTAGGGTACGGTTCCAGCTTATCATACAAGTCGTCAACTTTATACCCGTAGTGATGTTTCAAACGATATATTCATGCCCTAACAACGATATTATACCCTATACCTGTGAGTACCTGAGGGTCAGGCATTTATAATTTTATAATATAGCTTATCATAATTGGTTAATATCTTAATTGTTTTAGATATATTCCTTTTTATTATAACAATATTTCTCTCATCTTTCACAGAAAACAATCTAAATACTCTCAAACCATTCTCTATTTACATGTATCTTCTCTACCATTTCAACTTCAATTCCTAATGATAACTCCTTAAGACGTTCCGCTAAGTCATTACCATCAATATACAAGGAGACGGTTCCAATTTACCATTAGAACCGTCCATTATATACCTGTAATTCTTAAAATTTATCTTCTACTACTCCCTTCTATCTCCTTAGCCTAGCATAGGATTTTATTTCTCTCTTCTCTTTCCATCTAACTCAAAGATCTAATATTCTTTCCTTTTAATAGCTTATTGATTGCTACTCGTACTTCTTTGTCACTAGCTTTTATACGAATTTCATCTTCAAGACATTTATCATCATTCTCTTCTTCCATAAACTGCAGAAATTCCTTTAGGGTGACGGGGGACTAGGTGACGGGGGACGG
>JMSU01000029.1_pt1 | contig 114035 bp, 88 predicted proteins | sample 179011 | NCBI WGS metagenome assembly JMSU01 (sample SAMN02769580, study PRJNA246767) | bioreactor metagenome | isolation source: Culture-1 Bioreactor ArsB derived from microbial biomass from the upper 2 cm... | place: Germany: Bremen | collected day 87 after inoculation
CCTGATAGCGTTGCTTCCTTTCCGCCTGGATTAACTACCTTTACATCTACTGCACCAGCTGCATCTGCCGCTGGAGTCGTTACACGTATTTTTTATCACTATAGCGATAGTAACCGTCAGCCTTCTTGTCACCCAAATACACCTCACTACCAAGTTCAAAATTATTTCCTTCTATATGTATGATCTCATTTCCACCCACTACACCTTCATTAGGAGTAACAGATATAATTTCTGGTTCCACTGTATTTGGTGGTTCATTCTCTATATAAGTAAATCCTTTTTCGATGATTACATATTGACCATCAGGATTGACTACCTTTACATCTACTGCACCTGCCTCATCTACAGCAGATGTTACAACACGAATTTTTGTTTCATCATGATAATAGAATCCACCAGCTTTAGTTTCTCCAAAGTAAACTTCAGAGGTAGATGTAAAATTTCCTCCTTCTATATAAACGATTTCATTTCCAGTCACTTTTCCTTCATTTGGATTGATTAAATTGACCACCGGTGCTGGTGGTAACTCATAGGTAAAACCATCTTCAACACTTATTTTTGTCCCATCTTGATTAATCAGTTCTACATCAACAGCACCCACTGTCAAAGCTGCTGGTGTATTGGCTAAAATAGTGGTTCCATCATTGGATACAACAACATCTGATGCTACGTTTTCTCCAAATTTGACCTGAATATTATCCATAAAGTATTGCCCATCTATCTGTACACGAGTATCCCCTGATATTAACCCACTAGATGGTTCTATTTTATTGACTACTGGCTGAGCTATATATTTAAATTGTGTGGTATCTGTTTGTCCATCATCGTTAGTCAAGGTAATCATGGTATCACCTTGCTTCCCTACAGGTACTCTTACTTTAACCTTGGTTGAATCGATAAATTCTTCAATAATTGCGTCAGAATCACCGAATTTTATTGTTAATCCTTCTCTAAAGTATTCACCAAAAATCGTTATGATTTCTTCACCTTTAATATCACATGAATCTTGACTCAGATTAGTAATGTTTGGTGCATAGTGTTTCACTGTAATTAATTTTGAAGGTACATCCCCATGTATAGGATTCTCTTCATAGTCCGAATATGTGATGTTTGAACCTGTTGATATGGGTAACTCGCCAACTTTTTCGCCTTCTTTATGGCGTATTTTATATTTAAAAGTAAGTTCTTCGTCTTTAAGTTCTTGAAATTCCCAAATCAATTTATTACCTTCTAATCGAGGTTGTGGGATATTATCTTTATAGGAATCAGGAACAATCTCGAATTCAGAGGCAACGATATCTGTTAACGTCACATTATATGCACTAGCTATACCGATTTCCTGTACAATTTTATTATAAACCTCAGCTAAACCAATGGATCCTAACACAAAGTGATGGTGCTGTGCTGTTGTTGCCATTTCCTTTAGAAGAAGATTTGGATCGCTAACATTAGGGTTTTCCCCAACATTTAACAAAGCAATGGTATAAAATACAATTTGCTCATTTTTAGCTAGTTCTGCTTTCTGTTTCGCGTACTCATAAGCACTGATTGCTCCATTTTTTGGCATGGTAGCTTTACCATCAGTTAATAACACAATGACCGGTTGTGCTTCATCTCTCTTGCTATTTAGTAACTCCATAGCAGTCTCTATGGCATGACCTGTTGCTGTTCCACCAGCTGCATTAATGCCATCAATATATGTCTTTGCACTTTCAGCATCTGCCGTTAATGCAAAGGAATTCGTTGTTGTGTCTGAGCTAAAATCAACTACTCCAACTCGATGTTTAGTCATATCCATCAAATCTATAAACCCTTTAGCAGCGTCTTTTGCATTAGCAATTTTATCTTCACCATTATTTGGTGCATAGTCTGGTTTCATACTTCCTGATTTATCTATAATAAGTATGACATCATTTGGCACGATAAAATTTGCTGGTGGCGTCCCCTTAACTGATAGGGTTATTTCTGCCTCTTCATCTACAAAAATAGAATCTGGATTGACAGTTTTTTCTACCGTAACATTGTTACTTGCCCCATAACTAATTGAAAATGGGGTTAATGAATAAGCTATAAGAACCATGGATAACAATAATACTCGTAGTTTGTTCTGTTTATACATTTAATCAACCCTTTCTTTCTTTAATACATAAAAACAAGTTAATAACCAACGTTTATGGTATCCTATAGCAAATTAATTAATCTATATTACACCATAAACGCTTGCTATATAAGTATTGTTTTTAAAATCGATTTAAATCTATTAAGAGAAGAGTGCTACCTCTCAGGCTGCTACTTCTATTTCTTCATTGTTGCTTCAAGTAAAAAACTTACGTATCTTGTATGCGTCGGTTGTATTACTTATCAACACGTCGAGCTTCATATATTTCAACAGCCTCATTATCTCTTGCTTGTATAGCTTCCAATCACCTTAATAGCTGAAGCACTCCTTGTGGCATTTGATTAGACTGTGCAAGCATAGCTGTTGAAGCTTGCAATAATATATTATTCTTTGTAAAAACGGACATTTCTTTAGCCATATCCACGTCTCTAATTCTAGATTCAGCCGCTTGAAGGTTCTCAGAAGCATTATCTAAATTAGCAATGGTGTGTTCAAGTCGATTTTGGAAAGCGCCAAGCTTTGATCTCTCCGAGGAAAGTGTAGCTATCCCAATATCAATAGCATCTAATTGAGCCATACAAGAAGCATGATCCGTAATACCTGCCGCAGCGGCAACACCTAAAGTTCCACTATCCATAGCAGCTATATCAATCTCCAAGGTGTTTTCAGCTACAGTACTATTTGCACCTATTTGTAGTGTAAGTCCACCTCCTAACTCACCGTTTAACAACTTCTTTTTATTAAATTCAGTTCCATTAGCAATTCTATCTATCTCAGCTACTAATGAACCTAGTTCAGATTTAGCTGCATCGATATCTTCTGATTCATTTGTTCCATTGGCAGCCTGTAGCGTTAGTTCTCGCATTCTCTTCATGATATTATGTGATTCATTTAAAGCGCCTTCTGCAGTTTGAATCAAAGAGATACCATCCTGTGCATTTCTGGATGCCTGATGTAATCCTCTAATTTGATTTCTCATTTTTTCTGATATCGAAAGCCCTGCAGCATCATCACCAGCTCTATTAATTCTAAAGCCTGAAGATAATTTTTCTACACTTTTCGCTTGGTACCCGTTATTAACTTTTAATTGTCTATGTGCATTCATCGCCATAAGATTGTGATTGATAATCATAATAATCTACCTCCGTGTTTTTTAACTTTTAATGAACTTCCATTTTCATCTGTATCATTTAATGAGTTTACAAAACTACAATTTGCAAATATATATAACAAGTCTGATGGCCATCAACAACTTATTAACATAGTAAAAAAATTTAATAAATCGGATTTGTCATCCAGAAAGTTTTATTAACGCATATGGAAATGTTTCTATTCCATATACTTGAAAGTAAAACTTGCCTAGAAGACAAGAAATAAACACCAAGAATATGAGCAAATCACATAATTATTATCCTAAATATTCTATTGGTAAATAATCTTAAAAGCACTTTTTTTCCTATTTATTATGTAATCTGCTCAATAATGATGCTATTGAAATTGGGCATATTCATCCTCTAATAACTCGCCCCTTACAATCTCAACATCCTTTGGAGCATCAATAGCTAATCTCAAATCACCATCTTTGCTCTTTACTACCTGCACTTTAATGTTGTCACCTATCATGATGTATTCTCCAATTCTTCTTCCTAGTACTAACATATTATCTCCTCCTATATTTTCACTTTGTCAAATGCTAGGGCAATCTTTTTAATCAAAAAAAAGATAAGTTGGCATACCAATTCCTCTTGTATCCTACAAGACAAAACCAGTAAATCAACTCATCCATGAATGATTTAAACTTTTTAAATTTTCCCCTTTTATTTAATTGTTTATTTTATCACAATGCATATATCGTTTTTTTTAACAAATAGATACATAGTTATTTATTGCTATAATATTTCCAATCGCAGTACAAAAGTACCAAGATAAAGAATAAGACAGCAAAAAGACTGCAGGAGATAACTGTTTTACATATTCTGTAACATTTAAACCTAGAATAAAGAGTGGCTAACTCACCATGATTCGAACTTTTAGACTATTCATTCTTAAATTCATTGACCTATGTTATAGGTAGTATTTATTAAGAAGTATCTAGCCTAATATTGCCATTAAATTTAACATTTTATGACAATGGTTTCATGACAACAAAAGAGACATACCACGTTTCGCAAAGCGAATTTTTTATTAGAAAAGTTTCATTAACGCATATAGAAATGTTTCTTCCACCTACTCAAAAAATAGAACTTTCCAAATAATTAAAAAATAATGGTAATAAAAAAATAAGCCCTATAATTAATTTACCGCTATACATTAAATGTAAGCAAAAGTAAACCACTTATCAGCTCATCCTTGACCCTTTAGTTTTTGATATTAAATTTTCAATTTGCCCATTCCCTTTTCTGCTACACTATGTTTATCGACAATAATTTTAAACGGATATATAGTTACTTATTCACATATTTTATTTATATTTCTAGTCCAAAGTCCTATAAATATAAATAATTAGCAATAAAAAAAACTCTTGTTACCAATCCTTTATACGTTTTTTGTATTTGAATTTGAATTTAATTTTAATTTATTGACGTAGAATCCAGAAACTATTAAAATATAGGATAAGATATGACATTTTAATTGAAAGGAGTAACAATAATGCGACAAAAAATACTATTATATGTAGCCTTATGCTTATGCCTAACCTCTGTTAATGTCCAAGGAGCAACTTCTTCTATTTCAAGCTTGAAACCTCCTGTGACTGTTAAGCGAATCTATGTCCGTCAAGAAGTACAATCACGTATAAAAAACTATCGTACTACTGAAACAGATACAACCGTACGTGAATTAGATATACTTCCTGGTGGTATCTTTAAAGATAAGATTATTAAGGAAGGTTCCATTGTATCACCAACAACGGAAAGTATTCGTGCTTATAATCAAGCAATCCTCGAAAAGGTTAATACATTATGTAAGGAACGAGATACTTATAGCAGGAGTATTGAAGAAAAAAATCTGATCTCCCAGGCCATCTTAGATACATTCTCACCTATTACAACATGTTATAAGGTAAAAAAAGACCTGACCTTAATGATGAATAACCGCACTCTTGAAGAATGTTTGCAGGATCTAGATGATACCTTCAACAGCACGAAACGTGCCATTGATAGAGAACGGGAGGCTCTTGGTGTATTTAAAGATGATCTACCATCCAAAGAACACCTTGTGGATATTGCTAAGGCTATAACAGATGGTCGAGTTCCTAAGAAATTTCAGAAGGATTTTAGCCGTAAGATTACCGTAGGTGAATTTCTAGAAATTGTCTACGCCGGTATGGCTTCTACAAACTCTCTGACATTCTTAGATCGTATCACCATTAAGGATTCGAATATGCCAGATACCTATCCTGATTATGTGAAGCTTGGGTATGTTGCTGGCATGATTAATGGTATGAATGACCTAAACCGCAAGTTAACCCGAGAACAGATGGCCAAGTACATGAGTTATCTTGATAGCCATGGGGGAATCTGTACATCTCTTGATTATATGGATGTGAGCCCTGACTATATTGATTTTGCTGCTAACGGTCTCTTGCATTATACCGATGGCTATTTTAACCCAAAGGCATATTATCGCTTAGAAGATGCCATTGTGGATACATATTTTACGCGCCACTATTATACACCGAAGCTCACCGTTCGGGGTATTCTTTCTTATAGTACTTTCGGTTATGCTGGCACCATTATCCTAGACGGTTCTCATATTGTACTGGAAGACATCCATTATCCTGATTATTTCTTCAAGGACTTCAATAAAATGGTATTGAAAAATATCGCTTTTGATCCAGCTACACAATTAGTGGATACAGGTGCTTTCTATGTGGATATGGATATTCCTAATAGCAAAATGACCCTGACCATAAAAAATGATATCACTTATATCTATATGGATCTTGATTCAAGCCGAAACAACTTCTATCACACCTTAGAATCTGGTAAGAATAATTATGCACCTGTTCCTCTTGCAAAAGGAACCTCACTGGATATGCAGGGAAAAGATGATCCAACCGTTACAGTGTTAAGGCAGAAAGTACAAGATGTGATAAAACAAATCATAACCCCAAATATGTCACAAACGGATCAATTAAAAACCATTCACGATTATGTCGCTAAAACCATTCACTATAATGGTCCTCCTGATTATATAACAGCTGAAAATGCTTTAGCCGCTATAACCAATGGCGAAGGTGTATGCGTTCATTATACCGCTCTTTTCCAATATTTCTGTCAAGAGCTTGGCATTCCTAATCAGGTAATTATGGATAATGCATTCGTAGGACGTCACTCATGGAATGTGGTGTATGTCAATAACAATTGGTACCATATCGATGTGACCCTAGATGACGCACAGGATAAATTGAGAGATAGATACTTTATGAAGACTTCTACTGAGTTAGTGCCAACACACCATTTTTCAGGATTTGGCTCTATCAGTGACAAAGCTCTTCTAGGTATTAATCCAATGGCTATTCAGTCTACGGAAGAATTTCGTATCTTCATTCGTAGTCTGGTTATGAAATACCACTACCAGTATGACCAAGTTAATTTCAGAATAACGAATCCTAACATTGATATGGATACATCATTCATGAAATATCTTTATAAGGACTTTACCTTTACCATTACTGGTGATGACAAAACAGGATTATATACCGTAACTAAGACCAAATTAAGATAGTGATGGGTTAATAATTTATTCTTATTGATGGCAATATAATTTATTAGCTAATGGTCTTAAACAAGTATGATAGGCTGAGTACCATGTTATAATCTATGGGAATCAGCTTATTATGCTCCCATATAATATAACTTACATTTGGATATCCCTGTATAACGCTTATACCGTATTTTTTATACAACATTGATTGAATACCTTGATTGTTATGTTATTATAGTATAAACTACAAGAAAAGTATGCTTTTCATACTTGCAAGCAAAATAAAATATTTTTTTATTACGAAAAAAATGTAGTCCAAACACTGAACTTAGATATTGGCATACACGTTTTGTTAGATAAGATGTCATTTAGTTTACACAGAAAGAAGGAATGAAGATGCCAAATATTGATTTAACTTTGTTAACAGATTTTTACCAATTAACCATGATGCAGGGTTACTATAAACTAGATCGAAAAGATCAAGTTGTTGTCTTTGACCTTTTCTATCGTTCAAACCCTCATGGAAGCAGTTTTTCTATTGCTGCTGGTCTTATGCAAGCCATTCAATATATTCACGATATAAAATTTACAGAGGAAGATATTGACTATTTAAGAAATCAGAAAATATTTAAAGAAGATTTTTTGGAGTATTTAAAGACATTTAAATTTACAGGGGATATTTATGCTGTTCCAGAAGGAACGGTGGTCTTCCCAAATGAACCTATAGTAAAAGTTATCGCTCCCCTACGAGAAGCTCAATTGATTGAGACTGCTTTACTCAATATCATCAATCATCAGAGCCTCATTGCTACGAAAGCGGCTCGTGTAAAATGGGCAGCAGGTGATGATACTGTCCTTGAATTTGGGCTTCGTAGAGCTCAAGGTCCTGATGCAGGTATTTATGGCGCTAGAGCCGCTGTGATAGGTGGTTGTGGTGCAACATCTAATGTACTAGCAGGTCAGTTGTTTGATATTCCAGTAAAAGGAACGCATGCTCATAGTTGGGTCATGAGTTTTCCTGATGAATTAACAGCTTTTCGAGAATATGCAGAGCTCTATCCCATGAATTGTTTGCTTTTAGTGGATACATATGACACCCTTAGAATAGGGGTACCCAATGCCATAAAAGTCTTCAATGAGTTGAAAGATAAAGGTATTATACCCACTTCTTATGGTATCCGTTTAGATAGTGGTGACTTATCTTATCTATCTAAGAAAGCACGTAAGATGTTAGATGACGCTGGATTTAAGGATGCTATTATCAGTGCATCCAGTGATCTTGATGAGTACCTCATTCGTGATCTCAAGTTACAAGGTGCAAAAATTACATTATGGGGTGTTGGTACTAACTTAATTACATCAAAAGGTAATCCATCATTTGGTGGCGTTTACAAATTATCTGCTAAATGTGTGGATGGAGAATTCGTACCAAAACTTAAAATTTCTGAGAATCCTGCTAAAGTAACCAACCCAGGTAATAAGAAAGTTGTTAGAATCTATGATAAAGAAACAGGTAAAATAAAAGCTGACTTAATCGCTCTTCTACATGAAGTCATAGATGAAAATAAATCGCTATTACTTTTTGATCCTAATGCTACATGGAAGTTCATGCGATTACAACCGGGTTCTTTTACAACAAGAGAATTACTCATACCTATTTTTAAAGAAGGCAAGTGTGTCTATGATTGCCCAAGTACTTTTGAGATTAAAAAGTACTGTGATAAAGAGTTATCCACACTATGGGATGAATCTCGAAGACTTATCAACCCTCAAACAGTTTATGTGGACTTATCAGAAGAGCTGTACGATCTAAAGCAGTCTCTTATGAAACAATATAAAACCATGGCATAGCATTAAAATTATATGTAAAAGGAGCTCTGAAAACATAGTAGAAAATATGTTTTCAAAAAGCTCCTTTTTTTGTATAAGCATATAAATGAACAGATTTATATAAGTAAAGTATCTATACCTCTTCTGTCACAGAAACGATACATTCGTCATTACACCACAATGTTTTATTTACTTTAAAATTCAATTGCGGATTGATGCCCTTTATCATTCCTTCCATTGGATTTAAGCAATATATATCACAAGGACTTTCTGTCCCTACTTTTTTAGCACAGGCACACAAAGAACACCTCTTAGCCTTTGCTTGAAATCCATGATTAATTTCCCCTATTTCCCATGATGTACAATTAAATATGCTACTTAATACTGCAAAAACATCTTCTGGTTTCGTTATACCAAATTGCTCAGCATGTTTTTTTCCCATTACCAGTTGTACCTTTTTCTTATTTTCTATAACGCTGTCTAATACGCCTTGTTGTCCATAATGTTTAACTGAATCTACCAATGCATGGACATACATACTTTCCATCACTTTGACTCTTGTTTCTACATTCATTCTATTACCTCCACTAATATATTTTGTTTCATTTTATTAGTGGCGATTCGATGAGGGCTTGTGACATCTTTAGATAAACTTTTTCCAATAATTTTTATTGGGTAATAATTTTTCTGATTCCAAATAAAAATTTACATGATTTGCCACATCACGTATCTTATTGTATTCATCATCAAGCTTTATACTTTTCACCTGTTTTTTCATTCTACAATTACATTTCCCATGTGGATTGTATAATGTGCATTCGTCTTGGAGAAAATTTCTTAACTTTTTTCTAGCTCGTGAGAGAAGTTTTCTAATGGTTACTTCTTTTTTGTTAAATATTCTTGCGATATCTATATACTCTAATTGGATAACATCTCTAAGTAAATAAATCAATCGACTCTCATTATCCAAGCAATGCAAAATACCTGTCAGGCATTGGTCACACATTTCTTTAATCCAAATGGTGTGAGCATCTTCTGATTGTACAGGTATTTCCAATTCTCCATTTCGAAAATAATCTGTAAGATATTGGGTTGAATAAACCCTTTCTTTTTTGCTATAGTTTTGAATGACACGATAGCATATTGTATAGATCCAAGTGGATAGTTTTGAATGACCTTTAAATGAATCTATGCTTTTAATAATTTGAATCCACACTTCTTGAGCTGCATCTTCAGCTAGATTTTGATCTTGAATCATCCTTCTACAAATAACTGAAACCATTTTGCCATATTCAGTTGCTATGCTATCAAGTAATTTTTCTGTAGATATTGCTCTTTCCATTATTGACCAATTCCTTTCTAACTACCATTATTATATAGATAATAAATTCAACTCGTCAATATATATATTGAAAATACGTATCCGACTATAACATAGAGGCTGTCTCATAAAATCAATATTGTAGGCTAGAAGTTTTCCTTGCTATCATCTTATAAACTCAAGGAAAAGATATTGAACTTAATAAAGTTGTAAAAAATATTAAGTTCAATATATAGAGGTGTTTAAATCAAGTGGATTAGCATATACTACTTAATATGTTAATTCAGTAAGGAGGGTATTTTTTGATTGATTATACATCTTATGCTACTGACAAACGTATGTCAGGCGTCCTATTGCATCCAACATCCATTCCTAGTCCCTATGGCATCGGTGATTTAGGAACAGGAGCTTATGCATTTATCGATTTTTTAGCAGACAGCAAGCAAACCTTATGGCAAGTACTCCCTCTGGGTCCAACAGGATACGGTGATTCCCCGTACCAATCTTTCTCATCCTTTGCAGGACAACCCCTTATTATAAGTCCTGAAGTACTCATTGAAGATGGTCTTTTAATAAGAGGTGACATGGAAATACCTGTTTATAATCCTCATAAAATTGATTATGGACTTGTTATCCAAGATAAATTTTCTCTACTTCGTAAAGCATTTGACTATTTAACTAAGAACTGCGGACATCCTTATCACCATGAATGGCAAAACTTTTGTCATGCTGAACAGTCATGGTTGAATGATTATGCGCTATTTATGGCATGCAAAGATTACTTTGATGGCAAAGAGTGGGTAAAGTGGACAGAAGATATTGCCCATCCTTCAAAAGCTCAAAAAGATCATTGGCGCATCAAATTATCTTCACATGTTGCATTCTATACATTTATACAGTTTTTATTTTATAAACAATGGCATAATCTTCGAGAATATGCCCACCAAAAAGGTATTCTCATTATAGGTGATCTTCCTATCTTCACTTCCTATGACAGCAGTGATGTGTGGGCTAATAAAGATCTTTTTTTATTAGACGATAATGGTTATCCAACAGAAGTTGCTGGTGTCCCGCCTGATTATTTTAGTAAAACAGGTCAATTATGGGGCAACCCACTATATGATTGGGCTTATCATAAAAAGCATGGTTACACATGGTGGATTTCGAGGTTAGCTCATACGTTAAAGCAAGTAGACATTGTTCGTATCGACCACTTTAGAGGATTTGAGAGTTATTGGGCTATACCTTATGGAGAGAAAACTGCCATCTATGGCACTTGGAAAAAAGGTCCTGGAGAAGATTTGCTTAATGCTTTTATGCATAAGTTGGGTGAACATCTTCCAATAATTGCTGAAGATCTTGGTATAATTACTGATGAGGTGTGTAAGCTAAGGGATGCCTACCATCTTCCAGGTATGAAAATACTTCAATTTGCTTTTGAAGACCTACAAGATAATGATTTTTTACCTCATCACTATTTAAAAAACACCATCTGTTACAGTGGCACCCATGATAACGATACCACTATAGGTTGGTATGCAAAAGCCAATGACATGAGTAAAAATAAAGTTAGACAATATATGCATGCAGATGCTCGAGAAATTAGCTGGGATTTCATTCGCACATGCTACAGTTCGGTTTCTAAGATGGCTATCGTTCCTATGCAAGATCTACTTTGTTTAGGCAGTGGTGCCCGTATGAACTTACCAGGCACAGCTATGGGTAATTGGCAATGGCGCTATACAAAAGATATGTTAACCCAATCGATCAGTCAAAGGTTAGCATACTTGACCGAACTCTATGGACGCTAGTACTACATAGCGTTCATTACATATTTTGCGCCATGACTTTGGTTGCTTGCAAGGACAAAGTTACAACAAGGATGGAAATTTTATTTTCACACTTTTCCTCATTAAAAACTAATAGCGTATTCCTTTGCTTCATGATATAATTTAAAGACAAAAGTAGTATCGATGGGACAGCCCATTTACTTTTTATTACATAAAAAAATACATAAAAAAATAGGACGATGTTCCTTAGATAGGTGGTTTTATGCGTACAATTTTAATTATTATTTATATTGCACTATATGTTATAGTAACGTTACCCATGTTACTTGTTGTTTATATAACTGGTTTTTTTTCCAAGAAAAAACAGTATGCTTGGTGTAAATTTCTTGCAGCTTACTTAGCAAAAGGTATCATGTTTATAACAGGTAGTCCAATTAACATAACCGGCATCGAGAATATTCCAGAAGGACCTGTACTTTTTGTAGGTAATCATCGCAGTATTTTTGATATTGTTATGCTCATCTTTCTCATTAAGCGCCCCTTTGGGTTCATTGGTAAAGCTGAAGTTACGAAATGGCCTTATATTAATATTATACTCTCTATGATGGGCGGTTTGTTTATTGACCGAACTGATAATCGCAAAGCCTTAAAAACCATATTAGAAGGTATTGCCTTATTAAAATCTGGTCATTCCATGCTGATTTTTCCAGAAGGGACACGCAACAAACAATCTACAGAACCTTTACCTTTCAAACAGGGTAGTCTGAAGCTTGCCGATAAAGCTAATGTGCCTATTGTACCTTTTGGTTTAAAAGGGACAGATAATGTTTTTGAAAATAATCACTACCTAAACATTAAAAAGAGCACCATTACCCTTAATTTTGGTAAACCGATTATGCTCAGTGAATTACCTGATGACGTGAGAAAGAAAAGCGGTATTTATGTCCGTGATTTGGTTGTGGCATTACTTGATAAATAGGTGATTATTATTAATAAGTATTATTTAAGATGCTGTCATCTTGAAGAATTGAAGTTTTATAAATTAACTCTTTGTTTTTTGTCTATTTAATGTTAAAATAGATAGAACGCACGATGAAGAAACATGATTAAAGGAGGTGCAACCCATGGTGTGGTGGGAAATTCTATTACTAGTATTGGGAATCATCGCAGTCATTCTTGTCATCCTTTATTTTGTAGGACGCAAACTCCAGAATAAAGCTAGTAGTCAACAATCGATTATTAATCAAAATAAGGTAACGCAATCGATTCTCGTCATTGATAAGAAAAAACAGAAAGTAAAAGATTCGAATCTACCAAAGATGGTACAAGATCAGATACCGAAGTATTTGCGTTTTAGAAAGTTACCTTTAGTAAAAGCAAAAATCGGACCTAAGATTACAACGCTTATGTGTGATGACAAGGTATTTAAAGTTCTTCCTGTTAAGAAGATGGTTAAGGTTGATTTAGCAGGTATGTATATTGTTGGTATTAAAGGATATAAAAAATAGAGGAAAAGCCAAGACATTTGTCTTGGTTTTTTTAGTTGGGTGGTTTATCATGTCTTCCTAAGTCACAAGGAAAATAGAAAAAAACCATACACAGCGCCACCATCACTCTCGATGCCCAACGCCACATATGGTTTTCCATTCATTAACTACTAAAGAAGCAATTTATTTTTTCATCATTTCTATACTTGCACCCACAAAATCTCTGAATAATGGATGAACACGATTTGGTCTTGATTTAAATTCGGGGTGGAATTGAACACCTACGAACCATGGATGGTCTTTAATCTCAACCATCTCTACTAATCTATCGTCTGGGGACACACCTACGATCTGAAGTCCTGCTCCAGTAATGATATCGCGATATTCGTTATTAAACTCATAACGATGACGATGTCTTTCATAGATAAGTTCTGCATTGTATGCTCTATATGCGTTGGAGTCTTCCGTTACTTTACAAGGATAAGCACCGAGTCTCATTGTTCCGCCTAACTCATCAATATCTTTTTGTTCTGGCATTAAATCGATAACAGGATATTGTGTGTTAGAATCAAGCTCTGAACTATGAGCACCTTTATAACCTAATACGTCTCTAGCAAATTCGATAACGGCACACTGCATACCTAAACAGATACCTAAGAATGGTATTTTATTCTTTCTAGCATAGCCTACAGCTACAATTTTACCTTCGATACCACGATCGCCGAAGCCACCTGGTACTAAGATACCATCTGCTTCTTTTAGGAAATCAGCTACATTGCTTTCATTAACATCTTCTGAGTTAATCCAAAGTACTTTCATTTTTGTCTCATGATAAATACCTGCATGTTTTAAGGATTCTACAATTGAGATGTATGCATCATGAAGTTCTACATACTTACCAACAAGTGCAATCTTTACTTCATCTTTCATGGATTTCTCATGTTGAATGATTTCTTTCCACTCTGTTAAATCAGGCTTACTGCAGTTTAATTGAAGTTTTTCACATACAATCTTAGCTAGTCCCTCTTTTTCTAACATAAGAGGTACTTCGTAGAGTGTATCTGCATCTAGGTTTTGAATAATACATTCTTTTTTAACATTACAGAAAAGTGCCATTTTCTCTTTCATTTCTTGGGATATTTCATGTTCTGTACGACACACTAGAACATCTGGTAAAATACCGATTGATCGTAATTCTTTTACGGAATGTTGTGTTGGCTTAGTTTTCATTTCTCCTGCTTTTGCGAGATAAGGAATAAGGGTTACGTGAATGTAGAGAACATTCTCCTGCCCAACTTCTGCCGCCACTTGGCGAATTGCTTCTAAGAAAGGTAAACTTTCGATGTCACCGACTGTGCCACCAATCTCGGTGATGACGATATCAGATCCTCCGCTTTTACCTACGCGGTATACACGCTCTTTAATAGCGTTTGTAATATGAGGAATAACTTGAACGGTTGCACCTAAGAATTCCCCTTTACGTTCTTTGTTAAGTATGGACCAGTAAATCTTACCTGTTGTGATATTATTGTATTGACCAAGGTTTTCATCAATGAATCGTTCATAATGACCTAGGTCCAAATCAGTTTCTGCGCCATCTTCAGTAACAAATACCTCTCCATGTTGATACGGACTCATGGTACCTGGATCAATATTAATATAAGGGTCAAACTTCTGAATGGTTACCTTCTTCCCTCTTGCTTTTAGAAGCCTTCCTAGAGAAGCGGCAGTGATACCCTTACCTAGTCCGGAAACAACACCTCCAGTAACAAAAATATACTTCGTTTGCATTTCTCAATTCACCTCGTGTTTTTTTTTAAGGAGAATACCTAAACATTCTCTTTAATGGGTTAACTCTGCAACATATATAAATGATTATTCTCTTACATATAAAAAGTAGTCTAAACAGGTTTGTTCTTACTACTTTTTATTTATAATCATTATGTACTTTTTATGGATATGGTAATCTCTAGGAGATTGTACCCTATACCTTTTTGGTCATTCGTATAAATACAACTTCTTTATTTTATTATTACTTGCTCCAATAGTCAATACTCAATTTAATTTTTATTCATTTTGCTCAAAATAATATCTAAAGCTTTCTCTAATTGTATATCTTTTTCATTAATACTTTCCATTAATTTTTCGTTAAGCATATTAAGTGTTGGATAATCTGTTACTCCATAAGCTCTTAAATCATTCTCAGTTTGAAATTTGGTAATCGCTTTCTCTGTTTTTTTATCGTATACAAGATCTGGCTTATTAATATCATACCCTAAATAATCAAGAATTAATTCAACATCCTCAACTTCTTTCATTTCATCATCAAGGAATAGACGTTCTGGGCTTACAATAAGATTAGGTACGATGACTTCATAATCAGGTGCTACACCAATACCATTAATTTTATTACCATCTCTAGAGAAGAATTCTTCCATGGTAAGCTTAAAAGCATAATCCTCTGAGAAATTCCATATATATTGGGCTACACCTTTTCCATAAGTCGTTTCACCTACTGTAACACCAACACCAGATTCCTTCACTGCTGCAGCAATAAACTCAGATGCAGATGCTGTGTTTTCGTTGGTTAAAACCACAAGTTCGAAAGGTGCTTTCTTGAGATCACTTGTATAGGTTAACTTCCTTCCTTCTTTATTGACAAAATGAAGTACTGGGCCTTCTGGAATTAAAAGATTACATAGGTCAACACCTGTATCCACATAACCACCAAGGTTATCTCTTAGATCCAGTATAAGGTATCTAACGCCTTTCTTTTTAGCTTTTTCCACATAAGGAATCATATCAGTAGCTACATTCTCATTAATGCTATTAACTTTAATATAAGCAATCTTACTGGCTTTGTAACGGCTTAATTTAGGAAAAAGTGTTTGGATATCTTCTGATTCCACAGCCGATATTTTTATAAGTTGCCTTGTGAGTTCTAGTGTAAATTCATCACTACCTCTTTTAAACGTCACGTTAACTTTTGTTCCTTCTTTACCTTTTACTTTGTTTGCTATTTCATTAAGAGATAATCCTTTTGCACTCTCTCCATTAATGGCTACAATGATGTCTTCTGGCTTCACACCTGCTAGGAATGCTGGTGATTTTGGGAGTGGTCTCTGAATCTTAGCATAATCACCATCTAGCTCCATGACAACACCAATACCTACAAATTCGCCTGATACAGCCTCCACAAAAGCCTCTTTTTGATGTTTCGTATAAAACGACGAATACGTATCTAATTCATCAAACATACCATCAAGAGCTGCTTTGAATAATACTTCTCCTTCAACTTCTTCACCTGCATATTGCTCCATAAGCAGTTTAAGCATTTGTTTAAATTCTTCACCCTTTTCTTCAATATAGGCATCTTGATTATCCGTTGCTAACACACGAATTGGTGTCAACATGAGGGTTATTACACATATCATCAACATGAACTTACGCCATTTTCTCATTGTCTACCTTCCTCCCATTATATACAGTATCCTTAAATCATATATTTTCATAAAATCCTATGTTGCTATGGTTGTAATTTTCTAAAACTTTCTGTCATGTCTTCTCTTAAAAAACCAATTAATTTATTGATTAAACTTCCTGCTTCAACCTTTGCTAACCATTTTTCTGGGTTTACATTACCCCCACTTCCTTCAATAATGCCTAACTTATAACCTGCCATAATTTCTCTTCTAGACCAATCTGCAATCTTATGGTCATCTTTAAAAGGTGTAACGGGTTGGTCGACAATACCAAGTCTCTCAAGACCAATAACACGAATATAGATAGCAAATGCTTCCTGTCTTTGTATTGGAACACCAACATTGAACATATCCCCTGAACCATTAATAAGCTTGGCATCATAAGCAGCCATCACATAAGGATACAGCGGGTGTTCTGGTGGCACATCTGCAAATACAACAGGCTTAACTTGCCCCGCCTTCATATTGGTATATTTAGAAGTATCAATATTCATGGCTAGGCATATGGCTTTTACAAAATCGCCCCTATACATCGCTTCTACTTCCATACCACGGTAAGGTTTTTCTGTAAATATTTCTAAGCTATATAATTGTTTCATGTCATCTGCTGCCCAATGCTGTTCTAGAAACTCCAGCCCAGTAGGTATAATTAAGTTTTCAATCTGAGTAGCTGACACGATACGTGTGCTGTTCTCTATCTGAGCATCTGTCAACTCTGGATGATAGGTATTAATACGATATTTTAGAGATGCATCTCTTTCTAATCTCTGGTTATACGTACCATCAAAGCTTATAGGATAAGGCATGGTTTCATCATAATATAATGTCTTCTTAGCCTCTACAGATGGATTAAGAAGTATCTCCATCTGCCAATCATCTCGCATAATCTGCATGGTGAGTTCCCCTGATTCAACCTTTGACCATGGTTGATTATAACCATATATGGCTCCGACATTGCTGATGGTTACTTCTTTCTTATTACTGGTTAAAAATTGAGCTGTATAATGAATAGATGTCTTATAATAACTTACACCAGGTGTCAAGTCTTCTACGTTGGATAGTGAAAAAGTGGAGAAGTCTTCATTAAGTGTATAGGTCTCACTACCAATCTTTATCGTCTCTTTCCAACTTGTTACCTTAGAATCAGTAACAACCTGCTTTTTAAAATCTCCGTCGACTACACGAAATGATGTTGTAAACTGAATGGTTCGATCCAATACACCACTTGTTTCTAGATTAGTAGCATAAATCACATATTTCTCAGTATAGATTCCACTGGGTTTTACACTTACGTCCTTATCATCTTTTGTGACTTTTATTGTTCCAGTGAACGTGATCGGTTCCCCTGATATATAAACAATTTCTTTGTATCGCATTGTCTTGGATGTGCTGGGCTTTACCGGCACATGTTTTTCGATGGTTTTGGGAAGATTAGTACCTTCTGATATACCTCCAAAATAACCAATGTCGCCTGCATCCGCTCTGGCAGTTATACCTGTTACACTAATAGCAAATACAATCAACACTAATTTCAACCATAACGTCTTCTTCATCTGTCTATTCCTCCTTCGTACTACCTCTCAACTAATATAATGTAACCATCCACATCTCTAGTAGTAAATACCGCTAATTTAGTAATCAGATTTTCCGTAGTCAGTACGCGTATAACATCCCCTTGCTCTAACTGGTCGGGTGTAATGACTTCGTTGTTTTTAATAATGATACTATTTTGTTTCAGGTTAATCTTAGCATAACTATTGGTATAACTAAGGTCAGACCACAGATTGTTAGTCGTGTTATATACAATGGTATCTTTTATATTGATATAACCTGTTCCTGTTTCATATATTTCGCCTTTTACCCCTTCTTTACAATAGGGGTTCTCAACAATGTATTTTGCTTTCGTACCATCAGAGATAATGGTATAGACCTTATTCACTTTTGTCTTCTGTGTATAATCAATGAAGTCCTCGTGAGAAACAATACCGTTACTATCAACAATCACCGTATCGTAGTCGGTGGTAAATACACGAGGTATAGGTGAATAGATCCAATTCATACCAAGTAACAAGGCAAAACTCTGTACAGACATACTGGTATTTTCATTAATGCTTTGAATACGCCCTCTAAATATAGATGTAGCTGCAATACTAGGCTCAGGTGTAACATTAACTACCGCTGCTGTATTAGCTCCGTTAAGAACTACCTGTACATAGTCAGGTGATACGATATTATTACTTTCTAATAACTTGCCATTCTTAATAACAATGGTGCCTGGATTGGTTCTAATATTATTGGTACTTCCTAACATTCTAAATGTATTAATACCATTGGAATAGGTTATATTATCTTGATTAAGAACTTGGTCTCTTCCGGTTCCAAAGTTAATCTTGATAATCTTTTCGCCATCATAATATTTTTCCATAGCTACGTAGACATGAATGTCTAACACCTTTAGATAATTCAGTGCATACTCGAGTGAGATCTGCTTACCATCCAGGAAATAAGTAATATACTTATTGGATATATCCAATACTTTGGCTTTTTCATAGTCTCGCCAACCAGCCTTTGTCAGGGTATACGTATTGAGTAACGTTAGACTACGTGCCGCCTTGTTAATATTACCTAGCTTACCTTTATAGATATTGGTCACTGTATTTCCATATTCATCAATCTGAATCTCCTTGACCATCTCTGTCATGGTACCTGGTTCAAAGATAGCTTGGTTAATGAGCATTTTAATGACTTGTCCTTCTTGTAGGTCACTTTGAACCATGTTCTTTCCTGCTTTTTTTACAGGGATGTTAGCAGGTACGTCGAATACACTTGTACTTAAGTCATCAAATTCAACATTTATTCTGATGCCTTCTGTGCCATTATGTACCAGATATTTGATGGTTCCATACTTGACAACATAATTGGTCTTAGCACTAATGGACATAATCTTATCCTGATTAGATGCTAATCTAATGAAAACCATGTCCCCTGCTTCGATATCTTCAATGGTACTATCTCTAGGATCAAATCTGAAATCAGGGAACATTTCATCAATATAACCAATCTCATCTTCTGTATCATAATACTGTTGTTTTTCGACGGATATACTACTTTTATAATGTTTAGTTAGCTCTCTACCATCCCAAGTCATAATGGTGATATAACCAAACATGGGTTCATTTTCTTTTACAATGCCACTGATCTCACTAAATAATGGTGCACCTTTTACTGTTGTTATTTTGGTTACAATATTATTCTCTATGTATAGTTCTATCTGTTTGCTAATGGGTGCGTAGTCTGATTCTACATCCATGTCATTAATAAGTATCTTCTTCGTCGTCTTATTATATAAACTGTCTTTTATCGTATAGGTGAATGCTACACCCGATGCATTCTTAACTGTTATTTGTCCATTTTCTATATCCGTTAAGGGTTGAAGTGCTCCTTCTACAACATAAGGTTTATCGATGCCTTTGCTGTAGGCATAAACCATTTCATTCGTTGTTTTATCAATAAGGTACTCCATGTATTCCCCTTCTCTTATGGATAAGAGTCCACCTATCTTACCATCAATGAGTACAGGAACGTCTTTGGTAAATATTTGATCATTCGCATTCCGTTCATATTCAAAGTTTACTTCATTAACTTTACCGTTCTCATCACGGATAAGGATGCGTCTTTTGGCTGTACTATTGGTTGCTCCCATTACATTACTATCTTCTATGTAAGAGACCATACCACTTTCTATTCTAACATTTAGGGTATCATATATCATGTTATCTATATTTTTAAGCACTTGTGCCATTTGTTCCCTGGTTACATGTCCTTTTGGTCCAAATTTCCCATTATTACCTACTAAGATTTTCTTCTCTATAACTGCTTCTACATAGGGTATATTCTCACGATCTATTTTTTCCCAATCACTATAGTTAAAGACTTCTTGCTGCTCATATAAAGGAGCAATCATATTAGGATCTTTACTATTAATTACCTTCACAATCCATACAGCTAATTGCTCTCTAGTAATGGGTCCTCGCCTGATAAAATTCTCTTCTGGAAGCAGTTCATTCTGTTCTTCTAATAGAGCATCATCCAGATTATCTTGGGTAATGAGTCCCATATTGGTAGCCAGTTGCAAATACCCCTTTGTCCATAATGTTAAGACATGGTCAGGTAAATCTGGATTATTTGCTAGTAATTGATTGCCTGCTTGTTGCGCCGCAGCCTCCATGCCTAGGACTCTCAACAGAACTGCTAATGTTTCCTCATTGGTAATATTTACCTTTGGTCGGTACTCTTTTCCAGCTTTTTCATTATAACCTTTTATTACCTCAAGGGCTCCAAATCGCATAATGGGTTCTATCGCCCAATTATTCGCCTTCACGTCAGAAAACCTTAGATTTTCAATAATGGCCTTTGCTCCTGATCTAGCCACATAAACATTCTGAACCTGTTCTTTTAGTATCCCAGGGTCTGCTTCAGCGCTGACAACTATAGATGACATCATAAGAGTCAACACACATATGTACGTTATAAGCTTTTTCATATACCCAATCCTCCGTTTACATATTTTGTGCCATGATTTTGTTTGCTTGTAAGGATAAAATCACAACAAGGGTGGAAAAAATTTATTTTCACACCTATACTATATTTCCTAAAAGCATGATTTACCTATCTTATAATTGGTATATGATGCTGTTAATCAATAGGTTATATCCTATTTTCTCTTCTTAAGGAAAAATAATGTAAATTGTACAAGTCTATCCAATATTATATCATAATATATCGGAAAAATGGGATTAAAATTATAGTGTAATGGAATTGTATCAATAGTGATTTATAGTCCTTAAGCCTTAATTAATACCAATTATCGACTCTATTTTACAAAATTGTTATATTCATACACACCTAATTGAGTAGAAAAACCTATTTGCCTATTCACCTCATAGAGGCTACTCCTCATCTTACACAGGAAGTTTTAGTCGTTAGGAAGTTTCATAACGTATATGGAGATGTTTCTATTCCATATGCCCAAAAGTAGAACTTTCTATAACATAAAATACAAAGTAAAACTTTATTATACAACAAAAAAAATATGGATGAGAGCATCCATATCAAAAAAGGAAAAACATCTGGCTTTTAAGCCCTATCAAATAGCACAAGGCCTTTCGCATAAATATTATCCGCTAAGGGTTAGATAACATCCATACATGAGTATACTACTTGTACAAAATCTTAAAAGCCCACGCACATATTAATCATTTTTCCTTAGTTTATCAGGAACCTTTGGTTGATTAAAGAAAAACATGCATGCTGTTTGAATAGATAATGAAGCTACCGCAACGCCAAGTAAGCCTATTAATCCTAATACCTGTGACCCAATCTTCTTGTTGATTCTTGTTAACATCTTTTGACCCCGCTTCCTTCTTTTATTTATTATTGGCAGCACAGTTACAGATTCAATAAGAACGGCAATAGCTGCTACCATATAATACGATTGTAATCCACTATGTAGACCACTCATAATAAGTATTATGCTAGTCTGAATAATAACCGTTGCGATACTTTTACTCTTATAGTTAACTTTTTCAGAATCATTTAATGGTTTGTTAATGGTATCCACCGGTGCATAGGATATAATAATGATGCAAGACTCCACAAGTATAAGAATCATGATAATATAATTTTTATCATATCCCAATAATAAACGGCTCATGATAATGGCTATCAAACAAGATAATGCAAAGAAACCAAAACATTGTAGATGGGTTTTAGCATGGTAACCTCCTGCCTGAATACGAAGCAAACAGAAAAACACCATAAATATAATTACTTCTATTAAACATTTAAAGACAATCCCCAAAGTCATCATACCAAAGAATATTAAGAGAGATGATATAAGAATTTCAAACCCATAATTATACACTTCTATATCATCTTCTTCAATCATACCTTTCTTCACAAGCTTGTTGGATATCTTGGTTGAAAGTTTGTATATCACATATATCCCCCTCTTCTAACTCTTATTTTACATAAATATATCAACAATTCAATATGCATATGACTTTTGGTTGTTATCTCATGATATTCGGTATCATATTCTATTATTTTTATGCATATTTATAACTTAATGTATTATTCCATTTTTTTAATTTTTAATTTATACTAAGTCATAAAAAAGTGTGGTTACTTATTGTTACTTCAGAGTGTGCACAAAGTCGATTATGAAAAGCGTTTTTCTAGACGCAATTAAAGCCAAGGATCATAGCATATCACCATGTGACATACATAAGATTCTTGGCTTCTTGCAGCAACGACATAATCAGCGTTTTTCAATAAATGAGAGTAGCGGTTACTTACTAACCACTTACTTATCTAAAATATCATTATATAGGGTGATTGATACTGTAAAATAATCTTTTACAGTAGATATATCAACCGTACCATGGTACTTATTCACAATTTGCCTAACATTCGATAAACCTATACCGTGTAAAATCTTATTATCCTTTGTTGTCTGTAGGCTGGACTGAGTATTATTAATGGTTCTATTCACACAATCAATAATAAGATACTTATCTTTATTTCGAATATCTATTTTAATATAACGGTTAACTCTATCTAATTTGAGACTAGCCTCTATGGCATTATCTAGTATGTTGCCTAATATAATACACAGATCTAGGTCGTCAATGAGAACCTCATCCATACATTGAATATTCATAGAGCAATTAATCTCATGTTTATCTGCAACAGTCTTCTTCCGATTAAGCAAAGCAGATATAGCCGGATTTCTAGTAATAATCATTTGATCAACATCTTCTATATCCGATAGGAGCTTACTCAAGTATTCATCTAGCTTATCATATTCTTTGTAAGTTACTAATCCCTTAACATTACCTAGGTGATTAGACATATCATGTCTCAAACTTCTTAATTTCATGGTGGCATAATTAATCTCATCTAAGTACTTAGTTTGCATATCGTATTGTTGCAATCTTAACTGTAGATCAAGATCATGATGGGCTTGTCTAATAATACGAAGATATATAAGCAAGGACAAGATATTAATAAATCCTAACCCTAAAATAACAATACCTGCAACAATACCATTTTGATCATGAACATACAAAATATTCTTGTACATAGGTAGAATACTAATCATAATGCAAAGGTTAACAGAAAACAGAACAACGATTTCCAATATAATGCGCTTCTTTACTACTAATTTTCCATTTTTGTTAGCAAAGCTAATGAACATAATCACAACGAGAAAAATTAATAATTTAGATGTTAGCATACCTACTACTCGAAATATATTTTGTTCAGCAAAAAATCCAGGTGATTGTTTAAATGCTATACTGAGTAATGATAATACAATTCCCTCAATGGCAATAATAAAAATCAGCAATCCAATATAACTAATAAGCAATCGATGTAACGGTTCATTATATAACCAATATACCGCAATAAATAATAAAACAATCATAGAAATTAATGAAATTTGGATAGGCTGTTGTATATGATTGGCTAGGTAGTTAAATACAAAAATAATATTTGTAATAACAAAACAACCTATATAATATGTACATGATAAATTAAAACGTTTCTTACAAATACCATTTAGAAATATAATAATAGTTAGTGCTTCTACGATGTCTATAAAATACTCTACAAAATACCAAATCATATGGACACCCTCAATCGATTCAAGAAATTTTCCCGAACTTCTTTTGCATTTCTTCTACTAACAGGTATGCGACTCCCATCTTTCAGAAGAACTTCTTTGGACGTAATCAATTCGATCTTGTCCATATTTGCAATGTAACCTTGATGAACTTTAATAAAGGTATTGCCCTCTAAGAGATGATTCAATTCGCTAAACGTCCCATAAAACTCAATATCCTCATTATCCGTTTTGACCAGAATCTTATTTTTATACTTTTCTAAGTACTGTATACTGCTATATTTGATCATAATCTTTTCTTTGTTCTTGTTGATGATTAAGAATTCAACATCTATTGGGACATTATTTTTACTTAGCACTTCAATAGCATCCTCAAAAGCTTTGAAAAAAATTTCTGGTTGAACAGGTTTCAATAGATATCTAAAGGTCCCCAGTTCAAAAACATCAAATACATAGTCTCTGTATCCTGTTACAAAGATAATAAGTACATCTTGGCAACGTTCTTTAATGGCTCTGGCAAGTTCTATTCCTCCCATACCTTCCATCTCCATATCTAAAAATGCAACATGCAACTGGATATTATGCTCGTCCAAATGGCGAATCAGTTCCTTTCCTGATAAAAATTTATAAATCTTCGTTTCTATGCGTTGTCTAGTAGCACCTTCTTGTACCATTCTTTCAACAACATCACCTTGAATGGCTTCATCATCACAAATTGTAATATTATAGTCCATAATAGATATCCCCCAGCAAACTTTAAGATTTATTTTTATCTCACTGAATAACATATAACCCTTATTACCTATATCCTCTCAATACATATCCTACATAAATTATACCTAATCTTTCAAATTCTTGTCAATCCTACTTGATTAATTAGTTGCATTCTTAATGATAAGATTTCGACACAATATAGTAATTAATGGGGTATCTATAGAAATAAACATACATTCTAACCTATTTGCTCGAAAAAAAGACCACCTCATAAGTCATACTTTTATGAGATCGTCTTTTCTTTTATTATACATTCCCTGTAATTTATCTAATCTACTTTCAATACTTCATCTAATTGATTAACGGTCTGTTGTAAATATGTAAGAAATTCATCTCTTAACTCATCTCTTCGTAAGGCAAATTCTACTGTAGCTTGTAAGAACCCCATAATATTACCTACATCGTATCGTTTACCTATAAAATTATAAGCATAGATGGCTTCTTCTTCCGCTAATCTTCTAAGAGAATCCGTTAATTGAATCTCTCCACCAGCACCTTCCCCTTGAGTCTCAAGGTATTTGAATATGCTAGGCGTAATAATGTAGCGCCCAAGTATTGCCACATTGGATGGTGCTTCTTCACAAGATGGTTTTTCAACTAAGTCCTTCACTTTATATACGCGGTCTTCAATAAATCTTCCATTCACAATACCATACTTATTTACATCTGCCTCTGGTACTTGTTGAACACCAAGAATAGATGTTCTATACTCGCTATATATATCAATCATTTGCTGTAGGCATGGTTGTTTGGATACAATAACATCATCACCTAGTAAAACAGCAAAAGGTTCATTGCCGATAAAATGTTTTGCCATGAGAATAGCATGTCCTAGTCCTCTGGGCTCCTTTTGTCTAATGTAGTGGATATTGGCAATCTCTGAAACACTTCTCGCAATCTCTAATAAATCTTCTTTACCCTTTTTTTCAAGCTCTAGCTCTAGTTCTATGGACTTATCAAAATGATCTTCTATGGAACGCTTATTACGCCCTGTTACAATAATAATTTCTTCAATACCAGAGTTAACAGCTTCTTCAACAATGTATTGTATGGTTGGTTTATCAACGATAGGCAGCATTTCCTTTGGCTGCGCTTTGGTTGCAGGCAAGAATCTTGTACCTAATCCAGCTGCTGGTATGATGGCTTTTCTTATCTTCATATGTTTCCTCCATGATTTATTAATTTCCTACGCGCTACATTCTATCTCTTATCTCAAAATAGACACGATGTTTGTCTTATCATGATTTGTAATTATAAGTGTCAGATTTAAATGCTGGGCATTTCTCCAAAACTACCTTGAGTTGGATATACAGGTTCTCCATAAATATCCTTAATATTAAGGAGCTCTAATTCGTAGACACTAAATATTCTTCCATCTGTTGTTATGGTTACTTTTTTTAGTTCAGCATCATAAACAATGTGCTTAATCCCAAGCTTATTTACGTGAAGACGAGGACTGTGTATACGATAATTAGCCTTATTGGTTGCTATGGCTTCGTCAACGGGTACATCAAATGTGAATTCGATAACTGAGGTTGATATCCAATCAATGTCTAATTTATCAGGATCGATTATTTTGAAGCCCTCTGAATATGTTTCCATCACATTACCTGACACATCCTTGATACCCTTAACTTCTAATGCAATATAGAAAAGATATGCTTTTTCAGTGATGATTACAACTTTCTTTTTACTTGCATCCAATATAACTTCCTTAATGACAAGTTTATTTTCATCATTATACTTAATAGTTAAATATTCAAGATGCTTATAAGCAAGTTTATAATTATTGATGTCTTCAGCTGTCTCTTGATCAATTTCTTCACTAAATGTAATTTCGAGGCTATTGCTTTCCTTGTGACTAATGTCTACAATTTCTGGCTTAACTATATCTTTTGGCTTCTCTGTTTGTCCCTGTGAATCTTCTATAGGCTTATCCTCTTCTTTTGCTGTCTCTTTTCCCATAATATGTATTGTTTTCGTTGCTTGTTCCCACTTAACCTGACTACCAAGGACCTCTGCAACCTTCCTTATCGGTAGATAAGTTGTTTCCTTATAGGATATACTCAAGGGCACTTCTTCACCATTGTCAAGTATGTAATTATCTCCCTGTCTTCCTACCAATTCATCATCAATGGCTACATTGACTTTATTCAATAAGACACTGATGGTTTGCATAATATTACCAGCAAACACCATGGATGTCGCACTCAGTAGAGCACCCATTACTAAGCCAATTATAAATACTTTCCACTTTTTCATTAGTATCCTCCCTTAATAATGTAATATAAAATAGTCTAGTGATTAAAATCTTCACTTTCTATATTCATGACTTGGTCATCCATTAAAAAGAAATTTTCGGTTTTAGCATTTTTCACCGTAATCGTAAACGTATTAATCCCCATAGACATATGATTAATACTTAAGTTATAAGCAACGTTAATCTCCATGAAATCATCTTGTCTATCTACTTTTATCTCTTTTGTTAAGGTATTAATCTCAAAAACGCCAAATGGTGTTTCATAATGCGTAATATGGGCTTTATCCTGTTCAAAAACCATATTGGTATTGACGCCACCAAAACGTTGAATGGAAATCTGATCTTTACTTAATTTTACAATGGTTTTTGTCTCTTTATCTTTATCCAGTGTGGCATCTATATACGTTATAAATATTTTATTATTCTTCTCTATAAATTGTCCTGTGGTAACTAATTCTATTTCATCTGCTTCAAACATATCTGTCTGAATGCCTTTTATAGCTACTATTACATCTTTTGTCAACTTCTTCACCTCTGCTACATTATCGTCTATTACCTTATAGGATAAAAGTGTCAAAAGTAAAGTTTCTCTAATGAACATATAATATCCAAGTTCAACTAAATACTTTTGACACCATCACCCTTATAGGTTATAGCTTCTGTATTTTCTATGTATTTTATTTATCGGTTTCTTTTTTATTTTGTATAAGCAAATTGAATAAGACGCTCCACTAATTCTTTTATGGAAATACCTTTATCTTCCCATAACATGGGGTACATACTAATGCTTGTAAAACCTGGTAGGGTATTAATCTCATTAAAAATAACATCTCCTGAGCCTTCTTCTACAAAGAAATCGACTCGGGCTAACCCTCTACCATCAACAGCTCTAAAGATCTCCGTTGAATAATCACGAAGTTTCTTCACTGTATCCTTAGGTAAGTCAGGATTTAATAGCGTCTTAGATCCTGTATCATTGTATTTGGAATCATAATCGTAGAATTCTGCTGCTGCGACAATCTCACCTACGTTAGATGCACGAGGATGATAGTTACCAAGAACGGCACATTCAATTTCTCGTCCTATAATGGCTTCTTCTACTAATATTTTTGTGTCATATTTAATGGCAAATTCAAGTCCATCAAATAATTCACCACGACTATGGGCTTTTGTTACCCCTTTTGATGAGCCAGTGTTAGACGGCTTAACAAAGACAGGATAATCCAATTCTCTTTCCACTTTGGCTACAACATCTTTAATCTCTTCCATTTCCTTCTTATTCACGGATACATGTTTTGCCTGTCTAATCCCTAATCGTTCCACAATAATTTTCGTATATAATTTATCCATGGAAACGCTAGATGCAAGTATTCCACATCCTACATAAGGAATCTGTGCTAACTCAAGTAATCCTTGTACACTACCATCTTCTCCATATAATCCATGCAAGGCTGGAAATACAACATCTATTTTAATCTTTGATATACCATCCTCTCGAAAAATATAGAGAGATTTTTCTGTAGCATCGGGGCTAAGAAAAGCTTTGACACTACCACTAACCCATCTATCTTCTGGTATATCCTTGGTAGTTCCTTCGTGTAAACGCCAATTACCTTCTTTGGTTATCCCCACAGGATAGATGGTATATTTATCACTATCCATGTTCTCAATGATCGTAGCTGCAGATATACATGAAATCTCATGTTCTGATGACTGCCCACCAAAAAGAACCACTATATTCTTTTTATCCATACAATTCCTCCTCAATTGTCAATGCTTGTTTCACTATGATTCTATATTCCCCCATTATGTATGCTAAATCTTGTAACACAGATGTACTTGATACATTAATTTAACGCTTTAATTTTATAGTCAAAACCTCTATCCTATAAAATTAAATATATTATCACCGTAACTAAAATATGATAAAACTACCAAGAGAATATCATTTTTGACGTTAACTGCCAGTAAGGCATGATGTCAATAACTTTTATCTTCTATATTGTATAACTTATCATATGTTTATTCAATAGTTATTTCTGAAAGCACCATATCCTATACTTAACCCGTGTAATAACCGATTAAAGCTGGACATAATAAAAGGGCATCTAATAAGCCACAACCTAGGAGATACCCTAAATAAGTTATATTATTTATTTACTTCCGATTGAACAAATACTTTGTTTGAATCAGGTTCTTGTTGTTCCTTCTTTTTGAAATTAAACCACTCAAATAATTTGAATTTCACTTTGATTGGCATGTCTTCCTTTGTTTCGGATACTACAACTGTATTATATTCATCATCTGTTAAGACGTTTTTAAGTGTTTCTTTTGTGGCTTCTGGTACCACACCATGGGTTACATCTACAAAACATAGGGGCGGAAACATCACACACCACCAGTTCTTGCCTTTTGCTTCACCAATCTCTATTAATAAGGCTTCATACTTACCAGGTGGCAGTATGATATCGCCGTAAGCTTTTAAAGGAAATAGTTCCAGCTTCAAAGAAATATCAACTTTATAATCATAGCCGTGGTCCTTAATAATGGTATCAGCTATTTCATTCATCATATCCATATGATCATAGATTAATTGTCTTGTTTCATCAATACTTTCTGATTCACTTAGAATACCTGTCATTTTGGCAAGAACAGCATCTCTCACCTTAAGTTTTAATTGCTGGTCTTCATCCGTATCACTATTAGCTATGACATGAAACCGAATTAAACTATCTGATATGCCTTCAAGGACAGCAGCCTTAGTCGCATTCTTCTCATAATCATATACAACAGCACTGACCATAAGAATCACCAATAAAATGGACAATATATATGTTTTATATAAACCTCTTCGACTTAATACCCTCACCATATTCACCTTCATCATTCATTCCCCCAATATGATATACTATAGGCCTCTTGGTAGAAAAATATCTTCTCTTTATACCAAAACCTTGTATTTCTATTATTGCCAGTTCTTGATGAATTTATACATGTCCTAACAGCTTTGGTTCATTGCACCAAATGTCACTTTTAGGGTTCATGTTATCGTAGAAAATAAACTGATGAGTATTACAGTACCTATTTGGATAAACCAATCCTTCGAATATTTACCTTCGATTCGACAATAATGGAAGCACCACTAAAAAAGTTTTGCCAATCTGATTTTGTTTCACTCCATACCTTCCTGTTTTCCATTTTTAGTTGGTTAGAAGCACCAATAATATCAATACCATAATCATCCTGAATGACGTCCATGAGAGCATCAATCTTACTTTCCATTTCCCCAGCTAATTTTTCTTCTAATTCATCGATATAGGTATTGCTAAATAGCTTATCGTGATCTTCTAATATATATTCAGCTACATCACCTTCACTCTTGATATTAATGCGAATGGTTAAGAGCCCATCCTCTAGACTAAACCGCATATTGGTATGCAATTCACTTATTTCATAAGGTACAAGCACCCCTTCCATATCTGCTACAACCACGGAATGTCTACCTTTACCTAATACCCAACTATAAGGCGTCACATGTTGCTCTTCCATCCAACCTGTCAGGCTATAATTTTTTAATACTGCAAGCCCTTCCACAATCACTTCATTATCCTCAAAAACAATATTTGGCATAACACCATTACCATCATTACTATTCATTTCTGTAATAAAGTCACTCAGCTCAATGGTCTTAGCTGTAATGGTTTCCATGCTATTATTAATAAATACCTGTGATAGATAGATACCAGTTGTTTCTTCACCATTAGGAACAGATTCTAGAAGTGATTTTCCTGTAGCTTTTGTAGCAAGTAGTAATAGAGCTTTTGAGTACTCTGGGTTACGATCAAAATGGTCCAGAACTTTTCTTACATTTTGAGAATCCTTCAAGAATTCCTGTCCAAATATCACAACCTTAGCATGATCAAAGTTCAATCGTAAATTAGATTTCTTGCCAAAATTGCGATTAGCTTCAACTAAAGTTCTTGACTTAGTGGTCTTTACAAATTTGGTAGCCTCTCCTCCACTCTGAGAGGTGATAACAGGTAGGTTAGGGATGGTATAGGTTACTTCTAATAGATCCCCTAGATCATCTAAAGCAAGACTAATGACATAAGCTCGATCGTTCATCTCAACCTTATCCCAGCAACCTGTCAATAATAGTCCACATAATAGCAACACCATACTGACTTTTATTTTCAATGTATTATCTCCTCTCTAACGATACTATTCTTATTCTTAGCTATAAAAGCTAACCATTCTCTATAAGGATTTTATTTATTTCACTTGATTTTTATTTGCTTTTTCACCTAGCCCCTTTAGCTTAGCACCTATCAAGAGTATCAACGGGATAGGTAATAAGAATAGAATACTTACATAACGTGTCATGAACCTTAGCCAATCATAAGTCTCTACAATGTTATCAGGCATAAGGGATATCAAATACACAATGGGTAATAATGGCAGCACAAGGAAATTCTGTTCTTTTAATCGTGTAACTTTTTTTATTAAGTATGTGGAGAAAAATAGATAAGCATTGATCAATAAAAAAACAGTCATAATCCAAAAACTTACCATCAACGCATCTTGCCGTTGAATGAGCGATCCTGGTAGATGTATGGTTTGCATAATGGACATAACAGGCCATAACTGTCTGGATGTTTCAATGGGTCCAAATGCACCAATAGTCAATAAACAGATCGTTCCATTAAGAATAGCTACAAAAATCACACTGGCTAATGCTGCTTTTGGAATATTCTTAGGTCTATTCACAAAAGGCGCTGATAACAATAACAGTTCTAGCCCTGAGTAAATCATGGACATCATTAAACTTCCATAAGCAAAAGTTTTCATATCCATCATAAATATTGGTGAAATATGATAGAATTCTATATCCGGTATAGCAAATAAAAAAATCAATACAAGAGGAATGATAATGACGAATATAAGTAATTCAGCCATCCTCGCACGTGCTTCAAAACCTTTCCTTGTTAAATAAGCCACTACAAAAAGCATGGTTATCACAATAACCTCAATGGGCGTATCGCGAAGAAGAGTTTGTTTAACCAATTCTCCAAAAACCCTAATCTCCAGCCCTGCCAAAATAACCAATTTTATACAAAATACAACTCCAATCACCACAGCGACAGGTCTTGAGAAGATTAATTCTGTATAAGATAAAATATCTTGACTAGGAAACAACTTCACCAATGACGTAATAACCCAAACATAGACCAACGATACAATAGCGCCACCTATAACGATAATCCATCCATCTTCCGCTGCTATTTCTGATGCTAACCTTGGTAATATTAAGCTTGTATTACTAAACAGGTTAAGAATAATAAGAATCTTAATCTGCCTTATGGATATCTTATTGTTTTGTGAAAACATTATTTTCTCCTTTTTCTTTTACATCCATCCTCACCTGACTTCCAGGTTTAGCAAATATAGGTCTTAGACGGTTCATAAATGTTGGCATACGTATCAATGAGTCATTAAGATCACTATGATGGATATCCCTTGCTACATAAGGTGATAGATAGGGGATATTGACACTCTTAAGTGACACGAGATGTGTTAATACAATGAGTATGCCAATCCAAAAACCAAAGAAACCTAAGAAAGATGATAATATTATGATTAGGTATTTAATCATCCTAAAAGCCGATGTAAGAGAATAACTGGGAATAGCAAAGGATGAAATAGCGGTTAAGGCTACAATAATGACAATAATGGGGCTCACAAGATTCGCTTGAACCACTGCTTGCCCTACGATAATACCACCTACAATACCAATAGTATTACCAATAGGTGCCGGTAACCTAACCCCAGCCTCTCTTAATAATTCAAAAGCCAGCTCCATAATCAGCACCTCAATCAAAGCTGGAAAGGGCACCCCTTCCCTGGCAGCCGCAATAGAAAAGGTTAGAGGCGTCGGAATCATAGATGGATGAAAGGTGGTCAACGCAATATAAAAACCAGGTATAGCAAAAGATAAGAAAGCTGCACAATATCTAAGAATACGTACAAAACTCATCACATACCAACGCTGATAATAATCTTCAGCTGACTGAAAAAAACAATTGATAGTTGTTGGTAATAGGAGAACAAAAGGTGTATTATCCACAACAATAGCAACTCGACCCTCTAACAGTGCTGAAGCTACTTTATCAGGTCGTTCACTGACTTGGGTCTGAGGAAAGGGTGAATACCACTCTGTTTCAATCATCTGTTCTAATGTGCCGCTCTCTAAGACGCTATCAATCTCAAAATAACTTAACCTTTGTTCAATCTCGCTTAGAATTTCTGGTCGAACTAAATCATCAATATACATGACAGCTACGTCCGTCCTTGTTCTTGTACCTAATTGAATCTGACTTACCTTCAATTTTGTATCTCTTATACGCCGTCGTATCAATACTGTATTAATTCTTAAGGCTTCAGAAAAACCTTCTTTAGAACCCCTGATAACGCTCTCTGTATCTGGTGGTTGAACGCCTCGATTAGGAAACCCTTTCGTAGCTACTACAATGGCTTTTTCATAACCATCTATCATCACAATGGTGTCCCCTGATAGTACCGCTAAGGCGATATCATCCATGGTGTTCACTTCTTTTAGATCCGCTGTAGCAAGTCCACCATCTTTGATAAAATCAAAACTGTCATCTTCTGTATGTTCAAAATCTTGTGGTACCCCTCTTACTTGAACAATCAATTGTTCTAGGATGGATTCTTCGATAACACGACGATCAATCATAACATCAATATAGGCGATATAAGCCCATATTTCTTTCTTTTTACCTATAGGAAATTTGCGCTTTACTATATCGCCACAGTCCTTAAAAAGTTCTTCAAAATTAAGGATGTTCGTATCTAATGAATCCGATAACGGAATCGTGATTTTATTGGTTTTTGCATCATGTTTCGGTATAGCTTTCTTTAGTCTCATATGATCCCACCTAACTTATTTAACCTAACCCTAGCACGTTGCCTGCAATGAATAACATAACACTAAGAGACAGATATATAATACCAAGGACAATGGCAATACGATGTTCCTTTTTAATCTTTTTACGATACAATACTTTTCTATCCCATAGAAGAAGTACTAGCCCAACAATAAGCATGATGCCTGTAAAATTCATGGAAAAAACACTTCCAAATTTATTAATAATATTCATGACCTAATCTACCTTTCTTTTTTACATTTTTTGTAGAAGTTGGTTATTTTATTCAAAAAGCTCTTATGAACTTTTTTAAAATTATTATTTAATTCAAGTTGACGGTTATATCAGATGATGTTATAATGCATTATAATTTACCAATAACCGATAGGATATTTCGGTTATTGGTAGTAATCATTATAAGAAAGGATGATTAATCAATGAAAAATAAATTAGTAATCATGATAGTATTAACGCTTGTTATCTTTGTAGGATGTGCTAAAGGTTCGGCAAAAGATGAATCTCTTTTAAACCGAGCGAAAGAAAAGGGTATTGTCATTGGAACGGAAGGCACCTATAGGCCTTACACCTATCACGATACATCAGGCACCCTTACAGGTTATGACGTTGAAGTTGTCAATGAAGTATTTAAAAGACTTGATATTGATGTGACCTATCAAGAAACACAGTGGGATGGTTTACTTGCAGGGCTTGAAACAAATCGTTTTAATCTCGTAGCCAATCAAGTATGGCGTAACGTCAGTCGTGAAGAGCAATATACCTTATCGGATGCTTATATGTATGCAGGCGCTGTCCTTGTTGTTTCCAAAGACAATGATGCCATTAAGACTATCGAAGACATCCCTGGAAAGAAAGGTGCACACTCCTTGACAAGCGCCTATGCCAGTATGTCTAAGGATGCAGGGGCAGAAGTGATTAGTGTTAACTCTTTTGCTGAAGCGGCTGAAAATGTAAAATTTGGTCGCGTGGATTACACCATTAACGATAAAGATTCCTTTATTCAATATCAGTTAAGCAACCCTGATTCCAACCTAGTGGGTTACGATATTGAGGATGCTGATAAAATAGACGTGGTATTTGCCATGTCAAAAGACAATGCAACAGAACTTGTTGAAGCGATTAATAAAACATTAGCTGAAATGAGAGAAGATGGTACACTTGATAATATAGCAAATGAATTTCTAGACTAAGCAGGTGATGATGATGACCTTTACACAACTGATTCAATTGACTGGACAAACCCTTATAGAAGCCACCATAAAAGTGACAATTCCTCTAACCATTATCACCTTTATCATCGGTGTGACATTAGGACTTCTTACAGCATTATCAAGGTTGTCCCATGTGAAGCTTCTTCACCTCATGGCTAAACTCTATATATCCATTTTTCGAGGAACTCCTTTATTGGTACAGCTATTCATCTTTTTTTATGGTTTACCAAGGTTGGGCATTGTCCTTGATCCGCTGCCAACAGCCATTATTGGCTTCTCTTTGAACATTGGTGCTTATGCCTCTGAAACCATTCGTTCATCCATTATGGCTATCGACAAGGGTCAGTGGGAAGCAGCCCTATCTTTAGGTATGGGTTATACCCAGATGCTCAGACGTATCATCCTCCCACAGGCTCTACGTATTGCAGTACCACCCCTATCCAATACCTTTATTAGCCTTGTAAAAGATACCTCTCTAGCTTCACTGGTTCTTGTCCCTGAGATGTTTCGTCGTGCACAGGAGTTCGCTGCATCTACCAATAAGGTGTTAGAGGTCTATATCATTGCAGCTGTGATATACTGGGTAATCTGCGCATTACTTACACAGGTTCAACAAAGATTAGAAATAAGACTCTCACGTATATATCAAACATAAGGAGGTGAAGGTTATGATTACTTTAGACAATATACACTTAGCCTATGGGGATAAAAATATATTAAACGGTGTATCCCTAAAAATCAATGAAGGTGAGGTCATTGCACTCATTGGACCTAGTGGCTCTGGTAAAACCACCCTTCTACGTTCCATTAATGCCCTTAGCCTTCCTCATAAAGGTTCTGTTACCATAGATGCTACCACCATCAACTACGATAATAAGCCTCATAGTCGGGATTTAGCAAAACTTAGACAACATACAGGCATGGTTTTTCAAGCCTTCCATCTCTTTCCTCATAAAACGGTCCTCCAGAACATTATGGAAGGTCCTGTAACTGTTAAAAAAGTTAGCAAAGAAGAGGCTGAAAAAAAGCCCTTAGGCTTCTTAAGAAAGTAGGTCTATGGGATAAAAAGGATGCCTACCCTAGTCAGTTATCAGGAGGACAACAACAACGAATTGCAATTGCTCGGGCTCTAGCTATGGACCCAAAAGTTATGTTATTTGACGAGCCTACCAGTGCCCTTGATATTGAATTGGTTAACGATGTCCTAAAAGTTATTCGTGAAGTCTCTGATGAAGGCATGACCATGCTCATCGTAACCCATCATATACAATTTGCTTCAGAAATAGCTGATAGAATGTTATTCATGGATAATGGGCTCATTATTGAAGAAGGTACTCCTGAAGAACTTTTGAAACACCCTAAACAAGATAGATTAAAACAATTTTTATCTTTGATAGATATGGACTAGATTCGCTCTGTTTAAACGAATAGGCGTATTACGCCTAAATGCTAATATCACCTCTTCTTTTAATGTATAATTTAAATGAGGTGGTATTATGATATATGAAAAAATAAGACATCTGAGGGAAGATCGAGATTTAAACCAAACACAAATAGCTACATTATTGCATATTGATCAAGGAAGTTATTCTCGCTATGAAAGAGGCGAAAGAGCTATCACAGTAGAGACTCTGTGTAAGCTTGCAGATTTTTATGGAACAAGTCTAGATTATTTGGCTGGTAGAACTAAAGTAATCAATCCCTATAAATAATAATTGTCTATATTAAAAATGGCTATCATGCCTAACCATGATAGCCCTATTTCTATCGATTCTTTCTATCAAATATCTCAATAACAGCTTTTTCTTGATTTTCAATATGCTTTAATGCCACTTCTTTAGCTTGGTCCACATTACGATTCACAATGAAATCTAGAATCTGATTATGTTCCTTTACCAGCATATCGTAATCTCCAAGTTTACGGATATACTCAACACGATAACGGTATATTTGTTCTCTTAGGTTATTAACGATATGAATAAGCTTTTCGTTCTGCGTAGAATTAAAAATAATATCATGAAACTCAACGTCTTTTGAGATAATATTGTTGATATCTTTGTCACTACATGCTGTTTGGAACTCATCACTTGTACGCTTAAGATCCGCTAAGTCATTATCTGACATCTTCTCACAAGCAAGCTTAACAGCTAATTCTTCTAGAGCTCCACGTACTTCAAGAACATCTTTAATATCTTTATGGGTAACTCTTGCAACTTCAGCACCTTTACGTGGAATCATCACAACTAATCCTTCTAATTCCAACTTACGTATTGCCTCACGTATAGGTGTACGACTAACACCCATTCTCTCTGCAAGTTGTTTCTCCATCAATCTTTCTCCAGCGACTAACTCGCCCTTAAGAATTGCCTCCCTAAGCGTGTTAAAAACAACATCTCTTAATGGCAAATATTCATTTAAATTCACTTTTAATTTATCATCCATCCCGCACTACTCCCTTTCTCTATATTAACTTCATCTTATATTTTCTCTTCTGTCAATCCTCAGTATGTATCATCCATAACTCATAACTCATTAAAGTGTCAAAGTATAACTATCTCTAAAATTATTCCGCAGACATAGTATTCACGTGCATACATTTATCGGTTGAATATAGTCGTTGTATAGATGAATTTAGCAATATTATTAACTTTTAATTGATAAGCCAAGTGAGAAGCTTTTTGTTTATCTTCGCATATACCATATACCGATGGACCACTACCACTCATAAGCGAACCAATAGCTCCGTTATTTATCATAAAATCCTTAATACGCTTAATAACTGGATACTCTTCCATGGTGACACTCTCCAATACATTACCAAGTTCACGGCATATACCACGCAAATCACCATCTTCAATACCTTGTATAATGGCATCTGTATTTGGTCTTTCTTTTACGTTCTTTAAATCAAGGTTACCATATACAAATGCGGTAGATACACTCACATTAGGTTTTGCTATGACGATATAAGCCTTTGGAAAAGATTTCAGTGGTGTAAGTTTCTCACCAATACCCTCTGATAGAGCCGTTCCTCTCATTAAACAATAGGGAATATCTGCTCCAAACATTGTACCTATTTCCATCATTTCTTCCAAAGTCATTTTTAAATTGAATAATTTATTCATACCTATAATCGTAGCGGCTGCATCACTACTACCACCAGCAAGTCCTGCAGCAACAGGTATTACTTTAAACAGATCAACAAAAACGCCTGTTTTTATTTCATATTGATCTTTCATATATTGTATTACTTTGTACACAAGATTTCTTTTATCTACTGGTAAAAAAGGTAGATTAGTTTGTAATTTTATTTGATTACTTTTTATCTTTTTAAGGTTAATTTTATCATATAGATTAACGGTTTGCATAATCATCTTTACATCATGATAACCATCTTCTCTTTTTCCCAAAACATCAAGTGATATGTTAATCTTCGCTCGTGCTTTTATATTAATTCTATACATAATTGCCCTTTCAACTATATATATTGAACTTAACATTTTGCACATCTATTTCATTAAGTTCAATATATTTTCTTGGTTTTGTAAGTTGAATTTCTCTAAATAATGGCTGGCTTTATCGTTATTATTCATTCAACTTATATCTATTGAATTAGGAATTAAAATGGTTTAAGTCTTCATCCAACTTATATATCTTCATGTTTAGATACGCCCTATGACATAATGCATCGCCTACATTAATCATGTACCTTGTATACTTAATATTATATACAATGCATATTTATAAATCAAGTCAAAAGAGAAACAAACACAACTACGTCATGTAAAAGGTTTCAAGGAAATGGTAAAGTATAACTTTCTTATATCACAAAAGAAAGAACCACCTCCTAATAGAAGACAGTCCCTTCGTGTATATATAAGCAATTATATCTTGAATTTATCAAGTGTTATTTGTATATCTTGAGCAAGCATGGATAGATTCTCACTTGCATTTGCAATATCTTGAATGGAAGCTGATTGCTCTTGGGTAGTAGCTGCTGCCTCTTCTGTAGACGCTGCATTCTCCTCAGCTAGAGCCGATAGAGACTGAATAACATCCACAATGCCTTCTTTGTTCTTATTCATCTCACCAACCGACCTACTCATATGGCTGACACCCTCATTAGAAGATTGTAAACCGTGAGATATCTCATTGAATTTACCTTCTGTTGCATTGACGCTTCTTGCTTGCTTTTCTACAATAATACCTATTTCTTCCATATGTTTAACAGCAGCACTAGCATTCCGTGATAGTTCTTCAACCACGCCATCAATCTGCTTAGTTGATGATGTAGACTGTTCTGCTAGATGTCTAATTTCTTCTGCAACTACAGCAAATCCTTTACCTGCTTCTCCTGCCCTAGCTGCTTCAATGGCTGCATTAAGAGCTAAGAGGTTCGTCTGTTCCGCTATGGTAGCGATGACATTACTCGCTTGACCAATCTTATTAGAACTATTATCGGTTTCTTTAATCATGTGATAGATTTCGTTTGTAGCTGTATTGGACTCTTTCGTTATATCCGTTAACTCATTGACAATAGCTAATCCATCTTGAATTAATGTGACAACCTTATCAGCATCATTGCTTACATGCATCATCTGCTCTTTGTTTTCATCGATTAACTCACCTAAACGATAGATTTTACTGGATCCATCTTCTGTACTTTTTGCCTGTTCACTAGCTCCACTAGCCAATTCTCCAATGGTTTTCGCTACTTCTTCAGAACTCATAGCTGTTTGTTGGGTTGTAGCTGATAACTCTTCTGATGATGCCGCTACTTGTTCGACCACATCCCTTACTTGTTGAATGAGTTCAATAAAGTTATTCTGCATAGTAGCCAATTGATTAGTCATCTCACCAGTTTCATCTTTTCGCTTCATGAAAGCAACTGCCTTATGTTGACTGTCAAAAGTGAGGTCATAAGTAGCTAGACGAGCGATAACACTTGATAATGTGACAATAGATTTTACAGCATAATTACTATTAAAATATAGGGATAACCCCATAATACTAACACCAATCACAGCAATTATTGATAGTATGATTATAATGCTATTTGTACTCGCCATCATCTCATTATGGGGCACAACGGTGGAATAGGTCCATATATTATCAATTCCTTCAAAAGGAATAGGTTCATATATATGATACACCTTTTTATTATCTTCATAAGCTGTTTTATATAGACTTTCGCCCACTTGTAATCGGCTTAATAGATTAGGGTTTTCAACTAATTCCGTAGCTATTTCATTGACCATAGTCGGCTCTTTATGGGCTATAACCGTACCGTCTTTTGAAAGTAATCGACCATAACCAGAATTGTATAATGTCACTTTACTATTCATAGCTATGAATTCAGCCAGGGAAATATCAAGTCCCGCCACGCCAACTACACGATCATTGATGATAATGGGTTCACAAAAGGATACCGTTGTAACGAGATTGCCATCTAATTCATAAGTAGCTGGCTCTGCCACAAAACCTTTACCTGTTTGCAAAGGTACTTGGTAATAATCATTTGTTTCAAATTCTAGGCAAGGTGCTAATACTAACTTATCCCCACTTCGCCCCCAACAGGGTACAAATTGCCCAGTTTCAGATGCACCTGAACCATTTTTATGCCGACTATCTTGTCCATCAAAAGCATTTGGCTCCCACGCAACCCATGTATAGATGTATCGATCATTATTCTCAAGTTTCTCTTTTAACATCTGATTAATACCATTTCGACTCATCATATTGTTTTTTTTGAGGGTGACCATCATATCTGCAATATATTTTGCATCCAGTCTAGCACCTGCCAAAATCATTTCCATCTCAGCTGCTATTTCCTTTGTTTGACCTTGTACCAATTCCATATTTTGCTTTTTATTATTTGTATACATACTGTACAGAAAAGCACTCATGATACAAGTTGCTGTTATAATCACAATACCAAGGTTAAGAAATATAAGTCGTGTTTTTAGTTTCATAACTGTCGCCTCCTAGTCCATACGTCACATTTTTTTATAAACTATCCCTAATGATTACATTCAAAAGTTGTTCCTATGACTTCATATACAACATATAGGGTATCCTCGTCCAAGATACACGTATATTCCTACATGCATTTAGTCATACTTTCCTTTTATGGAATATTCTTCTAACTAATATCGACATTATTGTTTGAATTATTAATACTTATTCATGCATTATATTACTAAAAATATTAATAATGTAATAATATATAGCGCATATTAATCTATAATAGATACAGTAATAATGATGAACAGATGCTATAAAAGCGATTCATTGCACATCTATGGATAGTATCAAAGTCTCTAAAAAAAAGAACGCCTAAGCGTTCTTATATAGTTATAATTCTAATCCATCAATATTTTTAACGATAATGAGTTTATCGCCTCTCTTAACGTCACCTGTATCTAAATTATTCGTATGCCTTATGTCATCCACTTTTGTATAATAATTTTTAGCGATATCCCATAAGGATTCATTATCTTTTACAATATAGCCTACAACACTAGGAATGCTTTGAATCTTCTTCATGTCAAGTGGTTCCTGGGCTAAGCCATTAATGACGTTTACTTCTTGTTTATCGAAGATAATGGTATCAAGGGATACTCCACATTTTACTTCCACTTCTTTTTCGCCAAGCATACTACAATTTACGTAATTGATAGATGGCCTAATGGACATTTTACTGTCATTTTTAATGCCTTCAGCATCAATTACTTGATTGAATGGTAACATGGTGTTATAGACGTTAATAGGGCTGTTATCATCTGCTGCCACATACATGATATTACAGAAGACTACACCTTCAACTTCTACTTTATCTTCATAAACATCAACATTATCAATATTTACATCACCAGTAGCATAATAGATTTGCATCATGTCAGGCTCATGGCTTGCAAGCTCAATACTTTCCTTGATCTTACACTGACTTTGATTCTTACATAATAAAGTCTCGTATTCCACAGATTCTTTGTTTAACTGAACGTCTCCCGATAAAGAATAGACGTCTGTGAGAATATTACTCTTTTCCTCCGAATAAACTTTGATGTCAAGACTTGTCATCACATCAACAGATAATACCCGTTCTTCACCATCAAGGTCTGGTCTAATTTGGATTTTATCCTCAACGATTTTGATGTCGATGTCTGAGTACATATCCTCATTAACACCATTACATTCAATTACACCGTTAAATGGGATTTCATGTTCTACAAATTCAAGAGAATTTTCACCTGTTTCTCCAAGATATAAGGTGGCAAGAGCAATGGTACCTTTTACATTAACCTTATCATCTAATAGGCGAATTTCCTTGTTTTTGATGCATCTGTCATACCATAGTATTTCCGTAATATTAGGTTTGGTACTTGGTATAGCCAGTTCATCTTTAATTTTATAAGTTTCTTTCTTAGATGCGTGCAATTTACACACGGTAATATCGTCCCATTTGCTTTGGATGTCTTTTTCACCGCATACATCAATAGGCACATACATGTCTTTTTTTTCATCAACCATAACTTTGACTTGAATGATAGCCTTGATGTTAATTTTACGTGTATTGATTGGTGTAATCTTCATTTCTTCAACTGCATATTCTGCCTTGATATGATCACCTTTTGTTACACCATCCATATTTACGTTTTCCTCTATGGGAAGAAGGCTCATCATGTTATGTACAGGCTTTGAATCATTAAGAGGTACGTATAGAATCTTACAATGAAAATCTCCTTTGACCATTACCTTGGAATCATAGACATCAATACCCGTGATATTCACTACACAATGGTTCTGTAATATTTTATCGATATCAGGTTTGATATCTGGCACATTCATATCTTCATCAATTGTCATCTGAAGCATACGGTTACCTTTGGGCTTAATTAGTGTTATATTTCTTTGTTCCAGTTCCAAACTCAAAAAAATCCCTCCTAAACCTTTGTCTATATTATTATATTAAGGTTAGGAAGGATTTTATGACTATTTTTTATTATTGGTAATGGTGTCAAAGTATTTCGTTGAAATTGAATAAAAATATCATGTGTCCAAACGCTTCATAGGACACATGATATTTTATATTCATTAGATAAACTTTACTTTTGCTACTTTAACCATTATTGAGAATTTCATTATGTTAATTTATACATTTTCCAAATAGGATGTTATATCTTTAAGTACGTGAATGATGAAAAAATAGAGCCAAATCTTAGGCTAAGAATGTAAAATTAATATGAAAGTCTCTCAATAATATAAGAATCATCAACAGGTCTTAGACCCATGATCATTCTCTTTTATTCTTGACACAACGATAATTCAACGTTATTTGTTAATAAATCAGTATAGCTATAGGATACAGTACGATAGGTATTTTGTAGTTCGTTTTGTACTTTTACAACAAAGATACTAGGATATGTGCTTTGTAATACGCCCTGTTTAATTACAATTCTTTTTCGTCCCTTATTAGCTTTCACCAAAACTTTACTACCGACATAACCATCAACGCGCTTTCTTACCTCGGTAATATCTTCTTTTGCAATCATTTTAACCACCTCATCTTTAACAACTACTACTAGTATATCATAAATACCCATAGCAGGTCAACAAATTTTAAAATTATATCAAATTTCATAGCAATTGTCAATAGACTTCCATCACTTTTTAAGATTTTAGTGCTTTTTACCATAAGAAACACCCAAAAAAGACAGGTTGTGGTGGTTATCTTTTACATTACTCTCTGATATCTCTAACTATTATTATATCCATTTTTAACAATTCTATACCTTTTTACTATTATTTTGTTTAAAATGCATAGAAAAAGGAAAAGCATCAGCTTTTCCTCAGACTCTATTTACTTATAATATACTGGCAATGATAAATCTTGGGTCTTAACCACGATGTACGGATACGTTAGGCTCATGGTGACGTTATCATCTTTAGATGGACCTAATAACTCTGTCAATACAACTACATAATCCTTGGTTTCGTATACTTCTTTTACTTGTATACTATAGCCTCCTGTTGGTTGCTCACCATATCCTACGACTATGTACAGGTACTGACCATCACTAAAACTAAATTTAAATTCATCTTTTTTAGATTCTTCAATTTTTGCAGCTATGACATCAGGTATGTCTGCTTCGTCAATAACTGTAAAATCCAAATCTTTAATTTTATCATCTTCCTGTTTTTTTACTTTATTACATGACGTAAACATAAACAGCATAACAATAGCAAGCATCCATAATACTAATTTTTTCATGCCTTCACCATAAATTACTATTTGTATATTCTATTGTTTTACTGGCAAGATTATGCCATAATTTCTTTCATCATAGCCATAACTCTTGAAACAAACTCTTCTAAATGCTCATGAGCTTCCTTGGATGTATTGTCTTTTACTCCAAAATAGAATTTCACTTTAGGTTCTGTACCTGATGGTCTAACGCAGAACCATGACTCATCTGCTAAGTCATAATAAAGCACGTTAGACTTTGGTAAGTCCGTATCACCCATGTAATCCGTAGCTTTTACAATGTCCACACTCCCAACAGCTTTTGGTGGGTTATCTCTTAATGTGGCTAAGATATGCTTAATTTTATTAACACCTTCGATACCCTTTAGAGTAATCGATTCGAGGGTTTCTTTATAATAACCGTATTTTTCATAAGCTTTCATGAGTGCATCATATAGGGTCATGCCTTTTTGCTTATAATAAGCCCCCATCTCACATACTAACATGGTTGCAACGATGGCATCCTTATCTCTCGCATGGGTACCAATAAGGCAACCGTAACTTTCTTCGAAACCAAATAAGTATTCTAAGCTATTTTGTTCTTCAAATTCTTTTATCTTCTCGCCAATGTACTTAAATCCAGTTAAGACTTCAATAAGCTCCATATCATAGTGAGCTGTTATTGCTTTTGCCATATTGGTTGTTACAATAGTCTCTATAACAGCGCCATTTGCTGGTAGAATACCTTTTTCTTTTTTCTGTCCTAATATATAGTCAAGGAGTAAAACACCAATCATATTGCCTGTAAGCGCCTCATATGAGCCTTGGTGCTTCACAAGAACACCAAGCCGATCCGCATCTGGGTCAGTGGCTAGAATAATGTCCCCATCTTTTTCTTGACCTAATTTAATGCCAAGCTCAAAAGCTTTAATATCTTCTGGGTTTGGGTAACCAACTGTGGAGAAGTCACTATCTGGCAATTCTTGTTCAGGTACAACAAGTACTTTGTTGAATCCAAGCTCATTTAGAATTCTTCTAACAGGCACATTACCTGTACCATGAAGGGGTGTATAGATGATTGTAAAATCATCAGCCTCTTCTTTAATAACTTCTGGATTAATGATTTGTTTTTTTAGAGCTTTCATATAGAGATCATCTATTTTCTGACCTATTACTTGGTATAATCCCTTTTCTATTGCATCTTGTTTATCCATGGATTTTACATGAGCGTAATCTGTTACTTTTCCTACCTCTGCAATAATCTCCACATCTTTTGGTGATGTAATCTGTGCACCATCTTCCCAATAGACTTTATAACCATTATATTCAGGTGGGTTGTGGCTAGCTGTTACCACAATTCCTGCTATAGCCTCTAACTCTCTTACAGCAAAAGATAACTCAGGTGTAGGTCTAAGACTTTCAAAAACATAAGCCTTAATGCCATTAGCCGAAAGAACAAGAGCTGCTTCGTCCGAAAACTCAGGTGACATACGACGTGAATCATAAGCAATGACGACACCTTTTTTTGCTGCTTCTTCTCCTTCTTGTAATATGTAATTGGCCAACCCTTGAGTAGCTTTTCTTACGGTATAGATATTCATGCGATTGGTTCCTGCTCCAATGACGCCTCGAAGCCCACCGGTTCCAAATTCTAAATCTTTATAAAAGCGATCTTCAATGTCTGTTTCATCCTCTTTAATAGCTATTAATTCCTGCTTCGTTATTTCATCAAAATAGTCACTCTCTAGCCAACTGGTGTATTTGTTTAAATATGACACTTGTTTACCTCCTATTATTAGTAATGGTGTCTTTGACACGATTACATTATTTTTTTTACAAAAATAACTTCATCACTTTATTATAGCGCTTATGTCTTGCATATAACTTTTGTCATTTATTACAATAAATAAGAGAATGATATCATGACCATTCTCTTAAATAAATACAGAATCTTTTTCTATAATTATCCTAAAATAACCTTCAACTCATATAAAGATCTTTTGCCTTATAGTCCTTATAAATGGGTTGAAGAAAACAGTCCATTAACGTATTACTAATCTATTCCTACCTATGCTTTAATTATGATTATATGTGTCTGAAGTTGTTGTATCTTGATTATCCTCGGTATTGCTTGTATCTTCTAAGTTATCATTGGTACTATCGCCAGTATTATTTCCTTGGTTACTATCCCCTTGGTTATTATTTCCTTGGTTGTTATTCCCTGATCCATTATTACTTGTACCTGTCGATTCAATACTTTCCATCTTCTCTAAGGGCTCAAATGTCCAATAGGCATCTTCCCCATTATCTTCAACCTTCGCAGCATGCATCTTCGAGTAATAACCATCTTTTCTTAGGGTTACGGTATAATTACCTGGATCAATTGGTGTGGATATGGGAAGGATGCCAATATAATTCCCATTAATATATATATCTACGCCAACAGGACTATCCACATGCAAGAAAAGTGGTTTTTTCTCAAGATTTATTTCAAATTCTGTGAAGGGCTGATTGACCACTAATTCTTTCTCCCAATCCACATACTGGTCTTTAACAACTTTAATTTTATAAGTACCATACTCAAGGGAGATAGGCTCAGAAAAATCGCTATAAACCTCACCATTAATGGAGAACATAATATCATCTTGCAACACACTAAATTCAACCATTCCCATTCTAGGTGAAGCATCACTAACATCAATAACAGCTTCTTGTCCGTTGGCTACCATGATTTCCTCTTCATAGGTAAGGTCGTCTTTTGTTACAACCACATTATGCACACCTACAGGTACAATGACAGATGTGACTTGTTCTATATCCACCATCTTACTTATACCAATTTCTAAAACACCGCCTATAAAATAGCTGTGATTTTTCAATGTAATATAACCATGTCCGCTTTCCATAATGACGGTCCATACCTTATCTTGATAGCCTCTTATGGTCACTTTATCTTCTGGGTTAATATCGCCTATGGCCATAAAATCACCATTGAATAAACTCACTAATTCCTCTGTATAGCCATACTGGTCATTACCAATGGTAATGGTATTTTTATCAGAATCCACGTTCAGACCTGTTATGCTCTTACGTTCCCATATCTTAGCGGTTATATGAACAAATTCTGGCCGATTAGATGTTTGATCATATTTGGTCTCTATGATGTCACCTATATTGAATTGACTTAAGGTTAGCAATGAATCGTACTCATCTTTCATATCCACTGCACTGTCAATGGCTAATTCTACCACGTCATTGGTCTCAATATTTAAAACGGTTAATTTATTATTATTTATATCGACGTTTTTTATAACCGCTAATGCACGTGCATATTCAATATCTTTATTACTATCATTTGCTTCAGTACCAGGTATATTATTGCCATCACCATCAACTAACTTCTTTTTTTTATCAGACTTGTTCATAAATGTCATGGCTAGTATCAGTATCGTGACACATACTAGACCCGCCACTCCGATAATGGTCATTTTCGTTACAATGTCCATTTTCTTTTTCTTCATTTTACTCACCTCTAGATTATTTGAGATAGATTATTAAGCCATCTTCTCATAAAACTTCTTATGTATGTCTTTTTATCTTCATTTACATTGTTACCCTTCTACATAGACCTCATACCTTTAGGGCTTCAGGTATCCATCCCTGGTAAGGATGACACTTTTACCATCTGTAGAATCTCTGTGATTAAATATACACCACCTATTCATAGATCTAATCACGTTTTACAACCAAAATTGTATCCAATAATTGTTCTACCTCTTGTTGATTAAGCCGTAGTTTTTTGGACATGAACAACTTTGGTTTATGCTTTACATTATAAGAGGTAAGTCTTTCTTTTGCAAGTCTATCCAGATAATAGGGAATTTCTAATAGTTCTTTAATGGTACCATCAACATCTTCTCTATGCCCTGACGCTAATTGCTCATTAGCATAACTTAATAAAATATCACTGTATATTTCGAGGTGGTGGATACTTAATGGATTCAGTTCAACGACCTTTCTTGCTGATACAAGGGCTTCTTCTAATTGATTATGGCCATATTGAATATCACGCATAATTCTATACCCCGTCAGATTATAGGGGTTTTGTTTGATGATCTCTTCTGCTAAGTTATAGGCTCTTTTATTATTACTTCCTTCATATTTCCTAGCTAGAGATGCTTTTGCCTCCGTGTTATAGGGGTATAAATCGACGGCAAGTTCTTCCCTACCTACATAGTCCCAATATGCGCTAATACCCATATAACTATAGACCATCATGGCGCTTATAGCTAGAGCATACCCCCATCTTCTTGGAAAAGATATCTTGTCTATTTTATCTGCATCAACATTTACAATGATAATAAGCACCATTAATACTGCTACAAACTCCCAATCAAAATCAATAGCTCCATGTCCAAAAATAATGATTATGGCAAGTTTTTCATGAAAGATTAATCGTCTACTAAAAATAGTCATCAGAAAATAGATGCCTACCAATCCTGCACCCACTATACCAATATCTAATACAATCTGAATGATTTGGCTATGACTATATTTCACATAATAAGTAGCTCCTGTTTGATATATCCGTTGTAGATAATAGAAACCAAGATGTCCCGTTCCAAAAGGATAATCCTTCATGATGGATAAACTATCTTGGTAATAGAGAAGTCTAGTTAACCACTCACTGGCTGTTGGTGATGTTGCCTCTATGCGACCTAACATATGACTTAACCTACTGGTATACATGACCACATAGCCCAAAACCGTTCCTAAAAAACAGGGCCATAGGATTCTGTTAATTTTTTTTCTATCGTATAGGAGGTAAAACACCATGGCACCTATACCCATAATGTAGATACTCCTACTAAAGGTTAGAAATAATCCAGCCCATATGAGAACTAAGCCGATCTTATAGCCATGTCCTAACCTATCTTTTGAGATCAAATATAATGTACATATAATCATCAGCAAGCCATAAGTGTTTGGATATTGAAACACAGACCCTAATCGATTATTCTGAATGAAATAGTTGCTTAGTATGGGTATATAAAAAGCCATTATACCCGTAATAGCCATGATGATGCCGCAGATAGCTACCGTATCCATATATAAAATTTTGTAGCACTTGTGCCTTTCTTGAGTGAGTACCAAGTAAAAGAGATAGGCCACTAAAACTTTTAACGCTCCCATAAAAGCCATTCCTGAATCGACTGCATAAAAAATGGTAACAAAATAAAGCCCCACACCGACCAGTAACACTATGTGGTTGAGGCTTTTTTCTATATAAATTCCTTTGTTCTTAATAAAATAACCTAAGAGAATACCTATTAGAATAGCTCCTATTGTATATGCCATGTGATAGAAGTATAATCCTTTCCACAGAAGGGCTAGAGCTATAACACCGCTTAATAAAACATGAATATTCTTTTTTGTCATGACTATTTCCTCTATTATGCATTTTTTCCATGCTCCATTTTACCTTGTATTGAGGAATCCCACAAGGGTTAAGTGTGAAATAAATTTTCCCACCCTTGTTGTGACTTTGTCCTTGCAAGTAAACAAGGTCATGGCACAAAATACCATATATAGCATTATTGTATTTGGATTAAGCTAGCCATTTGTACATCTCCAATTGACCAATTGGGTCATTTAGCATTTTATAGTGATTAGCAAATGTATGTATTTCTGCATTATTGGCATATGCAATCCGCAATGCTTCTGGCTTCAAATCTACCAATATTTTATTTAATAAAGCTTTTGCATAACCCTTTTGTCGTTTTTCAGGTTTCACCCATAAATAAATCAATCGATTACTTGTGGCCACACAGCCAGCAACAAGCCCATCCTTATCTTTTATACCATAGTAATGACATGGTAATTCCTTAAAATAAGCAAAGTCCCCCTGCCAAGGTAAATGGGAGTGGTCTATCATCCTCAGTTCATGAATAGCATCATAGGTCATTACTTCAATCTCATTGAGAAGAGCATTCTCATCCATGAATAGTGGATTCTTTCCTTCCAGCTTCCATGTCCTATAGGTTAAATCATAAACTTTTTCGTAGCCCAACTTTTGATAAAACTTAATAGCACGTTCATTGCTATCAATAACTTCAAGGAATAATTGACTGCATCCCATATCTATTGCAGCTTTTTCATGGAAATCCATTAAGGTCTTTGCTAGCCCTGTTCCTCTTTCTTCAGGAATAAGTGACATACCTCCACACCTTAGGGTCTTGAAATTTTCACCCATTTTGAGACCGCCTAGAGTCACACCTACAGGCTTATCTTCTTTGAAAGCAATATAGGATAATGCTCTATCATTCCCTTCTGGTCCAAAAAACCTATCGATAAAAAAAGCCTCATCCATTTCCACGTGAATAATATAATCCGCAAACCCATCTGTAAAAGCCTTAAATATTAAAAAATCTGATACCTCCGAACACTTCTTGATGGTATACATTTACGATTCTCCTTTTTAATTATTTTGATATGTTTGCCATAATTTTTCAAAAGCAGGTAGAGAATTTATAATGTGATCATGAGAAATACAGTAGGCTAGACGTACGTATCCAGGGCACCCAAATGCACTACCTGGAACGAGTAGTAAGTTAAATGCTTTTGCATCTGTACAAAATTGTTTGTCATCAGCAATGGGTGATTTCATGAAAAGATAAAAAGCACCTTCAGGCTTTAATGCTTCAAATCCTAACTGAGTAAGATGTTCAAACAAAACATTTCTATTTTTCTCATAAATACTTAAGTCAACTTTTACCCCTAAAGTTTTACCTATAACACGTTGAAATAGAGAGGGTGCATTGACAAAACCTAGAATTCGATTAGCTACATTTAATGCTGCCATTACTTCATCTACATTATCAAACTGTGGATGAATAACTAAGTATCCAATTCTTTCGCCTGGTAACGATAATGATTTCGAATAGGAATAAACAATGACTGCATTGGTGTGATATTTTAATAAGTAAGGTACTTCTTTGCCATCATAAACAATTTCTCTATAGGGTTCATCGGATATTAGGGAAATACTAAGCCCATATTCTTGTTCTTTGGCTTTGATAATGTTTGATAACTTTTCTAATGTGTCATGGCTATAGATAACGCCAGTTGGGTTGTTAGGTGAATTAATTAAAACGGCTTTTGTTTTTTCTGTAATACTCTTTTCAAGTGCCTTAAGGTCAGGTTGGAATGAGGTTTTATCAGATGGAACGATGACTAATTTAGCGTTATAGTTATTGGCATAATTTCGATATTCGCTAAAAAATGGTGAAAAAACAATGACTTCATCATCTGGGTTTAAAAGTGTCTTAAAAACGATATTCAGCCCACCTGCTGCCCCACATGTCATGACAATATGTTCTTTACCCACTTTCGTACCATATGTATCGCTGGTATAGGCAGCTATTTTTTCACGTACATCCTCATAGCCTGAATTATTCATATAACCATGCACCATTGATGGCGATTCTTCACGAAGTATCTCATGAATGGCTGATACAATTTCTTCAGGTGGCTCTACATTAGGATTACCTAAACTAAAATCGAAAACATGATCAGGTCCATAAATACTTTTTAGTCTTTTTCCTTCTTCAAACATAGCTCTTATTAAAGAACTGCTATTCACTAAATCTTTCATTTTATTTGATATCATCATTAACCTCCTCAAATTTTAAATGCATCACTAAAATTTTATCAAAGTTTATGAAGAAACTCAAACATAATATAAAAGAGAGCATTTTTAATGGATCGAGTTGTTCTATTGGTTACTATCTAAATATCTTTTACGAAGTAAGTCCATTCTAATTCGCAACTCATTTGTGTCACTACCTTCAGCATACTCCTCCATTATTTTATGTAAAATATGGCACCCATCATAATCTGCACATTCAGCACAATTTTGAATGCCTTTTTCCACTGCACATTTTCTTACCGTGCATTCCAAACAATATTTTGCTATAAATTTCTGATTGGCTGGTGTACACCCTAAGCAAACCCAGTCCTCAGCTTTGTGCTGTCCTTGTCTATAGGATTCACCTGCACTTTTTAGTAATGATAAATCTGAATTTACCGTTCCCCTATAAGCTCTACACTCCTGACAATTAATACCACAATATGCTAACATTTTTTGTCCTCCTTTTTTATTTTGGATAATTATGGTTCTATTATCCAAAACAAGATGGTGTCATTTTATCACATACCTACCTAACCTGTCAAACTCATTTAGGTGGTTATATTGTTTTCTATAAGAAAAGCACCAAACCTTCTGAAAAGATTTGGTGCTTCTATTGGATCAATACTTCTTTCATAACTATGCATTACTATACATATTTTTCTCACATTTCATCATGAGGAGTTTAATCATACCCAATTGAAGTAAGATGCCAACGAAAAGAGCCAGAAGCCACATTGTATGACCCTCTAGTGCTAACCAGTAGGCTTTACTAATCCAATATGGAGGAAAAATACCAAACACATATTGAAGGGGTTCTTTCACGAACCAACTCAGTATAAGGACTAAGCCTCCAAGTGATAAGAACTTACCGTAGCCCATACCTTGTAATTTCCCATCAGCAAATCCAGCAAGGAATAACATAATGATGGGACCTAATAAAGACCCGCCCAATGCTATCAATACCATCTTCCATAAAGTAAGCACATGTATGCCTACCACATAAAATTGAAACACAATAATAACAAATGATATGATAGCCGTCACAACTATTCTATAAGTCATAAATTGCTTAGGGGATACGGGTGTTACTAACATAGCCATCACGGTACGGTCGTCCTTTTCAGATAGGGCCAAAAAACCTAGAATAGCACCTGCTAACATACCCCCTGTATAAATTAGAAAAAAAGCTATAATAATAGGATAGTAATAAGACAAATCGTGAGTGATGCTTGCATTAGGAAGAAATCCCTTCTCTGCCAAATAACGATTAGCCCAAGGTAACAAGAACCTAAGAACCACCGCAATATAAACAACGAATATGAGCAACGTGATTAAAATTAAATCTCTTCTTATTAATCGCATATCATTTTTACCTATATTTCTTATGATTTTAGATACCATAACATCACCCCACTTTCATAATAATGTGCTTGTCGTATGCCTTCAAAGCCCACTTGGTTAAACCAATTAGCATAAGCACAATGTACACAATAGCATACAGCCATTCCCAAAATGTTAAGGATATAAAAGCACCTTGTATCAACATAATGGGAGCACTTGTTGGGATAATCAAGAACAATGGATGTTCAATAATTTGCCAAAAGTGTACAATCGGAATCTGAAGAATAATCATCAACATCACCACAGGAATCATATAATCGGTAATTTTGTTAAAACGAACTGTTAATGCTATTCCTAAAATGGTATATAACAGATTAATTACAATGATGCCAACAATAAGTATAAATAAATTAGGTAGCCTGGTTCCTTTTATAATAGATAAATAGATGATGGGTATGCCAACCATGATTATAATCTCAATACTGGCTAGAAAAGTCAAAGTCATGATTTTTGATCCTAGATACGCTTTAACACTTAATGGCGAAACGATAATAGCGTGTAAAATACCTTCTTCTTTCTCAGAAAGAATTAAACCACCTACAAAGACAAGTGTCGTTCCTCCTACAAGCAATAGCATAGCAGCAGGTATTACCGTTATAATTTGCTCTGGTTTTAGAAGAATTGAAAAGATGATTGCAAAAATACATGCCAATCCAACACTTATCGCATATAATTTATTACGTACCTGTACTTTAACATCTTTTCTTATTGTTGAAGTCATAGGATTCATTAGTCCAACTCCTCTCCTGTTATCTGGATAAAAATATTATCAAGAGTTGTTTCTTGTGAATGTAATCGATCAATGGTCACCTTAGCATTCAATAGGTTTATAAATGCTTCATTCTTTCCTAATCCTTCTATTGGAAACTCCTTATTGCTTTCTTTTTCCCTATCATGATAGGTAACTTTCACACTTCTTTTTCCGTATTTTTGCTTAAGTGCTTCTGGTGAATCAACAGCACGAATATTTCCATCTGTTACAAACGCCACTCGATCGCACAACTCATCAGCCACCATCATGTTATGTGTGGTAATAAATATTGTCGTTCCAAGATCACGAAATCCCATAATTAAATCTTTAATATTCCTTGCATTAACTGGGTCAAGGCCACTGGTAGGCTCATCTAAGAATAACACTTTGGGCTTGTGTATTAAGCTTCGTGCTACATTCAATCTAATTTTCATACCTTTGCTATAATCACTCACGCGTTTATGGGCATCTTCCCCTAAGCCTACCCATTTCAAAAGCTCCATGGGTTCATAGGTCTTGCCACTGTAAAGTGATCTAAAATAGGCTAAGTTCTCTAAAGCAGTGAGTTTCGTGTAATGATTAGGCATTTCAAAGGAAATACCAATTTTTTCATAGAGATCAGCATGCCAAGCATTAATTTCCTTATCCATAATTTTCACTTCACCAGAATATCCTTTTAAAAGTCCATATAGAATCTTTTGGGTCGTTGATTTTCCAGCTCCTGATGGACCTAAGAAACCAAAGATCTCTTGCTTTTTCACTTCAAAATCTAGTCCTTTTAATGTCTCCTTATCATTTCCTGCATACGTAAAAAACAAGTCTTTAACGCTAATCATAACCATCACTCCTTTAATTTTTCTTGCTCTTCATAGTAGCTTATGGTTGCTGCTGCAATATCTCTTAACACTTGTTTACCAGCTTCACTATTTCCACCATCTTCAGGTGTTAGTGCTCTATCCATAAAAACGGCAATGGCTTCAATAACCTCTTTTGTTGGGGGAATTTCTTCTTGTCTTTTCACATCACCAATACTTACTAAACTAAATGCTATCATATCCATGATATGAGCTGTCATCATGGGGTCCACATCTTTTCTGATAGCGCCAACCTCCATCATCTTTTGGATAAATTCTGTACGCATTGTTCCGGTACTGTCTTTTTTAAAAAAACTATTCTCTTTTTTAATATAGCTTCCAAGTACTTTTAAATCTCTTTTAAAAATAGCTATCATAAGCTCTGAACTGGTTATAGCATCAAGCATGTTCCTATACATACCTGATAAGAGACCTCCCTTTGGGTCAGCTTCAATTAATTCAAACCACTTCAAATTATAGGTTTTGATTTCTCGAAATAATAAACTCTCAAATAAATCATCTTTACTCTTGAAGTGTAGATAAATAGCTCCTTTGCTGATTCCAGCATTTTTTGCAACCTCTGCTACAGTTGTTTTATCGTAGCCAAACTTTATAAACAGCTCCATTGATGCATCGAGTATTCTATTTTCTTTATCATTATAGTTAAGTTTCATCGTTATATTACCTCTCTTTTTCCCAATTGACCAATTAATCAATATTGGTCATATGGTCATTTTACCACATTTACTTTAACAATTCAATAGCATAATGAATTAGATCCTAAGCTTTATTCTTTTTCACTTATATTTTTATCGCTTTATAATCTTTATAATCATTCTAATTCATTATCACCTCCTCATTTCCCACCTCATTGAATGGTTTCTTTAAATATGGTATAGTGGATGGGAATAATCCTAAATAACTTGCGGAAGTGAGAACAAGTCCCTTGGTAACTTTGAGAACAAGTTTCCTTGGTAACTTTGATCTTAAAAGGAGAAATAAAAATGCCTCAGATTGAAAAACTCATGGTGCTTGGTGAACAATTATGTTTGGATTTTGTCAATTCACTTGGCAATCATCTCAATAAAAATATGTATAGAGATTATCTGACAAGCTATTCTACATTTGTACAGTGGTCTCAAAAGGTAGAGATCATCAATGCCGATGAAGCAGACTTCTTTTTGAAAGAAAGCAATAAAAAAAGCCTTGAAGCAAATGATATCTTCAAGCGCGTTATTGAACTTAGGGAATCTTTCTTTAGAATACTACTTGCTGTAATTTCTAAAAATGCTCCCGAACAGAAGGATATTGACTTGTTAAATAGAGAGATTGAGCACGTGTTACCTTTTTCAGAGCTCCAATATACCGATAATACGTTTGTTTGGAATAGAATAATGGAACCTAAACAATTAGATTGGATGCTTTCCATTATTGTTAATGACATAACCAAACTATTAACCTCAAATAAACTTGATCGTTTAAAAATATGTTGTGATGATCATTGCGGTTGGATATTCCTAGATATGAGTAAAAATAGAAGCAGGCGCTGGTGTTCTATGAAAGAATGTGGAAATAGAGCCAAAGCCCGACAACATTATCATAAAACAAAAGCTTAAAACAAATAAATATTCTAATGCTTTGATAAAAAAGTCCCTCCTTGAGGTTTTTTTAAATGATAATAGACTTTACCAATCATAATATCATGAGGTATTTCTATATTCTCCATGAATGATTTCAAGTAAGCCTGCTCCTAAATATATACCAAATTGCCTGGCTACACTCTTTAAGAATGTCAATGTTATGCCATCATCTTTCTCCGCATACGCCCATATCTCTTTATTGGGAATATAGCCACAGGAAAATAATTCTGGCAAAATGACTATTTCGGCCCCTTTTGATACAGCCTCTTTAATCCATTTTATGCTATATCTTGATTTTGTATAAACTGTCCTTTATTAGCGTGCATTTGAATACCTGCAATTTTCATTGTTTTTTTCATATGCTTATCCCCCCACTGGGCCTATTGAATAATAATTAAGTGCCCCTTCTTTTGTACCTAACAGCCTTTCAATGGTGATCTGAAAAGAACGTCCTAATCTTCGTATTTCTTCTCCTTTTTTCTCATCCATTGCGTAATAGAATCTTGCTATTTTTGTTTTATAATGATGTGCAATCTGTAAAAATACTTCTGGCGTTTCATCTAAATCAACGGGGTTAAAGACACCTTCGTTTTTACCTTGTTCAATGATGTCTTTTACGATGTCCCCATATAAGTCATTTGCCTTTTGATGATATCTTGTGTTTATAAGTTCATTACCCTCTTTCTGATTTATCTCATATAAATCCTTATAAAGCTTTTCATGATTATCTCTATAGGTCATGACATTTAACGCAAGCATTTCAAGTTTTTCAAGAGCACTACAAGCTGATTTCTCAACCTTATCAGCTATTGTACGTATGTCTTCAAGAAATAAATCAATGATTTGGTTTAACAAATCGTCTTTTGATTCAAAATGATAATAAAAAGATCCTTTTGTAATATTCATTTTCTTAAGTATATGATTAATGGATGTCACTTCGTAACCCTTCTCGATGAACATGTCAATAGCTGTTTCCAAAAATTCTCTTTTCCTTGTTTCTTTATCTTTTGATACCCACATATTGTCCTCCTTATTTTTCTATATATTAGTTTTCCATATAAACATACCCCTACAACAAACATACCAGTGGTATATTCATTGTAAGGGTATTATTTACTCATGTCAAGTTTGTTATTATTTATTTATATTATTACCATCCCCTCCACTACAATCTATCTATCCTTTTAACAGGTATACGCCTACCTATTTGCATAGTTTTACTGTTCCCGCCTCTCCATTTACCATTATCAAGTCTCCATCCCTTAATTCCTTTGTTGCATTGGTAACCCCTGCAACGGCAGGTATTCCATACTCCCTGGCAACTATAGCGCCATGTGAAATAGGGCCACCACTTTCCATTATAAGAGCACCTGCTACTAAAAATAATGGCGTCCATGCTGGGTTGGTATTATGCGTGACAATGATATCACCTTTTTCTATGTCTACATCAACAGGTGTGTGAAGTACACGAACACGGCCTTTATATATACCTTTAGAAATAGGCGTTCCTTTTAAGTAGTCCTTCTCCTTTAATAGATTTCCCTCATGCTTTTGATTATTATCTTCGCTGGATTCTTTTTCCGATGGATAGTAGAAGCATTCCCCTGTACTCATAATGCATCTTGGTATATGTTGTGCTTGTAATTGAGTAGCATATTGTTTTTTTGCTTTTCTAACAATGGCTTTGAGCATTTTTCTGTCAGCCTGCAATATATGTTTAAAAGTTAAAAATGAAATATCTTCTACATGTTCAAGGGCATCTTCCTTCTGTAATTGTTTACCTATATCCAGCATCATGTCCCTTAATAAATCCATTACTCTTATCACATCAAACTTTGGACGTTCCCGTAATCCAGCAAGTGTTCTGTAATTCATATAATCATACTTAATCCTCTTCGCCTTTTTTTCACTTTTATCCTTCAACACTTGTTGGTAGATGGCTTCGATTGTATTCAGTGCCTTTTGATTGCTTTTCTCCATTCTATCAAGATTTTTAGTTGCATTATCCCCAGCCATATACGATTTAATAAGGTTTACTATATATCTTGGATCATCTTTCCAGCGTTTTGTACCCATATCCATTTCGATATCGCCTCGATGTCCATATTTCTTAAGGAAATGGGCAATTAATGGCTGGTTTTCTGTAACTTCTTTACCTTCTTCTGAAAGTCTTTTAGCAACTTGAGAAAGTTCTATACCCATGATTGTTGTTGGGTTATTAGGCAGAACCTGTCGAATGGATTCTAAGTCAAATTGATTTTTGTAGTGCTTTTTTATCCATTTGTCATGTTTTTCAGCTGCTTTCATACCGTATTGGCAATAGGCTGCTTGCCTAAAAGCAATGGTAAGGCATTCCTCAGCAACATCTTCTATCAAATTTATTTTATCTGCCCATGTTTTTGTTTGTTGAATTCTACTCATGACGCTTTCTACAAAATCATTCCCCATCTGAATTGCATCACCGAGGGCTTTATCTGTGTCTTTTCCTAACTTAGCATATTTCGAGAGACCCATCCCCCATTTGATTAATGCCCAAGACAGTTTGAATTTACCTCCTTGATTATAGAATACGGGGCCATATTTACCCATAATTTGGCGAAGAAGATCGCCAGCTTCAGGATCTTTAGCCTCAAAATTTTTAGGCAAGTTTTTTGCATAAAACTTTTTACCAACCATTTCTGTTAAATCGTAGTGTAACCTTCCATTAATGGATTTAACCCAGTTTGGGTATAGGTCTTTTTTCTTGAAACCGTAATAAACACTGGTCCATCCTGCAAGATTAACTCTAGTAAATTCATAGCCAAGAGGTGTAAACGGCTGCGTAATGCCTTGCACAACGGTGTTATAGCATATAAACAAACGTAGTTTTTTACTTTCAAGAATGTCTTCATCTATAGGGTATAAAGTCGTAATATCTCTTGATTGGACGATAAAGAAATCATGACCATCATATGCCCATTCTATATCCTGTGGCTTTTTATACAAGTCTTGCACCGTCATAGATACAGCTACTAATTGCTTAACTTGTTCCTTATCTAAACATGCTTTTAATGTCTTTTCTACTTGTACCGGTTGAAGGGATACACCTTTTGTTTCAAATTGTGTCATATGTGATTTTTTCATAATATGTTCGCTGACTATATCCCCTGTTGCTTTATCAACAAGCCATTGGTCAGGAGATACCTCACCATCAACAATTGCTTCCCCTAGCCCCCATGCACCATTTATCAATATTTGATCATATCTGTTATTAAGTGGATTTGCCATAAACAGGACGCCGGAGACTTGGCTACTGACCATCTTCTGAATAATGACGGCCATTCTGTTTTTCTTTTTCTGATCCGTTTTAACCTCATAATACTTCCGAACTCGTTCTTCATTGACCGATATCATACAAGTCTTCACACTATCTATCATATCTTCAAATGTTGTGACATTCAGAATGGTTTCATAGAGGCCTGCAAACGAACTGCTCCCTGAGTCTTCTAGGGATGATGAAGATCTTACCGCTAATGGTTCGTGGTGTAAGGCTTCATAGACATCCCTTAACTCATGAACAACTGCATCAGGTAATCTTATTTTCCCATCAGATTGAATAACTGTATCATAGAGTTCTTGACTGATACAATAACCCTCAGGTACATGAACACCTGCCCTCATCATTATGCCTAGATTAACAGCCTTTGAGCCAAAGTTATTTCTATCCTCTTCCTTTAAATCGAATAAAGACTTAGTGATAGCTTGCATAACAATACCTCCCTATTGATTTGATCATCATATTTATGATACACTTGTATCGTATTTAATATTATTATATAATATTTTTAATAAGGTGTAAATCCTTTAGAACATACGAGACAAAGGGGTGACTTATGTATCATATCAAGGAAGATAAACGCTCCATACAATCCAGTCAATGGATATATGAAGCCCTAACTAAACTCATGAAGACACAGCTTTATAAAGATATTACCATTACTGACATTGTTAAGGAAGCTGAGCTTGGACGAGCGACTTTTTATCGAAATTTTGATTCAAAAGATGATGTGTTAGAATATGTCTGTGATAACACGTTCAGAGGATTATTAGATTGTCTCATGGACTACCAGAAACATCATGCTGTCCAGTATAATCCTGATTTTTTAAAACCATTTTTATATTTTTTTGATGAACATACGGTCATTGTTGAGCAACTTATTCAGGCAAACAGACAAGATCTGCTTTCTAAGTCCCTTGCAAAGATACTGGAATTATTCTTACCAAAGTATAAAAAATTAGTTGCTAATCCAGAGAAGACATGGGGTTATTTCATTGCTATTCGTTGTGGCATAACCATTAACATCCTTATTCAATGGATTGATAATGGGAAAAACCTGCTTCCTGAAGAACTCAGCAACCTTCTAATGCAGGAGCTAAAAAGACCCTTTACTGTTGAAGAATTTTTATAGTGACATTCTTCATTATTTGCGCCATAACTTTGCTTGCTTGCAAAGGCAAAGTCACAGCAAGAGTGGGAAACCTTATTTTCAGACTTTCTTTGTGGTTAAGAGACGATTCAACATTGTTCTCTTAACTCTGTGGGGGTAATACCAATATATTTCTTAAAGATCGAGCTAAAATACCTGGAATCTTTGAAACCAACCAATTCAGCCACTTGGTATATTTTAATGCTATCATCTTGCAATAACTGAGTGGCTTTATAGATGCGATAACGGGTGAGATAGTCCACAAAAGTATATCCTGTTTCTTTCTTAAATAGTCGACTGAGGTAACTATCCGATATATAGAGCTCTTCTGCAACATCCTTTACGGTAAACTCATGATAATAGTTACTCATGATGTACTTCACAGCTTTCACCACATATTTCTTCTTACCTTCTACGTTATCTATGGGGTATTCCTTGAAATCTAATAAGTTACTAAAACACTGGTCAGACTCTTCATAGATGTCTTGCTCCTCATTGACATGTTTAACTGTTTTACGAAGGGCATTTATTAATGCCTCATCTTCTACAGGCTTTAGTAGATATTCTTTCACACCTAATGATATGGCTTGTTGTGCATACTTAAAATCATCATAACCGGATATGATAATATACTTGGCCTTCGTCTTATTCTCAAGTTCTTTAATCATCTCTATACCATTCATCTTAGGCATGCGAACATCTGTAATAACAATATGAGGCTTAACCCGTTCTATAATCTTAATGCCTTCTATACCATTAGTTGCCTCACCCACCACTTTACATCCTAGTTCTTCCCAAGGTGTGGTGAGTACCAAGCCTTTTCTTGTTAAGCGTTCATCTTCAACTACAACAACTTTTAGCATGTAAAACCCATCCCTTCATACAATGTTAATTTTCCTCTAATGCCTTTTTTTCATGGGCAAGACCTGATTTGATCGGTATTCGTATGGTTATCTTCGTACCTACCTGATAGGTACTCTCTATCATAACACCATAGAATTCACCATAGTATAAGCGAAGTCGCTGGTCCACATTATACAAACCAATATGTTCATCACTCTTCTTACTAATAGCTGTAGCTATCTGTTCTTCTGTCATGCCAATGCCGTTATCATGCACTTCAAAATAGATATCATCTTGTTTTTCATAACCTACAATGCGCAACTTCCCTTTATCTTCTATATTTTCAAAACCATGAACAATAGCGTTTTCCACAATAGGTTGTAAGATGAGCTTGGGAATCTTGTAATCCATCATTCCTTCTGCTATATCCATCTCTACATCAAAACCATCGCTATACCTTAGCTCTTGAATTTTAAGGTAATGATTAATAAGGGCTAAGTTTTCTTCAACTGTCAAGAATTCTTGATCCGAATTAATACTGTTCCTTAGTAGTTTACCTAGATGGGTCACAACATCACTAATTTCTGTCACTTGGTTTAATTTAGCAGTCCATTTAATAGCATCCAATGTGTTATAGAGGAAATGAGGATTAATTTGTGATTGCAAAATTTTAATCTCAGCAATTCTCAGTTGTCTTTGCTGTTCAATGGTATTGTCCATGGATTCTTTTAGTCTAACCACCATTTGATTAAAGCTATTCTCAAGAACCCCTAATTCATCATTACGATTAAGATTAACTCTTACAGTCAAATTGCCCTCTTCCACTTTTTTCATGCTTTTTGCAAGCTTGCTTATGGGTCGTACCATATACTTTGCAAAAATAAAGGATATGAGAATGGCTAAACTCAAGCTTAACAAAAAGCTAAAGATAACTTTTTGTCTGAGATAACTGTTATTTTCAGCTACAATATTAAGAGGTACTGTTGCTACAATGGTCAAAGCCGACTGACTTTGGGTGTGATAGACCAATAGCTTAGGCACTTTATTTCCTTCTACATAGATTTTCCCCTGTTTTTGATTAGATACTTCTTCACGAAATGGTGAATCCCAGAAAAAGCCTTCTTGCTCCGTATGATTTGCATCAGTTATGGTGTAAAAGAACTGGTCGATTAATTTTAAATCCATAACCTTACTACTGCCAAGTGTATTCATGATATTAACGATAGCGTCTCTATTTATATCAATAAGAATGTACCCTATGGATTCTCCTATATCATTAACAATACGTTTTCCAAGGGTGAAGACGGTGGTGTTGCCAGTATTATTGATAAATTTCTGAGGGTATAACACCACGTCTTTACTTTCATTCATCTTACGAAATACGCCCCAGCTGCTGGATGCCTGTCCTTTATAAATTCCAGGCAGTGGCGATGTTTCGAAAACAGCTTGACCCTTTTGATCGAGGATGTATATGGGAAATTTATATTTTTTGCTTGCTAAAAGAAAATAAATTTTCTCATTTATTTTATAGTAATAATCGTCCAAGGAGACTTTTTTTGATAATACTTCTTGTAGGGGGATGTCTTGCTCTACAATGTCGATGACTGTTTTATACTCCATTAAAAAATCATTAATGCTGTCATTTATTTGTATCACACTGTCATAGGCTTGGTCGTAGATAGCATCTTGCAGTATTTTGGATGAAAATGTGTAGCCTAGGAATGTAAGTATGAGTGGGGGAATGATAGCAATGAGTATAAAGAATATGAGGAGTTTATGGAAGAAAGCTTTTTTTGGTTTTTGCATAATCGTGCTCTCCTTGGGTTTGTTTTGGTTGTGTCATGTTTTTACTTTTTAGGTTTTGTGTTATGTTTTTTAATTTTGTATTTTATTGATTTAGTTATCGTTTGTGTTTTATATTTATAGGATTTCAGTTTGTGTTTCATGGTTTCATTATTTTTTTGGTTTTGAGGGATTTTCTGGCTAGTAGGTGTGTATCATCCTTTAGTTTACTTGCCTTTCCTGTTCAGCCGGTCTGCGTAAACTAAAGGATGATACACACTTTTTGTGTTAGAATTTTGGGGCTAATGTTTAGAAGATATTTAGGGTTTGAATGTTTAACTTATTACTATTTCCCTATTTTTTGTTTACTTCTTGATGATGAACATGCGGTCTTGAGGGATATTTAGTTCTTGGATGAGTGCCAGTGGATAATCGAGGTTACAAATTTCGGTTAGGCGGTGGCAGTCACTTCCTATGGAAAATTGGATGTTTCTTTTGAGGGCCTTCTTGGTGAGATGGATGCTTGGGGCTTTCCATAGGCCACTTAGTTCTAAAGCTACTTGATATTTTTCGCATAGATGGAGAATCTCATTCTCCCATGCGTCAACAAAAGCTGTTCCTTGTAGTTCATCATAGAATGGTAGGATGGCACAGTGACCATAGATGTCCACACGTGACTCACGAAAGCTTTTTTCAATGATTTGTAATAATTCTTCCATAATAATCTTGTTATCATCTGATTCATGTAATTTCTTATATGTGGAGTTATGTCCTACGCGATAACCGAAATAAGAGGATAACCATATACGGTCCTTCGTAAGACGGTCATAGAATGTATGCACGCTAGAAATCACGTAATCCAGCTTATGTAATAAGCGATCTGGCCAATCTATGACGTCCTTCATATTAGCTTCTACGCCTTTATATACCTCATAATTATCCAGTAGGTTTAAGTAATTTTCTATACTATCCATGGTTGTCATTTTAGAACAAAAAACATGATCAGAAATGCCAACCTTAATACCTTTATCCTTAGCAACCCTAACAATATCCTCTACGGTTCCATCTCCATCAGAAAACTGAGTATGGGTATGTAAATCCATTATGTCCATCTTCAAAATCCTCTCTATTCACTCACGTTTAACCTGTTATCATTCATTATAATATAGTATAAGCATATCTCACCTAACACTATACAAAGAAAACCTATCACCCTCAACCAGTCTCCCTTGATTAGTCAAATATTAAATCATATCATACCACAATCTCGTATAATAATCACGTTCTTATATACTAACTTCTAAACTAGACGCTCATAATGCCATCCACGTCACCTAAATCTCTCTTTTTCACATCATTTTCAACTACTTGAATATAATAAGCCTTTACGTAGTCCAACCAAAAGTAATGTAATAAAATACATACTACACCTCATCTCTCAGCCACAAACTCATCACCCTTTTGACGTCATCTACAACCAAGTGAGTCCTATCATGCATTTACGTAGACCGGCTGAAAGGAAAGGCAAGTAAATGCATGATAGGACTCACCCCCCTAGCCAAAAACACAGGCACTAAATAACAACCACCAAAAACAACTTCAACCCATAAAAAACCAAAGTTTTCTATGGGCTCAAACTGCTATCCTACATGGTAATTCCTTTACCACCAGATATCTTATTAAATAACAAAATAGATACAATTGTCGTTACCGTCAAAATAGATGCCAACGCAGCCGCCGTACCAAAACTTGCACGAACAACCTCCGTATAGATCGCTACTGAAATGGTAGCCGTTTTACCTGTGTACAAAATAACACTTGAACTTAATTCATTAATCGTTGTAATCCAACTCAAAATCGCACCCGATAACACACCAGGTGCCATCAATCTTGCAGTCGTCTTAAAGAAGGTCTTCATAGGCGATACCCCTAAGTTAATAGAAGCTTCTTCAATACTCGGATCAATCTGATACAGAATAGCTGTTGATGAACGAATGGTATAAGGTAACTTACGAATGACATAAGCAATAATAAGTATGGTTGCTGTACCACTCAGTACAATGGGTCCGTCATTGAATGCTACAAGTAAACTGATACCTAGTACTGCCCCTGGAATGACATAAGGGAACATGATAAGAATATCAAGGAAACCATTTACCTTAGACTTCTTACGAACAATTAAGTAGGATAATAGAAGACCTGCAATAACCATAATGATAATAGCAATCGTTGAATATAAGAACGTATTCGTAATATTCCTAGATAGCTTATTGATAATCATACGGTAACTATCTAAACTAAAACCTTTTGTAAAAATTGGTCCGTTTGTTTTAATGAAAGAGGTAATGACAACAACCACCTGTTGAATCATAGCAACACCTGCAACTAAGAAGATTGCAAAAGTAGCCCAGAAACGTTTGCCACCTTTTAACTGAACCACAGTAGGTGGTCGAAGTGAACTCATCATGTAGCTCTTCTTGGCTATGATAAACTTCTGTACCAGTAGAATAGCCATTGCACAGATAATTATAATCACACTTAGCATACTAGCAATTGTAGCATTACCACCGATCTCACTCATATACTCCTCATAGATCAACACTGGAAGTACTTTATAACCCTCACCAATAAGCATGGGTGTACCAAAATCAGCAAGAGAAGTCATGAATACCATTAAGGCACCTGCTGTAATGGTTGGTAAAATAAGTGGGAATGTAATGGTCATAAGCTTTTTGAATCCTGATACTCCTAAGTTCTCAGCCGCCTCTTCTATAGATGAATCCATACTCTTAAGAGCACCAGATACGAATAGGTATACATAAGGGAAGAACTTTAAACTAAATACCAGTACAATACCTGTCCAACCATATATAGTCGGTAATTCTATCCCAATGTTTCTAAATAAGTTGGTGATAAAACCATTCCGTCCAAGTAGGATAATCCATGAATACGCTCCGATAAATGGAGGTGATAATAGAGATAATATAATCATAATATTGATAATGGATTTACCCCAGATATTAAACCGTGTTGTCATATAAGCCATGGGTAAACCAATGAGGGTTGAGAAAAATGTAGCAGCTAATACCACAGACATACTGTTTAATAGTGTTTTATAATAATAGGGATACTTGAAAAATTCAAAGTAGTTAGTAAAAGTAAATCCTCCTGTTTCCTGGGAAATAAAACTCTCCTTTAACATGGTGAAGAAAGGATATACAAGAGTGATAGCTAATGTTGCGAATGCGACGATTCTTACTACATTCCAGAAATTAAAGAATTTCCTTAACTGTTTCATTATAGGAGTACCTCCTCACCTGTACTATCATATACATGTACTTTGCTAGGCACTAACGTCACACTTACCTGATCCCCTGGGTTTCGAATGTGTGAAACGTCTTTTGTATATTCGTTAACTTCAATTACCTGTTCGTTATCAAGTTTAATCTCATAATTAATAAAATCGCCTAGAAATGTACCCATAACAATTTCGCCTTTTATTTCGCCACTCTTTGTATCATTAATGATGATTTCTTCCGGTCTTGCTGCAACAATGACTTCTCCGCTATGATTATTATTGAACTTGCATGTCATCTTATTGCCATTAACATGAACTTCTGTTCCTTCTGGACCTTTTTTGCCAACTGTTCCTTTTAAGAAATTGGATGTACCAATGAAATCGCCTATAAATGTGTTTTTGGGGTTCTTATAGATATCAACCGGTGTACCCACCTGTTGAATAACACCAAGCTTCATGACAGCGATTCGGTCAGAAATAGCAAGGGCTTCTTCTTGGTCATGGGTTACATAGATTGTTGTAATTTTAAGGTCTTTTTGTAGTTTACGAATGATGGTTCGCATCTGCACACGTAATTTTGCATCCAAGTTACTAAGAGGTTCGTCCATCAATAATACATCTGGATGGATAACAATGGCTCTTGCAAGAGCTATTCTCTGTTGCTGTCCACCACTTAGTTGTGACGGTTGACGATCCTTGAACTGTTCCATCTGCACCATTTGCAAGGCTTCTATAACACGTTTTTCAATCTCATTTTTACTCACTTTTCTAGCTTTTAGACCATATGCTACATTATTGAACACAGACATATGTGGGAATATGGCATAATTCTGAAATACCATTCCGATATTACGTTTATGTGCTGGTATATCGTTGATGACTTTATCTCCAAATGCAATTTCACCTTCGTCAATGGAGTTAAATCCAGCGATCATACGGAGAAGTGTGGTCTTTCCACATCCTGATGGTCCTAGAAGTGTAAATAACTCCCCTTCCTGAATGGTTAAATTAGCGTTATTAACCGCCTTATAGTCACCATACTTTTTTACGGCATTTTTAATGACAACTTGATGACTCATAACTAAATCCTCCTAATATTCTTATTATTTAAAGCCTGAGAATGTTTATACCTTAGTATCTCGCTTATATGGTGAGGTCGCTGTAATAGCTTCCCTTCATTTTTTATGTCTCAAGATTATAACTTAGTATTTTTTACCCTAAGACGTATGGTATGTAATGCTTCATTTAGTTGATATGCTTTTAATCCCCATGATCATATAGTGATATTCTAAGATCATGTGTTAATAGCCTATTTTGAAAAAATACTAAGTTGTTACCTTGTGTACATAACAACTGTATGACTTGCTTGTTTTATATTAAGCACGAGAAAAAAATAAACTAGGCAGTTTTTTTCTCGTGCCTTAAGAGGACTCCATACCTTTTCTAACCATATAGGTAGTAACAGAATGACAAATTATATTTTCCCAAGGGCTAACAAAGGCAATATGATACTATATTTATAAAGAAAGTATGAAATCCTCTTATTAACTACAATACTATTTAATGATAACTATATCTATTGAACTTAATATTGATACATCCATTTACTCAAGTCAATATATTTATCTTGGTTTTATACGTTTAATCTGTATTTTTTAGTATTTACCGATTACGATATCTTTCCACTTCTTAACAATGTTATCTTTGTTATCCGATACCCATTGTAAATCATAATCTACTAATTTAATTTCTGACATCTTGATGAGGTTGTCGCCCATCTCAACATCGTCACGAACTGGACGTGAAGCGAAATTATCAAGAACGAATTTTTGAGTCTTAGCCGTTAATGCGAAGTCTAAGAATTTCTTAGCGTTTACTTCATTCTTAGCACCTTTGATAACAGCAATTGCATCTGGGGCTGATGATGTACCTTCACTTGGATATACCATACCTACTTCAGCACCTGCATTGATGTATTCCATAGCTGCTTTTTCTAATGTTAAACCAACTGCGTACTCACCATCAGCAACACCTTTGTATACGCCTGATGAACCAGATGTTAACTTACCATCAAGATTTTTGTAGAAATTGTTAATGAATTCCCATCCTTCATCGCCTTCAGCTTTGTAAGCTGTTAACATGGTTGCAAGAATTGTAAAGGATGAACCTGATCTTGTTGGGTCAGCGTAAGCGATCTTGCCCTTCCACTTTTCATCAAGTAAATCACCCCATGAAGTTGGTACATCTTCAGGTTTCACTAACTTCTTATTATACATGATTACCATTGGAAGTGGGCTTGTCCCAGTCCAAGTATTTTCTCTATCAATAAATACAGTATTAATTGCTTTTGCTTCTTCACTTTCATAAGGTGCGAAGAACTCTTTGAATGCATTAAGAGACTCTGCTCCTCCACCCCACATCACATCACCAAGTGGGTTATTACTCTCTGATTCAATTCTCTTTAATAATTCACCAGTACCTGCAGCTACTACATCAACTTTGATACCTGTTGTTTCTTGGAATTCTTTTATGATTGGGTTAATCATATCTGCTTTGTGAGGACTGTATACAACTAAACTGTCTGTTGCAGCTACCTCTGTATCTTTATCTGTATCCGCATTGTCCTTCTCTGCATCTTTTACTTCGTCTGTTTGTTTTGCTGGTTCTGCCTTGTCACCTTTATCGTCATCTTTTTTACTGCATGCAGTAAACATGGTAACACCTAAAGTTAGCACTAATAATAAAGTCATTAATTTCTTCATATCGTATTTTGCCTCCTCCATATTTCTCTCTTAAAGTTATAGGTCTAGATGATATTCACCTGTAAAAATAATATTAACTATGTAAGGTGTTATCATCTTCTATTATATAGTATTCATTTTCGACAATAATCACAATCCAAAATAATGAACTTTTGTTTAAAATCATGAACACTTTATGAATATCCGTATTATTATTGGTGTTAATGGATGTTTATATGCTTGATTGGAAGGAATCTATATTCTATTTGTAGAAGGAGATAATCTTAAGTAAGGTAAGAAAATCTTCCTTGTAACCAAGAAAAGAGGCTACGTCTCGTCTTCCGTAGGAAGTTTTAGTCGTTGGGAATTTACCTTAGCGTACTATGGAAACGCTTCTTTTCCATATGCTTAGAAAGTAGAACTTTCCTATAAGCTATAAGATAAAAAATGATGGTATTCCTATAGGATACCATCACCTTCATCATTTTTTTATTTAGAAATATTATCATATTATACTTTGCTAATATGGATAAATGGTGGAACGACTTGATTTGTCTGTTCCACCACAACATTCAATCCTTTTCATAGTCAGTTTTTTCGAATTGGCTTATATTCTTTTAATACGAATGCTACCATCAAGACAAATTAGGGTATCCTACCACTATTCTATCCACTTTATTATCCTTAATTAATAAGACTAACCCCATATATGCAAATACTTCATTAGGTTGAATTTTCTCGTAATCCATATCTATGTACATGGCTTGTGTATATTGACTATAATAATTTTCTGGTTTAAATGCTGTTAAAATATGATTAATGGCACTAGCTTCATATTCAGTGGTTTTTGTATTATTAAGGTCATAGACCTCTCTTGCTCCAAATTCATGAATCACCTCATCAACAGTCATACCCACTTTTAAACCACTAGCTAATTCAATATTTTGTCCTGTCAGATCAAATCTTTTAACCGTATCCCCGGGATTTGGTTTTTCAAGGATTTCATCATAGAAGATAAACTCCAAATCCAACCCTTCATATTTAACCCTTAAAAAATAATTATAGTCTTCCGTACCTGGCATACGCACTTGGTAAGAATCAATCTTCATTGGTTCACTAAAATGATCTATAATTTCTTCATAGGAGACATAGAGAATTGGTTGTTCATTAACATACAAGTCCTCTAAATTAAATTTCCATAATGGTTTTTCATCTATGGTATCACTATTATCTAAGGTATTATCACTTGATTCATTATCATCTATACCTAAAAGTACCTGATAATCTTCTAAATCATTCAAACCAGATAATGCATCATCGTTTCTTGCAATTTTAGCATTATTTGGATTTAATTCTATGCTCTTAGTTAAACTCTTAATAGCATCGTCAAAGTTACCCATAAGGCTATATACGATAGCTTTTTCATAATGAAGAGAATCATCATCAGGTACTTGTTCTATAGCTGAGTCTAAAGTTTGTATCACTTCATGATACTTTTTTAACCCTTGTAATGACCTGGCTTTATTGATATATGCTAAGGTATTTTTTTCATCCATCTCAATGACCCTATTAAGTGCTTGTAACGCCTTATCATACTGTTTTAACTCTCTATATATAATACCTTTGTAAAAGTAAGCATCGGCATAATTAGGGTTTAGTTTGATTGCAACATCAAGAGTCTGTATGGCTTTGTCATAGTCTTGCATCATATATAGGACTCTACCTTTTTCATAGTAGGCTTCAGCATAATCAGTATCTAATTGAATAGCTTTATCATAAGCTTTTAATGCTTCATCAAGATCACCTTCTTCATGGAAATGAATCCCCTTCTGATAACTCTGTTTTGCTTCTTCTACGTTTTCTTGTGGTACATCAGCTACATGTTCACTTTGGGTATTCTTATTGCATCCTATCAAAGACATCATAAGTATACACATTAAAAATATAAATGGAGCTGTTCTCCTTTTTTATCCATGGACTTTCCTCATTTCAAATTCATAATATATTGTATGCAATTTAACTTAAGCACTAAATTCAGGATAAGATGAATCAAAATTATAATCAAATATATCAAATATAAGACTTCCTTGTTCAGATAAGACACCCTTCAGAATCATATCTTCTTCATAAATTGTATCATTATTATATATATCCTCTCGTTTTTCCCTTTTTAACATTTTCTCATCTAATCGGAGTGTAATTTTGTTTTTATCCACATCATAGCGTCCATGGTACTGAAGCTTATTAAGAGTGGTATCATATTCCTTCCAGAATTCAGTAGGATAATACCATAAAGAAAATGTCTGATCTGCATTAAACGTGATACCACCTATTACAGGTACTACACCTTCCCCTAATATATACCAATCTAAACCCTGGAGAATACTATTTGCATCTTTGCTATTGTCTATGGAAAGCCCTATTAGAAGCAAATAATTATATTCTCTTCGAACAATATCGAAATGTGCATCCTCTTCAATATGCTTAATATATTCAGGATTTATTTCAACAACTTTTTTTAGATGTTCAATCATATCCTGTTTTCTATCAAACCATGTTGGATACTCTTCTTCCATTAACATACCTAAGGTCTTTGCATAATTATAATGTGCTAATAAATATTCTGGGTCTTCTATAAAGGATTTTTCAAACCAATCTAGGGCCTCCACATATTTCTCCTGCTCTAAATATGTCTCTCCTTGTAAGTTGAATTGCGTTGTTTTTTCCTGATCATTACTTTCATCGTTTTTCTGTATAGACTTGTCTTCATGTTCGATAACTGGTGCTCCATCTGTTATATTAATTTTATCCTTACTACTCTCATCCGTATTAACAACTGCACTACAAGAAGTAAGAACCATTAGAACACATAAAGCAATTATTTTTTTGTATAACTTCATTATTTCACCACCATTTTTTTGTTTTATTTTCTTGCTCTAGCAATCTCTACATCCTTCTTAAACTGTTCCCAAGCGTTATTTTCTTCTGAATGAACCCATTTACTAGATTCTACAAATAATCGTGGGCAAGGTTTCATTGAAATATCATTATGTCTTAATAAGGCAGTATCTGTATCAAGATCATATTCATTCAACAAATCTGCTGTTAACCTAACGAAAGATGTATAAGTCTCGTTATTGTAATTACCATCTTTGTCAAGATGACACGACTCTATACCTATTGTATAATTATTAGCACTATTTGTAAAATTATTTTTTGCAAGTTCTGTTTTTCGAGCACCTGCATGATACGCCACTTCATCTTTAGGTATTGCCTGAATTACTTCACCATCAAGACCGACGCAATAATGTGCGCTAGCATAAATATAATCTCCTTTATCATTTTTTTTACCTGTTTTTAAATTCTCAAAATAGTTAACATTAGCCTGTGCAGTTGACTTTGGGTTACCTACATAATGTACTACAATAGCTTTCACATCTTTAATGGGAGTGCCGGGTCTCGAATACTTATTAACGGTCAATAAATCTTGTTCTACGGTGTACTCAGGTAATGAGTCATCATAATAATTCTTAGTCATATCTCTATTTTCATCAAAAGTGGTGTTGGGTACTTGGGTATTATCTATCTCACTATGAGGTAATTCTTCTATATTCTGTATGGGTAGTTTTATCTCTTGATTTACATGTATTCTATTGATGTTGGTAATATTGTTTAACTTTGCAAGTACTTGAACTGTCGTATTAAATTGATTTGCTATTTTACTTAGGGTATCTCCTGATTGAACCTTATAGACCTGGTATGGGTTAGGTTTACTTGGTTCTTCAATAACTTGCTCGTAATTCTTTCTTTTATTAAGAACTTTTTGGGCTGCTTCGGCTTTGGTGATAATACCATCTTTATTAATATCTAACCCACTATTTTGTTCATAAACTTTTCCTTTTGAAAGTTCAGTTCCTTTAAAGCATGTCGTAGAATCTTTTATACCCAACTGAAAATCATTATCTTTTCCTACTGCTATAGGCATAAATACCATCATATAGGCATCATATATATTATGAATCTTTCCTGTAAAAGGTTTGCAATATTGATATACATAATCTAATTGTTGGACGGCAGACATCTTTGCTAAATCATCAATGCTTGTACCTAAGCCCTTAGCAGTACTTGGCATAAATTGAATGAGCCCTGTGGCATTAGAATATTTATTACGTATAGCAGGATCAAATCCTGATTCAAATGCCATAATAGCCATTAAATCATCTGGATTCATCTCTAGTTTTTCAGCTATCTCGAGTACTTTTTCTTGGAATGGGAGGTCCACATGCTCTCCATACCAATTATAACTAAATCCTTCAATTTTGATATCTATATCATTTACATTAGGAATTTCAGGTTCAGCCTGTTCATTGTTCACTATAAAATTTGGTCTACATATATAATTAAATAGCCCTTGTATTGTTTGTGAATAGCTATCGTCCCAGTCATCAAATTTCGCATTATTACGATTACAAAGATCTAACTGGCCCTTTCCTTCTTCTGTAACTGTAATGGTACCTGTATGAGGTCCTTTCTTACCACTTGAGTGCGTATAATAGATGGTATCGCCTTCAACTTTATATACAATACCTATATGGCCACCATTATCAAAACGTATGTAATCTCCAGGTTGAACATTATCAAAGTCAGTTATCTTAGTGGCATAATCTAGAGAAGTTAACGTACTCGCCAATATACCCCAGTTAAGCACATCATAATTATCATTAAGGTCTAGTGCTTCTTTATAATAAGGTACAGCTTGCCCTTTTGTAGCTGCATCAATAATTCTTAAAACCAGTCCTGAACAATCAATTCCTAACATAATATCTTCAGATTTAGCTAACTCAATTATTTTATCACTTAATTGTGGATCATCAGCGCTCAACCCTAGATCAAGCATCTTCTGATTCAACGCATCAAGGGACATTTTACCTCCCCATTCGTAGTAAATTTGTAAAGGGTCACTTTTATTTCCATTTGCATCTACAAAGACAAAGTCCACATAATTATTGACATACTCCGTTAAAATATCTAGATCTATATTATTTGAAATAGGCTTAGAAGTAGATGGCTTCTCTGGATTAATAAGCGGTTTTGCATTTGGTGCAAATAAATATTCCCAAGTCTGTGAGCCTATAACCCCTTCCCAATTACCAGTATTACCAAGTTTATTCGTTGTTTTGAATTGATTAACTGCTTCTAATGTTTTATCGTCAAAAAATCCTGTTACCTGTATATCATAACCAAGCTCTCTTAACCTAATTTGAGCCATTTTAGTATACATATCGTACTTACTGGGATTTAACGATAATTCTCCATTTAACTGACCGAATAACCATAACCAAGTTTGATTGCCTACAACCCCTTCATAATTATCTGTATTACCAAGACCATATTGCTCCTTAAAACCATTAACCGCTTTTAACGTTTCATCTCCAAAGTAACCATCAACCTTGATATTGTGCCCTAGTTCATTTAATCTTTGTTGAAGCATTTTGACCTCTTCTTTGTAAATATCTGGATCTCTTTTTAAGTTTTCTTGAAGTGGGGTTATATGCCCAGGTAATTGTAAGGAGGTCTCTATAACTTTTATGCTATTATTTATCATGACATTCATGTTACATAAATAATTTTTTATATGGCTTAAACTTGATTGCAACCATTTTAGAAGTTGCTGAAATAGTAAACTATCTTTTTGCGTCGGAGAATTTTTCATTTCAGCCTTATCCATATTTTGTTTGCCTTTGATTGTCGGTACGTTGCTAATAGCACTCATACTTTCTATTAGCTTTCTTTCTGCATCTTCATAGGCTATAACTGTACCATGAATGAACCTACTTGTTCCACTAATATCTTCTCCTAACCCTAGTATCTTATAGCATAATTTTTCAAGTTGATTATTGATATTACCTCTTGCTAAGATATCGCTATCAATAGAATTTTTTATTATTGATAGGCTTTTCTCAATCTGATAAACGCTTAGGGATATATTCTGTAGATCAACCATTTTACTTGATAATGCATCCTCTTGTATTAATATTCTTGTCAAATTGTTCTCCTCCTCAATTAATGAATGATAGAATAAAATGTACTGATAGATGTTTAACTGTCTTCATCCTATACTAGACTTGACCAATTTTCAACCAATCCTGACAAACGGCACGTTTTATTGGATAAACAGCATGTTATAAAAAGTTTTCGACATTCTTCGACTATCCCAGTTAGTTTTTTAAAGCCATTGAAATAGGACCATCTCATCTCTTTTGATAAGATAGTCCTTATTCATTTTAATGGGTTCCAGATATACTTAAGTCGTTAGCTGCTGATTTATGGGATGAATATACTGTGATAACATTCTGTGGTATAGAGGATAGATCGAAATCTAACCCTGCTATATGTAACATGCCATTACCACTAGGATGCATATACTCTAGGTTATAAAGTGTACCAGCTGATTTTATATCTAGAGCCATAACCATCACAGATTGATTATTTGAAACGCTATCTAGATTGGCTTTGGATATGGGCTTTCCATGATGTACCGCAATAGCCGATGAAGGTAATCCAGCCTTGAAATGCCACCTCTGAGCATTTTTTGCATACATCTCTTCTAGATTACGATTTCCTGGATTATTATTCGTTCCACCTGTTATAGAAGAGCCTATATAGGTTCTATTTTTCTCCGACAGTTGTACGAGTTGAGCTATTCCAGCAAATGTATTACCATAGGGTGATTCTTTTATGTATTCCACCCCATCACCGTCTGTTTGTTTGGTGTACTCAATTACACTTTGCGTCACGTTCTCTTCAGCTAAACTCACACAACGTCTTTCCTTTTCCATACCCCAATCTACCCAATATTTATAGTGATACACGGAGTTAATGTCCCAATCTGTCTCGACTAAATCATAGATATTAATTGGTCTATATCCTGATTCAGTATTCATATAGACGTCTAATGGTGTTATCGTACCATCTACTAAGGATAAATGATAATAGTAAGGTATAACTTGTACTTTCTCATAATTACCTAGAGTAGATATATCTAAGTAGGATAAATAACCTGGGCGCTGTGGTTGATTTCTAAGTGCTGTTATATTATTCTTCGATGGTGATAGCGGAAATCTTATGGGTTCCCTATTAAAGGACGTTATGGAGCCATATGTATTGAGGTAATGATCATATGTATGGACTCTTTCACCACGTATATCAATTGGATCTGACATGATATTCAATTGCCTTTTAGGGTCAACTCTTGGTACTACGTTCTGTACATACCACCCCGTAGTGGGTTCCTTAAAGAGATTAGAGAATCTGAAGTCTTCTGTATCCTCCATAACAAGGTTTCCGATTCTCCCAACTACATCGATATAAGTCGTTTGCTCCGCCGAATGTCTAGCTTCTTTACTCCCTGTTCTAACCCTATTGGTGAAGCTATTTGCATCATAATAACTACAATTATTAGCTTCTGCTTTGAATACCACTTCAGCAGACATGGCTTCAGATACAGATAATGGCAAATAGAACGAAAAATTTCTCTTCATTGGATCTAATTCTATTTCTTCACCAGGCAAATACATATCTCCTTCGTATATAACTGCAAATGAGAATTCTACCTGCTTGCTTTTTGTCCATTCTGTCGTGTCCATATTATCAGTATATCCTTTTCCTCGAATAAACGAGGTAGCATCTAAACCACTTCTACCATTTCCATAGAAATTTCCTCTATTGGGAAAATAGATTGTAAAGCCATAATCTATATTGATGAAGTTTCCTGGCGAATAAGTTACACCTCCCACTTCAACTGGTTTTGGTTTAACCTCTTTTGGTACTAGCTTATATTCGTAAGTTGTTTCTCCTCCACTTACGAGTACCTGCTTGTCAATGAACTTAGGTTCGTTATTGGCTGGTACTCTCATGGTAGGTTCTCCTACTGCTGGCATATGAATAGCAGGTTGTCTGATGCTAATACTTCCATGCCCACTATTAGACCCAGGTGTAGTCGTTGTATTACTACCTGTTGAATAATTCGTACCTGCATAACCGAGGGATGGATCATCACCGCTTACTGTTTGACCACCGTAATAACCACCGCCGCCTCCTCCAGTATCATACTCATATTTTCCAGACCAACCTGTTGGACCATTGCTACCATATACCCTCGATCCGTTGGACCTTATTTCTGAACCTTGTTGAGCGCTAACGGATCCTCCACCTCCTCCAGCAACAATAATTTCGCTTGTTGCCGATGTGTTGGTACGAATATCGGATCGTCCACCTCCACCAGGTCCTCTTGAACCAGACCCATAGCCTCCACCATTAAAGCCACCATTGTAATTGCTTTTATTGAACTGGTCAATACTGTTACTAGGTGAATTACCTCCTTTTCCACCTACATAGACATAGAGTTGTTGGCCTTTTGTCCACTGAAAGGTAGATGTAACTGTACTTCCATAACCTCCATAATTAGGTTGAGAAGGCGTACCTCCTCCTGATGCCCCTCTTGCCGTTACAATATATTCTCCTGTAGTTGGTACTGTAAACACTTGATAGTTACCTGTATAGCTAAAAGCAATGTTTTGCCCTTCAACATCTACAGGTGGTTGATAATCTGGGTTAGGCACTTCTTTTTCCTTATATTTAGGGTTCGGCACCTGTATGGTATTATACACAGGTGGCTTGGTAACCTCAACCAATACCTTTTCATACTCTATGACACTTGTGTTGAGATCCATGTCTTTGGGTAAAGAGCTAGGTGTCCTCTGATCTCTAGACGCAGGCAAAGATACGATCATAGCATCTTGTACAGATACAGGATTATGAACCACAATATCATTAATCTTGCTATGTCTAGGTGAATAAGTAGAAGGCAGTTCTAATCCTGTCTTACCAAAATCACTGGAATACTTAGGGGCATAAGCTGTTGGATTTCCTTTTTTGGGTTCTACACGTTCATAGAATACTTTTGATTTCCCTGTTATATATTCCCTATTAGCTAGTGTATCGATAATATCTATCTCATTTTTCAACACTCTTAGAGGTTTTGATGGTCTGGTTGGTCTGGTAACAGATGTATTGGATGCATCATGTGCCGTTGCTATACTATTTGATGACAGGCTAGAGTGAGCAGATGCTACATCTTGATACTTACCTGTATAGCCTGTTATCTCTAGCTCATCAGGCTGCCAACCAAATGCTGCATTAGGATTATTAGTCCACTGATCATCCAACGAACTTTCTGGTAATTCAATATCTTCTTCTGTCTTGTAATCCAAGGATTGTTGGTCAAAATACATGACAGACCTATCACCTTTAGTTGTTTGTAAGATAAGAAAGTCGGATACAACTGTTACGTTATTCATGGTTTCTTTTCTCATCTTCCAGATGTCATCTTCAACCACTCGTCCACTATCTGTCTTATTCTCCTCCGCATTATCAGAAGGACCTTCATCCCATACAACAGAATCATTTTGGCTGGTTTCTAGGGAGTATACTAATCGACCACCAGCAGCTGTATTGCTTTCATCTATATTGTAGAAGACCGATGGTGTGCCTTGTACCACTGTTCCTATAATTTTCTCCGTTCCTGTTATGGTTTTCATACCATCTACAAGTGCTTCTTTGATCTCATAGACTGCAACATCGGTTATTTCCATATAATCATAAGTGATGGTTTGAGACCAAGTTTCTTCATAGCCACCTACTGTTTTATTGTGACCATCTTGAACCCATCTGTACTCGGTTCCATTTTCACCTGAGAAACCATACCACTCCTGTCTATACTCCGTGTGGCTCACTTCTGGTTGACCAGGTCTTGTCACATTGCCATCTTTATCTCTTTTTTCTGATACAGCAGGTTTATCAACTACTTTTTTGCTTCCTGTTCCCGTTGTTTCACTGCGTGTTGTGCCATCCCATGCTGTACTTTTTCTGGGTGTTGGTGCACTAACACTGGATTTAGACCACCCACCATTCTTAGAAGATATAGGTGGATACTTCAGATAGGGTCTTGTTTCCTGGTGAATAGGCTCTATTGTCGTTGTACCCATATGATCCGTTTTCTGTCTAGGTGTTGGCTTAGGGTCAGGTTTATCCTTGGTCCATGGGTTGTTGATAACGGGCATATTGTTCTCTGACGGCACACTGGTAAAGAATGATTTATAATTTCTTGTTGATTGTTGACCCTTATGTAATTCTACCGCTATGTCAACGATATACTCTGCTCCACCTGAACTAAAATATAAATTCCTCGTGGTAGGTACACCTGCCATGGCTTCAAATTGTTCTACCCCTGGTCCACCCTGTTTAATCTCTGAATACACCTTGGTGGTAGATGAATAGTTGCCTGTCTTGGGTTCTGGAATTTTTCCCCTATGGGCTTCTACGGATTCTGTTACGGTATTGGAGACAACTTGTTTACTTTCACCCGCATCGGTGTAATCGATGATAAGTTGGGCTGTATAGTCTCTGGTAATGGTCTCTACTTCTTGTATAGGTAAGTCTGTGAGTTTATCCTGGTATCTGAAAGAAGACGTGCCACTAAGGATATCCTTAAGCTGGGACTTGTTCATATTGGTTTTCTTAATATTGATATCTGGGGCTAATGGGTCTAATTTGGATTTTCCATCTGTTGGTGTAAGATTCAATGTACAATCAAAGATTATGTTTGTATCGTTTAATAAAGTCTTCCATTTATCAAGAGCATCATTCGTCTGTCCCAGTGATAAATCAATATAGGCATCAACCCCTATTGCTTCCATTTCTACAGGAACTTCATATCGTTTGCTTGCATCTGGACCTATGGTTGCGTTCATACTGATGGTTAATGTAGGGTCTACTTGTGGTTTATTGTTTTTACCCCCTACTAGAATAAATCCTATTTGATCACCGCAATAGGTAAGACCATGCATAACACCTGTTCTTCCACTCCAGTAACGCCAGTTAGGAACGCCATTTTTTGTTGAGAAATAACCACCTATGATACCTGATAGCCCGTGGGAGAAGGCATTTTTTTTGGTGCTTTTTTGGTAGATTTCTGTTAGGCGGGTTAGGTTGTCTTTTACTTTATATGAAGATTTATATGAGTTTTCTACTATACTTTTTGTGCTATGTACAACAACTTCATCTGGAAATTCTGGAGTCTTATATACCGAATACCTATCTACTGCACCATACATAAACATTAAGTAATCAGTAGAACTCATATATGCATATGTTTTATCAAACATTTCGCTTGAAGAGACTCTTATAGCAGATTCAATACTAATTAATATGGGCTTCTTATCTATGACCTCACCATATATATATCTATTTATAGGTTCTATCATGGTATTTTTTAAATCATCATCAACAGCTACTAAGGTCATGATTAAATCTAAATATTTTAATTTTATCGTTAATGGGTCTGTTTCCGTTTCACCTATGTAATCTTCAATTCTCTTTTCAATACCGTCCTCTGATTTAAATATGTAATTCCACACTTGCAGTGATTCAGCTTTAGCTCCACCATGATTATCAAGAATATCTAACCACCATAGTTTTTCTATATGCTTCTTTCCCATCAATGTTTCCATACTAGGAACTGCATCCCTGAGTTCTTGATAGAATACATTGCTAGCTCTTTCTTGACTGGTAATTTGATGTAATTTCTCTTTCTTTGTTTTTTCTGGGATAGCTTTAAAATCCTCAGCTGAAAAATCATAATATACTAAGTAAGCATCAGGCATCCATATCTTAGGTTTAATAAAATAAGTATAGTTTTTTATAGCTGGAAACTTCTTGCTAAAATTATTTCTTAACTTGTTTTCTATTTGTTCTGTTGTATCTTTATGGGAAATTTTATTGTCATCTGATAATGCATTTTCTCCTTCCATATCGACAAAACATACCTTATATGCTGTCCAATTAATCCCACCTTTGGCATTAACAACATCACCTGGACTTACAGAACCTGAATGTCCTGATACAAATGCATAAATATTACTTGTATTTAAAACCACCATAAGCATTACTAATATAACACATATTATTTGTTTTTTTCTCATTCAATACCTCCTATTCCTGTTGGTAATTCAAGACATTATATATTACTTGGGCTGCCTGCTCCCTCGTTACAGAGTTTTTGGGTTTAAACATATCATTACCCATACCATTAAGTGCTCCTGCTGACATGCAGGCATTAATATAAGGTCTATAAAATGCATCAGCTTCATTAATATCTTTTGGTATAATTGTTGGTTCTTTCTCTAAATCTAGTTTCAATTGATTGGCTACCATATAAGCCATTTCTTCTCGCTTCAATTCCTTTTCCATGTTCTGAAGGAGCTCATAACTTCGGTTATCTTTGATATATTGACTAGATAAAACAAAATAAGGTTTCCACCATTCAAAATAATTAATTCTTACTGCATCCTCAACTTCTCTCACTTCTTTTGGGTCAATAAGACTCCAGTGGTCACTATAAAACACTTTGGTAAACATAGTTACAAACTCATAACCAAGGATCTTTTTCTTAGGCTTATACGTATGGTCTGGAAAACCATTAATAGCTCCCCTACTTGCTAAAGCTGTAATGGTATCTTCTGCCCATGAGGTATTAATATCTGTTAATGTACATTTAAACTTAGCCTCGTCTACTACAGCATCTTTCATATAATTCTTAAATGTATTCGTACTAGAAACCCCTTGATTTCTAAACGTCTCTCGGTCACGACGTGAATAAATCACTGGATTTTCCCAATTATTATCAAATCGTATTAGTCCTCGCTCTAATAATAGGACTTCTCCATATGATTGTTCTGCATAACTGTTAAATTGTTCATGTAAATATTTCTGTAGCACCGTAACATACTCATCACGATTAATGGAGTCTTTTATTAGTTCTCTAGCCACTGTATCTGGATATTTATCAACAATGATTTGATCTGCCAATCGATCTGCTAATGGTCTAAAATAGGCAATCTCCCTATTCTCTATATATCCTTTTGGTTTTGTTAAGGCTACGACATAACGCATATATATGCCTGAATACCTATCATAATTTATATATTGGCTGAGATTATCTCGTTGCACAACGATCTTCACCCCTAAATCTGTACCTAGAATATCATCTATAGATTCTGGTAAATCAAATCGAAGTTCTGCTGTAAATCCATTGCCTGGCAAATTATAATGATAGGATACGAAGTCTGAGTTTTTGAGATATTTTAGAAATGTAACGCCAGGTGTATACGTAATCTCACTAACGGTAGACCGCTTAACCAATCCTTCTACATCTTTTAGCCCATCTAAGAATTTTTCTGTTATGACATTATCATTATGAATCATAGGGTACTCAAATGTTCCTTGACTACGCCATAAAGTTACACTTGGTATATAGACGCCATTTAAGAGTATTCGATCAAAATAATTTTCTGGAGATGTATCACTACTAAATGCCCAATGTTGAGGTGAATTTAACTCCATTGTCAATAATTCCATCCCTACATCATACTCATCAAACTTAGCACAACCTGTCATCAATATGGTTGCTAATAATACTATTGCACATAATCTCTTCATATAAAAATCTCCTTTTCTTTAGTAAATATTGGTTACAATTTAGAGAAATTCTACAGTCTCTACATAATTGCTCTCATTAATAACATGAATATCTTATATATTTACACATTATATATGTCGAATATTATATAACCCCAATAGATTTCTCATCTCTTTTAGATAGTTAAAAGAAAATAATAATTACTCTTTTTTTATTATTCTATCCCGTTAACCAATACATGTCCATAGTTTACACCCAAAATTATTATTAAAAGCAGATTTTTTTTATAATTCAAATATTAAAGGTAGACTATGCTCTACATTTATTTTTAGAAGGTCAAAACAAAAAAGTTATAACTCCCATGCCCTACTACTGTATCATACAGATTTATGACTGTAATTTCAACAAATCCTGACGAACGACACGTTCTATAGGATAAACTGCACTTGACAAGATTTTTTCGACATCATTCGACTTTTGCGAGGCGATTATATGCATTAAAAAAGGATATTTATGTCCCCATAATCTATCCTTTTAGTTCATTGCTATTATTAAATTTAATTGAATATTTCATTTTTATCATGTACTTATAAGTTTAAGTGTTTGCTTTCTTGTAAGCAACTTCATCTACATTATATTTAAGTTTACCGTCCTCACCAATGAAACACCCTTCATTACAGTAAAAGACCCTAGAAATTTGTTCAATGTAATTTCTCCTTTATGTCCTGTTCTATTCTGTTTAGCTTATTTTCAAGGAATCTCACCATTGGTTTATTGTCCTATATAGCTACGTTATATATAATTATGTTGCAACAATAAGCTATGCTGCTATACGTAACCAGATAACGACGCTAAGCATAGCTATATATCGGCTATAACTAGATGTTCATAATACCACGTCTATCTATATATTACTGGCGATAGGATGATATTGAACTTTTTTCTAGTGGATATATACGATACTTTTAATAATCACTTAATATAAACGAAGCACTAATTTTTATTTGTTCTATATAACTTAACTCATCCCATTTTTCTAATTGATAAAAATGCTTCTTTAGGTTTTCATATAACTGTATAAAATCAAAATATGTGATATAATAATCTTCATACTGGACTAATTTATCGTCATATTCGTTTATTAAATCTCCCATTTCTTCTATAAGTGCCTTATTTGCATCATTATATAACAAAGGTACTTTATCGTGAGCATTAGTTTCATCAATACCTTCGGTCAATTTATTATATTTATTCATATACTTATCATGGCATTCTGCATATAACTTTTTAGCTTGACTATCACTAGATATTTGATGGCTATAGTTTAGGTATATACCAACGATTAATGCAAAGAATATTATGGAAAGAAAGACTTTCCATTTTATGTTTAAGTTCTTCATCTTAGTTTCTCCCTTATTTCTTGGTCAATTTCTCGTAATCTATTTTCAAGATAACGTACTGAGTCCGAATAATTGTTATTCATTTCAATTATCCTGTCAATATGCTTCGTCGCTAGATATCTAATGTTATTTTGAGTTGTTTGGTCAAAACCACTCAACTTATAATTTTTTACAACATCTTTTATCCCGTCCAAACGTTCTATAAATTTTTTTCTAGCACCTACTGAATTAATAAGATATTTATATTCTGTATTTCTAATATACAATCCTTTACTCACATTAATAATCAGAGATTTTCTATTACCTTTACTCCAAATATCAAATAAATAGTCTTGTAGATAACCTGGTTCTATATTTTCTGGATTCTTTTTATATAAATAACTTGCAATACTTAGTAACTCCTACAGCTATTGGGTCAGGTCCACCTACCGAAACCCCTTCTTTTATTGACTTATACATATCTTCAGCTTCTTTAATAATCCTTAGACCCATTTTAACAGCAGGTTCATTTTTCTTATTTTGTATAGCATAACCTAGTTCTTCATATGTTTGTTCAGTAACATATGGTCTAAACTGACTTGGTGAATAAAGATTACCTGCGGTTGGACTAGTAAAAGCATTTTCAATCGAGTCATTAAATATTGCATATGTAACACCTTTAACATCATGAATATATTGTGCAAGTTGTGAATTAGGATCATACATGTTCATACCATTAGTTAAATCAACTGATCTATAAGTATCTTTATTCATGTAAGCCAGCAATATGTGTTCCTGAGCGCTTTATAGAAGAACCTTTTTCTCTTAGATTCTGTGTTTGTACTTTTAGATTAATAGTCACTTACCTCCTTCTACAATATATAGAAATATTTTTCTATATTGAAAATAATGTATATTTACTTTATCATTTATTTCCATTATTTTCAACACTCCTGATGGAATGTATGTCTATAATTTGGAACATGGTCTCCATTAAATCTATAGAAGATCTAAATAGAAAAGTTACAGCTACCATGCTCTACTGCTCTATCATACAGATTTATGACCACCATTTCAACAAATCCTGACGAACGACACGTTTCACTGGATAAACTGCACTTGATTAGAGATTTTCGACATCATTCGACTTTTAGCAGACAATTACTACATTAAAAAAGGATATCTATGTCCCCATAATCTATCCTTTTAGTTCATATCCAAAAAACCATATATGCTAATACTAACTATTAGTATCTAACATATATGGTTTCTTTTATCTACTATATAATTTTTCAATGGGCACTAAGGGTCTTCTGTAATTCCTTCACAAATCTCTCTTTCTTCTCTTTCTGAGCAATTAATTTATTAAGCTTTATAAGACTTTGCTTTGGTTTCCATGCTCGATTAAGATTGAAATAGTAATTACTGATTTTCCAAAACTTCTCAGGGTACATAATAAGGAAGAGTAACATCTGTAACTCTTCTGCACCTAATGGGCTAATGCTATTATAGATATTAATAGCTTTTATACCCATTCTAACATCCCAATCATTCTTCTCTAATACCTTTCGTAACAATCGATAGAGATCTATAACGGGTAGATCTATATTACAATAGTCAAAATTCATGGTATAGAGTTTTTTATTACTGACTAAAATATTATGATGAATATATTGCCCATGTATGATAGGGTTTTTCTTTTTGTATTCCTCTACTAACTTGTTATATCCGGATTCCTTCATTAGATTAAGGGCTTCTGTAGCCTTTTGATAGTAATAATGAAAGCTGCTCAAAAAGCAGATATCAAACTCTGACCACTTACCAACACGGCGAATCTTATTACGTATCCTTACTAACTCTACATTATGTTTATCTAATTTTGTACACAAAGTACCAAGTTTAATATAATTTTTATACTTGTTTCCTTTCGGGAAATTGGCACCTGACTTACGTAGGATAGCTAGATTCTTAACAGCTTTATAAATCTCTTCTTCATCATTAAAAAATATTTCTCTACCATTCACCCAATCTTTTAGAATGTAGAGAGAACCATCTTCTTCTATGTATGGGTCATGATCTGCTGATACATTAAGCCGATCAATATTGGTGAAGCCTTTATTATGTAGATACTCTTCTATTTCATACATAAACTTAATCTTTTCTTTACGCATACGGATTTCTTTAAAGAGCTTAAGCCCTTTATCAGTATCTAAAATGTATGCTCCTCGTCCCTTATAACCATTTTTCACTTTCACTTCAAATTGTTCAAATATGTTGTTGTATTCTTCAAGCATCTAATCACCCCAACCTTAACACTTGTCATATATTCTAAATATGTTGTACCTCCTGAATCCGTATAGGTCCTACTTTAAAATATATGTAACACTTTTCACAATTATGAGGACAGGAAATAATTATTTCTTTTTGAAAAAAATATGCATAAAAAAACCACCATATATAGTTAAAATTCATGTTTCATATCTATATATAGCGGTCTAAATTCTTTATTTTTTTAATTCTTCTACCATCTGAAGCAAGGAGTCTTTATTATTCAAAGCAGGTTCATCAATTACTCTATCAAGTAATTGATGGAGAATCTCTCCAATCTCTTTACCTTCCTTAATTCCATATTCCATCAAATCTCTACCATTAACTTTTAGATCTTTCATAGAAACACATTGACGTTCTTCTTGTATTATTTGCCATAATGCCTTCACCTTGGCTAAGCTTACTAGACGTTCTTCTAATTTATCTGGATGCTGTGCTCTTATATCTGCTTCCTGCACACACACAAAATCATCAAATAAATCAGAACCGATCTTCTTAACAGCACGTCTTATCATCTTAGGACGGTCTTCTAAGTGTATATCATGATATGCTATTAATTTTACAATTCTATTCAATGTTTTTTTATCAAATTTCAAACGACACAAAATTTCATTAGCCATATCTGCACTTAGTCTTTCATGCCCATGAAAATGGTCTATACCCTCATCATCAGTGGTTTTTTTCCCTGGTTTTCCTATATCATGTAAGAGCATAGTCCATCTTAGCGACTTATCAGCTTTGATAGCTTCCACAGATCGCATAATGTGTTCCTCAATAGGATAATAATGATACGGATGATGTTGAGAATTCCCAATACAAGGTATAAATTCTGGTATCACATAAGGCATTAAACCATACTTATAGATATCCATAAATCGCTCTGGGTGATGACTAATCAGTAATTTATTCAATTCTACATGAACACGTTCCATACTCACATGTTGAATAAGCCCTGCTAGATCTATAATAGCTTGACCTGTCCCTTCTTCCAAGGTGTAATTCAACTGCGCTGCAAAACGAATAGCTCGAAGCATTCTAAGAGCATCCTCATTAAAACGCTCATAAGGTGCACCTACACAGCGAATAATGGACGCTTTTAAATCCTTTATCCCACCAAAAGCATCTACAAGACCTATTTCATGATGGTATGCCATAGCGTTAATGGTAAAATCTCTTCTTTCAAGATCCCGAATAAGCTGATCTGTGAAAGCTACGGATTTAGGTCGCCTGTTATCTTCATATTCCCCATCAATACGATAAGTGGTCACCTCTATAGGCTCCTTACCTACCATAATGGTTACGGTACCATGTTGTAACCCTGTATCAATGGTTTTCCCAAATAACTTCTTCACCTGTTGCGGTAATGCAGATGTGGTAATATCCCAGTCGTTAGGTTCTCTACCTATTAATCGATCTCTTACACAACCACCAACCACATAAGCCTCATAGCCATGCTCATTAAGCCGTTCAATGATATCTCTTGCATAATCTGGAATATCTATTTTTATGTCCTTCATTGTTCTCATCCTCTTGTCACCTTTATTAAGTTTAGCCAATTCTTACACTTGCTTCAATATCTTTTTGTGTATAACCTTCTGCTTGTAATACCTTTATCACATCCATCTGAATGTCTGGTACATAAGTTTGAACCAAAGTAGCCTTGCCTTCTATGATATAAGAATCCATGTCAGCGGGTATCATAAATGTATCACCTAATGTAAAGGGATAATTCTGTCCATCATGTATGATTTTACCTTCACCATCCACACACATATAGATACGGTATTTGCCATTACCTGTCACGGTCATTGGTACTTTCAAGTTCAATTGTTCCAATGAAAAATAACCATTGGCTACATAATAGATTATTTCATTTTCACCCTTTTTTATACCTAATCCTTTGGTGATCTCTTTTGCATGTTTACCTTCAAAATCAATAACGTCCAGCGATTTATCAACATGAAGTTCACGGCTCTTACCGTCAAGGCCCACACGATTCCAGTCATAAACGCGGTATGTTGTATCAGAATTCTGTTGTATTTCAGCCAGTAAAATGCCATCTTCAATAGCATGGACGAACCCTGCTGGAATGTTAATCACATCACCTGTGTGTACTTCCACCTCATTTAATACATGCTCAAGCTCCCCTTTTTCTAAGGCTTCTATAAAATCTTCTTTGCTAACCTTATCTTTTAGCCCTGCAATTAGCTTTGCTCCTGGCTTCGCATCTAGAATATACCAGGCTTCGCTTTTGCCTAATTCACCATTTTCATTTATCATGGCATAGGCATCTTCGGGATGAACTTGAACGGATAACTTATCCTTGGCATCTATGAATTTAATCAATAATGGAAACTTCTCATCAGCTTTCATATCTTGCCCAGTAATCTCTTTAGCATGCACTTGTAATGCTTCTTTTAAGGTTAGTCCTTGTAGTACACCATTACGTATAATGGAATCACCGTTATCGTGACAAGCTACTTCCCAGCTTTCTCCTGTATGATCATAAGGAATTTTCTTATTCAATCGGTCCCTAAGGGATGTACCTCCCCATACACGTTCTTTATAATCAGCTTCAAAAAATAATGGATATAACATGCTTTTCTCCTTTCACTCTTACGTGGTTGAATCAGTATTTACATGAAGAAACTATCATCTTATAGCTTCTATTCTTCTATCGATTATACCAAAGGTTCTAGCCTTTGTATACCTTTCTTCATACGGAAAAAAAGAAGGTGCTACATCCACAATGGTTGTAACACCTTCTATCCTATCCACACTGCATCATCACCTATGCATTCAACATGACTTTTTCATCGTTAAAGGTCATGGTAATTAATCGAACTAAAATTAAACTGGTTATAAAAGCAGATAATGCTGATACTAGGAATTGGTTCATGGTTAAGTCAAAGGATAATGCTGCTTTAATGGCTGATACACTACCATAAATTGGAATAGCGAATTGGTATAACTCTTCAGCCCCACTACCAAATAGTGTTGAAAAAGCTGCAATCATAACAACCATGTACACTGGTGCTATATACGTACCTGCTTCTTTTACCGTACGCGCTCTTACAGAAATCAAACTGATTAAACCAACAAATATGGCAACAAGTGTTAACATAATTACCAATAATTGAACCATTTGTAATGGTGTAAATTGTAATGCACCAAGGTTCACTGATGATTCACCTGTTAAGACATTAGAAGATGATGGTAAAGATGCTATAATGGCAATAAAGGATGTTATTGCACTGATAATAGCTACAATACCAAGTCCAATAATCTTACCAAGTGCTATGGTTTCACGCTTAGCAGGTGTTAATAATAAGGTCGCCATGGTACCTCTTTCTTTTTCACCAGCAATGGTATCTATTCCAATACCCATCGCACCAGAGAATAGAATGATAGCTATGAGCATGGGCAAGATATTGCTCATACCTTGACCAGATGCTTTCTTCTCATCTTGAACAATACTTTCTGCATTCTCTCGGTCAATATCAAATGCAACAGCATGGCTTTCGTTACCAAAACGCTGTGTTAATAATTCTCTTTGATAATCGTTAAGAACGACACTCACAAAATTACTTCTACCCCTTTGTGAATAATCTTCCGAAGGATTGTAGAATGTCTTTACTTGTGGAGGTACAGCTAATTGATCATATCCCTTTACCTTATCAAGAAATCCATCTTCAAATTGAACAAGTAAATCCACATTACCGACCTTTATATCTTCTTTTATGACAGATATATCATCACCACTACTCATAAAATTAACTTTCATATTTAACTCTTCATTGGTTGTATACTTCTCAAATCCCTCTGGTGCATTCTGCACATAAACAACCGATTGATGCTCTTTAATATCACTTACACGGCTACTGAGCATATTACCCATAATAGAATAGATTATAAAGATCATAATGGCAGGCATAATAAATGAAGAGAATACTAATCGTCTATCTGAAAAAACTCTTTTTAATTCTTTTTTAATAACATTTAATAACATATGATTTCCACCCTTTCCTTTTGGTCTATACTACTCACCAATTGCTTCTTTATATAGTTTAAAGAACGCATCCTCTAAGTCATCACATTGTGTATCTCTTAGTACCTCATCGATAGTGCCTTCTATTACCTTCTTACCATCAATAATAACACCAATTCGATCACATAATTTTGTAGCAACCGTCATAATATGAGTTGATACAATAACAAGTTTACCTCGTTTTTTTAGGTTTTCTAGAAATTCCATAACAGCCCTAGCTGTAATAATATCAAGTCCATTGGTAGGCTCATCAAAAATAACCACTTCAGGGTCATGTACTACACTGACAGCAATGGATAATTTCTGTTTCATACCCGTTGATAGCTCATTGATCTTCTTATCTGCAAACTCATTAATACCGAAGTAGTCAAATAAGTCCTTTTTACGTGTCTCGATTTGCTGCTCACTCATACCATGTAACCGTCCAAAAAATCCCATAGTATAGCTTGGTGTAAAGTGTCCGTCAAGCTTAAGTTCATTGGTTAAAAATCCAATGCGTCTTCTAACTTCTTCACTTTTCTTTACCACATCGTACCCTGCAACAGTTATACTACCTTTTGTAGGTTTTAGTAAAGTAACAATGCTTCTAAGCGTTGTCGTCTTCCCTGCGCCATTAGGACCTAACAAACCAAATATTTCACCCTCACGAGCTGTGAAAGATACATTGTTAACAGCTATTTTGGTATTGGATTTTGTATTTAATTCCATTTTTTGTTTTTTATTGAGTTTATATATCTTGGTTAAATTCTTAACCTCTATCATAAACTTACCTCCTAATTAATTATTTTACGTTATACTGTATATCTTGTATATACACAGTATATATAGAACTCTTAGCTTTGTCAAGAACATTTTTAAAAAAATACTATGTTGGATTAAAACTGCGTATATTTAATTATAAACCTAAAAGAACATGTTGTAACGACCTTTACAATTCAAGAAAATTCAGACTCATATTCATGAATTATTTCTAATTCTTTCAAAACGTTCCTTAATTATGATATAATATTCTTATGTTACTTATGATTAAGGCTTTATAAAACTAATCATTAAATATATAATCAACTTATCGACTCCATAATACACACATTACTATTATTACCATTAGGGGGGACCATGTATGCTTTCAATCATAGAGGTACGTACTAAACGAGAATTAAAAGCATTTGTTAAATTTCCGATCACTTTATATAAAAACTGTAAAGAATATGTACCCACACTAACATCTGATGAACTTAATACTTTAAGAAAAGATAAAAATCCTGCCATGGATTTCTGCGAGTCGAAATATTGGTTAGCTTATGATGATGACAAAATCGTAGGACGAATAGCGGGTATCATTAATCATGCTGCCAATGATTTATGGCATGAAAGCGCTGGTCGTTTTGGTTTTTTTGATTTTATTGATGATATGAATGTAGCTAAGCAGCTCCTAAAAACTGTAGAAAACTGGTTAGCATCGAAAGGTATGCGTAAAGTTCAAGGACCACTTGGATTCACTGATTTTGACTATGAAGGTATGTTAACAAAAGGCTTTGAATACCTTGGTACCATGACAACCAGCTACAATTATCCTTATTACATGACTTATATGCAAGAGCTGGGTTATATGAAAGATGTGGATTGGCTAGAATATGAAATCATTATTCCAGAAACCATACCCGATGCCGTTAACCTTGTAGCTGAACGAGCTCTTCAGTCCAATAATTTACATGTACTTGATGCCAAGAAGAAAAAGGAACTTATTCAATATGTGCCCAAGTTATTTGAGCTTATTAATAACGCTTTTAAAGAACTCTATGAATATACACCGCTTAATGATAAGCAAATTAAGCGCTATACCAAACAATACATAACCATCCTTGACCCAGATTTTGTGAAGTTTGTCTTGAACGAAAAGGATCAATTGGTGGCATATGTATTAGGATTTCCATCTCTAGCAAAAGCATTAAGGAAAACGAAAGGTCGCCTTTTTCCATTAGGAATCTTCTACCTATTAAAAGCACTGAAAAAAACAAACGTTTAGAGATTGTACAGATAGCTGTAGATCCAAAATATCAACGTCTAGGGGTGAATGCAATCCTATTTCAAGAACTTATACGCTCCTGTAACAAACGAGGTATTATATGTGCAGACCTTAATCCTCAATTAGAAGATAATAAAAAAGTACGATCCCAATGGCATCGCTTCAAGCATCGCCAACATAAGATTCGTACGAGTTTTTATAAAGATTTGGCATAAAACAAGGGCTGTCACTTCACAAAGTGGCAGCTCTGATCATTATTTTTTTGAAATCATAATATCTAAAATCATTTTATCCGTTTCTTCCATGCCTTTTGAACCAATACATGTTAGATTCTGTATGCATCTTTCTAAGTTCTCATCAATGATACCTTCTTCTTTAGTAATCTCAATATCACCAAGGGCTAGTAACACAGCATTAAATGCCGATTCTACAACAGTTGCGACTTTCAATGCGCACCCTGTCTTAGCACCATCACATATCATCCCTGATACATCACCAATCATGTTTTTAATGGTGGCACTAATTTTATTCATATCACCATCTAATAGATAAGCCATACCACATCCTGCCCCAATACCTGCTACAATAACGCCACATAGAGCGGATAGTTTACCTAGATGCCCCTTAATATGAATTGCAACGAGATTACTTAGGATAAGAGCTCTTGCAAGAGCTTCTTCAGAACTCTTTAGCCATTCAGATACAGCCATAACAGGCAGTGTGACTGTAATACCTTGATTACCGCTACCAGAATTCGTCATAACAGGTAACTGGCAACCATCCATTCGTGCATCTGATGCTGCGGCAGTTAAACGGATGGCATAATTCTTCATGTCATCCGCTATAATCTTTCTCTCAATGTTCTGCTCAATGGTCTTACCCACTTTTAGTCCATAACATTTATCTAATCCTTCAAGAGCAATAGCTTTGTTCATGGCAGCCCCTTCAAGAATGAATTTTATATCTTCATAGGGAGTATTCAGAGCAAACCTATATATATTTTCAATGCATATAGCTATGTCGTTACATGTACTACTCTCTTCAGAGTCTGTTATATTATTAAGTAGAATCTCCTCGTTGTAAGCTACATAAACAATATTAGTATGACTTCCACTAATAATAACCGTTACTTTATGGTTTTTACCCCTTAAAGTACATTTTATATAGAGTTTGCACACTTGATTCGCTACTTCAATATGAATAATATCTTCCCCAACCAACCGACTGGCTTCTTTCACATGTGCGTTATTAACCTTAGATAATACTTCAAGTCCTAATTCTGATTCTCCTGCTACAACGCCAAGAGCTGCTGCTATGTGAATACCTACTTGACCTGTGCCAGGTATGCCAACGCCCATTGCGTTTTTGATAATATTAGGGCTTAATGAAAGGTCAATATGCTCTACCTCTTCACCAAGAACCTCCTTTGCCTTAGCAACACATAAAGCAATGGCTATTGGTTCTGTACAACCTGTAGCAGGTTTAACCTCTCTACGTATCAACTCAATATAAGATTGAATATCACACATACAATCTACCTCTCTTCGCCTATGATCATTTTTAGCCTATATTTCAGCAATTACTTCAATCTCTACCATAACATCTTTAGGTAAACGTGCTACTTCCACACAGCTTCTAGCAGGGTAGATACCGCTGAAGAAAGTTTCATATACACCATTCATCTTAACAAAATTATTCATATCGCTGATAAATACAGTTGTTTTAATGACTTTTTCCATAGAGGAACCCGCTTCTTCAACAATAGCTTTTACATTACTTAAAGAAGCTTTTGTCTGTTCTTCAATGGTATCTGGAACATTACCAGTGGCCATATCAATAGGAAGCTGTCCTGATGTATAAACAAGATTATTAATGATAATCCCTTGTGAATAAGGTCCAATAGCTCCTGGTGCCTTTGTTGTTGCTACTACTTTCTTTGACATTTTCATCATCTCCATATTATCGTATTTTATATTTTTTTTAACCTCAACTTGGTTGAGATACGTTTTCTGTTTACATTGTACAATAAATAAGCACTTAATAACAGTTTTTTTTACTTTCTATGTTAAGATAACATATTAATGAAAGCGTTATCTTTTTTACGCTTAATAATAATTGGTAAAGAGTTATAAGAAAAGTTTCTCTAATGGCTATATTAATCATCAATGATCTCATCTATCTGGGCCTTAAACTTATCCACATCTCCATCAAAAACCAATATCTTTATCCCCATTTTCTCTGCTCTTTCATCCACATATTGACCTTTTGATGGCTTTGTGGCAACTAGAATTTTCTTAACGGAGGATCCACCGATCTGTTCTGAATAGATATCTAATTCATTTAAAGAACCACTATTATACCTTCTTGTATCCTTGCAAGATATACATATAAGTTGTGTCCCTGCTACTGCGATGACATCCAATTCATTCTCAACTTCAGCTTTGTCTTCATCCCATAGAAATCTTACACCCGTTCGTACATCACATACTTTGCTATGTTCTTTGACAATGTTATAGGTAAAATGCTCTAACCAAATACCTGATAAAATATATTTTCTAATGTTGTCATTCTTAAAAATCATAATAAGTCGATCTGCTTCTTCACGTATTTCCTTCACACAACCAACTTTTATGAACTCACTAAAGAGTTCTTTTATATGCTCATTATACTCAGAAGGCGCAATGTCAATCCGCTCATCTGTCTGGCTTAGGGTATGATTTCGAATATAATCTTTGGTACCAATCCACAAATCATAGTGCTCTAGAATAATTAGGAGCATACGATAATAATCATCTGCCATATAATCAATGGTTTCATCTGTCACAATCTTACCACCTGTAATCGATATATAATCTTTTACACCGAACCTTGCATGGTGATAATCAATGGTTTTAATACCTTTAGCATTAATCTTATACACTTTTTCTTCTGATACATCCATATAGATCATAGATGAATTATATTTGAGCATGGCTTCATAGGCAATTGCAGATGACAGATTATTCCCTGAAGAAATGTTAATAATCGTGTGTTCATCCATATATTGTCCTAATATTTTCTGTAGTCGATATGGGGTATTATAGCTTACTTCGATAATCTGAATACCATCTAACTTCTTGGTTAAAAATCGACGCATATCCGTTAGAATATCTTCAGAAATATCACCCTTGTGAGCGATGTTAATCACTTTTTTAGGATTTATGAATTTAGACATATAAGCTACATCATCATTAAAATTATCAAGTATATTTACTAATGTATTACATTTCATATTTTCACAACCTAACTCATTAATTGTATCCTTATCCATATATTAAGTATATTACTATATAAGCTTAAACGACATAACCATCTTATGTATCAAAAGTTGATATGTTTCCTTCTGTATACGGGTATAGTTATTAAGATATTATCATTTTTCTTTATATTTGTAAATGAGATATGCATATTTAGAAATTATCAAATGATGCACGAACTATACTTATTATTTCAATTCTTATGATTTACTATCCATACGACTCACAAGGAGTCAACCCATCCAGTATCATTCATGAGGCGACTCCTTTTTATTTATTGGATTATATTAAAGTAATATTGTCTTAGTACTAATGTAACCAATCAATTATCCTCATTGGTTTTCGGAAATGCTACGTCTTCTTTACGATAGACAATTCTATACTTTCTATTCATAGATTCTATATGATCGATATCAATAACTACTTGATAACGTCCTTTTTCCAATTGTAACTTTTCTTTAAAAACATGGATACTTTCCCCAGTCTCACTGATTAACGCATTATTATCCATATCTAGAATTCTGAAAGTATGCCCATTTCCTTGAACTTCTCCTTTATAACTGACATAAATTGTACTTGTTTCCCTAACATCCATCGGTATAATATGATATTTTTGTTTTATCTCATCAGCTTCAGGACTTTTGAAAGTACTCTGGGACTGACTGACATATGTCCTAACATCATTTTCCATCAGTATTAATTGCCCGTAAAAGGCTAATAGAAAAATAAGTCCTGTAACCCATATAAAAACCACAGCTTTTTTATGCATATCCATCCCTCCTATCCTTTCGTTTCTACTTTTCTAATCAATCTACTATTAATGATGGTTAATAGAACACCTATTAACAATAAGCCTCCAAACACCAATGGTGTTTGCTCGCCAATCATAAAAAACAATCGAATCTCATTAAACCCTAATAAAATAATGGCAAGAGTTAAGAAAATTGTACCTACTAAATAATGCCAACCAAATCGTTTTCCTAACAAGGTAATAAACATGATATAACCAATTGTAAGAAATCCAAGGATAGATAAATAAATGAAAAATGCAACGTATGATACTGCATGAATATTAAGCCCCCTTATCCCAAAAACAAGTACATCATCCAGTGAAGAAAAGCCATAATGAAGATTAAGTCCAAGTACAATGGTAAACAACAACATGAGTACACCTAATATTTTTAGCATATTCATCATGATGCTTTTAAAAATAATCCTTCGGTCAAGATAGACTGTAATCATATAGTCAAGCCCCTGTGATGCCATAACTGCTGTCACTGATATAAGTGTCCCTAGCACCATAATACCTACATTAATAATAGCCACAGAAATAAATCGACCAAAAGCAAACCCATCACTTTCAAGAGATGATACCACAAAGGATATCCCCATATTAAATGCTGTAACAATAACCCATACTAATAAACCCGCACGATTCATCTTCCACAATATTTTTGTTGTCACATTCTGTTTCATTATCTATTCCCCCTTACTACTGGTGGTCAGTTTAACAAATAGAGTCTGCAAATCCATACCACTAATATTTATATCTAATGCTTTTATTCTTTTAATTTCATCCTCAGTCAACCGATCCATCACATGGGCAACCATAAAACGCCCCACTTTCTCAGTTCCAATAACATGTTTATGTTGAATGAATGGTCGAAGATCTTCTTCTTTACCTTCTAATGTAAAGGACATCTCACCAATCTCATCCATAGTTTTATGAAAAATGGCTTTTCCCTTATCAATGAGAATGACCTCTTCAAACATATTTTGTAATTCATTCATAAGATGGGTAGAAATAATAAATGTACGAGGATAAGCTTCGTATTCCTCCCTTAGAAATTGGTAAAACAAATGACGTCCTACAGGATCTAGCCCAACATAAGGCTCGTCTAGTAAGGTTATAGGTGCTCGACTTGATAGGCCGATAATAATACCTACCATGGTTTGCATGCCCTTGGATAGTTTTTTATATTTCTTTTTGGTATTAAGTTCAAATGCTTTTACTAAACGCTCTTTTAAGGGTTCATGCCACCGTGAATAACTTAAAGCAGCTATCTTAAAAATATCTTTAACCTTATATTCAATAACCGCTTTGTTATGAATAACTTCTCTTGCTAAACACACTTCATCATTTTCATTTAATTGAAGTTCAATCTCTCCACTTGTAAGAAAAAGTTGATTGGCTAATACTTTCAGCAAAGTGGTTTTCCCAGCGCCATTTCTTCCTATTAATCCATATATTTTATTCTTTTTAAGCTCCATGGAAAAACCATTTAAAGCATAGATATCATCAAATTTTTTACTAAGGCGCTTACATACAATACGATCACCCATGACTACTTACCTCCTTCATCCTTCTTAATCATTTTGATAATTTCTTCTTTACTTATTTTAAGTTTCTCACCTTCTTTTAACATGGTTAATATATAGTCATAATAGAAATTATTTTTTCTCTTCTCCCTAATATATGTGACAGCTCCTTCTGATACAAACATACCTAGCCCTCTCTTTTTATATATAATATTTTCTTCTACTAATAAATGTAGCCCTTTCCGTGCTGTTGCAGGATTAATGTTATACAGCTTAGCTAATTGATTCGTCGAATAAACCTGTTCATCAGCCAATAAAATACCACCAAGTATCTGATCCTCTATAAGTTCCGCAACTTGGCTAAACAGTGCTTTAGTTGAATCACCAGACAATTGCAAGACATCACCTCCTAGTTAGTTGGTTGGTTGTTTGGTTAGTCACTTATGTAACTAACTATACATCTAAATATTCTATCTGTCAAGAGATAACCTTTAAACAATTGGTAGAGAGAGCAAATAGTATCAAGTACTACATTATTTGAATATTATCTTGACTTTTGTACAATAATATAATATTATCAAGTTACTATTAGTGTGTGGGAGGAACATTTTATGGAACGTAAAATATATGATAAACTCTTAAAATGGAAAATATCACCTAAGCGAATGCCCTTAATTCTTTATGGAGCAAGACAAGTTGGTAAAACCCATTCAGCTCTTACCTTTGGAAGAGAACATTACAAAAATACTATCTATATTAATTTTGAGGATAACAGTGAGGTTTCTTCTTTGTTCGAGAAAGATTTAAACATTGATCGACTCATTAGAGAATTATCCGTAAAGACTAATGAAACAATTTTCAAAGAAGATTCTCTTATCATTTTTGATGAAATACAAACTTGTGAGAGAGCTCTTACCTCTTTAAAATATTTTTACGAAAATGCCCCAGAGTATCATATTATTGCAGCAGGAAGCCTTTTAGGTGTCGCTGTTAATAGAGAAAAGTATTCTTTTCCTGTAGGTAAAGTAGAAATGATGACTCTTTATCCCCTTGATTTTGAAGAATTTTTATGGGCATTAAATCAAAAGAATCTAGCAGAACTGATTAAAGAACATTTCGATAAAAACGAAGAATTTTCTCTCCACGAACTAGCTCTTGAGTATTACAGGAAATATCTTGTTATAGGTGGCATGCCAAAAGCTATATTAGAGTATCTTGATGAAAATGATTTTAATTTTGTTTTATCCATTCAAAAAAACATAAATGATGCCTATATTGCGGATATGGCGAAATATGCAACACCCAATGAGACAACTAAAATTATGGCAGCATTTAATACTATACCCGCTCAACTTGCTAAAGAAAATAAAAAGTTTCAATATAAAGTTATTAAAAGTGGTGCAAGAGCCTATGATTATGAAACACCTATTGATTGGCTAAAGTCATCAGGTGTCATTATTAAGTGTATTAAAGTAAATGAGGGTAAATTGCCTTTAACCGCTTATGCTGATAATAACTCTTTTAAAATATACATGACAGATACAGGTCTACTGTGTTCTAAATTTGGCATCCCTGCTAAAGTGATACTTTCAGAAAGCAGGACACTTAATAGCTTTAAGGGTGCATTAACAGAAAATTATATAGCTGGTTGTCTCACCATGGCAGGATTTGTACCCTACTACTGGGAATCTAAAGGCAAAGCAGAGGTAGACTTTATCATACAAGATGATGAAGGTAATATTATTCCTATTGAAGTAAAATCCTCTTATAATGTTCGTTCCAAAAGCCTTAATGAGTTTATGAAACGTTATGAACCTACTTATGCCATTAGAATTTCTACTCGGAATTTTGGTTTTGAAAATAGAATTAAAAGCATTCCCTTATATAGCACTTTTTGTTTATCCTGATGTCCTATTGCTTATATACCGTATGCCATTTCCTGCTAACATAAAAATAATACCCATCATGACATACTTATAACGAGGACTCACTTCTATAAGAAAATGAATGCCTGTGTATAGGGTTAACACGTAATATATTATTTTATATTTGCTTTTATAATTACTAAAAAATTGTATAAATAAACCATACAAAACCAAACCAATGATTATCATATAAACCATCTTTTCTAAGTTCAGCATGCGGGTGTATAATTTATCAAAATCCTTACCAAAGCGTTTGATGTCTTTACCTAGCATGTGGGGAAATGTAAAAACGCCTAACTCATAGTTGCCCCACATGGAACCTACTTTGTTAATCATTAACTTGGCTAGCCTATAAGGTGGTATACTTAGCCTCTCACGGATCAGTTCCTTTTCCTTATCTATTAGTCTTTGGTCTATGGGCTTGTCTTTCAACATTTTTACATCTTCAAATGAATAGAGACCTTTCGTATCCTCATTTAATCCCACGACAAATTTCCAATAAGGATTGTTATTCTTAAGTCCTGTATCTGTGACACCAACACTGACAAGGATCTGTGATATCCCATAGAACACCACAAGATAGATTATTAAACATGTCCCAAATCGCTTAAGACTTTCCAGATGGTGGTAAGTTTTTCTTGAAGAAAACAACTCAAATACAGCCCATATACCAATAGCTGTTAACCATATGATACCCATTGGTCGCATGACATTCCCTAATGCTAAAGCAATACCTGCATAGATCCACTTTTTATAAGTTTCTGATTCTTCCTTAACAATGAAATAGAACCCTAAATAGTAGAAAAAAGTAGCTATATGCTGGTTAGTCAGTACTGGAGCATATAGAAAGAGAGGTATATACGTTGCATGAATAAGACCTGCCGCTCTAGCTGCCACATCATTAAGTAGTCGTTTCGTTATGCTGTAGACAAGAGCTGTCGTTAGAGCAATCCATAAACAATTTATCAGCTTCATAAGGATTAGGTGATAACCGAATAATTTTACAACCAACCCTTCATAAACTACAAATCCTGATTGATAAGCCCATGCTGTAAAATAACCATTATCTTTGAAACTGTAATCTCCAATTGCAAATGCTTTTGCGGCTTCAATCATCATCTTAAAATCTGAAATAGGGGGTGTATCAATGACAACAACGGTTATAACCTTGGTTATCAAGACGAATAGAAAAAGATAAAACCCAAAATGTTTCAGTGTACCATACACGCTGATCCAATATATAGCAAAAAACCATATTATAGCTGGTATAATATAGAGTATATTGACTTGCTTTTCAAACAAAAAAGCAGTAGTAATGCCAATTACCAAAACAAAAAACAGAATTAGATAGATATCAAAAACCTTATCAAGTCGTCTCATATAGCTCTCCTCTTGGTGCTTTATTGGTTTCCACCTTCATAATGATTAATAAAATACAATGGTCTATTCTTGGTTTCATTAAAAATGCGTCCAACATATTCCCCTAATATACCCATGCATATTAACTGAATACTGCCTAGAAACAGCATGATACTGACTAAGGAGGCATATCCCGGTATATCCACGCCTTGAATCATGGTGCGGATAATAATATATACCATATATCCTAATGCTCCAATGGCTGTTATGCTACCAAAGAAAGTAGCAATACGAAGTGGTGCTATGGTAAATGTTGTAATCCCTTCAATAGCAAGTCCAATTAAACGCCGATAATTCCATTTAGTTGTTCCGGCTACTCTTGGATCTCTCTCAAAGGTTATCTCTTTTTTATTAAAGCCTATTAAGCTAAATAGTCCCTTGGTATACCGTTGACTTTCTCGAAAGCTTTTGAGCGCTTCTACCGCTTTATGACTTAAGAGGCGAAAGTCTCCTGTATCTTTCTGTATATCGACGCGAGTAAGACGACAAAGGAGACGATAGAAACAACGGGATGTAAACTTCTTCATGAACGTCTCTCCCTTACGACTGGTACGCTTAGCATAGACATCATCATACCCTTCTTCCCATTCCTTTATCATGGTTGGTATAAGCCTAGGAGGATCTTGCAAATCGGCATCCATAATGATGACAGCATCTCCTGAAGCATAATCCAGTCCTGCTCCCATGGCGATTTCCTTCCCATAATTTCTTGAAAGATCCACATAGGCAATTCGTTTATCCTGCAATCGTAAGGCTATAATTTCAGATAAAGTGGTATCTCGGCTACCATCATTAATAAACAATAACTCAAAACCATAAGGTAGGTTGTCAATTACTTTTGTAACCTCCTTGTAAAAGGTATGAATCACTTCTTGTTCGTTATAACATGGCACAATAATTGTTATAGTTTTCATGGTTAGCCTCCTGTAAGATCTACTATGTATGTCTCCTCTTATACTGAGCAAAATTTGGAAACATTATTCTTATATTTGAATACATGACTGCATAATCATATCAGGTAGATCTAAAGAAATGTCTATGATAATTCTTAAGATATTCTTATTTCTTACATTTAAGTTTATAGATAAACTTTTATTAAACACTGTTTTATTTTACAAAAAAAATTCCAATAAAAGGAATAGCTATTTTCATGGCTAAACTATTTATTGAAATTCCTATCCATACACCTTATTTGATTAAAATCAGTAATTATTTTCAAAAAAATAGTGATGGCATCCCTATCATTGACCCATCACTATTTTATCATGCTATTTATTTCCACTGTATCTGCGTATCTTGATCAACATCAATATAGATTTTATAATAAGGCAAATAATCGATGTTATGATATGGCATTACCCATCCATAGGTTTCTATCCTCAACTTATGTTGGACTAACTCGTTCTGTCCACCTTCTTTATACTTCTCCACTTGAACTAAGTTATCATCATAAGTTATAGCATTCTCTCTGTACCCTTCCACAGTTGGCTTCATCAATACGACAGCCAATACCACAAGGGTTATATATCCCATGACAATACCTATTTCCCCGAGTATTTTGCTCTTATCTTTGTAGAGGAACAAGGTTAATACAAGACCAGCTATAGGAATTGGTAATAACCATGTCACCTTCATAATCATACACAATAATATGCCCGTTATACCTACTATACCCCATGGATTAAAATGGGGAATGAGTGAGGCCCCATATAGAGCCAACATAAAAATAATAAATAATAAGTTACGTGGTCCATAAACAGGTAAAACAAGCATCATCATTTGTGATCCTACACCTAGAATTAACGCAATGATTGGCAATGTATGGTTTTTTATCCATTTGTAACGATAAACCAATATAGCTGCGTATAACAATGTAAGAAGATAACCCACACCGATCCCTAAGTAAATCAAGTATTTATAAGAACCAGTAAAATCTACGTAAAACTCAGGTTTATGTCGATATAAATGTATAAGTAGTCCAAGACTTGCCATACCTCCCACTGCAAATACTGCAACCTTAAGCCATAAGAACTTGCTGGTTATCCGTTTATGCAATGAAAGAATAGCGCCCCATGCAGCGCCTAAAGATAGCACATGATAAGGTGCCATGAACTTAGAAAATAAGAACATATATCCTTGACTTTTTATATTGAATTTAAGAAGCTCTATAAACCCTTGTCTAGGTGAATCTTCAATGGCTACACGTACTAAGACAGCAGGTGAACAAATCACCGTTAACATCCCTATAGTGGCTGCTAATAATGTAATGGTCATCCACTTGTTCCATTTGTATTTCCTCATAAACGTCATGTCCAAGCATATCAAGAGCGTTAATCCAAAGGTCATCAGACTCCCTTGCTCCACTGTTGCTGCTGACAGAAAAGCCAGTAATGGAACATACCATTTATAATCATGTTGATAAAAAGATTTATTTAAGAAGTACCAATATATTAATAGAACAAATAGTGGGTAAACATAGTTAAAAGAACCTGTTATCCAATAGACACTTTGACGGGTAACATGAGGATTAAGAAACCCTATTACCACCGCCATAATCACACCACCACTTATCATCTTCCCTCTATCACCACGTTCCATATGAAAAGCTATTTTCGCTCCAAAATAAACGATTCCAGCTAACATAATAGCGTTACCGATTGCCCAATATATATGGTTCATACCTAGAAAACTGGTTGCTAGTAGATGGACAATAACACGACCATTAGCACGCTGATAATGGTCTATATGTCGCTCAATAAAATAGTTAAAATCCCCTGAGGTAAATACAGAATAAAATAAATCGTCACCATAGAGACGGACGTAACTACTTAATACGTAAGCCCCAATAAATACAAAGATTGTTATGCACCATAACCCATAACGATCCAATAATCCCTTCTTTTGTATTTGCATTGTAATCTCCCTTCTCCTCTATTTGAACGTATACTAACACGTGCTCTTTCTAAAGATCAGAAATTGCGAAAACACATAATTTAAAATCAAGACCAATACACTTATCAAAGCTTTGGAGAGCATAAATTCCATATGAATTAGGGTATTAAGAACAAATACACCTCCAATTTCAACTAACATGGTTACAGCTCTTGAAGAGAAAAAACGCAAACCTTCTACAAATAATTCCATATAGGAGTCACACTTGCTTTTGAATACGTATATCTTATTGGTTATGTAAGCAAATAGTACGGCTAGTATAACTGAGATGGTATTGGCTAGATTGGTATTCATCTGCAAGGGATAGACCATAATCCAGCTAGAACCAAAGCTAACCAGCGTTGTCAAGCCACCTATAAATACATAACGTATGATTTTTTGATATGTTGGATTAACCATTATTTTTTTATTTGTTGTATATACCGGTTCATATAATCTTCCTGTCTTTATTTTATTCTGATCGATGTGTGCACGTTCAGATACAATGTATCTTGGTCGTTGTTTTACTTCGTCATATATGCGTGATATATAGATACCAATAATACCTAAGGATAACATAATCATAGAGCCTGTAATCAATAATAATAAGATGACTGTTGAAAACCCACTGATAGCATGTCCAATAAAATAATTAACCAAAGTCTGTACCCCTAGTACCACTGCGAATATAAGAAATATGCCTCCACCTATAATCGTTAGATAGAGGGGTTTGCTTGTATGTGATAAAATAGCATTACAAGCTAATTTTATTAATTTAAAAGTAGAGAAGCTTGTCTCTCCTTCTAATCGTTCTTCCACATCAAAGTAATAGGTAACCCGCTGAAAGCCAACCCAATCCACAACCCCTCTAAAAAAGAGATTACTCTCCCTAAATTGCCTTATTGAATCCACAACACGCCCATCAACGAGTTTAAAATCTGATGAATTATCCATGTTAAGTCCAGTAATGGTCTTTAGAAACCTATAAAACCGTTTAGCAACACATCGATACCTGAATGATTCTTTTCCTCTTTTTTGCTTAACCCCATCTACAATATTCGCGCCAGACTTGTCCATTAAACGCATCATGTCTTTTATACAAGTTGGTGGATGTTGAAGATCTGAATCCATGATGAGATATCGATCACCTTCAATATGGTCCAACCCTGCACATATAGCCATTTCTTTGCCAAAATTTCTAGCAAATCGAATAGCTGAAACGTTTGGATATTGCTCTTTTATGCTGTTTATTTCTAACCACGTTTGATCTGATGAACCATCATCCACTAACATATAATGGCACTGTATGCCACTCTTATCTAGTATATCATGTATAACAGCAAAATTTTTATTAATAGCATCTGACTCGTTGTAAACAGGAATTATTATAGCGAGATTCATTTATCTCTCCTCCTATTTTTTCCATGCTAAAAAGCTAACGAGATCATCATTAGTAATACGTCTTAACATGTCTATATAAATTACCCTTATTATCTTTCAATAAATAATACACTCATCTATATTATAAATCAAAATAAAGATTTTTCATTAAAATCTGATTAGAATGTATATCTCTTAATTTGGTTACTCCACAAAAATTAGTTTAGTATGACTTTTGTGGAGTAACCCTAATTCTAATTACTCTTCAAACATTTTGCGTATTTATTCATGCCCCACCTTTATTCCGTAACAGATATAACCATACATGGTACCACACCAATTGACTTCTGGTTAGCCTCTTTGTGATATACAAAACCATCTGTATCAACGATTCTCACCATGTCTCTATTGGAATACGGCGTTCTCAACCAATACATACTCTCTTTTTTCTTTGTAAAAGAATATTTTTCATACGCCCTTATATCCAATAAAAAAACTTTTTCAACATTAAAATTACCATATGCCTCATAATAATTCTGTTTAAGACCACCAGGAATAGGGTACCAGAACAAGGATTTTACCCCCATACTAAACTGTTCTTTATAGAGTGGTGCTACAATGGTCTTTTTCCTTACTTGTCGGATACGTTGCTTTTCTTCTTCTGTAAAATCATATAGAAAACCAGTTTTCTGATCACTATTTAGCCACTTACGCAATTTTGATGTGTTCCAGATATTAACGTCTTGATCAAAAATCTTATAAGTTACAATATCCTTTGCAGCTATCAAGTATTGGTTACCAGTCTTATGAAGCACCTCCCACCTAATGGGTTTATTATTATAATGTCCCATCGTTATTATTTTATGAGGTCTGTTATAGGCATTGATATTAACAATAATTAGTATACTCACAAATCCCACAAACAATCCTAATGATAGTTTATAATACCCACTTTCTAGCCACCTTATGATATCTATAACCATAAGCACAATCATCATATCAAAAATCATATTAAATAGAAACATATGCTTTACCAAGTCTGCCTCACCATTGCCAATAACAGGTAATATAAACTGACTTGCAGCAAATAACAATAACATGATTCGAAATACCAAAACTAATATTGTATTCCATTCCCGAGTATTTTGTATATAATTAATAACGCTAGTAACACTATATAACAAACTTATTAAAACCAGTATAAAAAGTGCATATGAATACGTCATCTTCCTGAGTTTTTCCCAACTGCTCCATCTTCTATCAAATAGTAATGCTTCTTCACTATCCTCTTTTAAATAATTCCCCAAATAGGGTGGTCGTATAATAGTACTTGACCTTGCTAATATATGCATCTTATCCCATAACCTCTTAGGATGTGTCAGATAATAAACACTTACTCTAAAGGGTGTAGCCTTATCATAGACATCTTCTGAAAAAGCTTTGCTATGAATATCATACCCTTTATGATCCATGTAAGCATGGGTATCTTGTAACGTATAATACGCCTCGTCAATACCTAGATCCTTTAAATCTTCTTTGGGATGAGGTGAATCTTTTAAGATGCCATAAAAAACAGCATGATAGCGATTATAACGGTTCAACCATTCTGGTATAGTGGTATAAAAATATAGAGATGTGAGTAACAAACACCCACTTCCCAAAACAATAATAAACCTAGTGGACTTGTCCTTTTTCTTCCAATAAAGTAAAAATCCATAAAGTAGCATCAATATCCCAAGGGGTATATTGGCAACTTTAGCTCCTATGAATAAGCCTCCTGCAATAAAACTTAAGAAGAACCATATACCATGAGCTCTTTCCTCTTTTAATATAACACCTATAGACGCCACATAGAGTAAAAAGCTAACAAGAATTAGGGCTTCTCCATAAAAGCTATTAAAATACAAGATATAACCTTTATCAAAGAATATCCAGATAAACAGCATAGCTATTAAGACTTTAGTAAGTGTATATTTTAGAGGTATACTCCTTATAAAAACGGTAACAGCCAAACTGAATATCCCTATATATAATATGGCCAGTGTCCATATATCAAATGTATCTATAAAACCATGTCTCATATATTGGTAAAAACCATTTATATATCCAGCTACTTTCACCAATATAAATTGCGTCGAATGATATTGATGATCTACTTCTACCTGTGGATGATTAACAAATGCTAAATACTCACCTAGGTCATTCCATTCTCGACCATATTCAAAAGTTCTCTGAGCATAGAAGTATTTTTTATCCACATCTACTTTCAACCCAATAGGTTCCATAATTCTTCCAAAATCACTGTTATCCCCTAATCCTACAAACTTAGGATAATATATTAACAGATATACCATTAATAAGCAGCCTAACCATATGATTGGATAGATTATTTTCTTTTTCATTTATGCACCTCATTAACCATTCCTGCATTAAGGCTTATTAGATTTATAACCTAATATGTAAGGTCTTAATCGGTATGTGACCACGAAAAGCTATTTATATAGCCCCAGAATCACATTAGCCTAATACATCTGTATTTTCTTGTCATGGTTTCAAATACAAGAATGTTAATCCTGAAGCACATGCTAGAGTGCATATTTCTATAATAGTATACACCCATCATAGTCATTGTTCAATTTACAATATTGTTACGAATATTAAAATTAATGACTAGTTTAAAGTCATATACTTATGAAATTCTAGCATCAATCTGGTCATAGAATGCTTCCATGCTGGTATCGCCTGTTAGAATATCCCCATAAAGCTGTTGCATAACACCCTCATTTAGTGCTGCTTTGAATCCCTTCAAACCAAAGAAGTCCTTTACAAAAGGTGTCTTAGGATGAAAAATAAGCTCCTCCTTGGTACCACTCTGTTCAATCTGTCCCTTATGGATTAAGATAATTCTCGTACCTAGCTTAAGAGCTTCCGAAATATCGTGGGTAACAAACAGAATGGTTTTCCCTAATTGCTGATGAATGTTTTTTAGTTCATCTTGTAACTTGGTCCTTGCTATTTCATCAACCGCGCCGAAGGGTTCATCCATAAGGATGATGTCAGGATCTGCAGCCAAAGCTCTCGCCACACCTATTCTCTGTTTTTGTCCACCACTTAGCTGCCTTGGGTAACGTTCAAGCATATCTTCTGGTAATCCAACTAAATGGACTAATTCTCTTGCTCTTTTTTCTCGATAGGATTTGGTCATATTATTAATCATAGGTACGTAACTAATATTATCTTTAATACGCATATGTGGAAAAAGACCAATCTGCTGAATCACATAACCTATACTACGTCTAAGAGTAGTTGTATGCCAATCATTAATGGATTTCCCTTTAACCCATATATCACCAGAGTCTGGCTTAATTAGTTTATTAATCATCTTCAATAAAGTAGTCTTACCGCATCCTGATGGACCTAATAGGGTCACAAACTCCCCTTGTGTAATCTGTAAGTTCAGATCCTTTATAACATGATCACCATTGTTATAGCTTTTAGCCACTTGCCTAAATTCAATATCGATCATGGCAATAGCCCTTTCTTTTCTAGAAAATCTTTTGCTACTTGCTTTGGCTCTTGTTTTTTGATCTCTACAAGGTAATTCATGTGAATCATCTCTTCATTATTGATGTTTCCGCCTAGCAGATTCAGCACTTCTTCTAGCTCTGGGTAATCATCTAGAATCTCATCACGTACAATAGTAGTTGCTGCATAGTTAGGAAAGAAGTATAAATCGTCTTCAAGAACAATAAGACCCTCTTCTTTTAATCGCCCATCCGTAGAAAAGACATTAATCACATCCACTTCATCCTCGCCAATAGCTTGATATTTTAGACCGATATCAATTTCTGACTTTGACTTAAAATGAAATCCATAGGTACTCTCAAGACCTGGGTAACCATCTTCTCTTTCAAAGAAATCATACTCTGCTGCAAACCTCAATTGATCACTCATCTTTGCTAAATCGGAATACGTCTTTAAACCATGCTGATCAGCCAATTCTTTTTTAAGAGCTAATCCAAAGGTATTATTAAAGCCATATAGATTAAGCCATGTCATGTTATAAGTCTCATCATACCCTTTTTTTACTGCATCATAGAGCTCTGTTGGATCTTTGATTAATTCTTCTTTCAAAACAAATAACCATCCTGTCCCTGTATACTCAGGATACATATCAATCTCGCCTTTTTCCATGGCTGGGTGAATATTGGATGTGCCTCCACCTATGCTCATCTTCTGTTCTACATGTATATCTGTCTTTGCGTCGATGAGTTCTGTGAGCATTTCCACTAAAATTAATTGTTCTGTCATAGGCTTACTAGCGATGACCACTTTCTTCTCCTCTTTTTTACAACCTATAACTGAACTTATTAAACCACATACTAACATAATAACCACTGCTTTTTTAAACATGGATATGTCCTCCTATTCCTTCTGATCCTAATATTCTTTTACGCATCATTTTTTCAATAAAACCTAAAATCAAGTCTGTTATAATAGCTAGTAACGCTACTAGCAAACTCCCTGCTATGGTCATCTGGGGAAAATTAGTGGTAATACCTCTCCAAATCGCTACACCCAGTCCTCCTGCACCAATGAAGGAAGCTATACCACCTAGTGCAATTGTCATAATGACCATCGTACGAAAACCAGTAATAATGATAGGTAATGCTAAGGGTAATTGAATTTTGAAGAGTATTTGTCTCCTTGTACTTCCCATACCTATGGCTGATTCCATGGTTTGCCCATCCACTTCCATGATACCAACGTAAGTATTACGAATAATGGGTAGCACACCGTATATGGTTAGGGCTATAATAGCACTTTTATTCCCTATACCTGTAATGGCTACGAGAAAACCAAAAAGTGCAATGGATGGTATGGTATAGAGAAAGTTAATGACTGCTAAGACAACCCCTGCTATGAAACGATTTCTTGTTATGAGAATACCTGTCATAATCCCTATAACCGTAATGATACTAACAGCAGTCATGGTCAGCGCTATATGTTGTATCAGTAAATCCTTGAAGAAATCCCATCGTTCTATATAGATCTTAATCACACTGTTCATTAGGACTTTATCACCTCTTTTAATACTTATGAAAATTTCATGATTTAATTCGAGAACTGATATATTCCGATATGACAGTATATTCTTCAGGGACAAACAATATACTATTCAACGTTTAATAAACCCAAGACCACTTGAAGAAACCTGTGTTTTGGGCTTATCTTTTATACACCTGCTCATTTTGCAATGTTTCCAATAGTAATGGTGTTATTCAGTATTATGCTAAAGCTTCATTCTTGAACAAATCATCTTGTTTCGTTATAATGATGACATAGATACTATATTGACTATAGGAGGAACCATCATGATTAGACCCATTCATATAGAAGACGCAGAATCTTATCTTAAGATGCTACATCAACTGGATTTAGAAACAGAAAATATGATGTATGAACCTGGCGAGCGAAAAACAACGGTGAAAGAGATGAAAAAGCATATTGAAGATACCATAAACTCAGGATCTCTTATATTAATTATAGAAGATGCAGGAAAAGATTGTATTGCAGGCTTTCTAGCCCTAGAAAAAGGCTTTGCCAATCGCATTAAGCATAGTGCCTATCTGGTAATAGGTATACTTACTGCTTACAGGGGTCAAGGCTTGGGTAACAGATTGTTTCAAGAGATGGATATCTGGGCTAAAAAGAATCACATTGCAAGAATTGAATTAACTGTTATGACTCATAACGAAAGTGGTATTCACCTTTATAAGAAGATGGGCTTTCATATCGAAGGTACTAAGGTGAAATCTCTTGTGGTAGATGGGGCATTTGTTGATGAGTATTATATGGCAAAACTCTACTAGTTTACAACAATCTGTAATATAATCATTTACTGAGAAAGGAATCTATAAATCAAAACCATACCTATGAAATTTTTTTCTTTTCTAAAAAAAGAAGCTCTTCACCAATTAAAGTCTATTGGTGAAGAGCTATAATGATTTCTTGTCTATTGTGCAATAATAGTTTTCATTCTTTTAATTAAATAGTGCACCAATGCAATAAGCCATATGCCTGCAAATGGTATGAATGCCGATAAGAAATAATGACTAACGCTAAATTCAATGTTACCAACTGCAGGTATGTTAGCAACATGAATGCTTGAACAATACCCAAGAACACCGAAAAATATACCTGTTATGACGGAATAGATGGATGTGTTGATATAAAAATACTCATCTTTTTTCATTCTCAGGGTAAAGATCACAAGTACAATAACAAAAACAAGAACTGCTCCATAACGCACATAAACCATGTTTTGTAATGTAGGGTCTATCCCTAGATAATTCAACCCGCCTCGTAACTCTTCATTAAATGCCATGGTTAATCCAGACATATAGAAGAATGAATATACAATCACATTAGGTAATGCAAAGATAATAACAAATAGTAATAAAATAATCTCATCATACAATGATTTCAACCCAAATACCATAGCTAATAAACCAACAACAGCTCCAATAATGGCTAAAGTTCTGTAGGTATGACGAAAGGCTTTAATACCGTCAAAGGTTTTCCCCTTAGACTTGGTATTCATTAATATAAACAATTGCATCAGATATATGATGATTACAGTTGAGATGATATTACGGATAGATGCAAAATTAACTATAAGTCCATCCACCAGTTCACCTTTTGTGATAAAAGATACCAACCACTGTAGAATGGCGAATACAAGAGTTGCTACACCATATACTTTTAATTTATAGGTACTTAATACACCATTTTCATTTATTCGCTTATTACTTATCCAAAATGCTATACCAGGTACAACAGCTAATACAATAATGCCTAGTCGTAGAGTACCAAATGCGTTAAATAAAGACATGTTAAAAATAATAATGGTTATTTTCAAAATGCTGCTTATGGTTGCACCTTTATTATCACCTAATGTACCTGACATCAATTCATTAAAACGCTCATATAATGAAAAATTCACAGCAATGGATAAAATAAGTGATATACCTAACATGATTAAGAAAGCAACCAATGCTGATTGTATACCATCTACCAATGCTCCATTGTTTTTTTTGTCCATTTTAT